>Ga0208492_1000175_pt1 | contig 62684 bp, 44 predicted proteins | sample Subbioar_CSW14AB_FD_184820 | JGI IMG/M metagenome (GOLD analysis project Ga0208492, IMG submission 184820) | Serpentinite rock and fluid subsurface biosphere microbial communities from McLaughlin Reserve, California, USA - CR12Mar_CSW14AB (SPAdes) | ecosystem: Environmental > Terrestrial > Deep... | reverse complement strand
GCGATTGAGTCAAAAGCAGAAACGAACCGTGCTGCTGTTCTTTCGCTGTTTGAGGACCGGGAGATCTGGACTAAGAAGCTGGTAAAGGATGTTATTCTGAAGCGTTTGATGCAGCGATATATTCTGGCAGGTGGCGCAGAGAATTATAAAGCAGCTACCAGACTGATGGAGCTTGCTCCGGGAAGAGAGGAGGGTAAAATACTGGTTAGTGGAGTGCAGGAAGGACTTCGTGGACGAGATGCGATCAATCTTTCGCCTGAACTGGCTAAGGCAATCCAGCCTTATCAGTCGGAACTTTTTGGTGGACCGCTTGCATTAGCCATTCGTCAGGGTGATGCTGCTGCGGTGAAGGAGGCCCTGGGAATTATCGGCAATGAGAATGCCGATTTTCAGCACCGCTTATCTTATATCAGGATTATGGGGCAAAGTGTTCAGCCGGAGTCTGTTCCGGTATTGCTGAAAATCGTGGAAAGTGCGAAGGCTAGCGCTGCCCTGAAGCAAACGGCGCTACAGACTTTGCAGCGATATCAGATAGATGAAATCGGCCGCAGGGTTGTGCTGGCTTATCCTCAGTTTCGTGCCGATGCAGGTGTTCGCAATGCAGCACTTGATCTGCTTGCCGGACGTGTGCAGTGGACCTATGAATTATTGGATGCGATTGAAAAAACCAAAAAGATCAGTAAGGCTGATGTCCCCGAAGCGCTTGCCCGAAGGCTCAAACTTTTAAATGATCCGATCATTGAGCGGACCGTAGATAATTTCTGGCCTAATGTGAAGCTGGCGACATCTTCCGAGAAGAACGAGGCCATATCAAAGTACGCTAAGCTAATCAGTTCTGGAAGTGGTGATGTGAATAAAGGCCGAGTGCTTTATCTCAGAAACTGCGGAAGCTGTCATCGTTTGTTCAATGAGGGTGGACTTATTGGGCCTGACCTGACGGGATATGAGCGTAGCAATGTCAATTATTTTCTGCTGAATATCGTAGATCCGAATGCGGATATCAGAGAGGGCTATGTTATTCATCGTGTTTTGACTGCAGATGGAAGAACTCTGGAGGGTAAAATTGCAGCCAGTAACGGAGATGTACTGACTCTGCAATCGCTGTCTGGTGAGGAAACTGTTTTATCTGCTTCGCAAATTAAAGAAATGAAAGCCCTTCAAACTTCAATTATGCCGGAGCGTATTCTGGACCCTTTGAGTGATCAGGAGATCCGGGATATTTTTGCTTATATTATGAAGAAGAACTGATAGACTCAGTCTTACTGAAAGCAATATAAAAGGACTCTCAGGTGGATTTATTAGTTAGACCTGAAATTGGGGTTCAGAGAGTTTGGCTGCTTTATTTGTATATTTGAGTATGGATCAGTTTAAGCTGGATAGGTCAGCGTTTAAGGCACAAACAGTTGAAGAAGCTTCAAATCATGCGGATTATTATAAATCAAAATCCTGGCAGGAGCGCCTTAAAATTGCAGCTTATCTGAACAGCATTGCTTTTAATTATCCCCTGGATAATCCACCAAAAATGGATAGAACAAAATTTAAGGCAGTAGCAAGAGGAATTGATGAGTAATATTTTTAATGATGAATTCAGAGATTTTCTTACTGCTTTAAATAATCAGCAAGTCAGATATCTTCTTGTTGGAGGTTATTCTGTAATTCTTCATGGATATTCGCGTACTACTGGAGATATGGATATTTGGGTCGAAAGAACCAAAGATAACTATCAATTGCTTAAAAGAGCATTTGAGCAGTTTGGAATGCCTGTTTTTGATATGACAGAAGAAAATTTTATCAATCATCCCCATTGGGATGTTTACACTTTTGGGAATCCACCGGTTGCTATAGATATCATGGTAAAATTACAGGGCTTAGATTTTAACAAAGCGTATAAGAATGCAGTTTTATTTGAAGATGAAAGTTTAAGTGTCAGAACAATCCATAAAAATGACTTAATAACTGCAAAAAAAACTGTTGGAAGGTCAAAGGATAAAAATGATTTGGAGAATCTCTAATAAGTTATAAATTCATGCCATCATTCGATATGGGAAACCTAAATATCAAACAATCCAGAAGAAAATTTGTTAAAAATTCCCTTATTGCCGGAGCTTTTTTGCCTTTTATATCAACGGAGCTTTATTCCGGAATAATAAACTATGCCGGAGTAAATGAGCCTCTGAAAGTTTCCGTTTTTTCCAAGCATCTTCAGTTTCTAAATTATAAAGATATGGCGGATGCGGCAGCAGAAATAGGTTTTGCCGGAGTTGATCTTACCGTAAGACCTAAGGGGCATGTTTTGCCTGAACGCGTGGAAATTGATTTACCCAAAGCGGTTGAGGCTATTCATCAGGCTGGTCTGGCTTCAATGATGATCACTACAGCAGTTCAGGATGCCAATGACCCTACCGACAGAAGATTGCTGGAGACTGCCTCAAAGCTTGGGATCAAGTACTATCGCATGAACTGGCTTAAATACCCCGAGACAAAAAGTATTCCTGAAGCCATTGATCAGTTTAAACAAGTATTAACTGAATTAAGTCTGTTGAATAAAAAACTGGGCATTACAGGCTGCTATCAGAATCATTCCGGGAACCTGGCAGGAGCTTCAATCTGGGAATTGTGGGAGATACTAAAAAATACGGACTCCGGGAACACCGGAGTTCAGTATGATATACGACATGCGGTAGTGGAAGGAGGCTTGTCCTGGAAAAACGGTCTGAACTTAATTCATCCTCAGATTAAAACTCTGGCCGTAAAAGATTGTGTATGGGGAAAGAAGAACGGAAAGTGGATAGTTGAGGATGTTCCTTTAGGAGAAGGAATGGTTGATTTTAAGGCATACTTTAAGCTATTGAAGCAGTTTAAAATTCAAGTTCCGGTATCTCTGCATTACGAATATCCGCTCGGTGGTGCTGAACATGGTGCTGCAAGTATTTCGATGGACAAGCAGATTGTTTTTGCTCATATGAAAAGAGATCTCAAAAAGCTTCAGCAGCTTTGGGATGAGGCTTAATAGATTGATATTGGTAGTTTCTATTTTATATTATTGTGTTCTGCATGATAATCGATTGCAATAGTTTTCAAATAGAATGACCCTCTCTGAAATTTATTTATAATATTATTTTTCTGAAGATTAAGGATATGGAAAATGCGGCCCGCTCAACCCCTGAAAAAATTGATTCGAGGACAAATTGGATAAGTATTCATGATTTTAAAAAGAATAATTTCTTTGAAAATATTGGAAGTTATCAATTTTCGCCTTAATCTATATGTAACCTTGATTCGGATAGTTCGTTTACTTATCACTAATCAGCATCTTGAAGATATATTACTCAGAAGGTAAGTAGAAGGAAACTTCAAACTCTCAAATATTAAAAAATATAGATCTATTATGATTCAATTTAAATATATATTGATCGAAATTAACTTATAATGAATCCAGATTCTAAAATTTACCTCAATGCATTTGAGTGCTCTCCTGATGGTATAATTATTTGTGACCTTAATGCTAAAATTATTCTTACAAATAAAGCCGCATTTTCAATGTTTGGCTATGAGCCTGGCGAACTTGAAGGGAAATTCATAAAAGATCTAATTCCTCCTCACCTTAGGGATAAACATAAATTTCATTTCCAAAGTTTCATTTCTCATCCTTCAGCCAGAACGATGTCAAACAATATGAAGCTGCTTGGATATAAGAAAGATTCGTCGAATATTAACATAAGTATTGCCCTAAATGTAATTCAAAATGATCCTGGCAAAGAGCTGATTCTTGCAGTAATCAGGGAGATAACAGATTGGGTTAGAAAAACTGAAGAACTTGAGAAGGTATCTGATCAATTAAAGGAGGCTCTTCAATTGAGTAGATTGGGACACTGGGACTTTGATATTGCTGTTAATACAATCCATTGGTCTCCTGAAGTTTATGAAATATTTGAACTGGATCAGGATGCATTTAACTCAACCAATGAAAATTTTGAAATGTTGGTTCATGAGGAAGATAGAGAGTTTGTAAAGCAATCATATCAAAATTCAATTATAAACCAAATTCCTTACAATATTGTTCACAGGTACATTACACCTAATGGTGAAATTAAATTTTTAAGGGAAAGGGGAAGACATATTTACGATGCAGATGGTTTGGCTGTAAAAACAATTGGTACTGTACAGGATGTTACTGAAGCACAAAAACAAAAACTTTTATTAAACGATTATATCTTAAAATTAGAAAGAAAGAATAAAGAACTTGAAGATTACACTCATATTGCAACTCATGACCTTCAGGAGCCGGTAAATAATATCAGAGGAATAATCAGTCTTCTTCGGGAAGAATTTGATAGCAGCTCACCTACTAAGGAAGAGATTGCTTATTTTATGGACCTGATTACAAGAGCTTCAGAAAGATTGTCAACACTGATCAGAGGACTAATGGAGACTGCCCGCTTAGGTCAGATTAATCCCATTTCTGAGGTTGATTGCAATCAGTTACTTAGCGAAGTAATTGAAGGTCTTCATTTTCAGTTTGATAATAATTCTGCTAAAATTACTTATCCTCCCTTACCTGTTTTAAAAGGTTATAGATTTGAGTTGGGTCTCCTTTTTCAAAATTTAATTTCTAATGGATTAAAATACTGCAGGAAGGAGGTGGCTCCAGTGATCAAAATCGACTACTACAATCAAGGTGTGGACTGGTTATTTACAGTTGAAGACAATGGCATTGGTATAGATCCGGTTCATAAAGATAAACTGTTTAAAATGTTTCGCAGGTTACATTCGCAGGATGATATCGAAGGTACCGGTATTGGTTTAGTCCAATGTAAGAAAATTGTGGAGCAACATAATGGGGAGATATGGTTTGAGTCAGAGCCTGGAAAAGGAACTGTTTTCTATTTCACTTTGCGTAAAAATAATAGCTGACAGGAATTCCCATACTTCACCCTGTCTTGGCAAATTGCGGTAGTATATAGTTCAGCATGAGCAAGCAAATGATTTCTTTAACAGTTCACATCCTAACCGTGGTGTAACAATACCAGTATGATTAATAGCGAATCTCATTATTACTTAATTTCGCCAACTTATACAGAATCCTAAATGAAGAAAAGCCTATTTCTGCTCCTGTTTATTGTTTCCACTAAAGTATTTGCACAAAACGCTGTTATTGAAGGAGTAACTTTTGATAAGACAGTTTCTGCACCACTTGAATTTGCCAGTGTTTCCCTGTTCAAATATGCTGATTCAGTATTGGTAAACGGACAGATGGCTGATGCATCCGGAAAGTTTAAGTTCGAGAAACTGCAGGCCGGAACTTATTTTATCAAGGTTCAGTTTGTAGGATATACCACTTTAAAATCAGCGATCATCAATCTCTCTGCAGGTCAGAGGTTAAACATTGGCCGGTTAGAGCTCAGTCTGAATCAGCAGTTTTTATCGGAGGTAAAAGTTACCGGACAGCAGTTGCAGAATCTGAACAGGATTGATAAGCAGGTTTACAAAGCTGCCCAGTTTGAATCGGCCAGGGGAGGTACAGCAATCGATGTGATCAAAAATATGCCTTCGGTATCAGTGGATGGGATGGGAGAGATATCTGTCAGGGGGTCTAAAGGTTTTTTAGTTTTAATCAATGGAAAGCCGGTACAGACAGATGCATCAACTATCCTCAGTCAGTTGCCGGCAAATTCAGTTGAAAATATAGAGTTGGTTACCGCACCATCTGCAAAATATGATCCGGATGGAAAAGGAGGTATTATCAATATTACGACAAAGAGCGGGGCAGATAACAGCACCGTTTTTGTTAATAATATTCAGGGTGGACTCCCATCGGTAAGAACTTATGGTAATGCTGAAAAGCAACAGCGGTATGGAGCTGATCTGAGCTATAACTATAAGAAAGATGCCTGGGACTTTTCAGCAAGTGCCAATTACCTTAGAAATGATAATGCCGGATTCAGGGATGGAGAGGTTTATACAATTATTGGGAATAAAAAGACAACTTTTCCATCTCAGGGAGAGCGTAGCTTCGATAAATACAATTACGGAGGGCGCTTTAATCTGACCTTTACTCCCTCAGAAAAGAATCAGTTTTCTATTGGTTTTTTTGCCGGGCATAAATTTCAGGATAGAGTAGCTGATATTTATTATTCAAATGTGAATACGGTAATCAGTAACGGACAGGTGGTTGGTCGTTCGAATTACTTTAACCCTAACCTGCAAAATAAGCAGGGCAATTTCATACTCGGAAATATTGACTATACCCATAATTTCTCAAAAAAATCTGCTTTGAATCTTTCTGCATTGTTTGAACATGCCGGTTTGGAGGGCTCAACAAAGAACCGGAATATTGAGATGAACCAAATAGTACAGAATACTTTGAGTACTTACAAAAATCCCCTTAATGGATTTCGAAGTAAAATTGATTACAGCATAGCTTTAGGTAAAGGAAAGCTGGAAAGTGGTTATCAATATCGCCTGGATCAGCAGGATGGTCAGTTTATTTATGCCGTGCAGGAGAGAAGCGCTTCCGGACTTACAGTTGAACCTCAATTTTCAGGGGATGTTAAAGCAAAAAATCAGATCCATTCACTTTATACCCAGTACTCAGGTAAATCAGATCGTCTGGAATATGCCGGAGGTTTGAGATATGAATATGCTAACCGTAACTTAAATGTGAAATCGGTAAGCAGTAATGATTATTTACTGGAGCTGAATAACTTATTTCCATCTGTAAATATGCTTTACAGCTTTGAGAAAGAATGGAAAATCAAGGCCGGATTGAGCAGAAGAGTTCAGCGTACCAATAATTTTGAGTTAAATCCTATTCCTGAGCGGGAGCACTCTGAAACGTTGGAGAGAGGGGATGCCAATCTTTTGCCTGAGTTTATCTATCTGGCTGAAGCCGGATTCATCAAGAACTTCAGTCAGGGTTCTTTATTTTCAACAGTATATTATCAGGATATCAAGAACCCGATTCAACGTGTAAATAGCGTTTACGCAGATACCATTTTAAACCGGGTTTATACCAATGCAGATAAGGCCAGCAGACTGGGGATAGAGATTGGAGCAAACTACAGTCCGGCAAAATGGTCGCAACTTTATCTTGGAACCAATATTTACAGAAGTACAGTGAGTGGTTCTGTGCTGAATTATTCCAATTATCTCAAAAACTCTGATTGGGTTTATTCGATTAACGCGAATGTAAACTTCAATCTGGGTTCGGGTTTCAGTGTTCAGGGAAATCTGAATTATATTTCTGCAAGGCCTACGGTTCAGGGTAAAGACTCCGGGTTTTTATCTCCGAACAGTTCGATCAAGAAGACCTTTATGAAAGGCAGAATGACTGCATTGCTTCAGTGGCAGAATATGGACATGGGATTGCTGAAGAGTAATGAGCAAAGGATATCAACCTGGGCTCCTGATTTTTATACCACTACAAATTACATTTACGAAGTAGATGTGTTTATGCTTAACCTGAGTTATAACCTCAATAAACTCGCAAAGAAACTGAAGTTGCCTGGAAGTGAGTTTGGGGAGAAGGAGTTTTAGTGATTTTAATTAATAAGAGGCGCTCCAAGCTAAGATCTTGAGCCTATTCCTCAAATTCTTGCAGTGCTTATCAGTACGATTAGAGTACTGGTGCCTAAAAAAGATAATGCTTCGGTCAATCGGATGAAGGTTCATTTTTTTTTATATTAAAAAAAAATACCTTTACCAAACAGACTATCTAAAATTGACTATGAGTTTTCCTGAACTACCTAATAAAATATCGGAAGATTTGGAATCCTTACCCCAGGAAAAAGGGTTTGAGCAATTGTTTAAAACACATTATTCGCGACTTTGTTACTTTTCCTTTCAAATAGTAAGAGATAAAGTAAATGCAGAGGATATCGTACAAGAGGCGTTTTTTAAATATTGGAACCATAGGCAAGAAGTAGCATTAAATGGCACTAATACTGCGGTTAAAAACTTTCTTTACACCACTGTTCGTAATGCAAGTCTGAACAGGATTAGACACGATAAGGTAGTGTCTAATTATTTGGAGCTTCAGGATCCATCCCCTATAGATGAATTTAATATTATTCATTCTATAATCCGTTCAGAAGTTTTAGCTGAATTACATATGGCACTTAACACGCTGCCGGAAAGCTGTCAGAGAATTTCGAAGATGGGTTATTTAGCAGGGATGAAAAATAATGAAATAGCTGAAAAGTTGGGTATATCTGTTAATACTGTTAAAACACAAAAAAAACGTGGATTACAATTGTTACGGCTTGTACTAAAGCCAGACGTGTATACCCTTTTCCTCTTTTTATTGAAGCAGCATGAATTGTAAATAATAGGTATTCTATTTAGCTCCCCGGAATAGATTATTCTAATCCTTTTTGATTTCTCAATCCTTTCCTTTTGCAAATGTACTTTTCATGGCGTCTTGTTTATGAAGGATAAATACTGTTTTTCGTAAGATTCTTAAACGAACTGGCCGCCCGGGTCACGTGAATTAAAAATAATTTAACTAAAACTTTACTTTGGCTTCACCCATTTAGCTCAATCGGGTGTCTTTATAGAACATGACTGAAAGAAACCAATATCAACAAGCTTTTGAAAATGCTGAACTGATAATCAAGCATCTCAAGGGGAACCTTAATCATCAGGAACAGGAATTGCTGAATAAATGGTTGTCTGAGGATGAAAGAAATATCAGTTTTCTGGAAGGGTTAAGAGAAGATGAAGCTTTTAGAAACGATTCTCAGTTTTTTTCATCACTTGATGTAAATTCTGCCTGGCAAAAAGTATCAAAACATACTCGTCTAAAACAAGAAACGAAATTTTGGGAGAAGGCTATTCAATGGAGGCAAGTAGCTATTATCATATTTTTCCTAACTGCGGGGCTATTATTTTATACAAAGTTCAACAAAGAAAAGGAACCTGAGATCACTCTGAAGGTCAAGAGTAACAGTAAAGATGATGTTTTACCCGGTGGAGATAAAGCCATGCTTGAATTGGCGGATGGCTCTGTAGTGATTCTGGAAAAGGTAAACAATGGCAATTTACAGGATCAGAATGGTACAAAGATCATTAAACAAGACGGTAGATTAGTTTACAATGCTGCCCAGGGGAATCCCAGTGATAAAATCTCTTACAATAAAATATCCACACCCAAAGGGGGGCAATATCACATTATTCTTCCTGATGGAAGTAAAGTATGGTTAAATGCCGAATCAGCCCTTCGCTTTCCTACGATGTTCACAGGTAATGAACGTCAGGTTGAATTAACTGGTGAGGCTTATTTTGAAGTGGCAAAGTTGGAAGTTCCTTTTTCTTCAGCGGAAACGGGGAAAATGAAGCCGTTTAAAGTTCAAACTAACGGTGTAAACATAGAAGTGCTTGGTACTCACTTTAATGTGATGGCTTATTCCAATGAAAAATCTGTAAACACTACTCTTTTGGAGGGCTCAGTCAGGGTTTCACATCTTAAAACCAACAACTCGCAAATGTTAAAACCGGGTCAGCAGGCAAGGATTAACGAAAGTATTAAAATAGTAAATGTGGATACCGAAGAGGCTATTGCCTGGAAAAATGGTTTTTTTCACTTCAATGGTGCTGATATACAAACTGTAATGGGGCAAATTGAGCGCTGGTATAATGTAGAAGTTGATTATGAAGGTGAAATTACTTCAAAACATTTTACAGGAATTATTTCCAGAGAAATCAATGCGTCAAAAGTACTTGATATGTTGGAGTTAACCGGAGGTGTGAAGTTTGAAATAAAGGGTAAAAGGATAAGCGTGAAAAGTAGATAACAATATCTCTGATGCGTTCTGGGAATATTTAATCAATAGTAATGTAAAACAGATATCAAATTATAATTTGTTAAAATGCCTTTATAAAAAAACCGAAAACGGTGGAGCGTTTTCGGTTATAATAATAAGGCTTATTAAAAGTTGCAACCTAATATCGAACCTAATAATTAAACCTTAATGCTGTAAAAGTATGAATCTAATTTCTCCTAACAAAGTAATGCCCGGCCTAATAAATAGCCTTAGGTGTTTCAACTCTTTTTCTACTAAAATTATGAAATTAACTGTACTTCTCTTAACGATCGGCTGTTTGCAGGTCAGTGCTGCAGCTTTTTCACAACGGGTAACACTATCTTACCGTAATGTTCCGTTGGAGAAAATCTTTAAAGAAGTAAGAAAACAAACCGGTTACCTCTTCTTGTATAATAATGAACTATTACAGGAAGCAGGAAAAGTAAGCATTCAGGTTACTGATGTTCCTTTAGAAAAAGCATTAAAAATATGTTTTGAAGGCCAGTCGGTAACCTACACGGTGTTGGAAAAGACTATTATAGTCAAGCCAACTGAAAAATTAGCGATAAAAGCTGCTGTGCCTGCAGATGGTAAAATCAAGGGGAAGGTGGTCGATAACAAAGGGGTAACATTGCCTGGTGTAACCATCAAGCTTGAGGGAGCTACAACGCAAACTCAAGCTTCAGATCCTAATGGTAACTACAGCTTTTCCAATTTGCCGTCCGGAACTTATACGATAAGCTATACTTATTTAGGATTTGCCAGGGCAACCAGACAATTAACATTGACGGAAGGGCAGGAAGCTGTTATAGATATAGTTTTGATTGAAGATGCAAGTAAATTAGATGAGGTTATAGTAGTTGGTTATGGAACCCAGAAAAAAAGTGATGTAACAGGATCTGCCGTCAGAGTATCGATGGAAGATAAGGAACTTCAGTCAAATACAAATCTTTTACAGGCTTTGTCTGGAGCCTCCGCCGGAATAAATGTTCAGGGAGCCGGTTTAGCAGGGGGTGAACCAAGTATTTCTGTAAGGGGACAAACTTCGCTTTCTGCAAACGACAGACCTCTGGTTGTTCTTGATGGAATTATCTACAATGGCTCAATTTCCGATCTTAATATCAGTGATGTTGAATCTATAGATATTTTGAAAGATGCCAGTTCTGCTGCAGTTTACGGATCAAGATCTGCAAATGGTGTAATGCTTATTACAACTAAAAAAGGTAAATCAGATAAACCCGTTGTTGCTTTTAATATGTATAGTGGCTTTCAGGATATGACTAATAACCCTATGAAAGTTATGAATGCAGAGCAGTATGCCGTAAGATTGGTGGATTATTATTACCAGCAGGATTTATATAACTGGTACAAGACGAAGCCTACAAATTCAACAGGGAAACCTGTAAGACCTAATATTAATGATCGGAGTATCGTTGCTGCCAGACTGAGAACACAGGAAGAGAAGGATAATTATCTTGCCGGAAATCAAATTGATTGGGTTGACCAGGTATTGCAAAGCGCCCCGATTCAAAATTATAACTTAAGTGTGTCGGGTAAGACTGAAAGGAATAATTATTTCGTTTCGGGATCATATACAGGAGAAGACGGGATTCTTAAGAATGATAATTTTAAAAGACTTACGTTGCGTTCCAATATTGAAAGTAAAGTTACCGACTGGTTTACTTTAGGGCTGAATACTGCTTATTCTTATCGCGATTTTTCAGGGTTAGAGGCAAGTCTTGGAGATGCCAGATCAGCTAGTCCATTAGCTAATAACAAGATAGGTTTACCGAACTACGATATGTACCTGACAGGTGAATTGTATATGCCCTATCCTTTGAATAATTTATACGTTAAAAATAATGATATCAGAAATAATCTGTTCCTTGTAGGAAGCGCCAAGATAACCGTGCCTTGGGTTAAAGGTTTAGGTTACGAATTGAATTACTCTAATACTTATACTAATCGTAATAACAATACTTTTTTCCCGGTAACAACACCAAATGGTTCGACAAATCTTGGTCAGGCTATTAAGAACCCTTCACAAGACAGAAGCTGGATTATTAACAATATTGTCTCTTATGCAAGAACATTTAACGATCATCAGGTAAATGCAACCTTGCTTTACAGTCGTGAAAAAAATTCTTCTGAAAGCTCTATCCTGAATTCGCAGGGATTTGCTAATCCTGTTTTAGGTTATAACAATATGAGCCTTGGTACAATTGCAACTGTTGGATCAAATGCATCTGAGTCTAATGGACTTTCTTATATGGCTCGTGCTAACTATTCTTATAAAAGTCGTTACTTGTTAACAGGAACGATTAGAAAAGACGGATTCTCGGGTTTCGGTGCAAATACAAAATTTGCGACCTTTCCATCAGTGTCAGTGGGCTGGGTAGCTTCTGATGAACCATTCCTTCAAAAGCTGAATGGAGTGTATTTAAAGATGAGAGCATCCTATGGACAAAACGGTAACCAGGGAATTGGAAGTTATTCAAGTTTTTCAAGGATGGCAACCGATGCATATGTTTTTGGAGCTTCTTCAACTGTTTCTATTTACCCAAATACATTAGGAAACGATGATCTGGGTTGGGAAAAGACCTCATCTTTAAATTTCGGATTAGACTATGGATTTTTAAAGAGAAGGATTTCCGGATCGATTGATATTTATAAGGCTCAAACCACAGATGTATTGGTTAGCAGGGCAATTCCGCCAACAACAGGATATCCAAGTGTATGGACTAATATTGGAGCAATTGATAATAAGGGAATTGAATTAGGGTTAACAACTATTAATCTTGAAGGTCGTTTCAATTGGAAAACCGATTTTGTTTTTTCTCTCAACAGAGATAAAATAACGAAACTTTACGGAGGTAAAAACGATAATGATATTGGTAACTCCTGGTTTGTAGGACGTCCGATAAGTGCTATTTATGATTATCAGATGAGCGGAGGTCTATGGTCAGAACAGGAGTTGTATAGTGGTAAAACTCTGAATAATTGGTATCCTGGTCAATTTAAATATGTAGATCAGAATAATGATGGAATCATTGATCCAAATTCAGACCGGACAATTATTGGAAGACGTACTCCTAATTACAGATTAAGTTTAAGTAATACTTTATCTTATAAGAACTTCACATTTTCTTTCTTTCTGAACTCAATACAGGGAGGTAACGGATTTTATATGGAGAATAATGCTCCTAATATTAACGCTGCCAGTGCACCTGCGGGCCGTGAATCGGCGGGAATTATAAGAAATAACCTGACAGCAGTACGTCCTTATTGGACACCTGATAATGGTGTAAATAACTCCAGCGGAATTTATAATGCTCCTCCTGTTTGGAGTGGAATTTATGAAAGCAGGAGTTTTGTAAGGTTACAGGACATTTCATTCTCTTATAAATTTAATCCGACTATTCTTAAAAAACTACATATAAGTAGCGGACAGATATATGTTTCCGGTAAGAATCTTTATACCTGGACTAAATGGTCGGGTTGGGATCCTGAGACAGGTATCAGTGATTCACCGCTTATGCGAAACTTTATTGCAGGTTTCAGGATTTCTATCTGATCGGTTTATCCGTATTGGCAGTTAAATAATTACAGATTTTAAAATTAAAAATCAATGGAAATTTATAAATATCTAATTAGCAAAAAGTTATTGCTACTTACCGGAGTTTTTGTTCTAGTGTTTTCTTCTTGTCGTAAAGAAGTTCTTGATGAAACTCCTCTTGATTTTCTTGCCCCTGAGAATGCATATAGCACTGTTCCGGGGATTAAGCAAGGTATCGCCGGTTTATATTCAACTGTGCGTCAAAACTGGTATTATGGGCCTAATGATGCTGTAACTCAAATGTATGGTATCGGAACTGATTTGTCTTATTTCGGGGAAGACCCGGCCAGCGCACGATTTTTAACCGATTACTCTACTTTTCTTACACCTTCAAATTCTTACACCAGTATTTTTTGGATATGGAATTACCAGTTAGTGCAAAGAGCTAATGTTCTTATTGAAGCTATTGAGTCTTCAAAAAATTCAATTTGGACTAATGAGGCACAGAAAAATGCTTACTTGGCAGAAGCGAAGTTCTTTAGGGCTTTTGCCTATCGAATTTTGGTTTCATTTTATGGAGATGTTCCTTTGGTTAAGGAGGTGATCAGATCTGCTAAAACTGATTTTGTAAGAAGTCCTAAATCTGAAGTATATAAGCTGATGGAAGAAGATCTCACTTTTGCAACTTCAAAATTACCAGTTCCGGGTAAGGAAGAGGCACCTGGAAGGATTAATCAGGGAGCAGCCTGGCATATGTTGAGTGAATTATATCTTACCGATGGTAAATATCAGTTATCTGTTGATGCTGCTTCAAAAGTAATAGATGGATATGGTTATGCCTTGATGACAAAACGTTTTGGAACAAGATTAGGCAAGGATATTTTGGGATCAGGAGATGTATATTTTGATCTTTTTGGATATGGAAACCAAAACTTGTCAACAAATACTGAAGCTATCTGGGTGATTCAGGTTGAACCACTTATTACAGGAGGACTATATGCCGAAGGTGAAAGAGCCTTTGGCCCTGCCTATTACAGAATGGGTAATACTCCCGACGGTTTCCCTGCATTTCGTGGTGAGCTGGTTAATGGTAAGTATACCGGAATTTCTGACACATTGGGCAGACCGGTTTCATGGATACGTCCTACTAATTATGTTGCCTATGATATATGGAGAAGCGACTGGAAAAATGATATCAGAAACGCTGAACATAATATTAAAAGGAATTTTTATTATGATAGTCCTTCATCTAAATATCATAAGAAAAAGATTGATTTCAGCCTTTATCCTGCAGGATCCAGAGATGCTTTGAGAGATACAACCCAGTATATCTATCCATACTTTATGAAGTTTGTGGATCCGTTAAATCACTTTACAGACCCTGCTAGGTCTGGTGGTGGCCAGAATCATAAAGATCTTTATGCAATACGACTTGCAGTTACACTACTTGTACGTGCTGAAGCTTATGTGCGTTTAAATAATCTGACTGCTGCAGCAGCAGATATTAATAAAATCAGAACCAGAGCTAATGCAACTCCGGTTTTACCTGCTGATGTAAATCTGGATTATATTCTCGATGAAAGGGCAAGGGAACTTTATGGTGAAGAGTGGAGAGCTATAACATTGCGCCGGATGGGGAAATTTGTGGAAAGGGTTAAGCGCTATAACAATAACCCTAAAGTTCCGGGCTTAAATGTTAAAGATCATAATCAATTATATCCTATTCCTCAGTCACAGATTGATTTAAATATTGGTTCTGTAATGAAACAGAATCCCGGATATTAATCATCCTTGAATTAGAAGTGTTCAACCAATCTGATAGTCAGGTTGGACCAGTAAACTTAAAAAACTCTAATTGTTTAAGTGTGTTTATGCATCTAAACAATTAGAGTCTTTTATTTAACAGATAAATTATTGAACAAGTACTTTGTCTTAGCCAAGATTGATCAGGTTTTTTGCCATATTATTTGTCGAGGTAATAAACGTGTAAATATTAATTTCAATAGGCTGAGTCTATAGTCTACTATTGGCCTCAGCCTGATATTAATCAGAGATGCCGGACTTAGAATCATTCCATCAACATCTGCCTGATTGTAAACAACTCCTTAGACTTAGGATCAACATTTATCCTCACCGAAGCCATATCAGCATCTCCAAAAACCTGAACGCGGGTAAAGTTTAGTATAGTGGAGCGCTTATCAGGATTCAGCAGAGGTTTGTCTACGATAAAGCGGTGCGAGTCTCCATTAATCCAAAGGACAGGTTTACCATATTTTATACTTAGCTCAGAGAGTTTATCGCAGATTCCACGGAATACCGGAGCGATTTTACCCCCATAAAACATATCCGCCTGAGTGAAGAAAACCAGGCCTTTCTTATCTGCGGCTTTACGGTAAATTTCCTCTATCCATGCAAGATTGGCTTTTTCACGCTCCATAAACTCGGTATTATCTCCGCCAATCTTGAAGTTATTATTGCTGCCTACCAGATGAATGGTTGCAAACTGAATACCTCCGTATTCCCAGGAAAGATTCTCGACATAATCTGAAAATACAGGATTTTCTGCCTGTGAATTCAGACCGAGTTTTTTCTTTCCAAAACTTTGACTGTTTGAAAAAAAGAGTTTGCGCAGAGCACTGAGACGCTCGATCGGATTATATCTTCCGGCAGCTTCCCGATTGCAATCTGTCCATTCATTATCTCCCGGTGTATAGATCAGAGGCTGTGAGAAGGTCTCAAAATAATTATGTATTTTATGGAAGTACTCATCACTGCACAAGGTAGATCCCGATTTAAAATCGCCTACATGGACACTAAATGCAGGCTTTTCCTGATTCACTTGTTTAATCAGATTTTCAAAGCGCCCATAATCAGCGGGTAAACGATAGGGCATATCTCCAAATGCAATAAATTCGAATTTTTTAGTTTGTGCTGATAATGATATGCACAGTATTGAAAGTAGTAGAAAGAGATTAACTATTCTCATAGATTGATCGTATCAGTAATAAAAGTAAAGAGAATTTGCCGGGAAAGTTTTCTGAAGTTTTGACCTTAAAATGCAAAAGCCTGCAATATGCAGGCTTTATGAAAATAGGAATTTTAAACGTTGCGCTTAGTGTGCATCATAGATGGTAACCTTATCGAAGAATACTCTGAATTCATCTAAAAATGCTTTGTGCAGAGGGTGAACCTGATAAACATCATGTGCTGCAAGATCTTCAAAAACCAGTAATAAACTAAAAGTATAGCTGGTATCAACAACTGCACGTTCTATCGGGGCAGGTGTACCAATATGAAAAAACTTAACTACATCAATAAATTGAAGGGTATCCAGACTTTTGCGGAATGCTGCTTTCTGATCTTCGGTCATGTCGGCCTTTAGCCAGAATAAAACGTGGTGTGCTATCATTTTTTATTTTTTCTCAAATATATAAAATGACCCCGTCAGATGGCAGGAATTTGATAAAATCAGAATAATTGAAAAAGCCGGCTTTATACCGGCTTGAATAATGTTTATAAAATGTGCTTTACTTATTGAACACAATTAAAAGCTAATTATACCTTTTCCGGTGTATTCGTAATTGGTAGGTGTATTCAAAGTGTATAATAAAGTCATATTTCCAGTTGCTTCAATAAATCTTCCTGTTCCTCCGGTAAATACATACTCCTGATACATCAGGCCTGTTGCCGGATCAATTCCTGCACCTGCAAACTCATAGTAAAGTTTATCGCCATCGGCTGCTGTTCCAATACCACCAATTGAGCCAATTACCTGCCCGGTTACCGGATTGATACAAAATGTGGTTACCTGCTTCTGAAATCCGAGTGTAGTTGAATTTCCTGTTCCTTCTGATCGGAATTGGATGGTTCCCTCACCGCAACCATTCGGGATGTAGTTGATGCTGCCTGATCCTGTGCTTATAAGTGGGCGACTTACTTTTTTACCCTTTGTCTGATTAGGTACAGACATTTGCAGCCCTACGACATCTTTTGCTTTTAAAAGTAGAGCACTTTGTACAATTTCAGAATATTTTTTCTGATCATCCTGATTTGCAGTTTCTGAGATCCTTTCCTTCTTACATGAAGTGAAGAATATCACTGTTGCAATAAATAAGATTTTTTTCATCTCTTTCTTTTTTAAAGCTAATGAATCTGTTTGCGGCAGGCTGGGTGATCATGATTTAATAATCATGTCCTCAGATTTGATTAACATTAAATGATTTAATTATTAATTTTTTAGTTTATACTTAATAAAAGTACTGATTTTTAATTTAAAATAATTTATTTATCCAATGAGGAAAATTTAAAAATGCTAATAAAAGATTATATCGGCTTGGGTGATAATAAATATTGTCAGTCATTTGTTTATCACTAAAATTCAGAGTTCTTTGTTTTAGTGAATTTTCTGAATTTTTAACTCTAAACCTTTTTCAGAATATACTCCTCTCTAGATCTTAAAATATGTACCATATTTTCATTTGCCCAGTCTGACAGTTCAATAAGCTGCCCGACCAGACTCCTTCCCAGTGGAGTCAGTTTGTATTCAACTCTTGGAGGAATCTGAGGAAAAATAGTTCGGGTAAGCAGGCCATCCTCTTCCAGTGTTCGCAAAGTAACGGTCAGCATTCGCTGCGAAATGCCCGGAATTAATTTCTTTAATTCCGTAAAACGAAGACTCTCGGATTTCCCAAGAGTAATAATGGTATGGATTGTCCATTTGTCGCTGAGGCGACTCAGAATATCAGTAATGGGGCAATGCTTTGTCTTTGCACTGTCAGAAAAATAATTTTTAATTTCTTCCCGACTGCCTTTGGATGCTTTCAGGCTATTGGTTACTTCCATGATACTCAGTATAATGTCCCTTCCGTATTGTTTCCTGCAAAGTTACTAAATAATTTTGAGTTACTAAAAGTAACTAATATTATAAAATAATGGACATAATTTCAGCATTGAAATGGCGCTACGCTACCAAAAGTATGAGTGGGGAAGCAGTGCCACAGGAGAAAGTAGACAAAATACTGGAGAGTATTCAACTCACGGCATCATCCGCAGGGTTTCAACCTTATCAGGTACTGGTTATTCAGAATAAGGATTTACTCGAAAAGATAAAGCCTGTAGCCTTTAATCAGCCGCAGATTACAAAGGCTTCACATTTACTGGTGTTTGCAGCCTGGGATAGAGTGACACAAGAGAGAGTAGATGCCATGGTAAAAAATATTGCACTGATCAGGCAGATACCTGAAGATTCATTGGGAGCAATACGCTCTTATGGCGACCGGTTTATGGCTCAGACAGCTGAGCAGAATTTTCATTGGGCAGCACGTCAGGCATATATTGCTCTGGGAACCGCATTAATTACAGCGGCAAGTCTGGAAGTTGACAGCACGCCAATGGAAGGCTTTGATTCATCAGCGCTTGATGAACTTTTGGGTTTACATGATAAGGGGTTAAAGAGTGTTCTGTTGTTGCCTTTAGGGTATCGTGATCCGGCAAACGATTGGCTATTACCATTAAAGAAGGTAAGAATGCCTAAAGAAGCACTCTTCACTGAAGATGAAGAACTTGCTGAAGTTTGATTAATCAGGGTAGATCACAGACAATATGCTTTTGTCTGTGATCCCCTGTTTGTTCAGAAATTACTTTCTGACGGTTAATGCCCGTACTTTTTCAACCTCTTTTTCAGTGACAGGCCCTGAATTATTTCCAAAGCTTTTTCGCACATAAGTTAGAATTTCAGCGATCTCTTTATCGGTCAGGAAGGATGCATGTGCAGGCATGGTATCATTGTAATTTTGACCTTTAACCTGAATATTACCGGTCAGACCATTGAGCACCACGTTAATCAGCACAGTTTTATCACTATTCACCCATTCTGATCCGGCAAGCGGAGGGAATCGGTTCCCATCTCCATTTCCATCAGTCTGATGGCATCCGCGGCAATAAATATTATAGAGTAGTTCGGCGTGTACCGGCTTTCCTTTTCGGTCGAGATTGTCATTCATTTCATCCGGGGTTTTCAGGTAAGAAACAGTGCTCTTGCGTTTTTCCATTGCGGCGAGCTGTTTGCTGCCGAATGATTTTTTATCGCCCTTGTACATAATCCTCCAGATTTTGCCCTTTTCTGTATCTCCAACATACAAAGAACCATCCGGGCCCTCTGCCAGGCCCATTGGTCTGTATTTTGCATCATTGGCTACGGTAACGGTGTCTACTCCTGTGAAACCATCCGCAAACACTTCCCATGGGCCTGTAACTTTTCCATTTTTCATCGGTAAGAATACCACGACAAAGCCCACCTGAGGGTAAGGAATACGATTAGTGGATCCGTGCATGGCCACAAAGGCACCCTCTTTATAACGTTCAGGGAACTGATTGCCCTTATAAAAGAAGATCTCATTCGGAGCAAAATGCCCAGGGAATCCAATAACAGGTTTTGGAAGTTTGGCTCCTTCACCTTCCTTAACACCATCACCGCCATACTCCGGACTAAGGACTTTCTTTTCAAGCATCTGATCATAATAGTAATATGGAAATCCTCCGTCGAATCCTTCAGTTACTTTGAAAAGCTCATCAGAAGGAAGCATGGCACTTTTCCATGGGCTGTAAAATTCAGGCCATAGTAAACGCAGATCATCTCTGCCATGATGAACGGCGTAGAGGGCGTCTGATTTGCTATCCCACTCCATGCCCACGATACTTCTCATTCCTGAGGCATATCTTTTTCCGTCACTTTGCTTCTGGTTTAGTTTATTTTCGTCGAACTTCCATATACCGCCATGATCCGCCATATCAGGGCATGGCATCTTGCCGGGTGAACCCGGACGTCTGTTCTCGGTTTGACAGGAGTTGGTTCCTACACCCCATGAAACGAACATATTTCCTTTGCCATCAAATGCCAGGGCTTTAGCCTGATGTTCATGATAGGGTGGGGTATCCATTACGATAGTATCCATTTTACTGTCTGGGACCAGTTGCCCGTCTTTCAGCTTATTCCTGTAAACCATCATCTCAGAGCTGTAATAGAGATAACCATTATGGATTTTCATGGCGGTTCCCCTGTTCCGGTTTTCATATTTACCCCAGATCTTTACACTGTCTGCCTTGCCGTCGCCGTTTAAATCTCTCAGCGCTGCATTGCCATATCCATCAACCGTTGGTGACCGGAGTTTTACATAAATGTCTCCGTTGCTGTTTACTGCAATATGTCTGGCACCTACATAAGTACCCTTGGGAGCATTATTGGGACGGCTCAGCTGAGTACTTTGGGGAGCACCTTTGATTTCCGGTGGTGGTGGCTGATAATAGGCAGTTTTAGGGAGCTGAGCAATCTTTAGTGCAGGAGTCTTTCCCCCGCCAATACTGTCGGTTACAACCAGAGCTTCAAATCCTTCCGGAAGAATGAGTCCGCCGTTATCTTTATCAGATGGAGGTAGCTTCGTGTTTTCTGTTTTACATCCAATTCCTGCAGATAGGACGAAGAGGTAAATACAGAGTGAAACTGTTTTTAAGTTTTTCGGTAGGTAATGTATTTTCATAAACTCAAAATAATCTATTATTCTGAAATTGTAAATAAGAAACAGAAAGGTTACAGGAAAGCGAATTAGCAAATGGAGAGAATTAGCAAATGACTTACGAAATCACATAGGCGAGCGGAATTAGATTTCGTCTTTACATATTCTAATGTCATCCAGAGGAGCCAACGGATTTTTAGTTTAATAGTAATGTGCGGCGACGAAGGATCTCATTACTAAGAGCAGGATTTTTGCTGCAGCAGGAAGGCTTGTTAGAGCCTCACCCTGAGTGCGGAACTACTAGTTTTAATACTCGTACTGCCCTCTCCAAAGGAGAAGGTTTAAAGATACTGCTAGGATATGTCGATGAAATGATTTAGCGATGGGTGAATTAGCTTTAAGCTTTCTACTTCCCGTTTTCTATATTAATTCCGTATTGATACTTAAAACTTATAACCTACAATTTATAAAAAACTCCTATTATTATGAAGAATAATTCAAATGCAAAGTTCCTTACCTGAAGAAAATATATCCGGCCGAAGGCTCAAAGCCATTTTTGGTGGCTCCATTGGTAATCTGGTGGAATGGTACGACTGGTATGCCTATTCGGCATTTGCCCTTTATTTTTCAGCTTCATTTTTTCCGGAGGATAATAAGACTGCGCAGTTACTGTATACTGCAGGGATTTTTGCCCTGGGATTTCTCATGCGGCCGATTGGCGGATGGCTGTTCGGACGAATTGCCGACAGGTACGGAAGAAAGCAAAGCATGACACTTTCTGTATTGTTGATGTCATTCGGATCTATGATTATTGCTTTTACTCCTGATTTTGGATCTGTTGGTCTGCTTGCTCCGATATTATTGCTGACCGCCCGTCTGTTGCAGGGTTTAAGTGTTGGTGGTGAGTATGGTGTTTCTGCAACTTATCTGAGTGAGATGGCCAGCAGGAACAATCGTGGATTTTATTCCAGTTTTCAGTACGTAACGCTCATAGGCGGACAGTTGATTGCCCTGGGCATACAATTAATTTTACAAAATTGGTTGAGTGATCAGGAACTTCATAGCTGGGGCTGGCGCATACCTTTCGTGATTGGAGCCGTACTTTCGCTTGTTGCACTTTATTTAAGAAGCAGTATGTATGAGACCCGGGCATTTGAAAGTCATCAGAGTCTGGATAAGGATCGTAAAGGTACCATCAAAGAATTATTGAAACATCCCAGAGCTTTGCTCACAGTGGTGGGTTTGACTCTGGGAGGAACGCTCGCTTTTTATACCTATACAACCTATATGCAGAAGTTTCTGGTGAACACCGTAAACCTGAGTAAAGCAGAGTCTACTCAGATATCGTTTATCAGTATGCTGATCTTTGCAATGGTTCAACCACTGTTTGGTGCACTTTCTGACCGGATAGGCCGAAAGCCATTGCTGATTGGTTTTGGTGTTTTAGGTACTGTTTGTACCGTTCCCTTACTTACTACTCTGAGTCAAACCGATTCACAGTTGAATGCCTTCTTTTTGCTCCTTGCCGGATTATTTATCGTAAGCGGCTATACCAGCATAAATGCCATTGTTAAAGCTGAACTATTCCCGGCAGAGGTCAGGGCTCTTGGAGTTGGACTGCCTTATGCGCTGACCGTTGCGATTTTTGGTGGTAGCGCAGAGTATGTTGCTTTATGGCTGAAAAATGCCGGGCATGAGTCGTATTTCTATTGGTACATTACCGGCTGCATTTTTTTATCCCTGATGGTCTATGTGACTATGAAAGACACTAAAAAGACTTCCCTGCTGGAGAGAGATTAATTAGCACCCCGATAATTATCCTGCAGTGTACCCACATCTTCATCCATTGTAATATTGAGGATTGTAAATTGACCCGGAGAGGATCAAATGTTTATAGCAATAATTAGATGCACAATCCTGATAATTAGCTATTGTGTACCTGCATCTTTTTTGTTTAATGAGCATAAAAATAATACAGCATGGTTAATCTCCGGGCTGAGAAAAGCCTGAGAATTATCTGAGAATTTGCATCGGCTTGTTCGGAAGTTATTCGGAGTTTGTTCGGACTTTGGTCGGAGTTGTGACAATTGTATCCGACCAAAGTCCGATTAACCTGCGTTTATCATGCATCTAACTTTCGTCAAACTTTCAGCAAATTCCTCAATTTAGGTGCCTTTAAGGGATAACTCACCCTAATTCAATGAATATTCTGTTTCAGTGCTAAGCGTACTCACAACTATTTATATGATTAACCGAGCCCGAATGGTGTTATATGTTCATAGAAAAGCACAATTATTCGTTCGATCCTTAAAGGTGTTGCATGTGTCAGGATTTTAAATTCAGTCGCCTTCAGGGTGGCTGGGTTTCCGATTAAAATATTCTGTGAACATTTAACCCTTTCTGATCAATTACAATCCTTAAATTGTAAAACTGAGTAGATGTGGGTACACCGTAGGATCACGAGGGAGATCGCATGTGTATGGCATCTTTCACTTAGGACATCTTCAGCATCGGAGCCTGGTGCTTATCATATTTCTATAACTATTCAACAAACTTCGGTGTCGGACCATCGAACTTATTCTGAAAATTTGTGGATATGCGGTAGCTTGCAAACGAGGAGAATAAGGATATCCTAATCCATAAATAATGACATTGCTACACTCACTTTAATGGGCATAAAATTCAGATTGCTTAGCTTCGTTTAGTGTTCGTTTAGTCTTCGTTTAAGAAGCGTTCAGAAAAGGCTCTCAAAAGAGACCCGAATCTTGGTGATTTTGGATGTTTATTTCTAATAACTTGACACCCATTGTCTGTGTTTGCAACGCTACTATATACTCACATCTTCATCCGTTTTAATAGTTCTTTTATGATCTTGCCGCTAAGTTTTTTGAATGTACCCTATATAGTGTAAATAATCATTTTGACACTGTAAAACTTAAAACTTACAACCTATAACTTAAAACTTCAAAAACTCTTCCCTCAACCTCCTCGCAACAATCTTATCCTCTCCCGGCTGCATCATCCATACCGTAATGGAAACAGAATTTGCTCCTTTTGCTCCGGGTTTTGGAGGTGTTGCCTGACCTTTGAAGATCGGTAAGCCTGAAAATCCTGCTTCAATGGATGGGTTTCCGTTGCGAAGGTTTTCACGCAGTTCATGACCTGTTAATTTGATCTTGGTATCATCCCAGGTGATGCGGAGGGATGGGGTATGATTTCCGAGTGGGTTGACTGTTACTTTTGTGCTGATCCCATCAATAGATTTTACTGCATTTTCAATCAGTGCAATACCGGCTTCCCATTTCTTCCATTCTTTATTATGATCCATGGCGATCATGTTTTTGATGGCTACGTAAGCGCCCAGGATTTCTTCTTTATTGACTTTATGTCCGCGGCCAATGGTTACCGCTCTTGGCGGGGCACTAAGTCGCGCGGCTTCAATTAAATGCTTCCTGCCCATTAAATAACCGGTGCTTTGTGGTGCACGTACTGCCTTGCCTCCGGAAAGGAAGACCAGGTCAAAACCCATATCATTGAATTTCCATAGATTTTCGACAGGGGGTACATCAGCCGCAATATCAATGGAAGTTGGAATATTGTGCTTTTTACCCACTTCAACCCATTCTTCATGTTTGATCTTTCCTCCATTAACAGCAATGTTTAGGAAATGCATCATCGCTGTTTTTTCATTGATGGCATTCTCCAGTTCTTCCCGGGTTTCTACGGTGATGATCTTGCAGCCTGTTACTAAAAAAGCTTGTGTATAGGCATCCTTATGTGCTTTCTGGCAGATCACTTCCGATTTCATTCCCTCCAGATTAGGGAGTTGCCCCACCTTTTTCATATCCAGTCCGGTGAGCACACCCGCTAAACCCAGCGTCATGGCTGAATAAGCACCACTGGTTACCGTGACAGCCTCAGCATGAGTCATTTTAGCAATCTGTTCACCCACCTTATCCTGCAGTTCATCCAGCATGCAAAATTTGCCTACTGAACTATTGATTGCCTTCAAAACCTGATCCTGCATGATACTGCCTGTCATATAGGTTAAAGTGCCGGCTGCATTGATAAATGTTCGGATACCAAGCTCCTTGTATAAATCTTCTGCCGGGGCAGGTTCTGACTGAGCTGAAAAATTACTTATTCCTCCGGCGAGGGGTAGGAGACTGAGAGATTTGAGGAGTTGGCGGCGTTTCATACTTGGGGTTTGATAATTCTATTGTTTAAAATATTTAATGCAATATTAAGGTCTGGAAAATGCGTTTCAGTATTAAATTGTGATTTTTCAGATAGTAATTGTATTTAGATGGATAACTTATTAACGAATATTGTTCAGATATTCTTTAACTATTGGTATATCCGCCTCTGCCCAATCCAAATCTAACAAATCCTTATTATCCACCCATTTATATTCAGCGTGTTCTTTTAAAGCGATATCTCCACCTGCCTGCCGGCAGATGAATGGTATTAGCCTGATTAGTTTATCAGAGTATTGATGATCATTCGGACTTAAGCTTCCGGTAATTTCTATCTCAATATTCAGTTCCTCTTTAATTTCCCGGATCAGACATTCTTCAGCCGTTTCGCCATTTTCTATTTTACCACCGGGGAACTCCCATTTTAGGGGGAGGGGCATGGTAGCGCTGCGTTGGGTGACGAGGATTTTACCAATTGAATTGAGGATTATTGCGCAGGAAACCTTAATCATTAGTTGACAGTTGACAATTGACACCCGATAGCTATCGGGTTTTGAAATTTTGAGTTTTCTGATGCAAGTTGTCGGTTATCTGTTGCCTGTTATCTGGAATTGATGGGTTCGATCGAAACAAATTTTTCATTGCGAGCCTGCTTGCCGGTAGGCACGACGAAGCAATCTCATGTTAAATATTCAATTAACAATAGAGATTGCTTTGCTGCACTCGCAATGACAAAAAACGCTGGGCAATGACAAGAAGGATTGTATATTATCGAGAAATCAATCCAGCTTTCACCTTTCCGCTTTCATCTTATAAGCTTAAGAACTTCCTTTCTTCCGAACCACCCTCAAAACTTATAACCTACAACTTATAACTTACAACTTAACCTCATATGCAACAACCGTATTTCTGAAGAACGTAGGCACATAAACAGTCTTAGTTGCCGGATCAAATCCGATATCGGCAGTACTTCTTTTTTCCTTTCGGGTGTCCATCAATAAATTCTTAGTGCCATCAGTATTCACATGCCATAAAGCTCCTTCCCAGCAGGAGATAATAAAATCATTGCCTTCAATGTTTTCAATACCATCAGTTCCGCCTTCCATACCATCTGCTATAAGGGTTAATGTCTTATCTGTATTTACTTTATAGAAGCCTCCATCATCCAGAAGATAAAGCTCATCCCATGGGCAAGTATCCCATTTGGTTTTTTCAGATTTTCCAGAACGAGTTCCACTTTCTCATTTTCTACTTTATATAATTTTTTGCTAAGCATTTCAGTGACATAAATTACTCCTTTAGGATCGATACTTATATCATTTAATCCGGTAGCTCCTTCAACCGGAATAGATTTTTCAATCTTTCCACCCGCGATATCAATCACAACAATATTCCCAAGATCAGCAACATACAATTTACCATTGAATTTACCCATGCCTTTCGGACCTTGTAAACCACTAACCCATTCTGCAGCGATTACCTTACCATCCAAGCCAACTTTACCAATAGAACCTTTTCCATCTGCTTCCCATGGATTTTGGCCATCAACATTACTCACATATAAAATCTGGTTTTCTTTATCGAATAAAACCGATTCAGGAACCTTTAGTGTACTGTCGCTTTCCCACTTAAGAACCAGTTCCGGGGTTTTTACAGAATCTGTCTGCTCGGCAGTTTTTTTATCACTTGAACCTCCGCAGGCTGCGATCAGGAGTACTCCAAAAAATAGAATTTGTTTCATAGCTTTTTGTTTTGAATGAATTTTAAAGGTACAAAACAGAATATTTTAACACAAGTCATCTTCAAGGTTGGCTTCAGACAGCTTAATACCTTGTTTATCCGGCTAAAAATCTACATATTTAAATTATTCCTGAGCTTGTTCAAACCTATTGGTAGAGGTGACACCTATATACCGAAACACTTATTTTTTGAAAATGAGGTATAAAATCACAAGTCTGGTCTTTATTCTGGCCTTATTGTATTTTTCGCATTCAAATGCCCAGACGCCGGTTATCAGCTCATTTTTTCCCAAATCCGGTTCAGCTGGTACTCTTTTAAGCATTCAAGGTTCATCACTGGATCAGGTAAACGCCGTGAATATAGGAGGTAAACCGGCGTTGATTATTTCTCTTTCGGCAAATACCCTTACGGCCTATGTTATGCCGGGTTCAGGGAGTGGTTCCGTTTCAGTAAGTACTTCGACAGGTAGCGCGGTGAGCTCAGAAAATTTTACCCTTAGTTCAAATCAATATCCCAATACACAGCAGGGAGAAAAGCTGGTGGGTACAGGCAATATTGGTGTAGTCGAATCCGGAAGGTCTGTTGCGATTAGTGCTGATGGGAATACGGCAATACTTGGAGCTCCGAATGATAATAATCAGCAGGGAGCGGCATGGATTTATGTCAGGAATAACAATACATGGTCCCAGCAGGCCAAATTGTTTGGCAGTGGTCATGCTGGTCCGGCGCAGCAAGGCAGGGCTGTAGCAATCAGTGCTGATGGGAATACCGCTATTGTTGGTGGATATTTTGATAACGGTGGTGTCGGTGCGGCATGGATTTTTATCCGGAAAAATAATGTCTGGACACAACAGGGAGAAAAATTGCTTGGAACAGGGTATGATGATTTTATTCTTCCGGTGAATATGGGCTATTCCGTTGCAATGAGTGCAGATGGTAATACCGTAATTCTGGGAGCACCTTATGATTCGTACCCCCGTGGTGCCGCCTGGATCTTTAGTCGTAAGGATAATATCTGGACACAAAAAGGCGAGAAATTATTTAATGAAAGCAGTCCCTCCGGAGGTCAGGGTATTTCTGTTGGCCTGAGTGCCGATGGGAATACAGCAATTGTAGGGGCACCTCTCGACAGGAACCAACAGGGTGCTGCTTTTGTTTATGTCAAAAATGGTACAGAATGGGATAGTCAATCCAAAAAACTGGATGTTGCTTCTTATCCCGGTACGAAATGGCAGGGAATCTCTGTGGCTTTGAATGCCGATGGAAGCAGTGCTATAATGGGAGCTTCAGTAGCCGATAATAACAGGGGAGCGGCCTGGGTATTTCAAAAGAATGGTGCAGAATGGAATTTAAAGGGAGATAAGCTGGCAGGAACAGTGAGTTCGGAAAATGCAGCTCAGGGCTGGTCCGTAGCGATGAGCGCTGATGGTAACACGGTACTCATTGGCGCAAAAGCAGATAACTGGACAAATGGAGCTGCCTGGGTATTCTCATGGTCTGATAATTCATGGATACAAAGAGGACCTAAGCTAACAGGTGTCGGGAATGTGGGTGTTGCGAATCAGGGTCAGTCGCTGGCATTAAGTGCTGATGGTACCACGGCAATTATTGGAGGGTATCAGGATAATAACCGAATGGGAGCCTCCTGGATATTTACTCCCGGACCAAAAATTTCTATTTCTCTCAGGAATTACAGCTCAGAATTTTGTAAGGGCACATTAAAGACCACATTTTCTTATGATAAAACTGAGGGAAATCCGAATTTGTACAGCATTATCTGGGATCAGAAGGGTATTGAGGCGGGTTTGGCAAATGTAATTGATCAGGTATTACCTTCCGCTTCATTTGAGATTAATATGCCTGCTAATCTTGTCGACGGAGTTTACAATGGAGCATTAAAAGTACGTAATAGTAGTTCCGGTGAAAGCAGTACGGGCACGCTGTTTACGCTGGTTATTCCTGAGCTACCTAAAATTTCACCTATTACAGGCTCCGGAATCGTTTTGATAGGGGCGAACACCCTACTTTCAACCTCTTCTGCATCTTCCTCCGGGTTCTGGAGCAGCAATAATCCCACAGTTGCTACGGTTAATTCAGCAAGCGGACAGGTAAGCGGTATAGCAGAGGGGACGGCAATTATTACTTATACATTGACAAATGCGCTCGGTTGCTCTAATACAGCGAGCTTTAGTTTACTGGTGGTCTCAACATCTTCACAGCAGACATTTATTTTCCAGGATTTGCCTGAGAAAAACTACGGCGATACTGATTTTACCCCAACGGTTGTCAGTGCAGATGCGGGAGCTAAGTTTGTCTTTACAAGTGCTGATCCTAAAGTGGCCACAATAAGTGCAAGTGGACAGATTAAAATTACGGGTGTGGGAACAAGTCTCATTACCGCTTCAAATGCTTCCAACAGTGCATTTTTTGCATCGAAGTTATTGACTGTGAAGCCCAAAGCTTTGCTTATCAAAGCAAAGGATCAAACCAGAGTCTATGGAGTAGCAAATCCTGAACTGACATTGGAATATTCAGGATTTGTAAATAGTGAAACTGAATCAGTATTTTCAAGTAAGCCTATTGCCAGTACCGTGGCAAATTTAATTTCCTCTCCCGGAACATATCCAATTGTAGTAAGTTCTGCTTCAGCCGCAAATTATACGATCAGCTATCAATCGGGTGTGTTATTGGTCAATAAAGCAGATCAGATAATACAGTTTGAACCTATTCCAAACAAAATGGAATCCGATTCAGAGTTCCAGCTAAAGGCAAGTGTAAACTCCGGTTTGCCGATAGAGTTTAAAAGCAGTGATAATCTGATTGCTGAAATCGTTAATTCCAGTTGGGTGAAAATTAATAAGCCCGGGACGGTCAAGATCGAGGCGATTCAGAAGGGAGATACGAATTATAATCCGGTTAATGCTTTTAGAGAATTTACGATCTATCCAGATGTGTTCAGTCTGAGCTCGAATTCTTTTACGCCTAACGGAGATGGAATAAATGATCAATGGATCCTTAGCGGCCTGGAATCTGATAAAACGGCAATCGTACAGGTCTATAATCGCTATGGTCATTTAGTGTTTCAGAGCCGAGGTTACTCAACGCCCTGGGATGGTTATATGAAAGGCTCGAGACTTGCGCAGGGAACTTACTACTATAAAATATCGCTTAGATCGGGAAAGCAAGTACTTTCAGGGGTGGTAAACATTATTTATTGACAGTGATTGCGATGTGAGATTACAGCGTAAAAAAACATTAAAATGCACATCGACAATTATATGAAAACTTCCCCCCGTTGAATTAGCAGCTGTTGAAAGTCTGGTTTCTGACGATACAGAAACAATCCGGTTTTATAATAAAACGAAAAATCCAAAGGTTCATTCAAACTACAGAACAAGTTCTCTGTCGTTTATTCTGGAGCACATATCATTCTGGTCGATTCAAATTTTAATGATGAGGAAAATCAAAAATCGAATGTATTTTAAAGGGCTTGATAAAATGGAGGAAATAGAGCTTTCTGAAATATGTTGTTATTAAGAGTTTTTGCTGTTGTCATTGAAAATCAGCTTTATAAAGAGACAGAAACTTTACATAGAGATCGCATAGCGATTTTTTGGATTGAGTGATTATAAAACTAAATTAGGGCCATCATAAAACTAAATTCTATTTCAGAAATGACCCTTCAGCATAAATCCCCATGGATAATAGTATTAATAACGATTTTTTCATTCTATGCTGAAGCTCAGGAAAACCGAACCCAAACACAAGGTTTAAACAGACCTGTGATTCAAGCCAAATTATCTAATGCAGACCCTGTTGTAGACGGTAAAATAATAGGTGATTCATTTTGGGAAGGCATAGAGCCCATTGGTGATCTGACACAAATCAAACCCAATATTGGGGCGCCTGCTTCCGAAAGAACAGTAATAAGGATTGCTTATACAGATAAAATGTTTTATGTGGCAGCCATCTGTTATGATAGTAATCCGAAGTCGATCGTTGTTTCTGATTCTAGAAGAGATGCTGATCTGACCGATGATGATAGTTTTCTATTTATCCTCGATACCTATAATGATACTCAAAATGGGTTTTTATTCGGAACCAATGCAGATGGCATGGAATACGATGCTCAAATTGATAATGAGGGCAAAGGAAATAATAATATTAATCGCCAGCAGGGAGGTGTAATTGGTGGTATAAACTTAAACTGGGATGCCGACTGGGATGTCAAGACCGAAATAGGAGATTATGGATGGAGTGCGGAGTTCGCTATTCCTTTGCGTTCTCTGAGATTTACTGCAGGTGAAAACCAGATTTGGGGTATCAATTTTGAGAGGAATATCAGCAAAAATACTGAAACCGCTTACTGGGCAACTATCCCGATAGGTTTTGATCTGAAAAGATTATCGATGGCAGGTAAATTGAACGGATTAAGCCTCAAAAATCCCGGCAATTTCAAAATATTTCCATACGTACTTACTCAGGCAGTTAACAATAAGGCCATTGTGCCCAATAAGACTGACACGAATTTTGAGGCCGGAATGGATTTGAAGTATAGTTTAACGCCTAGTTTGACAGTTGACTTAACCTATAATACTGATTTCGCTCAGGTTGAAGTAGATGATGAGCAGGTTAATCTGGATCGATTCAACTTATTTTTTCCGGAAAAGAGGCCATTTTTTCTCGAAAATGCAGGTCAGTTCACAGTGGGTAGTCCGGGTGAAGTAGATTTATTTTTTAGTCGTAAGATTGGCATTAGTCAAAACGGGAATCTTATTCCTATCACAGGTGGAGGACGGATTTCAGGTAAAATAGGCCAAACCAATGTGGGATTATTGAGCATGTTCACAGACGATGTCCAAAGTCTGGGCATAGATAAGAACAGCTATAACATGGCCAGAGTAAATCACGATTTCCCAAAAAGCAGATCTTCCATAGGGGGTGCATTTATAAACAGGACAGGATTGGGACAAGGCAAAGATGATTACAATCATGTCATGGCGGTAGATGGAAAATGGGGTTTAGGTCAAAAGGCACAAATCACCGGGTTTTTAGCTAAGAGTGCAACACCGGGAATTACCGAATCTGATCACTCATATAAACTTCAGTTCAGTTATAATTGGGAAAGATGGGAACTCAGAGCAGCTTATACTGAACTGGGTGAAGGATTTAACCCCGAAGTAGGTTTTCTTCAAAGGAGTGCTTTCAGGAAACCTGAATTTTTTATCCAGCATAGATGGAGGCCTGATAATTTGTTGAATCTTTTAGAACTCAGACCTCATATCTCCTTCAGACAATATGCCGACTTTAAAGGAAATTTGGTTACAAGTTACCTTCATATTGACAATCATTGGGTTTGGAAAAGTGGTCTGGAAATACACACAGGAATAAATTATACCACAGAAGGTGTTGTACAGGATTTTAATTTATCCGGGGTATTAGTGCCTAAATCAACCTACAATCATAATGAACTGCAACTGGTCATGATAACCAATCAAAATAAAGCAGTTTCATTGAATGCCCGAACTATCATAGGAGGATATTTTGGAGGAGATCGGATAGCGACAACAGCAACTGTAAAAGCCAGAGTTGGTGATAAACTGAATTCATCCGCCATTGTCAATCACAATATATTGAATCTGCCAAATGGGGAGTTGAAGGCTATCATACTTGGGAATCGATTGGCTTACTCATTTACGCCAAGAATGTTTGTTCAGAGTTTAGTTCAGTATAACAACAGATCGAGAATTACTTCTGTAAATGCAAGATTTGGCTGGCTTCAAAATGCAAATAATGGTTTGTTTGTTGTAGTCAACATCGTAAAAGATAAAGATTTGTTCGACCTGATGGATACCCGGAGCCTGACATTGAAATACACCCGCAGCTTTGATTTATTGAGTTTATAAATATCTTTTGTAGCTCAAGGCAAGAGGCACGACGAAACAATCTCAAGGTAATTGGTATTCATTGTGAGGAGATTGCTTCGCTTTGCCTGCCTACCGCATGCAGGTCAAAGGGTTTCGCCGCGCTTACCTGCCGGAAACAAGCATGCAAGTATAAGTCCTTGCATGTGTCTTAACAAAAGAGCCCCAACGAATCCATCCTATATCACAATACTTACAAGTTAAAATCCGCAAAATTCTTAAATTCGCTCCATACTACATTAACATTGGCAAAACCTATACTCGTACTTAAGTTCGGTACTGCATCTATCACCACCTCCGGGGGTGAATTAGATGAGATCGTGATCAAAGACATTGCCCGTCAGGTGGCAATGATACATAAGGATTATAATCTGGTGATCGTTTCATCCGGAGCAGTTGCTGCCGGGAAAAGATTCCTGAAGAATTATGGGGCGACAATTAATGAAAAAAAAGCGGCTGCTTCTATCGGGAATCCCTTGTTATTAAATACTTATGCTAAATATTTTTCAGAATACGGAATTTCGATAGCACAAAGTCTGTGTGAGCGTCATCATTTTTCTAACCGCGATCAGTTTCTTCAGCTGAAGCGTACTTATGATGAGCTCTGGAAGAATGATATTATACCGATTGCCAATGAGAATGACGTGGTGAGTGATCTGGAGCTTAAGTTTTCAGATAATGATGAACTTGCTACACTTATCGCTGTTGGTTTTGGAGCTTCGCAGGTTTTGTTCAGTACATCTGTTCCGGGAGTGTTGGATAGTGAAGGAAAGGTAATTCCGGAACTGGATACAACGGATAAGAAAGTTCTGCAATTGGCAAATAAGGAGAAATCATCTTCAGGATTGGGTGGAATGACATCCAAGCTCAACTTTGCCAGACTGGCCAACCAGATGGGAATCCGGGTAGTGATTTTTGGTATCCGATCTGAAAATGGCATTATGAATGCCCTTGAAGGTAAGACCGGAACGCTTTGCCATCCGCAGGCTACTAATCTGCCGGCACGTAAAAAATGGTTGGCCAGCGGAAGTTTGGTACGCGGACGAATTCAGGTTGATGCCGGTGCATCTAAAGCACTTCAGAAACGTCATAGTCTTCTGGCCGTAGGAATCAGCAATGTCATCAGTCCGTTTGAGAATGGGGAGATCATTGAGATTCTGGATGAGGAAAATAATGTCATCGCTGTTGCAGAGTCTAAAATAGATTCATCTGTCTTAACGAATGGTTCAAGTTTAAAGAATCTTGAAGTAGCACATGCTGATCATATAGTTTTATTATAATTTATTACCATGGAATCGATACAAGCCCTGCTTGAGCAAGCATCCCAGGCCACTACTGCAGTAAAGTTGTTGAGCGATAGCGAAAAGCAGGCCCTGCTCAAGGCACTGGCCGCAAAGCTTAGACTAAACTCTGATGCAATCATTGTCGAAAATAAAAAGGATCTGGACAGGATGCCTGATTCTGATCCCAAAAAGGACAGATTGTTGCTGAATGCCTCAAGAATTGAAGATCTGGCTAAAAGTGTGGAAGATATCGTTGCGCTTCCTGATCCAACGAATCAGCTGCTGTCAGAGAAAACCCTGGCGAACGGTTTGCTGGTCAGAAAAATTACCGTACCTCTGGGTGTTGTTGGTGTAATTTATGAATCGCGTCCGAATGTGACCATCGATGTAGCTGCATTGTGTATTCGATCAGGCAATGTATGCTTGCTGAGAGGTGGGACGGATGCTTTCTACACGAATTCGTTTTTAGTTTCATTGATTCAGGAAGTGCTTAGATCATTTAATCTGGATGTTAATATTGTTCAGCTCTTGCCGGCCGACCGTAAATTCATGCCTGAATTGCTGACAGCAACCAAATATGTGGATATACTGATTCCAAGAGGTTCGCAGCAACTGATTGATTATGTACGGGAGCATGCCTCCGTTCCGGTAATCGAAACCGGAGCAGGAGTTTGTCATACTTATGTGGAGCAATCTGCTGATCTGGAGAAGGCTGCTGATATTGTGACTAATGCTAAAGTTTCACGTCCTTCGGTATGTAATTCGCTGGATACTGTGCTGACTGATAGAACGGTGCTTGAACCATTGATGACATTGCTTGCTCCGAAGCTGGAAGCTTACCATGTTGAAATCTTCGCAGATACTGAGGCTTATCAGGTATTAAAGAACTTAAATTATCCTTACCTGCAGCAGGCAGTAGAGGAGGATTTTGGACGTGAGTTTCTGGATTTCAAATGCTCAGTGAAAACAGTTGGGAATATCGATGAAGCCTTGAAGCATATCCGCAAATTTTCATCTAAACACTCCGAAGCAATTATTTCACAAAATGAGGAGTTCTGTGAACGATTTTTGAATGAGGTAGATGCAGCTGCTGTATTTACCAATGCTTCTACCCGTTTTACAGATGGCGGAGTGTTTGGACTTGGAGCAGAAATAGGTATCTCAACTCAGAAGCTTCATGCCCGCGGTCCGTTTGCTCTGGAGAAACTGGTTACTGAGAAGTGGATTGTGAGGGGGCAGGGGCAGGTTAGGTAATTGATAGTTGACAATTGACAGTTGATAGTTGACAATTGGTATCTGTGGATAGTGTTTAGAATTGAAATTTTCAACGAACCAGTAATTGCCTGTAAGAATTAATAATTGCATTAACTACATAACATGCAAACCGGACTTCGAACAGTTAACGTTACCCGTTATGTGACTCCGCTGAGGGAAGGAGGTTCTATGCCTGCAATTGCAGAAGCAGATGATGGTTTTTTGTATGTGATTAAGTTCAGAGGGGCCGGACAAGGACCAAGAGCCCTGATAGCTGAACTTATTGGTGGAGAGATTGCAAGAACATTAGGTTTAAAGGTTCCTGAGCTGGTTTTTGCTGATCTGGATGAGGCTTTCGGACGTACTGAGGCTGATGAAGAGATTCAGGATCTGCTGAAGTTTAGTGTAGGCTTAAATTTGGGTTTGCACTATCTTTCCGGAGCAATTACTTACGATCCTGCAGTAAATCATATTGATCAAACACTGGCTTCCGCGATTGTCTGGCTGGATGCCTTGTTGATGAATATGGATCGGACCTGCCGGAATACCAATATGCTGATCTGGCACAAAGAACTATGGCTGATCGATCATGGAGCATCCCTGTATTTTCATCATACCTGGCAGAATTGGGAGGAGCAAGCGGTAAAGCCATTCAGCCTGATTAAGGATCATGTTTTATTGCCGGGAGCGTCTGAAATAGAGTTGATTGATCAGAAATTTAAAGCCTTGTTAAGTGCGGAGCGAATAGAAGAGATTGTATCGATGATTCCCGACGAGTGGCTGCAGGATAGTATTTTCAATAGCCCTGAAGAGCATCGGAATGCCTATGTCAGCTTTCTTGAAAGACGTTTAAGTAAATCAGAAATTTTTGTAAACGAAGCCCTAAATGCAAGAAAAGCACTTATTTGAGTATGCTGTAATTCGCCTTGTACCCAGGGTAGAGCGCGAAGAATTTCTGAATGTCGGACTCATTCTTTATTGTGCCGGTCAGAAATTTCTTAAAGCAAAATACTGGCTGGATAAGGAAAGACTGAAAGCCTTTGCTCCAGGAATTGATCTCTCTGAGGTTGAAGAAAATCTGAATGCATTTTGTCAGATTAGTATGGGCATGAAGGAAGCGGGTCCAATAGCTAAACTTGACCCAGCTTCCCGTTTCAGATGGCTGACGGCAACCCGAAGTACCATATTGCAGACATCTAAAGTTCATCCCGGTTTTTGCATTGATCCTGCAGAAACGCTGGATAAGTTGTTTGAAGAAATGGTGGGGGTTAATTAAAAATTAAAAATTAAAAATTACGAATTGAAAATTTAAAGTGTAAGCCAGAGCGGATGCATGTCTGTGATGCGCACTGGTATCTATAGACTTGCTGCGTATACCTTATGTAAATTATTCTGGTTTCGTTGTAATTGATATAACACCATTCCGGCCTTTTTCTCCGAATTTATTTAATGCTTTTTCCCCTTTGAATACTTCTATTGTTCCTATAGACATAACGGAAAGATCATTTAAAATTGTTTTTTCTACCTCATTTCCGTTGAGGAGGATCAGTTCATTGCTTAAATTATTCAGTGATACTTTTTCACTTTGCAAGGGTCTTAGGCTTATTGCTTTAGGTGACTCGGAAATAGTTAATGACGGCGAATTCCCTTGTTTTGTAGTGATTTCGATGGTTCCATTACTCCCCGGAGTACCGTAATGCATTGTACTTGCTGCGCCTTTGACTACATTGATAGAAACAATATTTTCAGGACTTATTCTTTTCAGGTTATTAACCTTGATTCCGTCAACAATGTACAATGGCTTTTTCTCACCGATTTTCATACTATCGCCTACTGCATTTAATTTGATGATTACATTTTTAGGCTTAATTGTATCCCCCGGAACAGCTGATTCTAAGCTATTGATTACTTGTGCTTGATTTTGGGCTGAACCCTTTTCTGAATCTTTTTTTCCTTCGTTTATCTGCCAGGTATTCTTAACAGCTATTGATGGCGTCTGCGGGAGATGAAGGATGATATTGTTTAGTTGGCTGCTATTTAATGCTGCTCTGGAATTTGTTACGATTAGTACCAGACACATGATAGCGGGGAGCAATAGGATATATACTCCTTGTTTGATACGTTTGGATTGTCTTTTGTTCATCATAGCTATTCTTCTTTTTAAGGTTAGGAAATGAAAGTTATTAACGGGTAATCTGTTTGGTGGCAGAACATTAATCTTTAATAATGCATATTGGTATTCTTTGCTGTCAACGCCCGAATTCAACACCTTTGAGTCGGTTATAAATTCCAGATTTGCTTTTATAGCATCCTTTATGAGCCATACCGCCGGATTAAACCAGCAAAAAACTGTACAGATTTCTGCGATCATCACATCGAGACTATGCAATTGGTTGACATGTACCTGCTCATGTTCTAAAATGGACTTTAATTCTTTTGGCTCATGATATTCGGGATTGAAGTATATGGTTTTCCAGAATGAAAATGGATTCACCTTTTTTCGGACTATCCTGAAATTAAAACCTTCTGAAACCGCCGGTTCGGATTTTCTATGAAGAACAAACAGCGAGATTAGCTGAATGATCAGTCTGCCTGTTAGCAGGATAACACCGGTCCAGAATATTAGGATAATGATCTGCCAGTAATTACTGTCCTGTATCGTTGTATTGCTGCTTACATAACTGACCGAATACCGCCAATCGGGACTTATATTGTTGATCTGTTGCTTAATCTCGGGACTACCGTTAAAAAAATCCCTAAGGTTTATTAAAGGGTAGAGCGTTGAATAAATTAATCCAATTAACAGATAGATCCGGTTTAATGAATAGAAGGTAAACTGCTTCAAAAAAAGCTGGTAGCCTAAATAGAAAGCTATGATGCTCAAATTCACCTTAAGCAAATAGACGATAAGTTCTGGTATCATGCTTTCTTTCCTTTCTCGATCATTTCAATGATCTCTTTTAATTCATCGGTGCTGATTTTTTCCTGTTTAGCAAAGAAGCTTACCAGTTCCTTATATGAATTGCTGAAGTAATCACTCACAAACTCTCCCATGAATTTTTTCTTGTATTCCTCTTCTTTTATTTCAGGAGTGTACAGATAAGTGTTTCCAATCTTCTGAGCGGAGATGAATTTCTTCTTTTCCAGATTCTTGACTATTGAAGCAAGTGTGGTATACGGTGGCTTAGGTTCGGGCAATGCATTCAGGAAATCCTTAATGGTTCCCTTGAATAGATTCCAAATTACCTGCATTGCTTCTTCCTCATTCGGAGTTAACTTTTCCATGTCTACGAAGTTTTCGTAAATATACTACGAAGTTTTCGTAGAAGCAAATTGTTTTTTTATTTTGTTGGGTAGACCGGTCTCCATATTTAAAACTGTCATTGAATCCTTCTTTGTTCTTTAAGCTGAAAATAATAGTTTTGAGAACGATTATCTTTTATCATACCTTTTGTGAATAATCTTCTGTTTTCGCTCAGTAACGTCAGCATCCGCCAGTACAATACATTGGTTTTCGAGGGCCTCAATTTTAGTCTTGAAAAGGGCCAGCATTGGGCATTGGTAGGTAAAAGTGGCTCCGGGAAAAGCAGTTTTCTGGATTTTATCATGGGGAAGGCTACCATGGCAAGAGGAGAAGCCGATTATCCGGGCTTTGATGAGCATATTCACAGGTATCATCAGAACAATCCTTTTTTTAACAGGTATAAACTGATGGCCCAGGTGTCTGCACGGCATGAATTCAGAAACCTGTCTAATACATCAGATTTTTATTATCAGCAGCGCTTTAACTCCTGTGATTCTGAAGATGCCGAAACGGTAGAACATTACCTTTTAGCAGTGAAAGTTGTAAGGCCTTCAGAAATATGGACTTATGAAAAGGTGGTAGATCGCCTGAATCTGAAATCTTTACAGAACAAGGAGCTGATCAAATTGTCAAATGGTGAAACCAAGAGACTGATGCTGGCAGCAGCACTGATTAAAAATCCGATTTTGTTACTGCTTGATAATCCTTTGAATGGTTTGGATATTGCTTCACGTCAGGATTTTAATGATCTGTTTCAGGAGATTGTGCGGTCAGGTATCAGCATCATCATTGCGAGTCCTCCGAATGAAATACCGGATGCCATTACCCATATTGCCGTTCTGGACAAGGGTAAAATGCTCAAAAAGATTCCTGCGGGGCAGTTTGATCCTGAACATGTTTTTACTGCGGATCCCAAGCGTACGGATCGCGAAGAGTTGCGAAAACTGTTGTCGGAAACACAAAGACCCGATTACGAGCTTATCGTCGGGATGGAAAATGTCAGCATTAAGTATGGGGATAAACTCATTCTTGACCGGGTAAACTGGCAGCTGAAGCGCGGTGAGCGCTGGATGCTGTTAGGGCATAATGGTGCCGGCAAATCTACATTGTTGAGCCTGATTAATGGAGATAACCCCCAGGCTTTTGCCAATAAGATTATTTTGTTTGATCATCGTAAGGGGAGTGGTGAGAGTATATGGGAGATCAAAAAGAAAATCGGCTATGTTTCTCCCGAATTGTTTCAATATTTCCCTTCAGGTAATACCTGTATTCAGGTCGTTGAGTCAGGCTTCGATGATACTCTGGGATTATTTCGGGCTTCACGAAAATTACATGCTGAAATATCCATGCGATGGCTGAAACTTCTTGAAATTGAGGAGTATGCCGGAACAATGTTCCGGAACGTGCCTGTGAGCGTTCAGCGAATTGTAATGCTTGCCCGGGCTATGGTCAAGAATCCGGTTTTATTGATTTTGGATGAACCCTGCCTCGGACTTGATTTCGAACAACAGGAGCAATTCAGGAGACTAATCGACGAGATCTGCTCCATGAGTAATATGAGTCTGATCTATGTAAGTCATTATCAGCATGAAATGCCTTCCTGTATTCAATATACCCTGAAACTTGAGCAAGGTAGGGTTGTCGAGCCTTAGCTACTAACCAACTAACCAACTAACCACTCCTTCCAAGGTATCCGATAAATTACTTATCCGATCTGTTCATACTATCTAAAAAATTTATAATTTGAGTTCTTAATTGTTTACTTATAAAATTATAAATGGATTCTAATACTCCCTCTACTGAAACGATTGCCGCCGAAAGCATTGCGCCTGAAAAAAAGAATAATATTCGTTTAGTGCTCGTAGCCTCTTCTGTAGGTACTTTGATTGAATGGTATGATCTTTTGCTGGCTGTGATCATGGCCAATATTTTATCTATTCAGTTGTTCCCGGCAGGTGGTAATAATTTTATTGAAACGCTTGGGATCGTTGCTACAACCTATCTGATCAGACCTTTCGGCTCACTTTTATTTGGAAATTTTGGAGATAAAATAGGCCGTAAATATACTTTTCTGGTTTCTCTTCTCCTGATGGGAGGTGCTACTTTTCTGATCGGCTGTATCCCAACTTTTGAACAGGCCGGCTGGGTGTCGCCAATCTTATTTTTAATTCTGAGATTAATGCAGGGTTTGGCAATCAGTGGTGAATATTCAGGGGCAGTAATCTATGTAGCTGAACATGCTCCGCAAAATAAAAGAGGTTTTTACACCGGATTTATCCAAACAACATCTTCTATTGCTTTGATTCTTGGTCTGGTGGTTGTTTTTTCAACTAAAAGTATCATGAGCGAAGAAAGCTTTAACTCTTTTGGATGGAGAATACCTTTCCTGTTTAGTGCGGTACTGGTTATTGTGAGCTATTTTATCAGACGTAAACTTCACGAAAGTCCGGTTTTTGCACAGCTGAAAAGTGAAGGTAAAACCAGTAAAGCACCGGTTAAGGATACCTTCAAAACCAAAAAGAATATTGGCCTTATTCTGGCAGCTATTTTTGGTGGAAATGCGGCACAGAGTGCCATTATGCAGGTTAATCAGTTTATTACTTTATTCTTCCTTCAAAGAACAGTAAAGCTTCCTGATACTACGGCCTTGCTGATCATGGCTACGGGAATCCTGCTGGCCGGGCCATTTTTCCAGATATTCGGAGCATTAAGTGATAAAATTGGTCGTAAGAAAGTAATTCTTCCGGGGATGATTCTGGGCTTAATCATCATTCCGATTATGTTCTATCTCTTCCTTGAACTGGGGAATCCTCAGCGCCTTGATACTATTCAGCATATCGATACACCAACAACCCTGATCTTCATTGGTTTGGTATTCATCCTTACCATTTCTGGTACTATGGTTTACGGTCCGATGGGTGCATTTCTGATGGAGTTGTTCCCAACCAAGATCAGATATACCAGTATGGGTTTTGTGTACAACGTAGGTAATGGAGCTATTGGTGGATCTACTCCTGTGATGACTGAACTGATTCGTTCAATGGTTGTTATTGGCTTCGCGGTTTCTCCATTTGTAGGTTTGGCATATCCTTTAACACTTATTCTGATCGGTATTATTGTGAACATATTTTTTGTTCCTGAAACATATAAGAATAATCTGGCCGATTAAGTTTAACCTATAGATCACACTTATGGAAAAGAAATTAAGCAGACGTAAGGTAATCAGCAGCTTTGGTCTGACTGGTCTGGGTTTGCTTGCTTCAAATGCTGAGGCAGGTCTGACGCAATCAGAGGCATTATTGAAGGAAGGTGAAAACATACAGTTTTATTCAAGTCTTGTCGAATTGAAATCCAGCACTTCGCTCAAAGCAGGTAATGTAGTTCAGACCGGTGGATACTATCAGTTTGGTGATGGCGGACAGGGGACTTATCTAATCAAAACATCTGCTTCGGGCATGATTGAGGATGGTGGTAGTGTGATCGCTTTGCAAAAAGGATTGATTGCAGAGTTGTTCAATATAAGTTCAGTCAATTATAAACTCTTTGGGGCTGTTGGCGACAAAAAAAATGATGATGGAGTTCAGATAAAGGCAGCCCATAACTATGCTAATGCCCGTCGTATTCCGGTAATAAACCTAAGTGGTGAATTCTGGATCAGAGAAACTACTGCAATTGTCATTAAAACGAATGTGGATTGGGGACAGACCATCTTTCATTTTGATGAGAAATTCAATGGGAAAGAACCCCGCTTCAAGGTCTTAAGTGATGTTGCTCCTTACCCGATCGAGTTGAATGAAAGTGCAAAGCGATCTTTAATCGCTCAGCTGAAGCCCGGAGCTCAGGTTATTCCTGAACTTGCTCCATATAAAAACTGTTTTGTAATCGTTGCCGACTCCAATGACATGATAGGTTTGCGAAATCAGAGTACAGGAATCAGCAAGGGCTGGGCTAGAGAGGAGCTCTTTTATGTAGAAGAGCATGGGCGCATTGTGGGAGAAATGGCCTGGACATTTAAGAATTATACCAGTCTGATGGCTTATCCTGCCAGTGATAATTACCTGACTATTACCGGTGGTACCTTTTACTTGTCGGGAGATAATGAAGGAAATTATCTGGAGAACGGAATCCGGATCGAACGCAGCCGTACTATTTTATCTAATCAATGGGTTGGACTGGAACCCGGTAAGCGGGATATTGCGAAAATACAGCGAAGTGGTTTTTATTCGCTAAAAATGGTTTATGATGTCGTGGTCGAGAATATCCGGCTCATTCCCTGGGAAAAAGACCGGCCAGGTGTACCGATGGTGCCTCAGGGAACTTATGGGATCTCAGGCAACCGCTGGATGAATGTGACATTCAGGAATATTACTGCTGAGGGAAGTCCGGTACACTGGGGAGTATTCGGCACCAATCTGACGAAGAATTTCAGAATAGAGAATTGTATGCTTAACCGGATTGATGTTCATTTCCATTGCTGGAATTTGTACATCAAGGACAGTAAAGTAGGGCAGCGCGGGCTTACCCTTACGGGTGGGGGCGATTTATTTGTAGAAAATACATTGGTTAATACTAATACATTCATCTCATTCAGAGCTGATTATGGAGCTAAATGGGATGGAGATATCCGTATCAAAAATTGTCGGCTCGTTCCACGTACCGGAGCAACGCAGGTCTCTGTATTACAGTTTGTTACCGCTGATTTTGATTTTAAATATCCTATTGGTTATGGTCGTACCCTGACTGTTCAGGATATGGTGGTAGATTTTACCGGACAGGAGGAAAGCAAGGCAGTGTGCTGGTTGATGAAAACTTCAGAATGGGTAAATAATGCAGATAAGGTTAAGTTGTTCTTCCCACAGCAGATGGATATAAATAATGTCAGTGTTAGGGGCCGTAAGCAAGGATTGCGCTTATTCCAATTGTATGATTGTTCTAAATATTACATGCAAAATGAGGGCTCTTATGATGGGGTAAGGTTGGAAAGTAATAGTCGTATTCTGATTCGTAATGTAGATCTGGAGAAGTTGAATGCAAAACCTTTAAGTACTGCAAAAGACAATGTTCATTTTTACATCAATGATTCATCTCTGAATAAACGTCCTGACGCCTTGTATCCGGAGATCAGATTTGAAGGATGCCGTAATCTGGATATTTATGCAGGAAGAGGAACTGCAAACCTGCTATTTGATTATTGCTCCATCAGCAGAATGGTGAAGGATGCCTCACCGTTTACGGGTCGTTTTGGATTTATGAATACAGAATTTGTGCCGGAGGTGGATGAGACACTGAAGCAGATTTACGATCTGGATGCTGAACTGGGAGTTAGTTTCAGTAACTGTACCGTTTATATGCCTGAGCAAGCCGGACAAAAAATGCCTGATTGGTTAACAAGAATAGGCTTTCTTCAGCTAAACAAACAGGTTCGGTTTAACCATTCAAATACGCGACTTGGGAACGATATTATTCAGTATTGCAAAAGTAAATCCATAAAAATCAATCCGCAGTTCGTTGGGATGCTCAAGAGTCATCATGAATTAGAAGAAGAGAATATATAGAATTCAATATGGGAGCTCAAAATTTTTCCAGAAGGAGTTTTATTCAGAAAAGCGCTGTTTCAGGATTGGGGGTTACTGCAATTGGAGGTTTATCTTCATTTAGTGAACCTATCAATAAATATGAAGCCCTTAGGGATAAAAGCCGTATTCAATCCCTTGCCGGATTAAGTTTGCAGCAGCTTCATGACCGCTACCATGACGAACTATTCAAGCGTTTTCTTCCGGCTATGGAAAGTTTAGGGATTGACAATGAATATGGAGGATTCATCTGTGATGTGGATATTGCCGCCCGGAAACAGATTAACCAGGATAAGCGTACATGGTATCAGGGACGGGGTATCTGGGTTTATTCTTTCCTTTACAATAATTTCGAACAGAATCCGCGTTACCTGGAGATCGCAAAAAAGGCAGTTGATTTTATTTTGAGATTGAAGCCTCAGGACGATAATTTTTATGATACAACTTACGGTCAGCAGGGCAATAAGAAAAGTTCTCCGGGGGATATTTACGGAAATCTGTTTGTGGCCGAGGGTCTGGCAGAATATGCAAAAGCCAGCGGTGATCAATCGTATCTGAAAATAGCCAGAGAGATGATTTTTTATTGTCTTGAGCGTTATGACCGACCCGATTATGTGTATGATATTGCTTACGCACCCGGCAAGCCTAAAATTCAGGGTCCCCGTAACTTAGGTCACTGGATGATTTTTTTGAGTTTATCCTCTCAAATTTTGAGTCAGGGGCCTGATTCTGAGATTCAAAAGCTGGCAGATCGTTGTATAGATGCCATTATGAATCATCACATGAATAAGGAATTCAATATTCTGAATGAGCAGATTAATCATGATCTCAGCTTGCCGGATAATGAATATGCTCATTTTGCTGTGATTGGGCATGGTATTGAAACACTTGCTTTTGTGATGGCCGAAGCTGTGAGGCGCAAAGACAAGGCATTGTTTTTAAGATCGGAAAAGGCTTTTAAGCGTCATGTTGATGTGGCGGCAGATAAACTTTACGGAGGTCATTTTGAGATACTGTACAATGCAAATACTTATTCATGGGCAGGCAGTAAATCGGCCTGGTGTCAGCAGGAGGTATCTATCGGAGCGCTGATTAGTCTGGAGCACACCGGTCAGGAATGGGCCAAAGAATGCTTCAATGAGGGGGATGCTTACATGATGGAAAAAATGCGATGTCCGGAATTTGCTTTCTGGACTTTCGGTGGAGGTAGAAAGGTTTCACCTCCTTCTACAAAGGTCTTGGAGCATTATCATATGCCGCGTTATCTGATGCGGAATATGCTCGCTTTACGAAGAATCATGAAGAGAAATGGAAAATTATCCGGTTTGATCGTTTAGATCATCCGGATAATTTTCCATTTTAGTCCGGGAATTGTGTTTTATCTATGCCCGGAATTAATCTGATTGCATTTTTGTAGTAGATCTTTTTCAAAACCTCATTACTCAAGCCCATACCATACATCTTCCAGTATGCATGATATTTTTTATGGTATGGGAAATATTCATCCTCGGTTTCAAGCACTCTGAAATAGGTGCTGTACTCTGAAGGTACCCAGCTATCCTTTCCGAACAGGATACGATCCTGATATTTCTCAAAGAACAATTTTGCTCTTCTGGGTTGTCGGCCAAGTTCGGCAATAATAGCCCCGAATTCTACATTCATATTTGGATGGGTATCGAGAAGAGTACCCAGATGATCAAGATTGTTGGCATACCATCCAAAATGAGCAATGATAAACTTGGTTGAAGGATGCTTTTTAATCAGATTATGCTGTTGCTGAATAAGCTCCTCCCATGAAAATCCATCAGATTTGCTGCGTTTTCTTCCCGGCTGGGTTAAGAGTTCTAGCCAGCGTTCATTTTGTTCATTTGCATCATCCCAGAATTGCTTTGGATCGGCAGTATGAATCAATACAGGAATATTTAGCTCAGCGCATTTTTTCCATACCGGATCGAGTACCGGATCATCTACCCGAACAACGTTTCCTGCATTATCTTTAACCGAGAATCCCAAATTTTTAAATATTTTCAAGCCCTGAGCTCCTGATTTGACATCTTCTTCAAGCTGTCTGGCAGCTTTTTGTCCCCAGTCTGTATCTCCAATACCGGAAAAGTTCAGATTTGCGAAAACAATCAGGCGATTTGGGTCAGCCTGTTTTGCATTTTTTACTGAAAGGCTTAAAAAATCACCGCTTCTACCACTTAGATTCACCATGATTTTCATGTTTAGTTTGTCCATCTCAGCCAATAATGCTTTGAGGTTCTGGGACGGCATATTACCCTGATGATTATGAACATCAATAAATGGGAATTTTGCTCTGGTTAAAACATGCTCGGGCACCACCAGAGAAGAGGGAGGATTGTAGGTTTCGAAATCAATTCTTCCCTTATCATTTTGGGCCATACTACATTGACTGAAGAGCAATAATGCAGCAATATACAGGGGTTTGAAGCTGGAGATATTCATTTGCTTATTTTCTGATATGAAAATAACACAATCCGTTTATAATTTCGAATCAGCAGGAAATTGTTACTATACCGTATCAGATTATTAAACATAAATCCTGTTTAATAATAAATACTAAGTTCTCTTCGTGCTCTCCTTCAGGTGCAGTCCACAATGTGCACAGTAATTTGCATTTTTCGGGTAAACGGGAGATTCACATTCGGGACATTTTTGACGGGCTTCATCAGTTGCACGGGCCATTTCTACGGTAACAATTCCTGTTGGTACAGCAATTACACCATATCCAATAATCATCAGAATACTTGCCAGAAATTGCCCCAGTGGGCTTTGTGGAGAAATATCGCCATAACCTACGGTTGTGATGGTTACAATTGCCCAGTAAATACTTACAGGGATATTAGTGAAGCCACTTTCTTCACCTTCAATAATATACATCAGTGTACCGATAATGGTAACCACTGTGATTACACTGGAGATAAAGACGATTATTTTGTGGGAACTTGCTTTTAAAGCATTTTTTAAAATGTTCCCCTGATCCAGATATCTGTTCAATTTTAATATTCTGAATACTCTCAGCAGTCTGAAAGCCCTGATCACCATCATGTATTGTAATCCTGCAAAGAAAAAGCTGAGATAAGTTGGAATAAAGGATAGTAAATCTATTAACCCGTAAAAACTGAAAATGTATTTCAGTGGTTTATGACTACTGTAGATACGTAAAATGTATTCAATTGTAAATAATACTGTGAAAATCCATTCGGCAATATGTATTTCAAAGAGGTATTTTTCGCGAAAACTTGAAACGCTTTCCATAAATACAGAGAGGATGCTGAACACGATAAGCCAGAGTAACACCAGGTCGAAAAGTTTGCCGGCACGTGTATCGGACTCAAATACAATACCATATACTTTATTCCTGAATTCGTGATTACTTCTCTGCGACATTAATCCAAGATACTAAAGAAATTATTTAATAAGTAGATGATTGTAATAGAATGTGACGTGGTATATAGTTCCTGTAAACAGGAACGGCATCCTCCAGGGGATGCCGTTCTACAGATTAAATTGATTAGTTGTTTAGTAACCTGGATTTTGTGGTTCTAATTTTGGATTTCTGGCAATCTCTACTGATGGAACCGGCCAGATTGATTTATTCGGGTCAGTTATTCCAAGTACGGACTGAAGTCTTCCTGTTCTTACAATGTCATGCCATTCATGACCTTCAAAACAAAGCTCCAGCCTTCTTTCTTTGTACAGTGCTGTTCTGAACTCATTCAGGGTTGCAGGATTAATTGCAGCTAATCCTGCTCTCTTTCTTACCTCATTTAATAACTTTACAGCGTCAGCATTTGGGTAAGATGTTTCTGCCAATGCTTCTGCTTTAGCCAGCATCACTTCTGCAAGACGGAAAACAATGATATTATCATCTTTGGTTCCACCTCTTGAGTATTTCTTCATATAGTTTGCTGCATTCGCAAAGCCATAGGTAGCATCTTTTCTAAGATCTCCTGCTTCGTATGCATTGAAGATATCATTGTTAACTTCAATGGTTCTGGTTCCGCCTAATGATCCCGGAAGGAAGGTGGTAGCCAGATTGTTTTGTAGTTGAGTATCGTAGTTGATTTCAAAAATTGACTCAGCTGAATTCTTAGTCTGGAATAGGTTGGCATAAGGAACTGTTAAAACTTCACCTTTTCGGTTTGCTACCTGATTGGCATCAGCAATTGCCAAAGCATAGTTTTTTCTGGTCAGATGAATTCTTGCGCCCAGTGCATAAGCTGCTGCTTTTGTTGCTCTTGCGGTTTTACCTAACCCTGAAAACGTTTCAGGCAGGTTTTGTTTTGCAAAATCGAGATCCGACAGAATCTGAGTATATACCTGCGCAACCGGTGTTCTTGAAATCTGAAGTGCACCTACATCCGGACTTTCAGTTGGCTCAGTAATCAGAGGAACCGCACCAAAATATCTTACGAGATTGAAATAGGTAAATGCTCTCAGGAAACGAGCTTCTGCAATGACAGCATTTTTAGCTGCATCAGACATTCCCGGTATTTTAGGAACATTTTTAATTACGACGTTCGCTGAGTTAATCAATACAAACTGCTGATCCCAAAGTCCGGTGAACTGTGAATTGTCAGCAACAATGATTAGGTTATTTAATTGCTCAAACTGTCTGTTCAATGCATTTCCTTTACTGTTTTTGGTAGGTAATTCAGCAAAGTAAATATAGTTTGGGCCGGAGTTTGCCAGATGGCGGTATGTACCAATAATTGCTGCCTGGGCATCAGATTCTCTTGTGAATAAAGCCTGAGTGGAAACTGAATCAATTGGTTCCTGATCAATCACATCGCAGGATGAAACCGCCAGATATAAGAATAATATTGAAAATATTTTTTTCATAACTTTTATATTAAAAGGTTGCGTTTAAACCGATTGAGAATGATCTTGCCTGTGGATAGGAACTCATGTCAAATCCTAATGTGGTATCATTTCCATTTGCATTAACTTCAGGATCATAACCGCGATAATCAGTAAATGTGAAAATATTCTGACCTGCAGCATAGATTCTGAGATTCTGAACACCGGCTTTTTTAAGCATGTTGTTCTGAAGGTTATAGCCTATAGCAACATTCTTTACTCTTAAGAATGAGCCATCCTGTAATACACGGTTGGAAACCGAACCATTCCTGGTCGGATCGCCCCAAGCAGCACGGTGTAATGTGGTGATGTCTCCCGGTTTTCTCCATCTGTTTCTTGCCAGAGTTGATGAATTGAACCAGGTGTGCAGTCTTCCATAAGAGTATTCTGCCTGATTGAAGATCTGGTTGCCGTAAACAAAGTGAAGGAATACTGTAGCATCAAAATTTTTGTATGAAACAGTATTGGTAAATCCTCCCGTAAATTTAGGCTGGGCACTTCCCAATACCACATTGTCGAGCGTTGTTGATGCCAGAGGAACGTTTCCGTCTCCGTTCACATCAACTACATCATAGTTTCCTGTTGCAGGATTAACTCTGATAATTTTCCAGCCGTAGAATGTGCCTAAAGGATAACCTTCTTTAATTACACTGGCATAACCATTAAAGCCCAGAGGAATATCTCCGCCGGGAAGTTTGGTTACTTTATTTCTGTTAAAGGAAATATTGAAATCACTTGACCATTTAAAGTCTTTTTTATCAATATTCACAGTGTTTAATGAAAGCTCTATACCCTTGTTCTGTACATTACCAACGTTCTGGATGGAGCTTGTAAATCCTGATGATCTTGGTAAAGAAACTGCAAGCAATAAACCTGTTGTGTTCTTTTTGTATAAATCAGTACTGAAATTGATTCTGCCTTTAAAGAAACTAAGGTCTAAACCGATGTTGGTTTGTTCTGTACTTTCCCAAGACAAATCAGGGTTAGCCAGTTGGGTCTGAGACAAACCACTCATGCCGATATAATTAAATCCACCGGCGAATAGTCCCCTTGATGTAAAGTTACCGATCTCCTGGTTACCTGTTTGTCCCCAGCTTGCTCTTAATTTTACATCTTCAACCCATGAAATATCTTTCAGGAATCCTTCCTGCCCAAACCGGTAAGCCGCCGAAACAGAAGGGAAACTTCCGTACTTGTTATTTTCAGCAAATCTGGATGAACCGTCGATACGGTAGCTGGCTGCTAAATTAAATCTGTCTTTGTAAGAATAGTTCAATCTGCTAAAGTAGGAGGTAAGTCCCCAGCTGCTACCTGTAGAATTTGAATTCTTAATCGACGCAGAACCGAGGGTCTGAATCGCTTCAAGGGCAAAGTTTGTTGCAGATGCAACAGTTCTGCTAAATTTAGATTCCTGATTGGAGTATCCTAACAATACATTGAACCTGTGATTCTCCTTAAAGGTTTTGTTGTAGTTCAGTGTATTTTCATTAATCCAGCCTAAATCCTGGGTCATACTGTTCGTACCGGAACCATTGGTGGTTCTGCCCAATACGGTTAAATTGTTTGGTGGTACGAAGTAAATTTCTTCCAGACTCAGGTAATCAAGACCGATGCTGCTTCTTAAATTTAATCCTTCTAGAATTTTGAATTCAACGAATGCATTTCCTAATGCTCTGTTGTTGAATGCATCATTTCTAACCTGATCAGCAATAATCAGGGGGTTGTCAATGTTACTGATATAAGGATCATTAGGATTTAATGAACCATCCGGATTTCTTGCAGGTACAGCAGGTGATTTTACAATGGCTACCGCAACAATTCCATCACGGTCACCTGCACTTACACGGTCTGTTTTTGAGCGGTTCATGCTCATGTTGATTCCCGCTTTTAACCTGTCATTGATTTTCTGATCAAAGTTAAACCTGAAGTTTCCTCTGCTGAATCCGCTTCCGATTACTACTCCGGTTTGATTCATGTAACTTCCTGATAAAAAGTATTGTGTTTTTTGAGTACCTCCGGATAATGAAAGTTCATTATTAGAAATTGGTGCTCTTCTGAAAATTTCATCCTGCCAGTCGGTAGTAGGTAAAGCCGACGGGTTAGCAATCGGTTCGGCATTCCCAACATTTCGGTTTGCCTCATTAACTAATTCTCCCCATTCAGGGCCACCCAATAGAGGGATTCTTTTTGCAACTTCCTGAAATCCGAAGTAAGAATTGTAATTGATTTTTGTCTGATCCTGCTTACCTCTCTTGGTGGTAATAACGATTACACCGTTTGAAGCTCTTGATCCATAAATCGCAGCAGCGGATGCATCTTTTAAGATATCGATAGACTCAATATCATTCGGACTGATATTTGAAAGCGGATTCTGAGCCACAGATCCACCAGCTGCACCACTGTAATTTCCTGTATTTACAGGTACTCCATCCACTACATACAGCGGATCATTCCCGCCTGTAATGGAACTTGCACCCCTGATTCTCACAGTAGAACGACCTCCAGGAGTACCAGTGTCCTGAGTGATGTTCACACCACCAACTCTACCCTGTAAAACCTGCTCCGGACTAGTAACCGGCAGATCTGCTAATTTTTTGTTCGCAACGGAAAGTGAACCAATGGCACTTGAAACGTCTTTTTTGCTTTGCGTTCCGTATCCAACCACAACAATTTCACCAAGTGCCTGCTGATCTTCCTGCAAAACCACATTCATTGATGATCTGGACGGAAGTTCAACGGTTACGAATCCAATATAGCTGAATACGAGAGTACCTGCATCAGGGATAGTTAAAGCGAAATTACCATTGATATCTGTTGTGGTACCGATAGTTGATTTTTTTAGCTTAACACTTACACCCGGAAGAGCAAGTCCTTTTGAATCGGTTACCTTTCCTTTAATCTCCTGAGGAGGAGCTACTTCTTCTATAGCAATTTTGTTTTCAGCAGGAAGGCTTTTCTTCTTTGAGACAATAATTGTTTGATCTACAATAGAATAAGTCAATGGCTGATCAGTAAAGCATAGCCTCAAAACATCTTCCAACGATGAATTGCTCACATTCAGATTTACCGGTTTGGTTGACTGGAGCATTTGAGTGTTATAGAGGATGTTGTAGTTTGCCTGCTTTTTAATTTCTCTCAATGCTTTTTCCATCGATACGTTCTTCATAGAAAGACTAATCTTCTGCGCGTATCCGGCAGCACTTACCTGCATTAATGTGCTCAGGCAAAGAATGACGATGAGTTTCATAACTCTGATAAATTTTAATGGTATGCAAGGTTCCTTGCACTTAATTAGCTTGTAAAGTTTCATACATTTGTAAGTTTGGTTTAAATTAATTGAGGGTCAAACAATTGATTATTTTAACGCCAAATATTTACCGGAGGCGTTCGCAGCGCTTCCGGTTTTATTTGCCGTCTGCTGGTAATGGTCAGGGCATAACTGTAATCCTCCTTCCTTCGATGCTGAAATGAACCGCACCGGTTAATTCAAGCATTTTTAATAATTCTGAAACATTCTTCTTTCTTGAGATAGTTCCGACAAAATCCTTATTACTAAGATTTCCTTTATATTCTATATCAACATTATACCACCGGGAAACCTTCCTCATGATACTTTCGATATTTTCGTTTACAAAAACGAATTGCCCGTCTTTCCAGGCAATTGCCTGTTCTGTGTCGGCTTCTCCAACTCTGATATTGCCGTTTCCTTTATTTAGGATGGCTTCTTCTCCGGGTTTAAGCAGCTGCATTCTTGAACCTTTTTGTACTTCAACTGAACCTTCTATCAGGGTAGTATTGATAATTTTCTCATCATCATAAGCCATCACATTAAACTCAGTCCCCAGAACTTTAATGTCCAGATCATTTACCGTGCGAACATGAAAAGGCATCTTTTTATTTTTTGATACCTCAAAATAGGCCTCACCATTAAGTTCTACTACCCGTTCGGAGCCGGTGAATGCCGTTGGAAAACGGAGGCTTGTGCCCGAGTTCAGCCATACCTTGGTTCCATCAGGCAAAACCAGCTGAAATTCCCCGCCCATGGGTGTTCGCAGAGTATTATATCTTACAGCTGCATCCTGATTTTGACTTGCAGTGTACTCAAGCCTTCCGTCACCGGTTTTTTTGATATCAATATCGTTTTCACTTGTCAATACCCCGTTTTTTGCATCATCCAGATTAATAACTGATCCGTTATCAAGAGTAAGTATGGCTTTGTTGTTTCCCGGGAGCACATCATTCTTAAATCGGGGATGTTCGTTTTTTACAAGTACTGGTGCTGTGGTTCTTTTATAATAAAACAGGCCGGCAGATAAGAGGAGAATCAGGCTGGCAGCAATAGAGTAAGAAATGATGCGCGATTGTTTTCCCGAATGCACGTTAATGCTGTTTTCCAGTTTTTCCAGGATCGACTGTTTGATCTGGTCAGGATCACCCATGGTATGATTCTGCCAGATATTTCCATCCAGATTGAAATGATCTTCATGATAGGTCTCAAGCTTATGCTGTTCATCAGGGGTACACTTACCCTCGAGGTATTTTTCGTAAAGTTTCTGATATTCTTCTCTTGTCATCATGATCCTTTAAGCTATAGAGTCATTTTTTAGATGGCACACACATAAAAATTTTATTTTTTTTAGAGATTGTTATTCTGTTGCTTCGAAATCATTTTTTGACAGATGCTTTAAAACGCTTAAGTAATTGAGGGATTCATTCTTTTTTTTATTTATAAATAGTAATTTAGAAATCACTAACCTACGATAGCAAAGTATCTAATGTTATTATCTGACGAAAACTTGCTGGTACTGATGAAGGGGGGAGATTCAGACTCCTTCAACAAACTTTTTGACAGGTACTGGGAAAGATTGTATGCCGTCGTATTTTCGGTTTGTTCAGACCGTGAGGTTTGCTCAGAAATTGTTCATGATATTTTTCTGAATCTCTGGCTAAAACGTGAAAAGTTACAGATCAACAATTTTAAGGCGTATATCCTTGCATCCGCACGTTATCACGTTTACCGTCATGTGAAAAGTCTTAAAAAACAATCTCTTGAATATCATGAAGATCTTGAGTTTTCGGGGTTAAGTGTTGATAATGAAGGGGAGTTAAATCTCCGGTATCTCGAGCTTGAGAAAAATGTGGACAGACAACTTGATGAGCTACCGGGAAGATGCCGGGAGATTTATACTTTAAGTCGGAGGGAACAGCTTTCCAATGATGAAATTGCCTCCCGTCTTGATATATCCAAGAGAACTGTTGAAAACCAGCTCACTTATGCTTTACGCCATTTGCGATTCTCGATGAAACATTTTTTGCAGGTTCTTTTTATATTCTTAACCTGCCTGATCTACTGATTTTTAACTTCTTTATTGATTTAGCTAACTGTCTGAATCAGATAATTAGCTTGTCTGAGGCTGAGTTTTGATACCTATAACTTCATCCGGTATGCAAAGGGTTTTATTGGATTATTTTCCTGATATCCCACCAGATTCTTTTTTTAACAGGTTAACCAGAATAAGTAGCATTACTTACAATATACCGATATCTGAGTATTTTATTTAGATGGGCAAGACAATAGTTTTGGATAAAAAAATATGAAAAACAGATCCTTTATCAATGTTTTGTCAATCTTTATGTTGGCAATTGCTTTAATTACCACTTTTTCGGGATGTAAAAAAATAACTGAAACAATTGAAGAAGCCTGGGAAGGATACTGGGCCGGAGTTTTTGATTTGGGTGATGGGTGGCAGGTTGAACTTAACGGAGAACGGGCCACTTTTGTTACTGCAGGAGTTAGTAAAACCGGGATAAACTCCGGCGATTCATTTGCTATCGGAATGGCTCTTACCGGAAATAATAAATGGAGAGGATATGTTCGTAGTAATAATGGATTTGGTTTTTTGGTCTGGGGAAATGCAGAGATTATAGATAATAAACTTAAAATAACACCCGATGGCTCAACTTCATATACCCTGAATAAGGGAGTTAAAAATACCGGAGGAAGTACCGGTGCCGGGAGTATTGGAAGTAACGCTCAGATTTTATTTGACCAGAAGGTAAATGGTGAAAGGGGAGATAAAAAGATATTTAAGATTACTGTTCCAACAGGGGTGAAACAGATGGAAATAAGAACCACAGAAGTAGCGGGTACTTATTATTATAATATGGCTGATATGTTTGTGAGGAAGGGTAGTGATCCAACAGTAAGTTTAACTCCTACTTATTCATGGACTGCAGATTGCGCCGGTGTAGAATCAAACAGGGCTGATGAAGTTTGTACTTTCACCAATCCGGCCGCGGGAGTGTATCATGTGATGTTATATGGTTATAACAGCTCATTCACTTCTCAGTTAATTGTTAAAATTGTTAAATAAATGCTCTTAAAATTCATTCCGCTCCGTTCGCCATTGCGGAATGAATTTTTAATGATTCTGTCGGCCTCCGTTAAGTACTACAGGATCAGAAATGCCGTTCAGGTTATAAACAATTTTGCCGCCTCTGATAGTCATTTCGCATTCCAGCTTTTTACTGGCATCAATCTTATATCCGGTATAATCAAATAATCCGAACTTACCCTCTCTGATATTGAATATAGAAATATCGGCAACTGAACCCAAAGAAAGAGTTCCGAGATCTTCTCTTTTAATTTCTTTAGCCGGATTTAATGTTGTAGCCTTTATAACAGAAGGTAAATCCATTCCCATAGCAAGAAATCTTGACATTACGGTCAGCAAATCTTTCATTGCACCGTTAATTGCTCCCTTGTTCATATCTGTACTGATGGAGTTGGGAAAGAATCCCTGTTGTAATGCAGGAATAGCCTGAGAGTAAGCAAAGCTGATACCCCCAAAACCTACGTCGAAAATAATCCCTCTTTTTTGAGCCTCAAAAACAAAAGGTTTTACTTTTTTGGTTTTAGGATCTACAATAGATTCTCTTGATTCACCAAGTTCTGCGAAACAATGAGTGAAAATATCGCCCGGACGAAGGTGGTTAAAGAATAGTTCTTGCAGGGAATGTGCCGGCGTAGTACCTCCAAAATCAATCATTACCGGAATATTTCCGGCAAGCTTGCCGGCTTCCACAGCACGATCAACCGGTGTCCATTCGGGTCCGTTATAATGAGCGGTTTTAATTCCTACAATATAATTTCTGTATTTGCGGGCTACGATTGAGGTCAACTTGGCATCCATATCACCCAGATCTTGCTCGTATGCTCCGCCTCTGTAGCCTTCCCCTACGATATTCAGCCAGGCAAGTACACGGGTTTCGGATTTATCGATGACCTCTTCTTTAAAGGTTTCGAATGATTTCCATCCTGAACTTCCGGCGTCAACGGTAGTGGTTATTCCACTGCGGAATGTAAAACCGTCAGCTACCGGATCGCCGGGTCTCATACTGTGAAAATTATGTGAATGAATATCCACCAGTCCCGGAGTTACGTACAAACCGGAGGCGTTTACCACCTGTTTTGCTGATTTGGGATCAATATTTTTTGCGATCTGTACTATTTTATCTCCATTTACCGCAATGTCCATTTGTTCATTGATGTTATTCTTGGGGTCAATGACATGGCCACCCCGGATCAGTAGAGTATAATTTTGTGCACGGCTTGTTAAACCATTGAATAGTAAAATGAGCAGGATTAGATATAGTGTTTTTTTCATTTCCCGGGTATACTTATGAATTTTGATGATTGAAAGGTTAACACTGTTTAGTTTGTAATTAGATTTATTTCGGAAGACTGATTTTCCAGATATTGCCTCCCGAAACACCATATTCAATAACGAAAACCTGGTTCTTTATCATTACGGCGTCGGTAGCAGCATTAAAGCCTTCTACAATTCGTGTTGTTTTTATAAAATAATTATTGCTGGTTTTGTCATATGCCAGATCCAGATGGAGCAGATCGGCTCCCTGATCCGTAAAGGGCTTCATAAGGGCAGACCGGCTTCCCAAAGTGTACCTGATTGTGAATCCATCGCCTCTGAAATCTTTTGATAAAATTCCTTTTCTGTCAAAAAATAAGGCGAGTGGTGAGCTGTGTGGAGTGAATGTACTAATTGTTACGCCTGTAATATCTCCATCTAATATTTTTCCGGAATGTCCCCTGTATTCATTTGCATCAGGCCCCAGGTTTTGTATACCCGGAGAAAATTTAACTCCTTCAGGAATTTTCGGGAAATCGGGATCATTCCTGAAATATCTTACCGCCCATGCATGGGCACTTTGGGGAATGAAAGGATCGGTATCAGGATTCGGCTTCCAGTCGGGGTATTGTTGAGGGTTTTCAGTTCCTCCGATTATCCATGGGAATCCATAATGGTGTCCCTCTCTTACCCAAAACATATCTTCATTATGATCATAATCAGACGAATTGGATACTGCAAAAAGATTACCTTTCCCATCAAATGCGAGGTCGTAAGCATTACGGATACCTTCAGCGTAGATGTAGCCATCGGCTTTTAACTTTGCTTCATCATCAGGTAAAATAAGATCTTTTGAGTCGAACGGGAAACGGAAAATACGTGAAGTCAGGGCTCCGTTTCTGGCATTTGGCCATGCACCGTTATTGTCCTGAACCTCTCCATGGTCGGTACGTGCACCACTGTTTACAAAGATATATTTTCCATCCGGACTGATTTCCAGAGCATTCCATCCATGATCAAATACAGTACGGTTGGTACCATATTCAACGGTGTTGAACACTATCGACATTTGAGGCTTTTGATTAGGTTTAAGATCATAACGAACCATTCTGCCTTTATTTCCAAGTCCGTTATTGACCTTGGTATTACCCGTTAAAAAAAGAGTGTTCTTGTATATTGCAGCCCCCTGCAGACGCGGGATACCGTGATCTTCTACAGACAGAATTTTTTCTGCAACAGGATTTTTATCCGATATATTTTTTACCTGATAGACTTCTCCGTCATAACAGGTGAAAAATACGCTGCCAGTAGAGTTATCATAAAGTATTCGCACGCTCTTGGGAGCTATAGCCATAACGTGTTCAATTTTAATATCAGATCTTAATGCTTTAGGCGGTACAGGCACTTTAGGAGTTCTGGTATTTTGAGCATTGGCTAATGAGCCTGAGAACAATAGGGTAATTAAAAATATCTTACCCCAAAATGTATACTTCTTCATTATAGTTTTTATTCTGATAGTTTATCTGAATCTTAAATTGATCGTTATTCAAATATTTTAAACCATCACCTTATTTCCCCGGCAAAGCAAAACTTACGACATATCCTGCAGGATTTGCAACATCCCCACTTACAGAGACCGCAATATATTGTTTTCCTTTGCTCCAGTAAGTAGATGGATTGGCATTGGCAATTCCGGGAAGGGTGGTTTCCCAAAGTTTTTTTCCTGTCTTCTGGTCAAATGCACGGAATTTCCTGTCGCGCGTACTTCCAATAAATAACAGTCCTCCTTTAGTCACCAGAGGGCCTGCTGAGCCGCTTGCACCTGTTTCAGGAGCTCCGTGTAATTGTCCCTCAGGTTGATTGCCCAGAGTAATTGACCATTCATATTCGCCCGTATTCAGATTGATGGCATGAAGCTGTCCCCAGGGCGGTTTGATTCCTGGTCTTCGCTGATTATCCAGAAACTGCCCGTAGGCTGTAAGATTTAAGTATTTATCTTCTTTAGGAGTACTGATCCCGGATTTGTTTGCCAATTCATTTTCCTGAATTTCTTTCAGGAAACTTTGTTCTCTGGAAGGACGTGCTGCACTTGATTCCTTATCAAAGAGATAGGAAATAATTGCCTCTTCCTTTCCGGCAATCACACTGGCGAAGGAAGGCATTTTACCACCGCCTCGTTTGATCTTATTCAGAGCATCCTCACGGCTTAATCTTGTTTCTATTGCTATAAGAGAAGGGTTCCCTTGTTCATCCCCGTTTTTATCGGCCATATGACAACTAACACAGAATGTACTGTAAAGAGCTTTTCCCTGGTTATAAACTGAAAGGTTTGATGTTTCACTCTCAACAACTTTTTTCATGGTTGCTATTTCAGGAGAATCATTTGATTTAACATAAATAATTCCCTTCGTAGGGTCAACAGATCCTCCTCCCCAGCTTGATCCGCCGCGGCTGCCCGGAAGCATGAATGTTCCCTGAATAGAAGGTGGTGTGAACGGACCTTTATATCTGAATGCATTGAATCGCATCAATAAGCTGTCATAAGAACCTTTAGAATAATACATCAGATCATCCTTACTTACCATTTGCCTTGAATATGGAGCCGGCTTTGTTGGGATAGGCTGTGTAGGCCATGTCTGTTCCCCAGGGATATCTGATGCCGGAACCGGTTTTTCTTCAATTGGGAAGAGTGGCTCTCCGGTGTCGCGATTAAACGTATAGATATAGCCTAATTTTGAAGTTTGAGCTACTGCATCAATCTTTTTGCCTTTATGAACTACCGTGATCAGGTTGGGAGGCGCCGGGAGATCGTAGTCCCAAAGATCATGATGTACAGTTTGAAAATGCCATTTGTATTTTCCCGTTCTTGCATCCAGAGCCACTACCGAATTGCCGAATAAATTTTCTCCGATGCGATCCTTTCCATAATAATCGTAGGTAGGTGAGCCCGTTGCGAAAAATACCATCCCGCGTTTTTCATCCAGACTCATACCACCCCAATTGTTTGCGCCACCCACATATTTCCAGGCATCCTTTGGCCAGGTTTCATATCCGAATTCTCCGGGTTTTGGCACCGTATGGAAAGTCCATTCAAGTTTGCCACTTTTTATATTATATGCCCTAACATACCCCGGCTCAGCACCATATAATTCAGATACCTCATTGCCAATAATCAAAAGATCCTGAAATACAATTCCCGGAGAGGTTGGGATGACGGATATTTTATCAGGATCACCCCGCATACCAATATTCATACTCACCCAGCCATCGGTTCCGAATGATTTAATTAATTCTCCTGTTGCAGCATTTAATGCAAATAATTTATCCCCGCCTGTAAAAAGGATACGCTTATCGTTGCCATTTTCCCAATAGGTGACTCCGCGACCAATTCCTCCACCTGCAGCACCATTAAAAGGGTCAAATGCCCAGATTTCTTCTCCGGTATCAGCATTTAGCGCATAGACTCTGTGTCTTCCCGACATGGTATACATTACACCATCAATAATAATCGGATTACTTTCACTGTTTGCCCCTCGTGAACCTTCAGGTGCATCATTGAATTTATGAGTCCAGGCAATTTCAATCTCACCTACATTTTTTGTATTGATCTGATCAAGTATCGAATATCCCGAACTGAACGCATCGGCCTTATATACTGACCAGGTACGTTCAAGATTGAGATTTTTTTCAAAAGCCGGATAAACTTTGCAGCCTGTGTAGATAAGAATACTACCAAAGGAGAGTGTAAATAATATTTTCTTCGTACTAAATTTGATCATTTAAATAAAGTTTTAAAATAAATTGTATTCAAATAAGCTGATGTTTATTCTACAATTGTTCGTACATAATTAACTAAAGCTGAACTCCCCTCTTCTTGTTTTATAGTTGACGGAAGCTTTCGAAGAAACCATTCAACCTGCCATTCAACAGATTCTCCAGGCTTCAATTCCTCATAAGCTCCTTGATGTTCAATTTCAACATAGCTTTTACCCTGAACCACAGGACTTGCATACCACTCAATTTCGCCTTCATTAGGCGCATTTTTTTCAAAGGGGATGTCCTGAAATTTTTTAATCAGTATCATGTCTCCATTTACTGCGGCCAACCAGCCTTCTGCTCCATCTGAATATAACTGACGGTCACCTTTTAGTGGAACCTGATTTGCCCGGTATTGATACCAATTGATACCGTCTTTTTCGGTAGTAAATGGAGCTAATCCACCTCTGCGTTCCCCTTTGCCGTATGGGAAAAAAGCGAGTCCGTTAATATGTATACGTGTTACTTCCCATGGGGCAACTTTCTGAGGCTGGTCCGATAGATTGCTGAGAATGTATTTTAACTTGAATGAACCGGTCTTTTTATTTGTTGAAAATAGTTTTTTAACCACTATTCCTGTTTTGGGATCTTTCGGACTAGTCATAATCAGCTGATCGTTATCGATATTTACTGAATAAGCCTTATTATCAATTTCTGCAGATGGAGGCCAGTTCCAATTGCTTTGCGGGCTTAGCCAGAAAGTGGATCCCCAGTTGAAATTATTTACAGTACTGTCTGTTAAAAAATCCCTCCCATCGAGTTTTAATGATTTGATACGTGCACCTGAGTATGGGTCAACTTCCATTATCTGGTTTCTTAAGCGGATATTATATATGCCATTTTCCGGGTTGGGTAAGGGCTTATTTGTTTTGTTTATTGTATTACATCCCAACAGGATAAATGCAGATACAAATATGTTCCAAATTGGTTTAACTTTTATGAAAAATATTAGCTGCATATATTTTGTTCAGTAGTTTTAATTATTCAGACGGCAAAGTAAAAGCCACATAGGTATCAGAAGATTTAGTTCTCATTTTTCCACCGCCACAAGCAATAACGACATATTGTTTCCCCTTGATGCTGTAAATAGCCGGTGTGGCATAACCTCCTGCAGGAAGTTTGGTTTCAAACAATAGTTTCCCGGTTTTCTTGTTGTATGCTCTGAACATCTCATCACTGGTTGCAGCAATAAATACCAGTCCTCCGGCCGTAACTACCGATCCTCCCCAGTTCTCTGTCCCGGAATGAATACCTTTAGCCTTCATTGCCGGATGATCACCAAGGGTTTCTTTCCAGACAATTTTACCGTTGTTAAGATCAATGGCCTGAAGTGTACCCCAGGGAGGACTCACTGCCGGATATCCTTCCATTGTCAAAAACTGCTTGATGCCACCAAGCCGATAAGGTGTCTCATAGAACGGATGTTTTTTCTTAATCTCCGGAATGTATTCTTTCTTTTGTTTGGATGCGATCTTTAGTAAATACGAAGCAATGGCATCTTTATCTGCTTCACTGAGATTTTTAAACGCAGGCATCATCCTTCTTCCAGAAGTAATCAGGGATTTGAAATCTTCTTCTTTGTATCGTTTATTCAAATCGGTCAGAGCCGGAAAATTACCTGAACCTTTCAGGTCTGTACCATGACAGCCACTACAGTTCCTGGTATATAACGTAGTCCCTGCTTCCAGGTTTGTTTGTTTCTTAACAACAGGCTTTTCATTCCTCGTGTCTTGCATCGTTACAATCCAGGGTAGTTCGTTTGAATTGATATACATAATTCCACTTTCCGGATCCACGGAAGGGCCACCCCATTCCCCTCCGCCGGTTAGTCCCGGAAATACCAGGGTGCCTTCAAGACTTGGAGGAGTAAACATCGGACCGCTTTTGTAGGAGCGAAATCTTTTCAACAGTTCCTGATAAGAAGAATCAGGGATGTTTTTATTAAGATCGGCTTCAGTAATGCCCTGTCTTGCAAATGCCGGAATCACCGTTGGAATAGGTTGAGTAGGAGAGAGCTGTTCCCCATCAAGGTCTGAATGTGTGGGTACAGGCGTTTCAACAATCGGGTAAATTGGTTTGCCGGTAACACGATCCAGTAAATAAATATACCCCTGTTTGCTGGTTTGTACCAGTGCATCAATTGATTTGCCATCTTTTTTGACTGTAAGCAAGGCAGGGGCAGTCGGGAAATCCC
>Ga0208492_1000174_pt1 | contig 63244 bp, 55 predicted proteins | sample Subbioar_CSW14AB_FD_184820 | JGI IMG/M metagenome (GOLD analysis project Ga0208492, IMG submission 184820) | Serpentinite rock and fluid subsurface biosphere microbial communities from McLaughlin Reserve, California, USA - CR12Mar_CSW14AB (SPAdes) | ecosystem: Environmental > Terrestrial > Deep... | reverse complement strand
ATCTGGCCGGGGTGGAAGTCGAGGTTGAGGTACTGCTCGTCCTGCGCGGCCGTCTGGAAGAACGCGCCACCGCGGACGGCGAGCCTCTCGGGAAGCACGTTCACGTCGCCACCGAGGCGAACACCGAACGAGTCCTTCCAGTGTTTCGCGATCGACGCGTTCGTCGGGACATAGCCGCCGTTGCCACCCGAGAAGTAGACGTTCTGGTTGGCCGGGAAGAGAACCGTGATCTGATCGAAGGAGGAGTTCTTCGAGTAGGTGAAGTCGATCTCGACGTCGAACGCGTCGTGCTTGAGGAAGTCGCGACGCCCCTCGGCAGGCAAGGTGACGCCCTTGCGCGCGGGATGCCAACGGAAGCCGAGACGGACGTCCATCGGCTGGGGGAGACGGAACTCCTCGAGCTCAGCGCCCGTGTACGAAGGCTTGCTCCCGGCTTTGCCATTGCCGTAGTACGGCGCGGTGACGGCCACGTCGCAGTCAGGCTTGGTGGTGAGTGACTGGTTCTTCTGGTCGCACGTCTTGCCCTTGTAGACGATGTCGGCGCTGTAGCGGACCATTGCGCCGATATCGATGTCGTCGATCGGCGAGTACATCGCGCCGAACACCGCGGCGGGCGTGAACCACTGGTTGAACTTCACGTCGGAGGACGTGTTGACCTTCGGGCCCTGCGTGAGGCTCTCTTCCGATGTCTGCGTGCCCTGCGAAATCAGGGTCGACTGGAACATCGTGATCACCCACTGGAACGCCAGGCCGAAGCGCACCCCCTTGGCGACTTCGTAGCCGGCGGCGAGCGTCGGCATGATGATGCGCGCGTTCTTCTCGACGATGAGGAAGCGCGACGGCGACGGCGCGGTGCCGTCCGCCGTAGTGCTGCCAGGCACGTTGACCTCGGTCGGCCACTTGGCTTTGCCGGTGCCGCTCGGCGTCCAGAGCGGGAGAAACGCGATGCCGAGCTTGGAGTTGACGGCGTAGTTGAAGCCGAGCTGCGGAACGACGTTGAGGTCTCCCGCCTTGTTGCTCTTGCAGACCTCGGGATATGGCTTCCCGTCGTAGCTGCCGCTCTCCCACTTGGTGCCGCCGTTGGCCGACGGGTCGGGGTAGTTGCCCGCCTTCTGGAAGCACATCGACTGATAGGTGATGTTCGCGTTGAGGATGATCGCGGTGGGCTGCCCTGCGAGACCGGCCGGGTTGAGGGCGGCGGCGAGCGGGTTGTCGGCACGCGCGGTCCACGCGCCCGCACGCCCCATCACCTCGGTGCCGTTCTCGGGGATCTCCAAACCGTTGGCGCGCGCCAGCCTCTCGGCTCCCGCAAGCGTGCAGGCAACCAAGCCGACCAACAGACCTCCGCGAACGAGCGAACGAGCGAGCGCCATGGATCCTCCCGGCAACGTGGACGCGCGAGACTACCATTCGCTCTCGACCAGAGAAGAGCGGAATCTGCAGGACCTGACCGACGACGCTCCGTGTCAGAGACTCTCAGAACCCGTAGGCGTTCCGGTACCAGGCAACGGTGCCGCGTAGGCCCTCGGTAAGGCCGATCTTCGGGGCGTACCCGAGGGCCGCGAGCTTGGCGATCGAGGGGCAACGACGCGGGGTGCAGCCGGCCGGGCGCTCGCCGGGCTCCGCCACGACCGCCACGCCCATCGCGGTGCCCACCGCCTCGAGCAGCTGGCGAATGGAGATCTCCTCCTCCGTCCCAATGTGGAAGATCTCGCCGGCATCCCCCTTTTCGACCGAGAGGAGGAGCCCCTCGACGAAGTCGTCGACGTGGCAGAACGAGCGGGTCTCGCTGCCGTCCCCCTGGATGGCCACCCGGACGGTTCCGCCGGAGCCGAGGGCCACACCCTGCGCGCGGGCGGCCTCGCCGATCTTCTTGATGAACTGGGGAACGACGTGCTCGTCGCCCATGTCCGGGCCGTAGACGTTGTGGGGGCGGATCACGAGCCCGGGCACGCCATGCCGCTGCAGATAGTGGAACGTGAGCAATTCGCTCGCGAGCTTGCCGCCGCCGTAGGAGAAGCGGGGGTTGCGCACGTCGGGGATCATCGCGCGCTCGCTCTCGGTCGTCGGCACGTGCGTGGGCTCGTTGTAGACCTCGCTCGACGAGAAGTTCACGTAGCGTTTGACGCTGCTCTTGTGGGCGATGGCCGCGTCCATGGTCGCGAGGGCGCCGCGGATGGCGACGTCCAGCACGACCTCGGGGCGCTTGTAGAAGTTCTCGGTGCCGTTGACCGCGGCGAGGTGGAAGACGATCTCGCAGCCCTCGGTGGCGCGGGTGGCGACCGCGAGGTCGCGCACGTCGCCGTCCACCAACCGCAGCCGCGCGTTCTTGTCCTCGAGCAAGTGGGCGATGCGCTTGGGCGATCCCCGCAGGCCGTTCTCGACCGCGACCACCTCGTGGCCGAGCGCGCAGAGGCGCTGGGTGAGGGCAGCGCCGATGAAGCCGCCGGCACCGGTGACGAGGAGGCGACGCGGGGTCTTGCGGAGATCGAGCATGCCGGCTCCTTAGCCGAGCTTTTGCCCCACTGCGAGCACCCTGCCCGAGGCCAGGTCCCGGGCGGGCATGACCTTCTTCCCCTCGGGCTGCGCCTCGACGAGCTCGAGTGTGTCCTGCCCGGCCGGTCCACAGGCGACGAGCACGTGATGCTTGTCAGCCACGAGCACGACCCCAGGAGCGCGCTCGACCGACGCCGAGACCGCGCCCTCGAAGCGCCGGGTCCGGTGGACCTTGAGCAACCGCGGACCATCGTCCCGGACGATCCGGGTCGCCGCGCCGGGCCACGGGCTCATTCCGCGCACGTGGTCGTGCACCATTTGTGAGGGCTTCGACCAATCGACGAGGCCGTCCTCCTTCTTCAGGATGGGGGCGAGGGTCGCGGCAGCGTGGTCCTGCGGTCGTATCGACAGCTTGCCCTCGACGACGTCGGCGAGCGATTCGCGCACGAGCTCCGCCGCGACCTGCGCGAGGCGCTTGCCGAGGTCGCCCGCGGTCTCGTCGGGATCGATCGCGGTGCGCTTTTCCGCGTAGACCCCGCCGGTGTCGAGGCCCTCTTCCATGCGCATCAGGCCGACGCCGGTCTCGTGCTCGCCCCGCACGATGGCCCAGGTGATCGGCGCCGCACCGCGGTACTTCGGGAGCAGCGACGCGTGCACGTTGAGACACCCCGTCCGCGGCGCGTCGAGCACGTCTTTCGGCAGGATGCGCCCGTACGCGACGACCAGCGCGACGTCGACGTTCTTGTCCCGCACCCACTTCGCGAGCGAGCCGTCACGCACCTTGGTCGGCTGGATCACCTCGAGCCCGAGCGCCTCGGCACGCACCTTCACCGGCGGCGGCGTGAGCTGCATTCCACGGCCCGCAGGTCGATCGGGCTGGCACACCACGCCCACCACGTCCCCTCCCCGCGCTCGGCACACCTCGACCAACGCCTCGAGCGAAGGGACGGCGAACTCGGGGGTGCCCATGAAGACGGCGCGCATGGCCGCCTTATAGGTCGTCAGTCGTCAGTCGTCAGTCGCCAGCAGGCTGTGGGCCGACCGGCGGGCAAGGTTCATCCTGAAGGATCGGGAGGACCAGGCCAGGCCTGCAGGTCTGGCCTACTCGGATGTTGGCGGCGCCATGTAGGCCCACAAAGTAGGCCTGAATCCCCACAAGATCGGTGAGAACAGTCGGCACCAGCCGCGCTCGCCCCCGCGTCGGCGTCGGCGTCGGCGTTCGCGTTCGCGTTCGCGTTCGCCTTCGCGTTCGCCTTCGCCTTCGCGTTCGCGTTCGCCTTCGCGTTCGCCTTCGCCTTCGCGTTCGCTCTCAGGGCTCCCGCCGCTTGGGCTCCCCTTGGGGGAGAGTGGCGCAGAAGGCGTCGGCGGCTTCTTGCACGCGCGTGGCGTCGCGGGCGTCGAAGGTGAGCTTAGTGCGGTACGGCGCGCCGACCCACGTGGGGTAGCTCCCGACCTCGACGTCGGGGAAGCGGGCGACGACCTCGTCGAGCAGCGGCTTGAGGTGTCCCTCGTCCATGTCGGTGAACACGGCGTGCGAGACGTACGCGCGCGCGCCGAGCTTGCGCAGCCGGGCACGCACCGCCGAGAGCTTCATCTGGAAGATCTGCGGGATTCCAGGGAGAACGAAGACGTTGCGGACCAGCGTCGCGGGCCACGGAAGGAGCCGTCCCTGCACCTCGATGACGTCGGGGTCGCGGTCCATCTCGGCGACGAGCTCGGCGCCCTTCGGCAAGTCCGCCATGCGGAGGTGACCGTCGGTGCAGCGCTCGCCGTAGAGTCCGCGGAGGAGCGCGACGAGCTCGGCGCGCCGCTCCATCGGGAGCTCGAACGCCCGCGCGACCGACTCGAGCGTGACGTCGTCGTGGGTCGGGCCGACCCCGCCCGAAGTGAAGAGCCAATCGTGGGCGTCCGCGAGGAGGCGGACCTCGCGCGCGATGGTCTCCACGTCGTCGAGCACCATCACCACGCGCGCGAGCTTCACGCCGAGGGCGCGCAGATCGCGGGCGAGGACGATGAGGTTCGCGTCCTGGATCTTGCCCGACAACAGCTCGTTGCCGATGAGGAGCATCGCCGCCGTCGGGGGCTGCATCCGGTGCATGCTAGCAGCGGACGGGCCGCTCAGGCGCTCGGAGCGATCGAGTTGCCGCTGCGCACCTGTTCGCGCACGGAACGGAACGCCTCTTCGAGGATGGTACGACGCGCCGAGTACTTCATCGGCGAGTCCATGAACCGGACCGCGTCGACTGGGGACGGCTCGATCACGACGAACTCGACGCTCGGGTGGCGTGACTTGAGGAGATCGATCTCGGAGCGCAGACGGGCTTGCTCGCCGATGCGGAGCGCCTGGTTGTAGACCCAGAGCAGCCCTTTGTCGCGCACGCCTTCGCCCGCGCCGTGCCCCGTCGGGACGCGGAAAGCGCCGCGCGCAGAGACTGGCACGAGCGGGTTCACCACCAGGACGGTCTCCGCGCGCAGCTCGGTGATGGTGAGCTCGAGCGCGCTCGCGTTGCCGGTGCTGCCCGCGAAGAACGTGCGCTCGCCGATGCGCACCGGGGCGAAGAAGAGCGGCAACGCCATCGAAGCGCAGGCCGCGCGCGCGATGCGGTGGTGATCGAGACCCTTGCCGCCGAATGGGACGAGCTCACCGGTGTCGAGATCGTGCGCGGGGATCAACAGCGGGCGAGAGAGGTCGCGGAAGAGCGAGCCGACCCCGCGTCGGTCGAGGAACCCGTCGAAGAAGTGTTCGAACGGCTCGAGCGAGAACATGCCCGCAGGGAGCACGTCGTAGAGCCGGTCGAGCTCGTTCCACGGATCGACCGCGGTCTCCATCGGCTTCTGGCGGGCGCTCGAGATGGCGTGACGGATGGCAGAGACGAGCGCGAAGGCAGCGCGGCGCCACTCGCCGACGTCGACGACCAGGAGGTGCCGACGCTCCAGCGCGAAGAACGTGTCGGAAGGGTCGAGCAGCGCGCGGTAGAGCCGCGGGGTGTCGAGGCCACCCGCGAGCGCGGTCGCGAGCACGGCGCCGCTTCCCACCGCGAGGTAACCATCGAGCGCGTTGGCGCGGAAGCCGTCGACGGTGTCTTCGAGCGCGGTCAGCGCTCCGAGTTGATACAGCCCGCCGGTGATCCCGCCGCCGGGGAGGTACATGACCGTGCGTCGCCCCGCACGGAGCGCCTCGCGCACGCCCGTCTTGCTCATGGCTCTTCTCCTTCGGGAGTGTGGGTCGTCGCGCCCGAGAGCGGTTCACCCTCGCCGATCCGCGAGAGAAGCCACGCGCAGAACGCCGCGGCGAGCACCGCGGCGACGAGGATGCGGGGCGCCATCGGAGCTCCGGTGGTCGACGCGACGAGCGGGTCGACCGTGCCGTGGGCGCGAAGGGAGAGGAAGATCTCGACCATGCGATAGGCGAGCTGCGCGCCGATCGCCGCGAGCACCGAGCCGGTCGCGAGCCGCGCGTGCGCGAGCATCAGGCCCGTGACCAGGTGCAAGGGCAGGTAGTGGAAGTCCCCCGCGGCCGAGACGAGCGCGAAGGCGAAGGTCGTGGCGATGATCGCCGACGACTTGCCGCGGCTCCGCGCGACGCCCGTCATGAGCGCGCCACGGAAGAACAGCTCGTCGGCCAGCGGCGCGACGAGGACCATCGCCACGATGCCGGCGATGCGCTCGTTGCGACCGATCGACGCGAGCTCGCGGGCATACTCGGCGGCACGCTCCGCGGAGACCGCGCGCTTGGAGATGAAGTCTTCGAGCGCGAGCAGCGGAATGGCGGCGCACGCGCCCATCAGCGAGGCGAGCAGGGCCGAGACGAGCCCGAGCGGCCGCGCCCCGACGAGCTCGCGGAGCTCGGTCTCGGGGGCGTGCACACGCGCGATGAACAGGAGGACGAGCAGCCCGCTCGCCGTGTAGAGCAGCGCGAGCGTGACACCGTCGTGGTCCGCCCCGGGCCGGATGGAGGCGAAGATCGACGTCGCGAGGACGAACACCACGAGGAATGCAGCCGACCAGCCCGCCGCGGCCATCGGGCCGAGCGGGCGGACGAAAGTGCTGTCGCGTTCCTCCGGCATGGAGGTTTCGCCTTTGGCACGGCCGCGGTCTGCCCGAAAGTCCCGCGGCGGGTTGCCCCGAAAGCGCCATGGCGGGTTGCCCCGAAGCCTCTTGGGGGTTGCGGTCACGACGCCGGGCCCGAGAGAGGCCCCCGATTCATGCGATTCATGACGAACACGACCAGGCCGCTCCTCGTTTCCAGCTTCTTCGCCTTGTCGATCGGCTCGGCCTCGGGCGCATCCCCTGCGAGCACGAGCTACGCGCCGCCGAAGGCCGACACCGTCGCGACCGAGCTGTTCTTGCTTGGCAAGGAGCGACGCTCGTTGGTACCGACGAAGGGCGCCAAGTACGGCACCGGCCGCGCCGAGATCTTCATCCATGCTCCCGTCTCGGCGGTACGCGCAGCCGTGCTCGACTACCCCGCGTACCCCAAGATCATCCCGGCCTTCCAGAAGGCGAAGGTGCTCGAGCGCAAGGGGGCGAGCGCGAAGGTGTACCTGATGTTGCCGATCCTCAAGGGAGCGGCCAGCCTCTGGTCCTTGCAACAGTTCGACGCCCCATCGGTCTCCGGGAAGACCGAGACCGTGGTCAGCCGATCGCTCCAGGGAAACATCGACGCGCTGAACACACGTTGGAGCTTCCGGGCGGTGGATGCGGAATCGTGCGTCCTCACCTCGGACATCTACGTCGAGCCACGCCTGCCGCTCCCTGCGTCGGCGGTCGAGCACGAAGCCCAGAAGGCAGCGGCCGAAGCGGTGCTGTCGGTGCGCACGCACACGGAGGGACAGTGGAAGCCAGTGAAGACCGTGACGAGCAAGCCATGAGCGGCCGCCGTCTTTTCCCCGCGCTGGGGAGGCGCTAGAAGGATTTCCGTGACGACGAAGCCCCCGCCGAAGCGCGACGTGATGCTGGCCCTGCTGCAGCACGCGGAGAGCGTTTTCGTGAACTTCGATCCTCGCCGAGACGGGGTCGTCGTTCCCGCACACCTCAAGCGCCAGCCGCGCGTGGTGCTGCAATACGGTCTGAACATGCGCATTCCGATCCCCGACCTCGACATCGGGGAGGACGGCATCGGCGCGACCTTGTCGTTCGAGGGCCGGCCCACCTGGACCTTCGTCCCGTGGACGGCAGTGTTCGCGATCATCAGCCAGGACCAGAAGGGCATGCTCTGGGAGTCCGATCTCCCGCGGGAGATCGAGGCCGAGCACAAGAAGCAGACGGCACCAGGCGAGGCGAAGAAGAGCGCACAGCCGCCCGCACCGACCAAGGGCACTCCCAAGAAGTCGGCGGGTGGCAAGACGCGCCCGTCGCTGCGTGCGGTCGATGGAGGGGGCGAGAGCACCAGGTCGAGCGACAAACCCGAGGAGCGTGTCGACCTTTTCTCGGTCCGCAACACCGAGCCAGCCGCCGAACCGGAGGTGTCGCCCACCCGCGCGACGGAGCCGTCCGCTCCCGAGCCCGCGACCGCCCCCGATCCCGCCGATCGCGACAGCGACGAGATCGTCGAGCCGCCTCAGCGCGAGCCCAAGAAGAAGCGCGAGATCCCTCCGTATCTGCGCGTCGTGAAGTAGCGACGGTCAGCGACGCGGGGCGTATTTGCGGGAGAGCGCCGCGGCGACCGGACCAGGCACGTACCGCGTCACGTCGCCCTGGTGGCTCGCGATCTCGCGGACCAGCGACGCGGACACGAACCCTCGCTCGACGCGCGTCGGCAGGAAGATCGTGTCGATCTCGGGACACATGTCCGAGTTGGCGTGCGCGATCTGGAGCTCGTACTCGAAGTCCGTGGCCGCGCGCAGGCCGCGGATCATCGCCACGGCGCCGCGGGCCTTGGCGTAGTGGATGGACAGCCCATCGAACTCGGCGATCTCGACGTTGGCGAACTGCGAGGTCACCTGACGCAAGAGCTCGCAACGCTCTTCGGTAGAGAAAAGCGGGTTCTTGGTGGGGTGCCGACCGATCGACACGACGACACGGTCGAAGAGGACCGCGGCGCGCTGGATGAGGTCGAGGTGGCCGAAGGTGACCGGGTCGAAGCTCCCGGCGTAGATCGCGAGGCGCATGCGGGCGAAGAGCCTACTCGATCGGGGGCCGGACGCTTAGATTCCGGTTCATGTCCGGGGACACGTCGAATCGCGAAGGGGGAGCGGGTCTCCGGGCGGAGGTCCTCGCCAAGCTCGAGGAGCTCCCCTCACGCCCCGGCTGCTACCTCTTCCGTGGTCGGCCCAAGCAGCCCGGGGCGTCGGGGGAGCGAAGCTCCCCTGACCGTGAGGACGCGGGGGAAATCCTCTACGTGGGCAAGGCCAAGAGCCTCCGCTCACGGGTGCGGAGCTACTTCCAGGAGGGGACCGGGGACGACCGGTATTTCGTGCCGATCCTGCGGAAGGTGGTCTTCGACATCGAGACGGTCGTGACCGCCACCGCGAAGGAAGCGGCCATCCTCGAGAACAGCCTGATCAAGCAGTACCAGCCTCGGTACAACGTCAAGCTGCGGGACGACAAAGAGTTCCTCAACCTCCGCGTCGACGTCGCGCACGCCTGGCCACGGCTCGAGGTCGTGAGAAAGCCGCAGAACGATGGCGCGAAGTACTTCGGGCCGTATCACTCGGCGACCGCGGCGCGGCGCAGTCTCCACCTGGTCAACAAACACTTCCAGCTCCGGACCTGCACCGACCAGGAGCTCGAGAGCCGTTCGCGGCCGTGCCTGCAGCACCAGATCAAGCGGTGCGCGGCGCCGTGTGTCTATCCCGTCGAGCGCGGCTGGTATGGAGAGCAGGTTCGAGCGGTCGAGCTGTTCCTCGCCGGCCGTCACGACGAGCTGACCCGAGAGCTGCAGCGGAAGATGAAGGACGCCGCGGCGGCGACGGAGTTCGAGCTCGCGGCGATCTATCGCGACCAGTTGCGCGCGGTCGATGCCATTCGCGAGCAGCAGCGCGTCGTGCAGACCGGCGCCGCGCTCGACGTCAGCCAGGACGTCGTCGGGCTGCACCGCGAGGGCGATCTGGCTGAGATCGTCGTGCTCTACGTGCGGGGCGGTCGCCTCACCGACACCGCGAACTTCTCGTTCTCGGGGACCGAGATCGAGACCGAGGAGTTGATCGGCGCGTTCCTCGCGCAGCACTACGGACCTCGTGAGGATGGAGGCGCAGAGCCCCCCGACGAGATCCTGCTGCCGATCTTCCCCGAGGCGGTCGAAGGCATCGCCGAGCTGCTCGGCGAGCGACGGGGACGGAGCGTCGAGATCCTGCGTCCACAACGCGGCCCCCGCGCGCACCTCGTTCGGATGGCGACCGACAACGCGCTCCATGGCTACACGCAGAAGCGCCGGGCCACGGAGGACGTCGCGGTGAGGCTCGAGCAGCTCGGCCAGCGACTGCGCTTGCCCACGGTGCCGCGCCACATCGAGTGCTGCGACATCAGCCATCTCGGGGGCGGCGACACCGTCGGGGCGATCGTCGCGATGGTCGATGGGGCACCGGCGTCACGCCGGTACAAATGGTTCCACGTCCGCGGGGTGGCCGAGGGGGACGATTACGGGGCGATGTATCAGGTATTGGCGCGGCGGTTCCGGCGGGGGCGCATCGCGCAGGAGGCTGCGTACGCGGAGGCGAACGCCCACGCGAACGCGAACGCGAACGCGAACGCGGACGCGGACGCGGACGCGGACGCGGACGCGAATGCGAACGCGGATGGGTCGGGGTGGGATTTGCCCGATCTCTTCGTGGTCGACGGGGGCAAGGGGCAGTTGGCGGTCGCGCTCGCGGCGGCGCGGGACCTCGGGTTGCACCAGTTGCCGATCGTCGCGCTCGCGAAGGAGAAGGAGTACGAGAGCGGGCACGTCGTCGATCGGATCTATCTGCCGGGGCAGAAGAACCCGATCGAGCTGCGCGAGCACTCGGCGTCGATGTTCTTCCTCGCGCGGGCGCGCGACGAGGCGCACAGGTTCGCCAACAAGGCGCGCGAGAAGACAGGGCAGAAGAGGCGACTCCGTTCGGCGATCGAAGATCTCCGGGGGATCGGCGCGGAGCTGAAGAAGGAGCTCCTCCGCACGCTCGGATCGCTCCAGGCGATCGAAGCCGCGGACGACGAGACGCTCCTCGCAGTGCCGGGGTTCACCAAGCGTCACCTCACGGCGCTGCGGAAGGTCTATCCGGGAGTCGTCAGTCGAGCCGAGAGCTGAGAGAATTTCACCACGGAGGCACGGAGACGAGGAGGTCGAGACTGTCTGCCGATGCAGACCGAAGCCTCGCGTACGTCATCCGGGCGCACACCTCGACGCGGTGAGGATCGACGAGAGCCCATTCTCGGTCGGCGCGAAGCGCGCGGCAGCACCATCTCGAACTCCGTGCCTCCGCGACTCCGTGGTGAACTCTTGTCTTTCGGGATGACCCGAGGCTTCAGGCTTCGAGCTGCTGCAGGATCGACGCGAGCCGACGCGCGGCGCGCTCCCAGCCGCCCTCGACGCGCATCGCGCGACGCTGGACCTTGGTCCATCCGGGCTGCCCGAACGCGGTGACGGCGCGCTGGATGGCGCCGAACAGATCGTCCGCGGCGCTGCCGGTGAAGAGCACGCCGGTACCGCTCGCCAGCGACGCCTCGAGATCGACGATCGCCTCCTGCATGGCCGCGCTCTTGGGCGCAATTGGCAGGGTGCCGTAGCGGAGCGCTGCGCGTGCCGGGGTGCCGGTGGCGCCGTCGTTGTCGAGCAGGAGCGTGAAGTCGCAGGCGGCGAGCACGCGGTGGAGCGCCGTCTCGCTGAAGCCGCGACGAACGGCGATACGGCCGGGGTGGATGCGGCCCAGCCGCTCGAGCGACGCGTCGAGCTCGCTCTTCTGGCCCTCGACGACCGGGCTCGAATCCACGACCGCGACGAGCAGCTCGCCGCGGAGCGCGTGACCGAGCGCGCCCACGAGGCCGTCGGCGTAGCTCGGGTCGATGGGACCGAGCACCGCGAGCAGCGGGAGATTCCCCGTGCGCTCGAGCTCGAGCTCGGCGACGAGCGTGGAGCGACCACGCAGCTTGCCGGTGAGGTCCTCGGCGTCGAAGCGGGCCACGAGGTTGGGATCGGTCGCGGGGTTGTACTGCGCTTGATCGACGCCGCTGCCGACCGAGAGCACCTCGGCGGCGCGCGCGCGAAGCACACCATCGAGCTTGTGCGCGGCGCCCTCGCGGGCGAGCGCGAGGCGCGACGCCTCGCCGAGGGTGATCACGCGATCGGCGGCGACGATGCCGGCCTTCGCGAGCGAGGCCTGGCCATAGAACTCGATGCCCTCGGGAGTGAACAGATCGGAGGCGACACCGATCGAGGCGAGCGCCTCGCGGGGCACGCGGTGATCGGCGCGCAGGTCGATCGGTACGTACAGGCGCTCGAGCCCCGCGAGCAGACGGGGGCTCGGACCGCCGTCGCGCGGGTGCGCCTTGGCGCCCTCGCGGATCGCGAACGGAACGAACGCCGCCCCCTCACCCACTGCGACGACGGCGTCGAGCTCGGTCTCGCCCGCGGCGCGGACCTGGCCGAGCCGATACCGCGCGAAGGCCGCGACGGCGTGACCGAACCAGGCCCACCGACGAGCTGCGTCGAGCGCGTCGGTCGCTTCGGTCGGCGACTCGCCGCCGAGAAGGACGAGCTCGACCCCGCTCGGGAGGCGCACGTCGAAGACGACGCGCTCGTGCGCCTCGCCGCCGACGTCGACCGGGAGCGGCGAAAGGCGCCGTGCGAGCCCGAGGCCGGACTGTTGGATGGTCGCATCGAGCGGCGCGAGGAGCGTCGTGCGATGTCCGAGCGCGCGCAGGCCCTTGGCGAGGCCGAGGGCGGCGTGCGCGGTCTCTCCGGCCACCGTCCCCCACGTGGAGATGCCGGGAGCGGTCACAAACGAGCTGGTCGCGACGATGAGGTCCATGGAACGTCGCACCCGTACCATCGCGCCCGCGAGCGTGCTAGCCAGCGGACCCCGACGCGGTCGCCAACTCGCCCGCGCCCATCCCATGCGCGACCTGCTCTTCCGCGACGTCCGCATCCTCGACCCTGGCACCGGGCGTGACGAGCGGGGCAACGTGCTCGTCTCGCGCGGCCGTATCGTGGCCAGCGGTCGCGACGCCGGCGCCGGCCTCACCGCCTCGGAGTCTCTGGAAATCGTCGACGGGCGCGGCCGCTGGCTCGCCCCCGGCTTCGTCGACCTGCACGCGCACCTGCGTGAGCCCGGCGAGGAGTGGAAGGAGGACATCGCGTCCGGCCTTCGCGCCGCCGTGGCCGGAGGCTTCGTCGACGTCTGCGCGATGCCGAACACCAAGCCTGTGAACGACTCGCGCGCCGTCACCGAGCTGATGGTCGCGCGCGGCAGGTCGGCCGCGCGCGCGCGCCTTCACCCGATCGGAGCCATCACGCGCGGGCTCGGCGGCAAGGACCTGACCGACGTGTCGGAGCTGCGGGACGCAGGCGTCATCGCCATCAGCGACGACGGCCGCTGCGTGCACCACTCCGCGGTCATGCGTCGGGCGCTCCAGTACGCCCGCACGTTCGACGTGCCGGTCATCCAGCACGCCGAAGACCACGATTTGACCGCCGGTGCGGAGATGCACGAGGGCGCCGTCGCGACGCGCCTCGGTCTGCGCGGGTGGCCGCGCGAGGCGGAGGACATCATCGTCGCCCGCGACTGCATCCTCGCCGAGGAGGCTCGCTCCCGGTACCACGTGGCACACCTGTCGACGCGCGGCGCCGCCCGCATCGTCGCCGAGGCCAAGGCGCGCGGGGTCGCCGTCACCGCCGAGGTCACGCCGCACCACCTCCTGCTCACGCACGAGGCGGTCATCGGCTACCGCACCGAGTGCAAGGTCAACCCGCCGCTCCGCGAGGGCGAGGACGTCGAGGCGCTCCGCAAGGCGCTGGCCGACGGAACGATCGACGCCATCGCCACCGACCACGCCCCGCACGCCAAGGCCGACAAGCTCGTCGAGTTCGGTGAGGCCCGGCCGGGGATGATCGGCCTCGAGATCTGCATGCCGCTGCTCTTGAAGCTGGTACGTGACGGCGCCTTGCCGCTGATGCGGCTCTTGTCTGCGCTCACGCTCGGACCGGCCAAGGTCGTCGGCCTCGAGGCGCCGCGCCTGGTCGACGGCGCACGCGCCGACCTCGTGCTCATCGACCCCGAGCACCGTTGGACGGTGTCGCGTACCACCCTTGCAGGGAAGAGCGACAACACGCCATTCCTCGGGGTCGAGGTCCAGGGTGTCGTCGACCTCACGGTCGTCGAGGGTCGCGTGGTCTTTGATCGTCAAAAGAAGGAGGTCTCGTGAGCGGTTCCACTCGTGACGAGCGCGCCGTGCTCGCGCTCGCCGACGGCACGACCTTCATCGGTCGCGCGCTCGGCGCCCGCGGGGTCACCACGGGCGAGGTGGTCTTCACCACCGCGATGAGCGGCTACCAGGAGGTCCTCACCGATCCGTCCTACGCCGGGCAGATCGTGACGATGACCGCCCCCGAGATCGGCAACACCGGAATCAACGCCGAGGACGACGAAGATCCGCGTCCGCGCCTGGCTGGTTTCGTCATGCGCGAGTCGAGCCCGATCGTCTCGTCATGGCGGGCGACCGAGTCGCTCGATGCGTACCTCGCCCGCTTCGGCATCGTGGCCATCGAGGGCATCGACACGCGCGCGCTGACCCGCCACATCCGCGACAACGGCGCGCAGAACGGCGCAATCGGGACGATGCCGTCGATCGACGACGCCGCCATCGCGGCGCTCGTGCGCAAGGCCAAGGACGCGCCGTCGATGGAAGGGCTCGACCTCGCCACCGAGGCGTCGACCAAGGAAGCCTACGTCTGGCGCGAGGGAAGTGGTCGCTGGCATCCGGCGGCGCCTGGCGCGACGCTGCACACGAAGCTCGACAAGCGCGTGGTCGCCCTCGATTTCGGTCTCAAACGCAACATCCTGCGTTGCCTCGTCGACGCCGGCTGCGAGGTCACGGTGGTCCCGGCCAAGACCAGCGCTCAGGAGATCCTCGACCTGAAGCCCGACGGGGTGTTCGTCAGCAACGGCCCCGGCGATCCGGCCGCGCTCGGTTACGCCGTCGACACGCTGCGGACGTTGCTCGATCACAAGCCGATCTTCGGCATCTGCCTCGGCCACCAGCTGCTCGGACGCGCGCTCGGCGCGACGACATCCAAGCTCCGCTTCGGGCACCGCGGCATCAACCAGCCGGTACGCGACCTCACCACCGGTCGCATCGAGATCACCACGCAGAACCACGGGTTCGTGGTCGACGAGGGCTCGCTCGGCAACGATGCGGTCGTCACGCACCAGCACCTCAACGACGGCTCCGTCGAGGGCATCACGCACAAGACCAAGCCCGCGTTCTCGGTGCAGTACCACCCCGAGGCGGCGGCCGGACCGCACGACTCGCTGTATCTGTTCGAACGCTTCGTGCGCATGATCGAGACCGGTCGGCCGTAGGTTCTGCCCCGAACGCGCACACTCGAAGGCACGGCCCGTGCTCCGCTCCTCCGTACCGAGCCAAGGTACGAAAGGAGCACGCATGGGCTTCCTCCCGAAGAAGTGGCTTCGCGCGCTGTGGGGCGTCCAGCAGCCGACAACCGACCTCGCCCCCGCGATTGACTGCGCCGACTGTCGCGAGGCACGCGCGCACGGCGCTGACGCGTGCGCCGTTCACGGCGCCAAGCACCCGCGCCCGCACACCTACTCGTTGGGTCACGAGGTGAGTTGGGCGAGCCCGCTCAAGGGAACCAACGAGGAGATGCCCATCCGGACCAGCGAGTCGATTCACTGAAGCAGAGTCAGTCGTCAGTCGTCAGTCGTCAGTGGTCGCGAGTGAATCGACCTCGAGCAACGCAGCGCGACAACCACGAGCACGGCCGCGCGCGGAGCTGCGACGCGGAGCGCGTGAAGCGCGCAGCGGCGCGTTGCGACGCGGGGGGGTGTCGGGGGGAGCGAGAGCTCCCCCTGACCATGATGACTCTCCCTGACGATGAGATGATTCAATCCTGACAACGGTGGGGCTCACCCGTGACGCCCCTCGTTCATCGTTACTGGCGATGAAAGCGGATGCGACGCGCGCGGACACGCGACACGAGAAGTGGGAGCGGTGGTTCAACATCGGGGGCATGGCCGCGATGCACTTCGGCGCGGGCCTCGCGCTCTGGATGGGGGCGCGACCTGTCGATCTGGCGATCTGCTTCGGGCTCTACTTCGTCCGCATGTTCGCGATCACGGCGGGATACCACCGGTTCTTCGCGCACAAGGGCTACAAGACCTCGCGCGGCTTCCAGTTCATCCTCGGCCTCATCGGGACCACCGCGACGCAAAAAGGCCCGCTCTGGTGGGCCGCGATCCACCGTCGTCACCACCGTGACAGCGACACGCCCAAGGACATCCACTCGCCGGTCCAGCGCGGGTTCTGGTGGTCGCACATGGGCTGGATCATTGCGAACGAGCACGAGGAGTACGAGCCGAGCGAGGTGAAGGACCTGTGGAAGTACCCCGAGCTGCGCTGGCTCGATCGCTTCCACGTGGTTCCGGTGCTCACGCTCTTGTTCGCCACGCTCGCCATCGGTGGGCTCCGCGGGCTGTGCTGGTGGTACTGCGCGTCGACCGTGCTCTTGCTCCACGGCACGTTCACCATCAACTCGCTCTCGCACGTCTGGGGTCACCGCCGGTTCAACACGACCGACGACAGCCGCAACAACCCGGTGCTCGCCCTGGTCACCCTCGGCGAGGGCTGGCACAACAACCACCACCGCTACATGCAGACGGCCAACCAGGGGTTCTACTGGTGGCAGGTCGACATCAGCTACTACATCCTCAAGGCGCTCTCGTTCGTCGGCGTCACCTGGGAGCTGCGCACGCCGCCGCAGCGGATTCTCGACGAGGGTCGCAAGGGAAATCCGGCTCCCTTCGTGAAGGTGAGCGACGAGACGGTCCCGGCCGAGCCGAAGCCCAAGCTCTCCAGGCCCTCGGTGCTCGTCCTGCCTCAGCCGGCCGACGCCGAGTAACCAAACCGAGCGGGGCGGAATCTAGCCAGGGGCGCATCGAGACGTGCGCCCTTTCGGCTATGGTGGCACCAACATGAGCGGCTCCGACGTCGTGCGCCTCACCCATCTCGCCCACGGGGCGGGGTGAGCCTGCAAAATCCGCCCAGCGGATCTCGCGCAGGTGCTGCGCGCCACCCAATCGATGTTGCCTGCGTTGCCGCTCGGATCGGTAGGGCTCGACGTGCCCGACGACGCCGCCGTGGTCGCCGTTCCCGGCGCGCCGCCCGGAACCCCGTCGCTCGTGCTCACCACCGACTTCTTCACGCCCATCGTCGATGACCCGCGCACCTTCGGTCGGATCGCCGCGGTGAACGCGATCAGCGACGTGTACGCGATGGGCGGCGTGCCGCGGTTCGCGCTCAACCTCGCGGCGTTCCCGACCAAGACCCTGTCGCTCGACATCCTCGGCGCCATCCTCGCCGGCGGCAACGAGGCGTGCATGCGCGAGGGCGTGATGGTCCTCGGGGGTCACACCATCGACGATCCCGAGCCAAAATTCGGCCTCTGTGTCATCGGCACGGTCGACCCGGCCAAAGTGTGGACCAAACGCGGCGCACGTCCGGGTGACGTGCTCGTGCTCACCAAGGCCATCGGCACCGGCGTGCTCGCGACCGGGTTCAAACGCTCCGTGTTCGACGAGAGTGATCCGGCATACGAGGTGATGATCACGTCGATGGGCACGAGCAACGGTCGCGCGGCAGAGCTCGCACGCCCCCTCGGTGTCCACGCCGCGACCGACGTGACCGGGTACGGTCTCCTCGGGCACCTGCTCGAGATGCTCGGCGGCCTCGACGTCGACGCAGAGCTCGAGGCCGCGTCGGTGCCGCTCCTTCCCCGCGCACGCGAGCTCGCCGAGCAGGGCACCGTTCCCGGCGGCAGCACCGCGAACCTGGCGTTCGTCGCGCCGCGGGTCGATTTCTCCGATGCGGTCCCCGACGTGCTGCGCAAGCTCCTCGCCGACGCGCAGACCAGCGGGGGTCTGTTGCTCGCGCTCTCCGAGAGCGATGCGCGCGACTACGTCACCCAGTTCGGCGCCCCCGCCGCCGTCGTCGGCCGGGTCACCGCGGGCGCTGGTCGCGTGCGCGTCCAGTAGGGACTACTTGGATCGGATCTGATCGGAGAGCTCGTCACCGAGGACCTCGATGGCAGGCTCTTGCAGCGAGGCATCAGATGTCGTCGCAGCTCACAGCGCGTCGCAGACCGATGGGTTGGTCTCGACGTAGCTCTGGACCTGCTCGAGCATCGAGTCGCACTCCGGCCGTACCTCTGCCGCCTTGGTGCGGAGCGGCCCGTAGTGACCAGACTTGCCGCCGCGCACGCGGAGCATCACCGCGGCGTACTCGGCGGCGAACGCGGGACAGGCCTTCGAGATGCGCTGGAAGTCGAGGCCATCGGCGCCCGTTCCCCAGTTCTTCCAGTTGGAGGCGCTGCAGCTCACCCCCTCCCGGAAGGTCTCGAGGAAACACCCCTCGGAGCTCGCGCGGTACTTCGCGAGCATCGGCGGTAGCTCGGCGCTCGAGGAGCGCGAGTCCCAGCTCGTCTGCCAGGCGCCGGCTTCGGCGCTGTCGGAGGAGGTGTTCGTCGCGGATGCGTCACGACCGACGCAGTGCTGACCCGAGCTCTCGCGCATTCCGAGCCCGAGGAGCAGCGCATAGACATGGCGCAGCGTCTCGACACCGCCGTCGTTCGACATGCCCAGCCCGCTGAACGTGGAGCGGTACCAGGAGAGCGCGTCGCGCGCGTCGTCCGTCGTCGCCGGCCGGGAGACCAGCACGACGTCCGAGCGCTTCTTCTCGCAGACCGCGCGGGCGAAGACGAGCGCGACCCCCTTCACGTAGCCGCGAGGCATCTGCCCGCGATTGTTCCAGGAGTATCGGAAACAAGCAGAGTTGCCCGCGATCGTCTTGATCGCGTCGAGCGACGTTCCGCCGGGGGTCGGGGTCGGCGACGAGATCTTGTCGTAGTAGAGGCCGTACGACCAACCCGTCACTCCGCCGTGTTTGACCTGGTAGAAGCCGCCGCTCGGCTTCGCAGACACGACGGTCACGGTCGCGCCGTTGGGCACCACGTGGAGGATGCCGAAGCCGGTGCCGGGTCCTTTTCGCAGGTTCACGGTGGTGGTGGCGCGGAGCACCGATCCGACGGCCACGTCGCCGAGCACGCTCTGAGCGCCGTAGCCATCTCCGCTGTCGTCGGCGCCCTCGAGCGCCTCCTCGTCGAGCGCTCCTTCGGCCACGCAGGCGACGTTGACGACGGCCAACGCGAGCGCGGCGAGGAGTGACGTGCGAGTGAGCGTGAGCGACGCGCCGAGTGGTTGGGTTGCCATGCGCGCAATGCTACGTGCCGGCGTCCTCCTCACCGCTTACATCGTCTGTCCATCCCGGCGTCATCAACTGCTGTGGGCGTTCACGCAACGTCTTCTCCGCTCGAGATCTTTGATCAGAGACAGCGGCCGTCGCTGCCGCACGCGCCGCTCGCGCAGTCCGCCCCGGTGGTGCAGTGCTTCTTCCCCGCTTCTGCGGGTGCGGGGTTGAGCGGCGCAGGCTTGTAGTCCTTGCATGCGGCCGCGCCGAGCACGCACGCCAGGGTCACACCCGCGAGCCGTCGCCGGCGACTTCGCGCGACCACCGCGAACGCTGCGAGCGCGAACCAGGCCGGTGCCCCGGCGTGTGAGCCCCCTGCCCCCGCGCGACACGCGCAGGACCCCTGGATCTCGCCGTTGCTGTCGCTCGCCGGGTCGAGACTTCCGATGGATCCGGTGTCGCTGGCCACGCTGGCGTCGTCACCGATCGTCGAGTCGTCCGTCGTCGCATCGGTCGCGGAGTCGTCGACCACGCTGCTGTCGTCGGAGGTCGCGCCCGTGTCCGCCGGCGTGACCGAGCCGGTGTCGACGACGGTGCCCGTGTCCACCTTGATCGTCCCGGTGTCGACCACCGTTGTGCCGGTGTCGACCGGCGTGCCCGTGTCGACGACGCCCGCGTCGGTGCCCCCCCCGCACCCAGCCGGCCGCGTGGCATCCCAATCGGCGCACGATCCCGCAGGACCGATGCCGAGCGAGCCGGTGCTGGGATAGGTGACCGAGGCACCGCCGGAGTCCTTGAACTCGACGAAGTACCGGTAACAGCCAGTCGCGTACGTGGTCAGCGTCGCCTTCCATGCGCCGTTGGTGCCGGTGCCACGCGAACGCACGAGCGGCGTGCACGTGCCGCCGACGTTCACCACCGCGCTGGTCGGCGCAGCGGTGTCGTACCAGTTGGCCCAGACCTCGATCGAGGCCGATTGCCGCGGGTAGTGCGCCGCGCTCGGGATCTTGTAGGTCGTACCGCCACCGCCGAAGTCACCGACCGCTGCGCCCTTCGAGCCGTAACCGACGTTCGGTCCGGCCTTGAGGATGTTGTAGCGGTGGCCGTTGGTCGGCGGGCCGAAGTCGAAGCCGCAGGTGGTCTTGTTGTAGGACTCGAACAGCCATTGGTAGAACGCGCCGTTCGGATCGGTCCCGGACGCGATGATCTCGCCCGAGGTGCTGGTGCCGAACATGCCGACACGCGCCGACCACGAGGTGCACGTCGGCGAGCAGGCCTTGGTGCCGCCGACACACGCGCAGGTCGCCGCGCCGGTGCAGCTCCCCGGGTACAGCCCGCTGATCCCCGAGACGAGCGTGCACTGGGAGTCGTGGCCGAAGTACCCCTGCGCCGCCATCTCCTCGGAGTGGAACCGCGCAGCGCGGTTGAGCGCGAGCGAGTAATAGACCGGCGCGATGGGCGTGTAGCAGGAGCCCTCCGGGCACTTGGTGGTGCCGCATGCGGCCATCTCCACGCTCGGCTCGCACCGCGCGCGATTGGTCCACTCGTGCAGAACGCGCTCCGACCAGTTGGGAAACCCGTCTGCGTTGGACTCGCCATACGCGGACGCGAGGCGCGGCGAAGACACGAGGAGCAAGGTCGCGAGGACGATGACCCGCGAGTGGAGCATCCCGGAAGCCTCGCAGAGAAGAGTCGACAGTCAACAGTCGACAGTCGACAGCGGGCTCCCGTGGCACGATGTCGGCCGATGGCGCGATCGAAAGTGGTCGGAGGGCATGCTGCGGGTATGTGCATCCTTCTGGATGTGGTGTGTCTTCTGACGACGTCTGCCGCGTCTGCCGAAGTCGCCGTCGATCCAGCCGTTGAACACAGCGTGAGTATGGGCCTCGGGTACGCACCAAAGTATCTGTACAACCGGGAACACCTCGGAACCCCGCGGCCCTATCTGGGCCTCTCCGCCGACTACACGGCCCGATTTGGCTGGTTCGCAGTCGGTGTGGTGCTGCGCCATCAAGAATCGACCGTCGCGCTCGGCGCACACGCAGACGTCGTTCTCCATGGTCGGAGCGCTGAGATCTCAGCCGGTGTCGCGGTCGGAGCCGCTGCCTTCTGGCGCGAGCCACGACAGGTGACCGGTCTGGGACCGCACGTCGAAGCACGCGCCCGCGTGCTCTTCGCGTTGAGCAATCACGTCGATGTTGGTTGCGAGGGCGCGGTAATCGTCGAGTCGTTCGAGTTGGTTCCGCCCCCGAGCGAACACAGGACTCTGATCGGGGCCGTGCCCGCAGCCGTCATTGGTCGCTTCCGATTCTGAATCGGAAGACGCCAAAGCAGCCGTCTCGAACTGTCGACTGTCCACTGTCGACTGGGTGTGGACCTCATTGTGACGTCGCCGAGGGCCGGCGCCGAGGTCGTCGCAAGTAACTTGGAGGCAGGCTTTGCGGCAGCCGCCTCGCTCTAACAGAAGATCAGAAGCTCAGAAGGCCCTGCGGTCTGCCGATCGACGCGCGAACGATCCGCCGCTCTCACAATGGCTTCGGGCCTGACGCGGTAGAACCCATCTTCGTCTCGCTTCTGATCTTCTTAATCTTCTGATCTTCCCAAACCCCAGCAAGTTGGGCCGTGATCTCGCGACTCGGGTGCGGGCCCAGTCGGACGTCCGAACCATCCCGCCTGTGCCGCCTCTTGCCGCTGCGGGTGTCAGGATGAGGGCCACACCGTGTCGACTCTCAGGGGCCCGGGGGGAAGCCCGCGCTGTCGAGCGGCGGGTTCGGCCCGAGGCACTTGTCGAGCATCGGCTGCAGGAGCTTCATGCTCGCGGGGAGCCGCGGGTTGCCCATGACACTGGCGCCGATGCGGTCGGACTTGTTGCCTTCGCCGCCGGTGTAGGACAACCAGATCCACAGCGCGCGGCCGCGGATGTTCTCGAACGGTACGCCGCCGCCCTTCTGGCCCCACCACTCGCGCGAATCGCGGCTGTTGTTGCGGTTGTCGCCGAGGACGTAGACCTCACCCGGCTTGGGGAACCACGGCCCTGCGTTGGTCCGGGTGACCGACGACAGGGTGTAGAACGTGAGGAACGGGTGGCCGTCGAGGTACTCGACATACAGATCGCCCTCTTGCGCGATGTTCGCGCCCGGGAGCATCGGTCCGGTCTCGGGCACGTCGGCGTAGCTCGTGCGCCCGACGAAACAGCGCGGGATGGGCTTGTCGTTGAGCCACACCCGCGCATCCTTGACCTCGAGCTTGTCGCCGGGGAGCGCCACGACGCGCTTGATGAAGTCCTCGTCGGGGTTCTCGGGGAAGGCGAAGACGATGACGTCGCCACGCTTGGGCGGCATCGCACTCCACACGCGCTTCTTGGTGAACGGGACGAGCGGGCCGTAAGCGAGCTTGTTGACGAAGATGTGATCGCCGACGAGCAACGTGGGGATCATCGAGCCGGAGGGGATCTTGAATGCCTCGATGACGAACGCGCGGATGGCCAGCGCCACCATCACCGCCACCAGGATCGACTCGGCGTACTCGCGCGCCTCGCTCTTGCGCCAACGCGAGAGCCGCACGTCGACCACGTCTTCGGCCTTGTCGCAGGCGGCGACGAAACGCTGCTCGTCGAACGTGGGCGCGTCCATGGCGCGTGCGAGCTCGTCGAGGGCCGCGTCGAGCTCCCGGCGGTCCTCCTCGCGCAGGGTGCGATCGATCTCCTTGGCGTGCGCGCGGCGAATCGCGCGGGACTCCTCGCGCAGCGCGCGGGCGCGATCGAACCGTCGCCGGAGGTCCGGCGGAAGTCCGGGCCTGCCGCCGATGCCGGCCGCGGTGGCGCCGGGCAACGAGAACCGCTGGCTGTAGAGCGCGATCGCCGCGACCGTGAAGAGCACGATCGACACGGGAATCGGCTGCCCACGCAGCATGTCGAAGAAGGGAGTGTCGGGAAAGGCGGCGAGCAGGAACACGCGCATCTGCGCGACGATCAGGGGGACGATCACGAACCAGATGGTCACGAAGGCAGCGCGGGCGACGGGGGACGCCTCGGGCGTGTTCTCGCCGGTAGGGCCGTTGTCGGCCTCTCGCGGGGGCTCTTCGCGGCCGGCCTCTCGCGGGGGACGTGCGGGCGCCTTCTCGGACGGTTCGTTGTCGCTCACGTGCTCGCTTCCGGTCGGAGGTTCTAGCGCTGTGCCCAGAGCGGCGGCAAGGGGCCCTTTGTTCCCACGACTCGGACAGGGGTTTGGGCTAATGACGAGGGATCATGGTTGCTCCCGGCTCTTCGTCCATGAAAATCGAGGTCGAATCGCGTCTCGCCCGCGCCTTGCGCTCGGTGGCGCGCGCACGCGGCTTCGAGGGCGCGCTGCCGACGCCGGCCGTCGAACGCCCGAAAAAGCCCGAGCACGGCGATTTCGCGACCAACGTCGCGCTCGCCTCGGCCAAGGCGTTCGGCGCCAAGCCGCAAGAGATCGCAGCAGCCCTCCGCGGCGCCCTCGAGGGCGATCCGACCTTCGCGCGCGTCGACGTCGCCGGTCCCGGGTTCCTCAACCTCAAGCTGGCGCCCCGGGCGTTCCATGCCGCCCTCGCGAACGTCCTCGCCGACGGGCGCGCGTTCGGCCGTGCGCGGGCAGCAACCGGCGAGCGGATCAACCTGGAGTTCGTCAGCGCGAACCCCACGGGCCCGCTGCACGTCGGTCACGGCCGGAGCGCCGTGGTCGGCGACGTCGTCGGCCGACTGCTCGACGCGGTCGGGCATCGGGTCATCCGCGAGTACTACGTGAACGACGCGGGCAACCAGGTGCGGCTGCTGGCCGAGAGCGTCATCGCCAAGGCCACCGGCACGCCCGATCCCGAGGGCGGCTACGGCGCCAACGAGTATGTCGTCGAGCTCGCGACGTGGGCGATGGAGCACTACAAACCGCTGATCGAGGGGCGGAAGATCGACGAGCTGTCTCGCCGTCTCGTCGCGGTGATGCTCGCAGGGTACGCGCCGGGCACGGGCATCCAGGCCACCCTGCGCGCGCTCGGCATCTTCCACGACGTCTGGTCGTCCGAGGCCGCGGTCCACCTCGACGGGCGCGTCGAGCGTGCGCTCGACCTCCTGAAGAAGGACGGCTGGCTCGAGGAGAAGGAGGGAGCGGTCTTCTTCCTCTCCACGAAGCTCGGCGACGACAAGGACCGCGTCGTGTTCAAGAGCGACGGCGGGCACACCTACTTCGCGAGCGACATCGCGTACCACAAAGACAAGCTCGATCGCGGGTTCGACCGGCTCATCGACGTGTGGGGCGCCGACCACCACGGCTACATCCAGCGACTGGCGAATGCGATCTCCGCGCTCGGCATGCCCAAGGAGCGGTTCGAGGTCATCCTCGTGCAGATGGTCTCCATCCTGAGGAACGGCGAGCCCTACAAGATGGGCAAGCGACTCGGGAACTTCATCACCATCGACGAGATCCTCGAAGAGATCGACGCGGCGACGGGCCGCCCTGGAAGCGGACGCGACGCGATCCGGTACTACTTCGCCGCGCGCCGCACCGACGCGCACATCGACATCGACGTCGAGATCGCGAAGAAGCAGTCGCTCGACAACCCGGTCTATTACCTGCAGTACGGCCACGCGCGGCTGTGCGCGATCCTTCGCAAGGCCGAGGACGAGTGCGGCCTTTCGCTCGCCGATCTGCCGACGGACCTCGACGGCTTGGCGGCACTGCAGCACCCGGACGAGCTCGCGGTGGTCCAGCTGCTCGGCGAGTGGCCCGAGGTGTTGGCCGATGCGGCGAAGGGGCGCGAGGCCCACAAGATCGTCTCGTACCTGACGAACCTCGCGCAGGTGTTCCAGAGCTATTACACGCGACTGAAGAAGGAGAACGACACCATCCTGCCGCGCGAGGGCGAGCGGAAGGATGGATCGTGGAGGAGTGATCCGGCGGTGGTCGCGAGGGTGATGGCGCGGCTGTCGTGGGTGCGGGCGATTCGGGATGTGTACGCCGCGGGGCTGGGGATTCTTGGAATTTCGGCGCCGGAGCGGTTGGATCGTGCGGTCGTCGAGGCCGAGGCGGAAGAGGCGAGCTGAGAACGCGGAAGCGAACGCGAACGCGGACGCGAACGCCCATCGGCTCAGGGCTTCGCGAAGAGCTTCATCACCTCGTCGGGAGTCGCGATCTCGATCTCGATGCGGGTGTCGTCGTGCCGGATCGTCGTGTCCTCGAGCTCGAACGAGGTCTTGCCGTCGATGAAGCGGTTGCGCCAGCCGAGGCCTTTCGACTCGCAGAGCTCGCGAACCAGTTGCTTGAACAGCCCCTTGGTCTGGCCCGGTGCGTTCACCACTCGTCGTGCGCGCCCCGGGGCGGAGGGCGCCTCGGCTGCGCCGAGGACCAGCAGGTGCGCGAGCTTCACCGGCGGGAGCTTCTTGTTGGGCTTGCTCGGTTGGGGAGGCTTCGCCCGTGGCTCGGGGCGTGGTCGGCGCTCGATCGCGAGCTCCACGTCGAGCGTCCCGAGCCAGTCCTCGGCAGCCGCCATCATCCGCGCGTCGCGCACGGCGAACCAACGTTCACGCAGGTCGGGGTACTCGTACAGCACGGCCTTGAAACGCCCGAACGCGCCCCTGCCCTCGAGCGCGTTGCCGAACCGTGCGCGAACGTCTTCTTCGTCGATGGTGTCGGCGAATTCCGCCATCCAGAGGAACTGCTCGCGCGCTTCGACGCGGGGCACGCTGACGAAGCGATCGGGCTCGGACTCGAGGGCGCGGAGAAGCTCCTCTTCCATGATGTCTCCGAAAAAATCGCCGCTCGTGGCGACGAGCTCGATCGTCCCTGTCTTCAGGTCGAGACGGCGATCGAACGGCTCGTCATGCGCTTGATCCATTGCCTCCGCGACCTCGTCGAGTACGACACGCAATGCCATGCGCGAGATGATACCTTCGCGGGCAACGCCGTGGCGGATGCATCCAGACGCAGGTTCTCCGAGCTTCCCGAGCGCTACGCGTTCGCGATCGCCGCGACGTACCTGGTGCTCGGCGGGCTCTACATAGGGTGCTCCGACGCGGTCGTCGGACGGTTCGCCTTGTCCGTGGCCCACCTGCAGCGCCTCGAGATGATCAAGGGTTGGGCGTTTATCGCGGTGACCGCGGTCGGGCTGTACCTCTTCTCGCGCGCTCTGTTCCGCAGGCTCTCGCAGTATGGGCTCACGCTCGCGCGACAAGCGGAGGCCTACCATCTGCTCGATCGACGCGCGCTCGCCGGGGCCCTCGCGTCGATGGTCGCCCACGACAGCAACAACATGCTCACCCTCGCGAAGCTCAACACCGAGCTCCTCCGCGCACGCCCGGAGCCCGCCGTGCGCGAGGTGGCCGAGGAGATCGACGCAGCAGTCGATCGACTGGTCGAGATGATGCGACGGCTCCGTGACCTCGGCAGCCAGGCACGTGCCCTCGAGGCGCGCGAGCTCGACGTAGCGGGCGAGGTTTCACGGAGCGTCGACCGTCTGCGGCGGCACGCACGGATGCATACGTGTTCCGTCGAGTTCCGCTCCGAGGGGGCGGTGCCGATGCGCGTGTTTCCCGTGCTGATCGACGAGCTCGTGATGAACCTCGTGCTCAACGCGGCCGAGGCGGGCTCGGAGGCGTGCAAGATCCTCGTCGAGGTGCGCCCGACCTCGGCGGGAGTCTCCATCGCTGTCTCCGACAACGGACCCGGGATTCCCGCGGAGCTGCGCGAACAGGTGTTCGAGCCGTTCTTCACGACCAAGAGCGAGGGAACCGGTCTCGGTCTCCTCTCGGTCCGCGCCTGCGCCGACGCGCACGGGGGCAATGTGGCGATCGAGGCATCCGAGCTCGGCGGCGCACGGTTCGTCGTGAACCTCGAGCCAGCCGAGGTCGAGAAGTCGGATTCAGTCGCGGCTGGCTGAGCTCAGTGTGGATCGACGCCGCTGCGCACGACGAAGCCGGGGATCTTCTCCTTCGACTCGAAGGACGTGCGGTACTTCATCGCCTCGCCCTGGGTGCCGAACGGACCGATCTTCACGCGGTACCACGTGCCGCGGGTCGGGATCTCGGCGCGCTGCACGTGCGCCTTGTGACCGCGCGCGCGGAGTTGATTGGCGAACGCGTCCGCCTCGCCCTGCGTCTTGAAGCTCGACACCTGGACCTGCCAGCCGCCCTCGGTGCCTGCGCCGACGAGCGAGGCGCCGCTTCCGACGGGGTCGGTGGCGCCCTCGGCGAGGACCGCGAGCTTGTCCTTCGACTTGCTCGCTGCAGCGGTCCCACCACCAGGCACGCCCGACGGCGGGGCCACGTAGGCGTTGCCACCGAGCGCGTGTCGCGCCGGGAGCGGCACGACCGGGAGCTTGTCACCGGCAGGCGGGGGCGGCGGAACGACCATCGAGCCCACGGTCACGGGAGCTGCCCCGGCGACGTTGGCAGCGGCCATTGCGGTCGCCGGGTTCGCCTTGTCCGACAGGATGCTCGGGAAGGTCACCTCTCCTGGGAGGATGGTCGGCGACGTCGCCGCCTTGGTCGCCAGCTCCGCCAGCGGATCGAGCTTCTTCTGCGGCGGTGTCGCGGTGCGACGCGCGCCGAAGGCCATCGTGGCGAAGAGGATGCAGGCGCCGGACGTGACGACGAGCGCGAGGGTCGCGCCCCTGCTCGTTCGCTCGCCCCTGCCGTCTTCCTGGATGCGTTCGAGGTTGCGGACGCTCGCCCCGTCGTGGATGTCCATCATGACCTTCGGATGGCCGTAACTCGGCACGACGGGAACGGCCAAGAATCGAGCGGAGCGTCAGGTCGGGAGCACCGCGTGGAGCACGTCGACCACACGCGTGGCCTCTTTGGAGGGCGACACGTGCACCCCGGTCGGCAAGGCGGCGGCGTTCGGGCTCGAGATCGGTGTGTCGAGGACCACCGGCAGTCCGCGCACCGAGGCCTCGCTCACGAGCTCGGCGAGCCGCGCGTCGTCACCGGACCCGCACACCACGATCGCGTCGAGCTGGAACGATGCGAGCGCGCGGATGGCGTCTTCGACGCCCTCGACGACCGCGACCTGAAGCGGCCGTTCGCCATGACGCAGCAGCGTACGCACGGTGCGCACCGCCTCGCGTGGGCCGACGACCAGCACCGCGCGATCCAACCGAACGCGCTGTGCGGCGGGCATGTTCGACGAGATGCGGGTTCGGACCGAGTCGACGCGAGCCTCGTCGAGCGCGCGACGGACCGCGTCGACCATGCGCAGACGCTCGAACGGCTTGCGGACGAACTGACGCACGCCGACGCGCGCACACCAGTCCTCGACCTCGGGCGTGCCGGACATTGCGACCAGACCGAGCCGTCCACGCGCGACCTCGCGGATCCCAGCGAGGAGGTCCCGGCCATCGACGACAGGCATCCAGAAATCGAACACGACGACGTCCGGGCGGAAGGTCAGCACCTCCTCGAGCCCGATCGCTCCGTTCCGCGCCCCGCGCACGTCGAAGCCCGCATGTGTCAACATCGCGCTCGTCGAATCGAGCGACGGCGCGTCGTCGTCGACGACGAGCACACGAGCGTCTTCGACGCTCAAAGTCGAGTCCCCCCGTTCCATCACGACCCCCACGGAGCAGACTGGCGGCTATGAGCGTCCGCAGCAAGCCCCAACGCGAAATTCACCTACCCACGTCCCGGCTTCGGCGGATCCGTGGAATTGTCCCGATGTGAAGCGGGGCCTTGGCCTACGCACCCGACGTGCTAGAACGACGGGCGAACGATGGTGCGCGAACAACACGGGCGATCCACGACGCGAGCACGACTCGATCGCGTGCCGCCGCGTTCGACGCGGTCGACCGTCGCAACCCACCGCGCACTCTTTCTCGAGGCCAACGAGCGCCGCTGCGATCTCTGCAGCGCGACGCTCGCCGAGGGTGAGGAAGAGGGCGGGAGCGGTCTCTACTTGTGGACGAGGGGCGACGAGGTCCGCTTCGAGGAGCCTCCCCTCTGCCAGAAGTGCGGCACCGACCTCGCGATGGTCGCCGGCCGCCGCTGGGCGGAAGAAGAAGAAGAAGAAGGCTGAAGCACGCCGCAAGGCGTGATGCCCGGGCCGTACTGCGCTAAAGCGCGGTGCATGGCTTCTGCACGTTTTCGCTGTCTGGCCGGGTGTCCGGGCGAGTGGCCGCTGACGCAAGCGATCTACCGCTGCCCCACGTGCAACGGGTTGCTCGACGTCGTGCACGACGTGCAGGCGCTGCGGGGCACCCGACCCGATTCGTGGAAGGCCATCTTCGACAGCCGCTACAAGCGCACGCTTTGGCCGTTCGGCTCGGGTGTGTGGGGCAAGAAGGAGTGGGTCTCGCCCGAGATCCCCGACGACGCGATTGTCTCGCTCGACGAAGGCGGCACGAACCTCTTCTGGGCCGAGCGCTTGGGCAAGGAGCTCGGCATGCCCGAGCTCTGGGTCAAGCTTTGCGGCAACTCGCACACGGGGTCGTTCAAGGACCTCGGCATGACGGTGCTCGTCTCGACCGTCCGCTGGGCGATGCGCGATCACGGGCTCAAAGTCCGAGCGATCGCCTGCGCTTCGACCGGCGACACCAGCGCGTCGCTCGCGGCGTATGGCGCGAGCTGCGGCATCCCGGTCATCGTTCTGCTCCCGCGCGGCAAGGTCTCCACCGCGCAGCTGGTCCAGCCGATTGCCAACGGAGCGCTCGTGCTCGCGCTCGACACCGACTTCGATGGCTGCATGCAGGTCGTGCAGCAGCTCGCGGCCGAAGGCCTCGTCTACCTCGCCAACTCGATGAACGCGCTTCGCCTCGAGGGCCAGAAGACGGTGGCGATCGAGATCGTGCAGCAGTTCGACTGGCAGGTCCCTGACTGGGTCATCCTGCCCAGCGGCAACCTCGGCAACGCGAGCGCCCTGCACAAGGGCTTCCAGATGCTCAAGGACCTCGGCCTGACGAACAAGCTCCCGCGGCTGATCGTCGCGCAGGCCGAGCGGGCCAACCCGATGGTGCGCGCGGTGCGCGAGGGCGCGACCACCGTCACCCCGATCAAGGCCGAGCCCACGCTCGCCACGGCGATCCAGATCGGCGCGCCGGTTTCGGCGCCCCGCGCGATGAAGGCGCTCGCCGCGATGAACGGCATCGCCATCGACGCGACCGAGGACGAGCTCGCCGACGCTGCCGCACGCGCCGACCTCACCGGCATGTACTGCGATCCGCACACCGGTGTCGCGCTCGCCGCGTTGATCAAGCTGCGCGCGGCAGGCACCATCCGCCCCGAGGACCGGGTGGTCGTCGTCAGCACCGCCAGCGGGCTGAAGTTCACCGAGTTCAAGATCGGCTACCACGAGCGCAAGCTCGAGGGCGTGCAGGCACGCCGCGCCAACGATCCGGTGATCCTCCCGCCCGACTTCGGTCAGGTCGTCGACGCGATCAAGACGCGATTCCCCGGCTAGCTAGACTAGTCGCTCGGCAGTATCGAACCCCCGCGCCGGGTTTGCTAACGCGGTGGGCATGCCCCACTCCGCGAACAAGCTCGGCGGCCCCCTGGTTCTGATCATCCTCGATGGCTTCGGGGAGCGCGAGCCCACGCCGGACAACGCGGTCACCAACGCCAAGGCACCGCGCTACGCCGAGCTGCGCGCCAAGTACCCGACCAGCACCATCGGTACGAGCGGCCCCGACGTCGGCCTGCCGCCGGGCCAGATGGGCAACAGCGAGGTCGGGCACCTGAACTTCGGCGCCGGTCGCATCGCGCAGATGGACATCTCGCGCATCGACTGCGAGGTGGCCGACGGCACGCTGATGACCACGCCCGAGATCGCGAAGGTGATCACGATCGCCAAGGAGAACGGCGGCCGGCTGCACCTCCTCGGTCTGGTGTCCGACGGCGGGGTGCACTCGTCCATCGAGCACCTCTTCGCCCTCATCGACGGCGCCGAGAAGCAGGGCGTCTCGGTCGTGCTCCACGCGTTCATGGACGGCCGCGACACGGCCCCGAAGAGCGGCGCGGGCTTCCTCGCCAAGACCGTGGAGCACCTCGGCTCACGCGGCGTGGTCGGCACGGTCAGCGGTCGCTACTTCGCGATGGATCGCGACAAGCGCTGGGACCGCGTCGAGAAGGCGTTCAAGGCCATCGTCTTCGGAACGGGTCACGGCCCCTTCGAGAGCGCGGAGGCGGCGATGGACGACGCGTACTCGAAGGGTCAGAACGACGAGTTCATCGAGCCCCGCGTGATCGCCGGCTACGACGGCGTGCGGCCCGGGGATACGGCGCTGTTCTTCAACTTCCGCCCTGATCGCGCGCGCGAGATGAGCGACGCTCTGACCAGCACGGCGTTCACGCACTTCGATCGGAGTCAGGGCAAGGGAAGCTTCCAGGCGCCGTTTCGCTACTACGTCTGCATGACCCAGTACGAGGACCGCCTCGGCCTGCCGGTCGCGTTCCCCAAGCCGACCTACACCGAGATCTTCGCCGAGATCATCAGCAAGGCCGGATTGACCCAGCTTCGCTGCGCCGAGACCGAGAAGTACGCGCACGTCACTTACTTCTTCAACGGCGGCGTCGAGAAGCCGTTCGACGGCGAGGACCGCATCCTCATTCCGTCTCCCAAAGAGGTGAAGACCTACGACGAGAAGCCCGAGATGAGCGCCAAGGGCGTCACCGAGGCCGTGGTCAAGGCGCTGAACGAGAAGGACTACGACTTCGTCCTGGTGAACTTCGCCAACCCCGACATGGTCGGCCACACCGGCATCCTTCCGGCGGCGATCCACGCCGTCGAGGCCATCGACGGCGCCATCGGACAGATCGTCGACGCCGCGCTCGCCAAGAACGGCGCCGTGTTGATCACCGCCGACCACGGCAACTGCGAGCAGATGGTCGACGAGAAGACCGGCGCGCCGTTCACCCAACACACGCTCAACCGCGTGCCGTTCCTCTTCGTGAAGAACGGCGCGACGGAAGCGAAGCTCCGCGACGGCGGTCGCATCGCCGACGTCGCGCCGACGATGCTGAAGCTCCTCGGCCTGCCGCAGCCGAAGGAGATGACGGGCCAATCGCTTCTGTGACGTCCTGCGGCTCGTCACGCCGACGTCGGCGTCGCCTGGACGAGCTCGATGCCGAGCCGCTGGGCGAAGTCGAAGATCTTCTGGTCGCGGTAGAACTCGCCATAGACGATGCGGCGGATGCCGGCGTTGGCGATCATCTTGAAGCAGCCGAAGCACGGCGACGCGGTCACGTAGATCATCGCGCCGTCGATGCGCACGCCGTTGCGAGCGGCCTGGATGACCGCATTGGCCTCGGCGTGGATGGTGCGGACGCAGTGGCCGTCCTCCATCAGGTGCCCCTCCTCGTCGCAGTGCGGTAGCCCGGCGATCGAGCCGTTGTAGCCGGTCGCGAGGATGCTCCGGTCGCGCACGATGGCCGCGCCGACGTGCTTGCGATTGCAGGTCGCACGAGTCGCCACCTCGCGCGCGATGTTCATGAAGTACTCGTCCCAGCTCGCGCGGACAGGGTGCGTTTCGCTCGTGCTCATGGCCCCCTGCGTATCAAGGCCTGCGGCGGGGGGGAACGCTCGCGGCCCGCACGCAACTGCCGGACGCCTCCGGTCGACCTGGGACATGCGCGCCCCCCAGCTCCCCGCCGCGGCCGCTCCGCGACTGCCGCTCAAACCGCTCAACATCGCCGCCAGATTGCCGCGTCAGCCCTTCGCGGCGTGTCTCCCGAAGGCACAGGCCGCTCTGCCCCCGCCCTCGCCCCTCGTACCCGGCAAGTCCGCGCCCGTGGTGGCGACCGCCCCTGCCCTTGCTGTCTCGACCGCGACCAGCACACCGCCACCCGCCGCCAGGCCGCGCCCGGTCGAACGCGAACAGCTCGACCTGGATCCCTCCGCGCGCACCCTCGCGCAGCTCGCGCCCCCGATGCCGGTGGCGCCCGCCACGCCGGCTCCGGTCCAACCGAGCGGCACGACGGCGATCGATCCGAACCTCGCGGCCGAGCTCGTCGAGCGCGCCGCGTTCTGGGGCGACGGCGCGCGCGGCCTCGCCCGACTGCGGTTCGGCAGCAAAGCACGCGCGGGGCTCGCCGGCGGCACGGTCACCCTCGAGCACGACGGCGATGTGCTTCGGCTCCGCGTCGAGGACGTCGACGACGCCTCGCTGTCGCGACTCCGCGAGCGCCTCGCCGCCCGTGGGATCGAGGTGGAGGAGTGATCAGGCGAAGCGCAGCGGCCGGAAGCTCCGGAGGAATCGAACCAGATCCGAGCGAACGTCGAACCGCAACACCGCGTGCCCGACCCTGCGTCCCTCCTCGTCCACGAGGTCGGCGGGCAGCGTGGTCATCGTCTCCATCAGCCGGAGGAACTCGACCGACTTGCGCCCGGTCAGGCGTAGGGACTTGCCCTGATCGTCCTTGAACTCGAGCTCGTAGCCGACCTGCTTGCCGAGGATCGGGTCCATCAACATGGTGCCGCGCGCCGCGCTGTGCGACGCGAGCCCCTCGATCTCCATGGCGCCCTGGATGGCCGCCTTTCGATCGCGAAGGAAGCGGCTCAGTTGATCGACGCGGCCGCCGACGGTGAACGAGATGGCGCGTTCACGATCGGGCGACGCGTCGAGACGGATCGACCCGGACATGGTCTCGTGGAACTCGAACCCAGCCATGGGCGAAGTCTAGGAGAAGAACGCGCCGGGATCGATGCCGATGGCGCTGATCCGCAGCTTCGCGAAGACGTCGTCGGCGCGCTTGTCGAATTGGGCCGCCTCGGCCTGGAGCACCGGGTCGGTCTGGTACTCGACCACCTTGCGGAGGAACTCCGAATAGGCGCGGAACGTGCGCGCGAGCTCGACCTCGTTGCCGCACTCCTCGAACATCGCGATCGCGCGGAGGAAGTACTGCCGCGCCTTGACCACCTGGTCCTGGCCCCAGCCGCCCGCCGCGGTGACCTCGCCGAGCGTGCGCAGCGCGATGGCGATCTGCACCTTGCTCCGCACCTGCTCGAACAGCGACAGCGCGCGCGTGGTGTACTCGCGCGCCTTGAGGAGATCGCCGCGGAGCAGGCTGGCCTTGCCGAGGCCGCGCACCGCTTCGGCGAGCAAGAGGCGGTCGCCGATCTCGTCGGCGAGGACCTCGCTCTCCTTGAGCGTCTCGACTGCGCGCGGCGCGTCGCCCTGGCGGTAGTAGGTCTCCCCGATGTTGGTGAGCACGAGCACGATCTTGTGGCGGTCGCCGATCTCGCGCGCGATGCCGAGCGCCTCTTGGAACAGGGTCATCGCGCGCAGATCGTCGCGCTGGTCCTGCGCGACGGTGCCGAGGTTGTTGAGCGTGGTGACGACGCCGACGAGATCGCCGATCTCGCGACGGATCCGCAGCGACTGCTCGAACGCCTCGAGGGCCTCCTTGAAGTGCCCGCTGTCCTGCAGCACGAGACCGAGGTTGTTCAGCGAGAGCGCGATCGAGCGTCGATCGCCCAGGCGCTTGCGCGACGCGAGCCCCTTGCGCATGTCCTCGAGGGCGGCGTTGTAGTCGCCCTTCATCCACGCGAGCTTGCCGATGTCGTCGAGCGACGACGCCACGCCGCGCTCGTCACCGGCGAGGTGGAACAGCTGCAGGCCGACCTGCAGGTGGCGCGCCGCTTCGTCGAGGCGCCCCGACTCGCGGTAGAGACGGCCGATCCGGTTGTGGGCGGCGCCCGCCTTGGCCTTGAGATCGAGCGAGTACGCGAGCGCCTGCATGGCGTTGAACTGCGCGAGGCCCGCGTCGTACTGGCCGAGCCCGCAGAGCACGTCGCCGTAGTGGTGGAGCGCGTTCAGACGCGCGCGCGCGTCGTCGTCGCCGAGGAGCTCGAGACCGCGGTGGTAACACTCCGCTGCTTTGCTGTTGGCGTAACGCGAGCGCGCGATGTCGCCGGCTTCGACCCAGGTGAGCGCCGCGCGCGAGGTGGCGCCGGCCTTCTCGCGGTGCCACGCGAGCTGCGCGACGTGCTCCTCGTGAGAGCGCACACCGGTCCGGAACTCGAGCCAATCCGCGATGGCCTGGTGATAGTGGCGCGACGACGCCGCAGGGATGATCTTCTCGAGCGCCTCGCGCTCGAGGTTGTGCTTGAAGACGTACTCCTCCTCGCCTGGGAAGGTCGAGTCGGGCATCTTCAGCACGTAGTCACGCGCGACCAGGTCATCGAGCACGGCCTTGATCGCGCCGCTCTCGTCGCCCAGCTCCGGGTCCCACACCTCCGGAGCGCGCGCGCCGAGGCGTCCGAGCACAACCAGGCCCCCGAGCCAGAACACCGAGCCGATCGCCGCAGCGCGCTCGAGCAGTCCCCGCTCGGTCGGCGAGAGCGCCGCGAGGCGTGCGTTGACCGCGTCTTGGACGGTGAGAGGGAGCGAGACCGCCGAGAGGCGATCGAGGTTCACGTGCCAGCGCTCTTCGTGGATGTCCGGATCGTCGGTCGGAACCTCTTCGGCGCGGAGCACGCCCGAGTCGTGGAGGATGCGGACCATCTTCTCGAGCAGCGAAGGATTGCCCCCCGCCATGTCGACCGCTTCGTCGATGAGCTCCTGAGGGATCTCGTCGCCGCCCGCGGACACCGGCGCCAGCAGCTGCTCCATCATCCGCTGCGCATCGAGATCGGGGAGCGGCCCGACCTCGAACGAGGTGTGGCGTTCGCCGGCGACGGTGGTCCATTCCGCGCGCCGCGCGAGGAGCTCGGGCCGTGCGGTCACGATCATCATGAACGGCGCCTGCACGTACGCCGCCAGGTACTCGATGATCTCGAGCGAGTCGTCGTGCGCGTGGTGCATGTCCTCGAGCACGAGGATGAACAGGCCGCGCGTCGCGTGCCCGGAGGCCTCGGCCTCGATGACGCGCTTGAGGACGGCGCGACGCAGCGCCTTGAGCTGGACCGGATCGTCGGCGACGGCCGTGACGAGCGGCGACGCATCGAACTGCAGATCGAGCAACGGCCCGAGGAAGAAGAGGACGTCGCCGACCTCGCGATCCTCGAGCAAGACCGCGACCTCTTCGCGGAGACGCTCCTTGGCGACCTCCTCGTGGATCCCGTAGGGGATGTCGAAGCGGATGCGCAGCACGCGCGAGAGGGCGTCGTAGGCGCCGCCGGTCGGCCTCGCAACCGCCCTGATGACGCGGGGCTCTGCGCGGCCGCTCATGTCCTTCGCGCGGGCGAGGAACTCCTGGACGATCCGGCTCTTGCCGACGCCGGACGCGCCGTAGAGGGTCACGATGCGCGCCTGACCGCTGGTCACCGCCGCGTCGTAGGTCTCCTCGAGAGTCCGCAGCTCCGGCTGGCGACCGAACATCGGTCCGCGCGCGTTGGTCCCCGTCAGCCCCTTGTCCCCGGCGTGCTCCGACGTCATCAGTGCTCGTTCCGTTTTGTGCGCGTTCGTCGATCAGCGGGGCGCTCGCGCCCCGAGAGTTTCGACAACGTATCACGCAAATGTGCGAGATGTCGGCGAACGGACGCTGCCGTTACGAGCGCTTCCGGGAAGTACGCTTCTCTGCAGCCGGGGCATCGGGATAGAGGGCGGCGGCCGCCCGCAGCTCACGCGCGAGCTCCTCGACCATCGAGGCGGGCTCGACCAGACGCGCGGTGTCGCCGAACGAGAGCACCCACGACCGGACCTCGGTCGTGGAGCGCACCACCATCGTGAGGCGGACGCCACCGTCCGGCAGCGACTCGCAGGTCGCGTCCTTGCCGTCCTCGCCGGGGAAGCGGCGGGTCTTCACGAAGTCGGCGACGCGCGCGTGGAAGTCGATGACCACCCGCGTGGTCGTGTCGCCCGAGTGCACGCCGAACGTACCCTCGAAGTGCTTGTCGACGGAGAACCCATCGGGCAGCGCGAAGTGCGAGAGCGGATCGGCGTCGGCGTCGACGATGCGGTCGGCCCGGAGCGTGCGGATGCCATCGCGTTCGACGACGAAGCACACGACGTAGATGGTGTCCTTGTAGATGACGATCGCGTACGGGTGGACGGTCAGCTCTTCGGTCGCATCGCCTACCGCGCCCTTGCGGTAGCGAATGCGGCACACCCGGAGCTGCGCGCACGCATCGAGCACGGTGTCGACGACGTCGGCCGCGTCTCCGGCAAGCGGCTTCATCGGTGCCGCAGGCAAGTAGAGGAACCGATCCTCGAGCCGGGTGTCGGGATCGATCTCCGCCCCTCGACGCGGCGCCCGTTGGACATGCGAAAGGAGCTGGTCGACCGCATCGCGAAGCACCGCCTCGAACGTGGTGCCGTCGAGCATGCGAAACACGCGACGGGCCATCAGCAGGCCGTAGATCTGCGTGCGGTGCAGCTTCACCCGCCGCGGGAGGTCACGCGTCGGAATGCGCACGACCACGCCGCCGAACCCGTCGGGATCGGGCGAACGCTCGAGATCGACCTCGCGCTCGAGCTCACGCAGGTAGCGCCGGATGGAGCGGTCGGTCACGTGCAGCTTGCGCGCGAGCTCGGCGAGCGAGAGACCCTTGGGGTGGTTCTCGAGCAGCTCGCGCAGCTGCGAGAGCCGGCGGTACTGCGTGTAGTGCCCCTTCGGCCGACCGAGCTTCGTCATGACGGGGCGCCACCATACAGCCGCCACGGGCTCGCGGCATGGGAGGGTGTGCTAATGTCGCGCGCGTCGTAGCCGCTCAGGCGATCGCCGGCCTCGTCACCTTCGGGTGGCGGGGCGGGAGGAACGTCCGAGCTCCACAGGGTAAGGTGCCGGATAACGACCGGTGCGGGTGACCGCGAGGACAGTGCCACAGAGAACAGACCGCCGCGCCGTCTCGAAAGAGACCGCGCGGTAAGGGTGAAACGGCGGGGTAAGAGCCCACCGCGTCGACGGTGACGTCGACGGCGCGGCAAACCCCACCTGGAGCAAGGCCACGTAGAGGGGCAACGGTTCCGAAAGGGATCGGAAGAGCGACCCGCTCGGCGCCCCCGGGTAGGCTGCTGGAGGCGCGTAGCAATGCGCGTCCTAGAGGAATGATTGCCGCCGCGGAAGGAGTGATCCGACCGCGGAACAGAACTCGGCGTACGAGCGACTGCGACACTTTTCGGGCGGCCGCCCTCTCTCGCGAGGGGCGGCCGCCGTCTTTTGTGGAGATTCACACGAAGACGCGATGGCGCGAAGAAGAGAGGAAGGGACTGAAGAAGCTGCCGCTCTCGGCGAACGCGTCTTGGTTACCGTGTCGGCGAGGCCGTCGACTCCGCCGGCGGCAGGCGCCCTTCCAAAGTCCTTCCTCACTTCTTCGCGCCATCGCGTCTTCGTGTAACTCTCGATCTCGAGACCTCTTGCGGCGGCGGGAGGGTCGGGCGATGCGAGGGGCGTGCGCCGACTCGCCATCGCCCTGGTCCACCACCCCGTCCTCGATCGGTCGGGCGCAACCGTCACGAGCGCCGTGACGAACATGGACGTGCACGACCTCTCTCGCTCCGCCCGCACGTACGGTGCCACCGACTTCTTCGTCACCACGCCGATCGAAGCCCAGCGCACGTTGGTCGAGACCATCCTCGGCCACTGGACCCACGGCTCGTCCGCGCAGCGCATCCCGACACGCAAGGACGCGCTCGAGATCGTCCGCGTCGTCCCCACCCTCGATGCGGCCATCGCCGCCCTCGGCGGTCGGGACCAGGTCGAGGTCTGGGTCACCGCTGCACGCACCGAAGCGGGCAAGGAGGCCCTGCCCGATTACACGGCGGCTCGTGCGCGGCTGCGGGGCGGCGATCCGCGTACGGTCCTCGTCGTGTTCGGCACGTCGTGGGGGCTCGTGCCCGCGCTCGTCGAGTCGGCCGACGCGCGGCTGCCGCCCATCCAGGGTGTCGGCAGCTACAACCACCTCAGCGTGCGCGCGGCGTGCGCGATCACGCTGGATCGTCTGGTCGGGGAGAGATGAGCACCGCGAGCGTTCGCTTCCTCGCGGGCACGCTCGAGATACGCGGGGCCGACGCCTCGGTGTTGCCCCCCTCGTGCGTGTTCGACGCGCGCACCGACTGCTTCCGCGCGCCGGCGCTCGCTTACGCCGACGTCCTCCGCGCGCTGCATCGCGCCGGTATCGCCTACGAGGACGAGGCGCGACGCTACGACGAGCTCCCGCACGGCGCGCGCGTGCATCGTGAGCCTCGCCCCTACCAGACGGAGGCGATCACCGCATGGCGAGCCGCCAAGGGCCGCGCGGTGGTGGTGCTGCCGACGGGTGCAGGCAAGACCCACGTCGCGACGATGGCGATCGACGAGCGCAGGCGCAACACGCTGGTGATCGCGCCCACGCTCGATCTGGTGCGTCAGTGGTACGACCTGCTGCGCACCACGTTCGCGATGCCGATCGGCGTGGTCGGCGGCGGCGAGCACGACGTGCGACCGATCACCGTCACCACCTACGACTCCGCCTACCTCCACATGGAGCACCTCGGCGCGAAGTTCGGGATGCTGGTATTCGACGAGTGCCATCACCTCCCCGGCGCCACGTATGCGCTCTCGGCACGGCTCTCCATCGCACCATTCCGCCTCGGTCTCACCGCGACGCCCGAGCGCACCGACGGTCGCGATCGCGAGCTCGACGAGCTGATCGGCCCGACGGTGTACCGGCGCGACATCACCGAGCTGACCGGCGAGTTCCTCGCCGAATACGAGACCGAGACCATCGTCGTCGATCTCTCGCCGGAGGAGCGCGCGGAGTACGAGTCCGAGCGCGGCATCTATCGCGGGTTCGTCACCAGCAACGGCATCCGCATGGGGTCGCCCGCAGGTTGGAGCGAGTTCATCATGCTCTCGTCGCGCACCGCCGAGGGCCGCCGCGCGATGCAAGCCTACCGCCGCCAGCGCGAGCTCGCGTTCACCGCCAAGGAGAAGCTCGAGTACCTCGAGCACCTCCTCGACCAACACAAGAACGATCGGGCGATCATCTTCACGCAGGACAACGCGACGGCCTACGCCGTCTCCAAGCGTTTTCTCGTACCGACCATCACCCACCAGACCAAGATCAAAGAGCGGAGCGCGGTGCTCGCTGGTCTGGCTGCTGGGACGTACGGCGCGGTCGTCACGAGCAAGGTGCTCAACGAAGGCGTCGACGTCCCCGACGCCAACGTGGCCATCGTGCTCTCGGGCAGCGGCTCGGTGCGCGAGCACGTGCAGCGCCTCGGACGCGTGCTGCGCAAGAAGGGCGACAAGCGGGCGATCGCCTACGAGCTGGTGACCGGGGCCACGACCGAGACGCTCACCAGCGAGCGAAGGAGAGAGCACGTTGCTTGGCGCTGACCGCGTTCACGCGCGTCGTCGCGGCACCGAGCTCAAGCTCGTACGCCTCGACGACAAGGCGCGCCCCCGGGCAGAGGCCATGGCCGGCGCCCTCTGCGCGGCCTTTGCCGCGTGCGTCGGCGGCACGCGCGTCGAGCTCGAGCAGGCGCTCGCCGACGCAGGAACGGGCTTCGATCGCGGCGCCTCCGATCGGCGCATGCTCGACGGCCTCGCCAAGCTCCTCGACGACACGGCCACCTGGGATGGCGTGGCAGGCGACCTCGATCCGGTCGAGGTGCGACGCGTGGTGTTCGAGATCGCGAGCGCGCTCCGGCGCAACGGCGCGTTCGATCGCACCCGCGCGCTCGAGAAGGCGAGCGAGGTCCTCGAGCACGCCCCGGAGGAGGTCGACGCGGCGCTCTACTCCGATCTCCGCGGCGCGCAGCGGTTGATCGCCGCGCCACCTTTGACCGCGAAGTCGCTGGTCGAGCAATGGGAGCGCGCGCAGGCGCAAGCGGTGCTGCTCCGGGCGGTGCGGCTCGAGGTCCACGTCGCGTGCACCTCCGCCGGCGCATACCGCGCGCTGTTCCACAGGCTCAAGTTCCTTCGGCTGCTCTACGAGGTGCACAAGGTGCCGGCCGACGAGAAGTGGCCGAGCAGCCCTCGCAAGGGTGGTCACCGCATCGTCGTCGAGGGACCGTTCAGCATGTTCGAGAGCGTGACCAAGTACGGGCTCAAGCTCGCGCTCATGCTTCCGTTCCTCGAGTCGACCGACGCGTTCCACCTCTCGGCCGACGTGCGGTGGGGCGCCGCACGCACACCCCTCACCTTCAAGCTCGAGGGAGGGACCTCGAGCGCGGGCCGCAAAGGCGCGTTCGAGCCGCTCCCCCTGCCCGACGAGGTCGAGACGTTGGTCTCGCGGTTCCGCGCGCTCGACTCCGGGTGGTCGGTCGAGCCGGCGCCCGAATTCATCGAGCTCCCGGGCATCGGCCTGTGCATCCCCGATCTCGCGTTCACCCACGCGAACGGCACGCGCGTGTTCCTCGAGGTGCTCGGGTTCTGGAGTCGCGAGGCGGTGTTCCGGCGGATCGAGCTCGTCGAGCGCGGGCTCCCGCACAAGATCATCTTCGCCGCGAGCAAGCGGCTGCGCGTCCGCGAGGACCTGCTCGAGGAAGGGCAGCCCTCCGCGCTCTATGTCTACAAGGGCACGATGAGCGCCCGGGTCGTGCTCGAGAAACTGGAACGGTTGCGTCTGGTGGGTTGATGTGCGCTGATCACGCTCGAAAGTGCATCGACACGCGGCCGCCGCCCGAGTCGGTGGCGCCGACCTCCACACGGCCGCCGCACGCTTCGACGATGCGGCGGACCGCGGCGAGGCCGATTCCGGTCCCAGCCGGGCGCGTGGTGTAGAACGGCTCGAACACGCGACGTGACAGCGCGCTCGGAATCCCCGGGCCACGATCGTCGATCCGGACCGACGGTTCGCCGCGAACGAGCTCGACGAACACCTCGATCGGTGTGCCTTCGGGCGAGGCCTGGAGCGCATTGCGGAGCAGGTTCAGCACGGCGATCTGCACGAGATCGGGGTCGATCGACGCCATCAGCGGGTCGGCCGCGTGCAGGACGACGTTGGCGGTGGGCTCCCGCATTCGCGCCACGGCGAGGGCGCGCGAGACGGGCGTGCGGAGATCCTCGATCACCAGTCGCGGCGTGATCGGGCGGCCGAGGGCGAGCAGGTCCGAGACGATGTGCTCGAGGTTCTGCGCTTCATCGGTGATCATCGCCAACAGCTCGTTGCGACTCGAGCTGCCTTCCGCCGCTGGGCGCTCGTCCTCGCCTCTGCGCAGCAGCGTGACCGCGTTGAGCAAGGCACCGACCGGATTGCGGACCTCGTGCGCCATCACCGCGGCCGCCTCGCCGATGGCGGCGAGCCGTTCGTTCTGGACGAGCACGTCTTGCATCCGCACGTTCTCGATCGCGCGGGCGACGAGCGCCGCGAATACCTCCGCTGCCCCCGCGAGCGCGGGTGTGAGCGCGTCGCCGGTGAGCACGAGCGCCCCGTACGGCTCGTCCGAGACGAACAGCGGCGCCTGCATCGAAAACCTGCCAGGACGCGCGGCCTCGATGCTGCGGGCGATCTCGGCGTCGTAGGTGCGGTTGACGGTGTCCTGAGCGTTCTGGAGGAAGAGGGCGCGGCCCTCGTGGAACCGCGGATTGATCTGCGCGAGGATCCCCCGGGGGAGCCGCATCGCCTCGAAGGTCCGCTTCGAAGGGGTGATCGGCGAGCGCGTCGGCCCATAAGCGAGGAACGGGTCGTCGCCTTGGATGAGCAGGAACGTCACGGTGAACCCCTGGGCGGCGAGCGCGTCGGCGGCTCGCTCGAGCACTTGCTGCTCCTCGTGCTCGCGAAACAGATCGCTGCCCGCCCGGGCGAACTTCTCTGCCGCGGCCTTCGCGTCGGACGCGCCGCCGTCGTCCAGCAGGAAGACCATGTTGAGCTCGGGATCCGACGGCGACGGCCGCCACAAGACCTTCACCGCGCGCCGGTGTCCCCTCCCGTCGATCAGGCGGCACCAGAGCGAGCCCTCGAGGCCGCGCCCCTCGCTACGAGACGTGGCCGCGAGCGAGACGAGCTCGGCGTCCGGCGGTTCAATCTGCTCGACCACGAGCTCCTGGACGCCACGGCCGATCATCGAGCTCGCCGCAATGCCCATCATCGCTTCGTAGGCCGGATTGGCAGCGACGATCCGCCCCGCGCGTGTGAGCACTGCCGCGACCGGCAGGCTCTCGAACGTGAGCAAATCCATTCAAGGAAGCGAATCACATCGCGGGCGCGCCGGGAACCACGGCTCGCGTCGGGTCGAGGAGATCGGCGGCAAGGTCGCTCTCGACCATTCCGATCACCTCAGCGCGTGCGACCCCTTCGAGGTCCTTTTTTGCGACGTCGAGGCCGCCGGTCGCCCAAGCCTGAATGGCGATCACGAAGCGGGCGGTCACCGCTCGACGTGGGCTTGGAGCCTTGGCGAGGAGGGTCGCGGCATCGAGCTGACCGAGCGCGAACCGGGCGAGCCGCCCAGCGGCGTCGTCCTTGGCAGCCGCCGAGGTCAGCAGCTTGGTGATGTCACCATCCTCGGCGAGGCCCGCACGCTTCCCGATCGCACGCGTGACGACGGCGGCGCGCACCTGGTCCTCGAGGGGCAGGCCGAGGGCGACGATCCGGCGGAAGATCGCCTTGGCCGCCGCCGCGTTCTGCGTGCGCAACGGGCGCGCGAAGCGCACCAGCGAGAGGCGGAGGATGGCGCGTGCGTCCGACGCTCCCTCGGCCTCGGCCAGCGTCGCGGCCTCGTCCTCCTTGGCCGTGGCGCCCTCGAAGTGCGAGAGGATCGAAACCACGCGTGCGCCGATCTCCGCGGCGGCGCCGCCCTTGGCGTTGGCACGGAGCGGAGCGAGCAGCCTGAGCGCGCGCTCGTACGCGCCACGTGCGGCCGTGACGTCGTTCGCGCGACGGGCGAAATCGCCGGCCAGCATGGCGAGATCGGCCTGCAGCGCAGGCTCGCTCTCGGTGCCCTTCGCCGCGAGCGCCTTGTCGATCGAGGCCCGGGCCGCGGCGATGTCTCCGTCGCGGGCCTCGAGGCGTGCGCGACCGGCGAAGGCCGTCGCGAGCGGCTCGGTCTCGAGGGCGGCGTCGAAGTGCTTGCGCGCAACCGCGGGACGCCCCGCCTCGCCCTCGACCAGGCCCATGAGCGTCTTGACCAACGCACTCGAGGGACTGACGCCGCCGATCGCGTCGGCCGCGATGAGCATCGGCTCGCTCGCCCCGTACGTGCGGCGCGCCGAATCGTAGTCTTCGCGGTCGGCGTAGTCGCGGATGGAGGCGGCCGTGATCGACAGCGCACGCCCCAAATCCTTGGCCGGCGGACGGCGTGGATCGTCGCGGGTGCCGAGGAGCGCGCGCGCGAGGACTGCCGGCGCAGCGTCGCCCGAGCCTGCCATGTACAGGCCGCGGGCCACGAGCTCCGCGATGGTCGCGGCGTGCGGGTGCTCGCTCGTGCCGGCGATCGCGGTGCCCAAGACGGCGTCGGCGATGGCGTCTTCCATGCCCTCGAGCTTGGCGTTGCCGAGGAGCGAGACGATGACCTGTTCGTAGCCCTCGACGCTCGGGGCCGCGCCGGCGTCGAGGAGGGAGCGGCGCAGCGCCTCGGGCACGAACCCTTGGGACTGCGGCGTCGAGATCGCCTCGACGGCACCGCTCACGTCGCTGTCACGGAGGTGTCCGACGACGAGCCTGACGCCCGCGGTCCGGTAGCCGAGGACGGCGGCGTAGACCTCGTCGCCGTAACGCGCGGGCGTGCGCTCCCCCTCTTTGAACGCGACGACCTGCTCCATCCACTCGAACAGCGCCTTGTCGGCCGCCGGTCGATCGGCGTCGGTCGGCGCGTAGGCGAGCGCCTCGGTCCGCCGCACGCCTTCGCGACTGATCGACACGAGCGCTGACGGCGGGAAGTCGGCGGGGGATCCCGTCCACTTCGCCAGCGCATCGAGGTGCGCCTTGGGGTTCGGATCGGTGGGACGCGCGACCGACCAGAACAGATACATGCCGATGGCGGGGCCCTCTTCGCCGCGAGATGCGGGACCGGCGACCGCGGCGTCGAGCGCCGCGATGGCCTCGGGAGAGAGCTGCTCCGGCGCGACCTTGTTCACTCGAACGAGCATCGTGGCGAATCGCACTGCGGCCAGTCCGGCGCGCTCGCGGCCGCTCGCGAAGAGCGCGCGCGAGCGCACGAGCAACCGATCCGCGAGTGGACGCGCGAGATCGGTGCGGCCGGGCGTACCCGCACGAGAGAACACGTAGTGCGCCGCCGCGAGCGGGAGGTCCTTGTCGGCGATCGGCGCGCCGGCACCCTCGTAGGTGGGCGCCACCGCTGGAGTCGGCCGACATGCCGCCGAGCTGCCTGCGAGCGCGAGCGATAGCGCGAGCGCGAGGAACGAGCGGCTGGGAGCCAGGGAAGCAAGCGAGAATGAGGCGAAGGTGCGCGGCACGGGATGCGACGATACTCGATGCCGGCCCCAGCCGTCCCGTGTCAGCCGAAGACAAAAATGACTCGAGGGAGCGGCGCAGGTTGCGCCCTCCCCCGATCGGCCTCCGAGTCGATCGCGTCCCACCCGTCTCGTGAATACGGGGCCCCGTGAATCCCAGGCCTCGTGATCCAGGGAGCTCCGCTCCCCGACCGGCTCACTCCGCGGCGGCGCGGTTCTCGAGCAGTCGCGTGATGAGCTCCTGGGACTCGGACGCGAGCTCGTGGAAGAGGATTCCCATGCCGGCCGGCTCGCTCTCGACGCGCACGACCTCGCCGGTCCCCTCGATCGTCTCGATGTCCTCCATGATCAGCGTGAACCGGAGGTTCACCTTGGTGCCGACCGGCAGCGGGCTCTTCGACTTGATGAAGACGCCGGTCTTGCTGATGTTGGTGACGTACTCGTGGATGAACGCGTCGAACGACTCGAACTCTTTGTTGATGGTGAGTCGACCCGCGCGGCGGCCGTGATCGTCCTGGGAATCGGTGTGGGGCATCGTGGCGACCTCGGTGCCACGGGCCCGTGGGGCGGGCCAAATTAGTCGTCAGTCTTCAGTCGTCAGGCTGGGAGCTCCCCGTTGCTCGCGCTTCGTCGGGTCTAGAGTCGAGAGTCTAGAGTCTAGGGTCCGAGACAAGACACACGGGACACGAGCCCGAGACACGAGAAACGAGACGCGAGACAACCACGAGACGAGGGGCAGTTCTCGTCTCGTCTCGTCTCGCTCTCTAGACTCTAGACCCTAGACTCTAGACCAAGCCCGCGAGAGCAGCCCCGGCGCGCCCGACTGACGACTGACGACTGACGACTGACGACTGACGACTCACAAGAGCTCGGACAGCTTGCGCACGAGCGCCCCTCCCCCGAGCAGCGCCCGGGTGCCCTTGAGCAGGATCTTGTAGGTCGCGCTGTCGTAGGGGTGCCAGAACGGCTCCCGCTCGAGAGAGCCGAAGCGGTCGACGTTGACGTGACGCGCCTCACACATGTCGCGCAGGCCGTCTTCGCCGTGTACCCGGCCGACGCCGGAGGCCTTCACGCCGCCGAACGGCGTCTCGCAGTACGCGTAGTTGACGAGCACGTCGTTGACCACGACCGAGCCCGCCGCGACGCGTTCGGCCATGCGGCAGCCGCGCTCACGATCCTTGGTGAACACGTACGCGTTGAGGCCGAGGTGGCTGTCGTTGGCGTGGGCGATCGCCTCTTCTTCGCTCCCGACCTTCATGAACGGAACGATGGGACCGAAGATCTCCTCGGTCATCACGGTCATCCCATGGTCGCAGTTGGCGAGCACGGTCGGCGCGAAGAACATCCCGGGCCCGGCGCGACGCTGGCCGCCGGCGCGCAGCACGGCGCCCTTGGCGACCGCGTCCTTGACGTGGGCCTCGACGATTTCGATCTGTCGGGGGAAGGTCATCGCGCCGACATCGACCTCTTCGGTAGCGGCGTCACCCTGGCGGAGCTCGGAGACGAGCCCGACCACGCGCTCGAGGAGCCGATCGTGGATGCTCTCGTGCGCGTAGACACGCTCGACCGAAACGCAGATCTGCCCGGAGTTGGCGAAGCCTCCCCAGACGATGGCGCGGGCGGTTCGCTCGAGATCCGCGTCGGCGCACGCGATGAGAGGCGCCTTACCGCCGAGCTCGAGCGTGCAGGGGATGAGCCGTTCGCCGCACATGGCCGCGACCTTGCGCCCGGTAGCCACCCCGCCGGTGAACACGACCTTGTTCACGCCGGCCTCGATCAGATCGGCGCCGACCTTGCCGTAGCCATGCACGATCTGGAAGAGATCTCCGGGCAGCCCGGCGGCGTCCCAGATCTCCTTGCACTTCTGCACCACGAGCGGGGTGACTTCGCTCGGCTTGCACACCACCGCGTTGCCGGCGACCAGGGCCGTGAGCACGTCGCTCATGGTCAAGACCACCGGGAAGTTCCAGGGGCTGATCACGCCGACGACCCCGCGCGGCACGTAGTGCACGTACGAGCGCCGGTGCTTCATCCGCACCATGTCGATCTTCTTCGGCGCGAGGAATTTCTCGGCGTTGGTCGCGTAGTACGTCGCGACGTCGGCCACCGCGAACACCTCGGAGATGAGCGCCTCGTGGCGGGTCTTGCCCGTCTCGCGCACCTCGAGATCGACGATCTCCTCGGCGCGGTCGACGAACGCGTTCCGGTAGCGGAGGATGCGCTCGGCCCTCTCGGCCACGGGCAAGAGCGCCCACGCCTCTTGCGCGCGACGGGCCCGTGCGACGGCTTGACGAACGTCCTCGGTCGTCGCGATCGGCACCTCACCCAGCAGCGCACCGCTCGCAGGCGCGTAGCTGCGCAGCATCTCTCGCGAGTCGCGCGTGTTGTTGCTGGTCGTGCGCGCCTGGATCTCCGTCGCATTCGCCATTGCCGGACCTCCTATGCGGGAAGCTACCGCCCGCGTCCGAGCCCGGCAATGTGGACCCTTCACGATTTAGGCGCGAGTGAGGGGCAATTGTGCAATACTGCTCGCCCGCATCCGTGCGGCCCCACAGCGATGTCCTCGTCCCAGCCGCCGTCGATTCAGGAGTTGAAGCGGACGCTCGTGGCCGCGGGCCTCGAGATCTACCGCACGCGCCCCGATGCGGTGCACCTCGCCGAGCGTCCCCGCGACAACCAGATCCTCGACGCAGGCATCTCGGTCCGTCCTTGCGGCGAGTTGGAGATCGAGGTCCGCGTGGTGATGCGCGCCCAGCGCAGCGACTTCCCCCGCGAGCCGGTCGATGCCCTGTTCGAGCGGGTGCGCGAGCTCGCCGCCGAAGACCTGATCGCCCGCGGCTTCACCGAGCTCGAGGCGCGTGAGCAGCGGATGCCCGACCCTGGTGACAAGAGCAAGACGCTCGACACCTGGTACGAGCTGGTGTTCACCCGCACGTTCAAGGACACCGAGTCCGCGATCGCCGACATCAAGCGGATCCTCCCGCTCGACAAGTACGCCAAGAGCGCGCCTCAGCTCTGACCGACGCTACTTGGGTCCGCGCCACCGCTGGATGCGGCGCGACCACGAGCCGCCGCCCTGGTCGGGCGGGGTCTTCACCGCGAGGCGCCACAGCTGCATGCCCAGCGCCTTGATGAAGGCGACGTCGGCCGCCTCGAGCTCGGGCACCTCGGTCGCCTCCTCGCGCGGCCTGCGGCTCTCGATGGCCAGCTCGGCCTTCCCCGATGCAACCTCCACGTTCAACGAGAGCTCGTAGCGGGCCACGGGAGTGAAGGCCTCGCCGCGGTAGCGCGCGTGGGTCTCGTCGGTCGCCCGCAGCTCGAGTGCGACGCGAACCCCTGCCTCGGGATAGGTTCCGGCGACGGCCATCAGGGCTTCCCTGCGCTCGACGCGGGTGGCGGGACGGGCGCCTTGCCGGGCGGGGCCGCGGCAGGAGGCTGCGTGGCGACGCCGCCTTTGCTCTCGTCCTGCTTGATCGTGTAGCGGACGATCGCGCGGAGCACCTGGTTGCGCTCGACGTTGCCGAGGATGCTCTTCATGTCCTCGTAGAGCGAAGGATCGGTGAGCAGGGCGCCGAGGGTGCCCTTGCCCGCGCGGACGTCGGCGACGATCGCGCGCACGTCGGCGGTGATGCCCTCGATGTCCTTGGCGAGCTTGCCGCCCTCGTCGCCGTACACGAGCTCGTGGATCGCGCCCTTGCCCGTGCGGATCGCCTCCATGGTGTGCGCGAGCTCCTCGCTCGCCTTGGCCATGGACTTCGCGATGACCTCACCATCCTTGCTGTAGAGCAGGGTGTGGGCGAAGCCGGGGCCCTCTTTGGCCTGCTTCATCAAGAGGCGGACGTCGGCAGCGACGCCGTCGACGCTCTTGCCCGCCTTGGCGGCCTCGACGAACACGGCATCGAGGTGCTCGGCCATCTTCGGATCGCTGGTGAGCCGCTTGATGAAGCCGTCGTGGGTGGCCGCATCGCCCAAGATCGTGCGGATGGAGGCGATGGTCGCCTTCATGTCCTCGCCGACCTTCGGGTCGGCGAAGCCCTTGGTGACGGCCTCGACGTTTTGCAGCGTCTTCTTGGTGAGGTCGGCGATCTCGTCGGCTTTGGCGATGAAGTGGCCGAACTCCTGCGGCGGGATGCCCTTGATCTCGCCGCCGTCGGGGATGTGCGGGAGCCCCTCGCTGCCTTGGGTGACCTCGAGCATCTTGTCGCCGAGGAGACCCTTGTTGCTGATGGTGACCGACGAGTCCTCGTGGATGCGGTTGTAGGCTACCTGGACGATCGTGAAGTAGACGTGCAGCCGCTTGTCGCGCAGGTCCGGCGAGAACTTCACGCCGTCGACCGTGCCGACGTCGACGCCGCCCATGCGCACTGGCGCACCGGGCTTGAGGCCCGCGACGTCGTCGAAGGCGACGTGCAGCCGGAAGTGCTTGTCGAACACGCGGCGCTCGTCGCCGATCATGAAGATGATCGCGCCCGCGACGATCAGTCCGAGGAGGACGAAGATCCCGACCTTGATCTCGCGTTTGACGGCCACTTGGGTCTTCTCTCTAGCAAGCGAACCGGGGCGCGAAAAGCCGCACACGAGCGGGCGGCGCTCGTGTCCGGCGTTTGCTTCACCCCTGTGACAGCAATGTCGCGACGTCCTCGCCCTTCGGAGCGATGCCGTGGATGAAGTTCTTGATGCGCGGGTCCTCGCTCTCGCGGAAAATCCGCGGTGGTCCCTGCAGGAGGATACGTCCGCGGTGGACCATCGCGAGACGATCGGACACGTCGAACGCCGTTCCCATGTCGTGGGTGACGACGATGGTCGTGACGTTGAGCGCCTCGGCGATGCCCTTGATCAAGTTGTTGATGCGCGCCGTGTTGATCGGGTCGAGCCCGGTGGTCGGCTCGTCGAACAAGATGACCTCGGGCTGGACGGCGATGCACCGGGCGAGGCCCACGCGCTTGCGCATTCCGCCCGAGAGATCGGAGGGCATCATCTCTTGTACGCCCGGCAGGCCCACGAGCTCGAGGCTCCGCGCGACACGCTGCTCGATCTCGGTATCGGAGAGTGGATTGATGCGCTGGTGCTCGTGGAGGCCGTAGGCGACGTTCTCCGAAACGCTGAGCGAGTCGAACAAGGCTGCACCCTGGAACAACATCCCGATGCGCCGGCGGATCTCCCCGTACTGGCGGTCGTTCAGCTTCGTGAGCTCCTTGCCGTCGAAGGTGATCGACCCGGCATCGGGGTGGAGCAGCCCGATGAGCATCTTGAGCATCACGCTCTTGCCGACGCCCGAGCCGCCGAGGATCGTCAGGGTCTCGCCCCGGTTCACCACGAGGTCCAGGTTGTCGTAGATGACCTTCGGGCCGAAGCGCTTCCTCACGCCGCGGAACACGATGAGTGGCTCGTCGGTGATGACGCGTCGGCTGGGCGGTGCTTGCTCGTACTCGGTCACGGCTACCTGCGAAGAGCGGTGGGATCGGTGCGCGAGCTGCGGACGGAGGTCGGCGCCGCGGAAGAAGGGCTGGCACCACTGATGGTGCCGCGGCGGAACACCGGTTGCTCGAGGCCGTTCACCAGAGCCTCGACGATCGGCAAATCATGGCCGTGGAGCGCGATCAGCCGGCCGGCGTCGACCCGGCCGACCAGGCCATAGCACGCATGCTCGGCGAGCACCGCGACCACCTCGAGCCCGGGGAACGTGGCGAAGTCCGTCAGCCGCGAGAGCCCGGTCATCAGCGAGAGCACGTCGCGATCGCGCTCCGACCGCACCGTCGTCTGCCCGGGGCTGCTGCTCGGGCCGATGGCATCCATGGTCGCCGCGCGAACCCCCTGCGCGAGGCCGAGCGACGCCTCGGTCGAATCGTGCGGCGCGTGCAGCGCGATGGTCGCGTCGCCCGCGCGCGTGGCCTCACGCACCATCGTGTCGAACAACGCCCACCCATCGCGCAAGGGCACCTCGATCGGCACCAGCGGCCCCACGCCCCTGGTCGGCAGATCGCCGGGCCGATGCGGCTCGGAGAGCCAACCGATCGCGTCGCGGAGCAACCGATGGGTCGCGGCGCTCGCGTCCCACGACGACCAGCGCTCGGCGCGCCGACGGGCGATGCGGAGCAAACGCGAGAGATCCTCGCCGTCGAACGGAAAGCTGGCGATGCCGACCCGCACCGGCGGCGTCTTGTTGGGGCCGACCTGGTGCTGGACGCGATCCAGGATGCGGCGACGCAGCGTCCGCGCCCCCTTGGAGCCGGTCTCGGGCAACAAGAGGAGCAGCTCCCGCTCGTCGGCGCGCGCGACGATGTCGGTGTCGCGAACGGCGGAGAGAACGACCTCGATCAACTGGTCGACGTCGTAGCCCTCGGAGGCGTCGACCGTCGCGAGGGCGAAGCGCCGTCCATGCCGACGGGCGAGATCGATCTCGCGCCCGGCGAGATCGACGAAGTAGGCGAACGAATAGGCCGAGGTCGACGCATCTTGGATGGTCGCGCGCGCCGCACGCTCGGTGGCGACGCAGCGCTCGATGGCCGCGCGCAGCTCGCGCGCCAGCAACACGCGCGAGTCGTCCGGCGGCAACGCGGCCTGCATCACGACGAGGCTCGTCTCGAGCTCGGCAAACGTCCGCGCCTCGGAGACCGGGCTCGCACGCCGCGTGGCGGGTTCGTCGTCGGAGAGATCGAGCGGAGGCGGACCGGCCGGGGGCGGGGCCGAGCGCGCGAACGCCGGAGCGACGCGCCCGAACGCGCGCAACACGTCGTCGCCGGTGAGCTCGCCGAGCAGCACCCACGACGCCCCGAGCGACGCGGCCTGCTCGACGAGGCGCACATCTCGGTCTTCGCCTTCGGGGACGATCGCCACGACGACGACGCCCGCGACGACCGACTGAAGGAAATGGACGAGGCCGATGCCCGCGCCGCCGCCGATCGTCACGTCGAGGAACACCACGCGCGGCTGCTCGGTGCTCGCGAGGCTGAGGGTCTCGGAGGCACCGTCGGCGCGGATGAGCTCGATCTGCGAAGCTGCATCGTCACCGAGCAGCGAGAGCGCGCGCGCGATCGTCAGGTGCACCTCTCCGCGCTCCGACGCGGTGAGCACCTTGGTCACGGGGCGCATCGAATCCATCGGTCAGGCCCGCGTCCCGGCATGCAGGATGGCAGCCTCGGGCAGTGCAATCCGGCCCGCGAAGACCCGTCGCGCGGCGCCGCGCATCGAGGCGCGGCCATCGGGTTGGAGGAGGATCTCGAGCGGACCACCGGGCAACACGATCGTCAGCTTCTCGTCGACGCGCCCGACCCCGCGCGCGACCAACGCGGCTGCGACGGCGCACGCGCCCGTTCCGCACGCCATCGTGCGGCCGACGCCCCGCTCGTACACACTCACGCTGGCCACCACCCCCGAACCCTCCCCGCCCTCGACCACGACCCGCTCGAGGTTCACCCCGCGCGGGAACGGCTGCGACAGCTGCAGCTGTGCGCCGAGCGCGTCGAGGTCGTCCTCGGAGAGCCCCTCGAAAGAGACCGCGTGAGGGTTGCCTGCGTCGACCGGCACGAGCGAGACCTCTCGTCCGTGGAACGCCACTGCCAGCGGCTCGCCGACCTGGATGACGCCCATGTCGATCGTGACGAAGAAGTCGGTCTCGCCGCCCGCGTTCTTGCTCGCGTCGATGCGACAGGTGCGCGGTCCGGCATCGGTCTCGATCTCGAGCGAGGCCGGATCACCGCGGCGCGTGGCGAGGTGCAGCGCGACGCAGCGCAGACCGTTGCCGCACATCTCGGGGCGCGAGCCGTCGGCGTTGCGCACGACCATGCGGCCCGAGAGGCCGAGGTCCGAGGGCGTCACCAAGAGCACGCCATCGGCGCCGATGCCGAGGTGGCGATCGCACAGCCTGGCAACGACCGCGGGGTCGATGTCCGCGCGCGGGTCGTCGACCTCGAGGACGACGAAGTCGTTGGCCGTCCCCTCGTACTTCCAGAAATTTGCATACCCGGGTCCCGCCTTCGGCGGATCCCCGGAGTTTACATACCCCTGTCCCGGCTCCGCCGGATCCCGGGAGTCCACCGTCTTCACGGGGGATACTCTAACAGGAGATCAGCCCTTTCGAAGACCGAGGCGTTCCTCGGCCGTCGCGAGATCGATCCCGGCCACGTCGATCTGCTTGCTCTTGCCCGTCTCGCCGCGCGCAATCGTCACCGAGCGCTTCGGTACCCCGAGGACCTGGGCGAGGAGCGCGACGATGGCCTCGTTGGCCGCGCCCTCCACAGGAGGCGCCGCGACCGCGACCTTGAGGGCAACCGCCCCCCGACCATCGTCGATCGGACCGACCACGGCCGAACGGGAGGCGCGGGGCTGGGCCCGGACGACGAGCCGGATGCCCCCCGGCACCGCGCGGAGCGGCGTTCCCTTACCGGCGTCTGTCATCTGCGTTACATCCCCGGGAGCCGTGTCCGCGTCCAGTCCCCTCCCTTCGTTCCCGCACCCGCTCGTCCGCACCCCCGAGGAGTGGCGCGAGGCGCTGGTGCGCATGGGGGAGCGGCCCTACCGCGCGCTGCCCATCTTCCAGTGGATCCACCGACGCGGCGTCACCGACGCGCGCGCCATGACCGATCTGCCCGCTTCGCTGCGGGATCGCCTGGTCGAGGACGGTCTCGGTCCAGTGCTCGAGGTCACGACGGTGCGTCGTTCGCTCGACGACACGCGCAAGCTGCTCGTCCAGTTCGAGGACCAGGCCACCGTCGAGACCGTGCTCATCCCTGCGGTGAGCGGCCCGGGTTCGGCTGCGCCCAGCGCCGAGCCGGGGACGGACGACGCCGACGCCGCGACGGCCGACCTCGAGGAGGACGAGGAGTCGGCCGGGGTCCGCCGCGTCACCCAGTGCATCTCGACCCAGGTCGGTTGCGCGATGGGCTGTGTCTTCTGCGCCTCGGGCGTGGCCGGGCTCAAGCGCCACCTCGGCGCCCACGAGATCGTCTCGCAAGTGCTCGCGGGACGCTCGCTCCTCGACGAGGGAGAGCAGCTTCGCAACGTCGTGCTCATGGGCATGGGCGAGCCGCTCCACAACTACGACAACACCGCGCGCACGCTCCGTCTGCTCACCCATCACGCGGGCATCAACCTCTCTTCCCGCAGGGTCACCGTCTCGACCTCGGGCCTGGTCCCCGAGATCGATCGGCTCGGCGCCGACTTCGGCGGTCAGGTCACGCTCGCCATCTCGCTCCACGCGACGACCGACGAGCAGCGCTCGGCGCTCATGCCGATCAACAAAAAGTACCCGCTCGCCGAGCTCATCGCCGCGTTGCGCAGGCACCCCCTCCCCAAGCGCCGCCGCTTCACGATCGAGTTCACCCTGGTGAGCGGCCAGAACGACGGCGTCGACGAGGCCCGTCGGCTCGTCGCGCTCCTCCGCGGCATTCCCGTGAAGGTGAACCTCATCCCGATGAACCCCATCGAGGCGTCCACCCTCGCGCCGCCGGACTGGGGTCGCGTCCTCGCCTTCCAGAAGGTGCTGCTCGACGCCGGCTACTCGTGCTTCATCCGTCGGCGCCGTGGCGACGACGTGTCGGCCGCGTGCGGACAGCTCGCCCTGCTCGGGGCCAAGCCGCGACCACGTCGTCCCTTCGCCGCGCCCGGCTCCGACGACGAGCCCTGATTCATGGCCCCTCGAGTGGTGGCCAGCGAGGCGCCGCGGGAGGCGCACGGTCGTCGAGCGCTGATCGCGTTCGCAGCGCTCGCGGCGCTCGTCGCGGTGGCCCTGGCGATCGCCGTCGGAGAGCCGGTCTCGTTCACCCTCGCGTTCTCCGATGCGAGCTCGCTCGATCACGCGATCGTGTTCCGCGCTCGGATCCCGCGGGTAGTGCTCGGCCTCTTGGTCGGCGCGGGGCTCGCCACCACCGGCGCCGCGTATCAGGGCCTGCTCCGCAATCCACTCGCCGAGCCGTACGTGCTCGGCGTCTCGGGTGGCGCGGCGCTCGGCGCGACGCTGGCCATCGCCGCCGCATCGGTGCTCACCCTCCCCGTGGTCGCGACGACCACCTTCGTCGCGCTGGCCGCCGCGGTCTCGGGCGGGCTCGCTACGCTCTTCGTGTGGATCGTCGCGTCACGCGCCACGAATCTCGTCGGACGGGACGACGTGATGCGCGGGCACGCGACCTCGATCCTGCTCGCAGGCGTTGTGGTCAACGCCATCGCGGCCGGCGCCATCACCTTCGTCAAGACCGTGGTGCGCGCCTCGACGGCGCAGCAGCTCTTGTTCTGGTTGGCCGGGTTCCTCGACGTGCCGACGCCGACCGCGCTGGCCGTCGTGGCACTCGCCGTCGGGCTCGGGGCGGCGATCCTCCTGCCCGTGGCCCCACGCCTCAACCTGCTCGCCATGGGCGACGAGCACGCGGCGCACCTCGGGGTGGAAGTGCGCGCGCTCGAGCGACGGGTGTTCCTCGCGAGCTCGATCGTGGTCGGCGCAGTCGTGGCGACCTCGGGGATGATCGGCTTCGTCGGCCTGCTCGTTCCGCACCTGGTGCGTCGGCTGTTCGGCCCCGATCACCGGCTGATCCTGCCGCTGTCGCTGGTGTTCGGAGGCGCGACGCTCGTCGCCTGCGATCTGCTCGCACGGGCAACGTTCCGGTTCCTCGGCACCGAGCCGCCGGTGGGCGCGATCACGGCCCTGATCGGCGGGCCCTTGTTTCTCTTCCTCCTCGCGCGACGACGGGTCGGCTAAGTTCGAAGCCAAATGAGGGACGGTCGACCGAGCACCACCGCGGCGTGGGTTGCTGCGTGGCGAGGGATCGCGGGCGGCGCCGAGCGACCGATCGTGCACGACCAGGTCGCCGAGCGCCTCGTTCCCGGGGCCTACGCGGCGATCCTTCGCGCCGCGCGCAACAACCCGGGTGCCACCGCGCGCGTCCATCAGTTCGCCGACGCGGTCTCGCGCGGGCGCTCGCGCCATCTCGCGCTTCGTACCCGGGCGATCGACGACGGCACGGCCGCCGCGATCGACGGCGGCGTTCGCCAGCTCGTCATCGTCGGCGCCGGTCTCGACGCGCGCGCGTGGCGGCTCGCGGCGCTGCGCGACGTGGCGGTGTGGGAGGTCGATCACCCGAGCACCCAGGCGTGGAAGCGCGAACGCGTCGCCGAGCTCGCGCCCCTGGCGCGGCACGTGAGGTTCGTCGAGACGGACTTCGAGCGCGACGACCTCCGCGATCGACTCTCGGAGGCCGGACACGACCCGCGGGCACGGACGGTGTTCGTGTGGGAGGGCGTGACGATGTACCTCTCGAGCACCGCCGTGGAGTTGGTGCTGCGCGGGCTGCATGCGTGTGCCGCGCCCGAGTCGACGCTGCTCGCGACGTACTTCGAGCCGCGGACCAGTCCGCTGGCCCGCGCGTTATCCGCGGTGTTGCGCGGCGTGAGCGAGCCTGTCCGAAGCCGCTTCTCACCCGACCAGATCGCCGAGCGCCTCTCGACCCACGCGTTCGAGGTCGTCGAGGACGCTGGAGATCCGGAGTGGTCGCAGCGATACCTCTCGCTGCACCAGCCGTGGAGCCTCGAGCGCCTGGTCACCGCGCGTCGCCGCTGACCTCGCTTCGACCCGTCTTTGCGGCATGACGGCGATCCCGTCACCGCGAGTGCAACATGAACGTTGCTCGCGCGCGCGGCATCGATCCTGAGCGAAGGCGCTCGGAGCTACCCGGCGCGCCGCACTAGTACCGCCGCGGACGAGCTCGTCGTCCCCGCGAGTGGCTCGGGAGAAGTGTGCCCAATGAGATCGTTCGCCGTCATGCTTGCTTCGGTTGCTTCCCTCGCTTTCTGCGCGGCCGCCCGGCCGGCATCCGCGGAGGAGGTCACCGTTGCGAAGGACGAGACCGTCCAGCGCGACGTCACGACGGGGAAGAAGAGCGAGCCGGTGCACGTCGGCGCGTACGCGGCTGCGGGCTTTCCCAGCCCACTCACGCTCGGCGCGATGATCTCGTTCGAGAAGACGGTCTCGCTCGGATTCGAGTACGGCTTCCTCCCGGCTTCGAAGCTCGGCTCGGTCGACGTCACCTATCGTTCGTTCGCCGGCGATCTCCGATTCTATCCGCTGCAGAGCCCGTTCTTCTTCGGCGTGCGGGTTGGCAAGCAACACATCGCCGGCGCGACGACGATCAGCGCGCCTCCGTATGGCTCGGCGACCGTCACGACCGACGCGGACACCTGGTACGTCAACCCCCGCGTCGGGTTCCTCTGGGCCACGTCGATCGGGCTGACCATCGGAATGGACGCGGGTCTACGCATCCCCACGAGCCACACCTCCAGCAACAACCTCCCGAGCGGCATCGCGATGCCGAGCGCCGTGACGAACGTCACCGACGTGCTCGCCAGAAAGACGATCCCCACCGTCACGCTGCTGCAACTCGGGATGCAGTTCTAGATCTAGAGGGCCGCTCAGGGAACCGGAACGAGCGAACGGCGCTCGGCGCGACGACGCTCGAGCTGTTCGTCGATGAGGAGCGTGGCGACGTACCCGTAGCCGAAGCAGAACAGCGCGGCGAACGGTGCGGCGAACCAGTGGCCGTTCTGCAGCGCGGCGATGGTGCTGGCGAGCGAGATCAGCGAGAGCACGACCTCGGCGAACGGCACCTTGATCGTCGCGCGGTAGCGGTCGCCCTCGTTGCCCTTCTTGGGGGTGCGGACGAACTCGCCGGCCATCGAGCGCAGGCCCTCGAGGACCGCCTTGGTGACCCACGGCGCCATGCCGGTGCCGAGCGCCATCAGCGCGGGCAGACGACGGAGCGCGACGAGCGCGGACCGGCCCTGCGCCGATTCCGCGTGCATGTAGAACGCCGCCAGCGAGCCCGTGGTGGAGAGAGCGAGCGGCAGGTCGATGAGGAACATCGAGCGCGGGTCGGTCCCAGGGAGGATCGCGAGCATCGGCAGGAGGAGCACCGAGAGGACCAACATCAGCGGCGACGTGAAGTGCGGCGTGAGGTGGTAGGTCGCCTCGATCTTCTGCGCGAGGGGAAGCTGCGGCGCGTCCCAGATGGTCTTGAGCATCTTGCGCGCGCTCTGCACGGTGCCCTTGGCCCAGCGGAACTGCTGCGCGCGGAACGCCGACATCTCCTCGGGGAGCTCGCTCGGGGTGACGATGTCGGGGCGGTAGATGAACTTCCAGCCCTTCATCTGCGCGCGGTAGCTGAGGTCGAGGTCCTCGGTGAGCGTGTCGTGCTCCCAGCCGCCGGCCTCCTCGATCGCCTTGATCCGCCAGATGCCGCCGGTGCCCGAGAAGTTGAAGAACATCCCGTTCGCCCAGCGCGCGCGGTTGTCGACCAGGTGGTGACCGTCGAGCATCAGCGCCTGCACCCGGGTGAGCATCGAGTACTCGCGGTTGAGGTGTCCCCAACGCGCCTGCACGCAGCCGATCTTCGGATCGCGGAAGTTGCCGACGATGCGGCGGAGGAAGTCGGGCTCGGGAAGGAAGTCCGCATCGAAGATGGCGACGAGCTCGCCCTTCGCGGTCTTGAGGCCATTGGCGAGCGCGCCCGCCTTGTAGCCCGTGCGATCGACGCGGTGGATGTACTCGATGTCGACGCCGGTCGCGGCGATGCGTGCGCACACGTTGCGCGCCATGGACGCGGTCTCGTCGGTCGAGTCGTCGAGCACTTGGATGTGCAAGCGATCAGCCGGGTAGTCCATCAGCGCGACCTTCTCGATGAGGCGCTCGGTGACCGTCACTTCGTTGAAGAGCGGCAGCTGGATGGTGACGCGCGGCAGCTCGTCCTCGGGGACGTCGATGGTGCGCTCGATTTCCTTGAGCTTCTTGGCCTTGCGCCAGCAGGTCGTGACGAGCATCCCGCGGTGCATGCCGAAGCACGCGAGGACCGCGACGAGGATGACGTAGACGCCGACCAACGCCCAGACCGCGAGGCCCCACGCACCGTACGCGATCACGGGCGCGTGCCCGGAAGCGACAGGCGAAGCGGCGAGGACGTCGGCGCTCTTCTCGGAGGCAGTGGAAGCGAGATCACCCAGGGCAGACGCGAAGGCGTTCATGTGCGCCCTACAAGTAGCTCCCCAAATGTCAGAAGAATGTAAAACGTTGCACTTGCTTGTCGCCGTGCGTCATTTTGTTGACTTCGCGGAATTGCCGGGGAGTCCGGGCGTTCGAGTGGGCATGGTCACATCGGGGGGCCGTACGTAGAGCGGCTCGAGGATGTCGACCTCGTCGATCGGCTGCCGCGCGTGTTTCGCGCCGGCCAGTGCTCCCACCGCGAAGGCGGTCGGGACGTCGCGGCCGACCCGCGGCCGACGGGCGCCGGCGAGCTCCGGGACGAGTGCCACGCCATCGCCGACCGCGACGAACGCCTCGCCGAGGACCGGCGCGAGGTGTGCGTAGGCGCGCGACGGCGGAAGGTGCGCCGGCTCCACGAGGAGCACCGGCAGCCGGTCGACGAGTCGGACCGCGGAGACGAAGACCTCGGACTTCCGCGCGTCGATCGCCACCGCAATGGGCCCCTCGTGGCCCGATTCGATGGCGAGCGCGGCGAACGCATCGACCCCTCGCAAGGGACGACCGCTGGCGATGGCGATGCCCTTGGCGGTCGCGACCGCGATGCGCGTGCCCGTGAACGAGCCGGGCCCGACGCCGACGGCCAGCAGATCGATCGCGCCGAGGTCGAGCCGCGCCGAGCGGAGCACCGACTCGAGGAGCGGCAGCAGCGACTCGCCGTGCGCGTTGGAGACCCGCGCGGTCGCAGAAGCCACGAGCTCCGCCGCGCGCGGGTCGTCCGCCGCCTCGACGACGGCGATCGATCCGGTCGAGCTCGAGGTCTCGAAGGCGAGGACGCGCACGGCGGCGCTCGTAGCAAGGATTCCGGCTCGCGGCGACCCGCACGACGCCGTGCTATCCGAATGGACGATGCTCGCTCGTCGCGTGATCCCCTGCCTCGACGTCAAAGGCGGCCGTGTCGTCAAAGGCGTGAACTTCGTCGGCCTGCGCGACGCCGGCGACCCGGTGGAGTGCGCGCGGCGCTATGACGAAGACGGCGCCGACGAGATCACGTTCCTCGACATCACAGCGACCTCCGACGCGCGGCCGATCCTCCTCGACGTCGTGCGCCGCACGGCCGAGGTGGTGTTCGCTCCGCTGACGGTCGGGGGCGGCGTGCGGTCCCTCGACGATGCGCACGCGCTGTTGCGCAGCGGCGCCGACAAGGTCTCGATCAACAGCGCCGCGGTGGCCGATCCGACGCTGGTCTCGCGACTCGCCGAGGTCTACGGCAACCAGGCGATCGTCGTTGCGATCGACGCCAAGAAGGTCGAAGGGTCGGATCCGCTGCGTTGGGAGGTCGTCACCCATGGTGGAAGGACGCGCACCGGCATCGACGCGGTCGAGTGGGCACGCAAGGTCGCAGCGCTCGGTGCGGGCGAGATCCTCCTCACGAGCATGGATCGTGACGGAACACGCGTCGGCTACGATCTGGTGCTCACCCGCACCGTCGCCGACGCCGTTCCGGTCCCGGTGATCGCGTCGGGCGGCGTCGGCACGCTCGAGGACCTGGTCGCTGGCCTGGTCGAGGGAGGCGCCGATGCAGCCCTCGCGGCCTCCATCTTCCACGACGGTCAGCACACCATCCGCGAGGCCAAGGAGTACCTGGCCGCGCGCGGAGTCCCCGTCCGTTTGTGAGATCTGCTCCCGCTCAGCCCAAGAACTTGGCCCCTACCCGGCCAACCAGCGTACCCCCGCACCGTCCAGGAGCGTGCGCATGGCCAATGAACAGGTGGAGTGGGTCAGCCTCGAGGACGTGATCGTCGCGGCCGAGCAGAGTTTCGCGCCGATGGGTCCGGAGCTGGCTGGCTTCGTGGTGCTCGAGGCAGCACTCAAGCTGCGCGACGTCGGCGGGGGCATCCTCGACGCGTCGAACCTCGCGATCGGCACGACCGGGTTCGTTGCGCTGACCGCGCAACCCAAACCCGGCGACGACGCGCAGGCCACGCGCACCTTGCGCTCGCTGCTCGCGATGCTGCTCGAGGTGTCGACCTCGTCGACGCCGGCCTTGCGGCAGTGCGCGCGTCGAAAGGACCACGCTGCGACGGCGAGCCTGATCCGTGAGCTCGAAGGCGCGCTCATCCCGCTCAATCGCGCCGCCAGCCGCCGTGCCGTCGCGCGGGTGGCGAGAGCAACGCTCGAGGCGATCGAAGACGGGCGCTTGGAGCCGGGCGCCGCGACCGCGCACGACGCCGAGCAGAGCGAGCCGCCGCCCGTCGAGCTCGCGGCGCGACCGCGCTCCGAGCCGCCGCCCCTTCCGGCGCGCCCCGTTCCCGCACCCGTCGAGCGTGCCCGCGAAGTGGTCGAGACCCTCGACGAGGAGATCGAAATCGCGCGCAGCGCAGCACCGCCGGTGGCCGCGGAGCCGGTCGCTCTGACGCCCGTGCCGGCGATTGCCGTACACGACACGGCCGAGGACGATCGCACTCCCTACGCCGCACCGAGCTTCGAGCTCGCAGACCTGCCGAAGGCCGCGATCTCCGACCTCGCCGCGGCCCTGGACGACCACGGCCCGGCGGAGATCGAGATCGTCTCGCACCTGCCCCCGATCGTCAGCGCGAAGCCTCCGTCGGTCGCAGCGAACGACGCGTCTCCGCACGGACGCGGCGTCTACTCGCTCCGATTCCAGCCCCCGGCGCCCGCACGGAAGTCCGATCGGGTCGCTCAGCTGATCGAGAGCTTCGAGGTCTCGCGACGGCGGGACGACCCTGCGCTCGCGCGTGACATCAAGGCGTGGATCGGGATCGAGACGGCGACCTCTGCGCCGCCGCCGGTGACCGTGCACGTCAAGCTCCGGCCACGCGCCGGCCACGACGACGACGAGATCGCGATCGATCACGATGCGCCGCTCGAGAGCTCGGCGCCGGTGGACATCGATTCCGCGCTCCCGCGCCGCCGCGGCGGGATGGCTGCGATGGTGGCGATGGCCGCGATCGCGCTCGCGACCGGAGCGGTCGCGGCCAAGCCGGCCATGCTCGATGCGATCTTCGGCGCTCCCCTGCCCCCTCCGGGCGACACCGCGGCGCAGCCGCCGCCGCCGATGACCGCGCCGGCTCCGAAGATCCCCGTCGTCTGCGAGGCGTCGTTGACCGTCGACGGCGTCCCGAACGGCAGCGAAGTGCTGCGCCGAATCGGGTCGACTCCGGTCACGATCACGATGCCGATGCACGTGCCGCTCGACCTCGTCGCGACGATGGACGGTCACGCGCCACGGCGCGCGCACGTCGACGCGACGGCCATGTGGCAGAAGGAATCGACCGGCGCCCGCATCGACGTCCCGTTCGCGCTCGATGCGGCGAACGACGCGAAGTGGCCCACCACCACCGGCCTCGTCCCGCTGCGGGCCGTCCCCGATGCACCGCGCGGCCTTCTTCGCGCCACCAGCGCGCCGAACGGGGCGTCGATTTGGATCGTCGTCGATCCGCTCGCCATCGCCGGCATTCCTTGCGGCGGAGCGGTCGATCTGATGGTCGTGCCGACGCTCGGTTCGGCGAAGCCGCTGCGCGTGGAGTGGAGCGCGTTCAGCGGCTCGCCGCCACGCGCGGCCGCGAAGTACTAGAGCACTTCCCGTACGGGTTGATCGTTCCGGGAGGACGCGCTGGGTTCGACTCCGTCCGCCCCGTCACGGGCCGCTGCGCGTCGGGGTGGTGCTCTCCAAATCGCGTAGACGAGCTTGTTCGTAGCTTCGCCGTCTATACGCCATCCGCTAGCACCGTCGCGCGTAGCCCAACCCTTGATGTCCTTGACGCGATTTGGAGAGCACCACCCCGCCGCTCCGCTCGTGACGACGCGTTCTCCGCTCATTGGGCGCTCGGGATGAGGACGATCGCACCTGCGCCCACACGCGATTTCGCGTTGCACACGTGGTGTGGTTGTGATCGATCCTCTTCATGCCGGCGCCCTTCTCGGTGGACCTTCGTCAACGCGTCGTTGACGCCTACAAGCCGGGCGAGACGGCATACGAGGCGATCGCCAAGCTGTTCAGCGTCGGCATCGCCACGGTCGTCGGTTGAGCAAGAAGCGCAAGACCGGCTCGGTGGCCGCGGCTGCGCACGGCGGCGGCCCGGTGCGACGGATCGACGCCGAAGGTGAACAGCTGTTGCTCGTCATCGTCGGACAGACGCCCGATCTGACGCTCGATGAGA
>Ga0208492_1000173_pt1 | contig 64088 bp, 58 predicted proteins | sample Subbioar_CSW14AB_FD_184820 | JGI IMG/M metagenome (GOLD analysis project Ga0208492, IMG submission 184820) | Serpentinite rock and fluid subsurface biosphere microbial communities from McLaughlin Reserve, California, USA - CR12Mar_CSW14AB (SPAdes) | ecosystem: Environmental > Terrestrial > Deep... | reverse complement strand
CTAAGAGAAGGGCTGCCATGGAAATAAGAGATTTAGCCATCGCAATTATTGTTATTCAGTGTGGCGGAGACCCAAAACTCTTCTTTAAAACATAAAAAATGGCCGGAATTTCTTCCGACCATGACTGACGATGAGCCGCTTTTTTATTTGATATTTGATCCAGAAAAAATTATCTCTCCAGTTCCGGCTCTTTCCAAACGGTATCTTAAACTCATTGGTCGTGATGATATAATTCTGCATTTTCATAAAACGTGCTGCTTTATTCAGATCCGCAACAAATGACTGCAGTTTTTATCCGGAAATTTTATACCAGGCGTGCTGGTCTCCCCTGAAATCAAAATCTTCCACATACTCAAGTCCTGCTTTTTCCAACACGTAACGCGATTCCCTGTTACCCACATCCGCCATTGCATAGATCTCGTTTAATTTCAACTCATTAAAACCATAAGAAATGCTTGCCCTGGCCGATTCGGTCGCATAACCCTTGCCCCAGAAACGTTTTATAAGCCTGTATCCTAGATCATAATAATTAATATGATAATTAGTGAGATCTTTCATGAGCTTTAGTCCCGCCCAGCCCATAAATTCGTTGGTTTCCCTATTTATCATAGCCCAGCGCCCGATCCCGTTATCTTCGTACTGCTTCCTGATAAAACGGATCATTTCCCTGCTGTCCTCAATTTTTGTAAACGGTTGATTTCCTAAATATTTGTGAACTTCTTTATCTGAATCGAGTTCAAACATTCCTTCGTCATCCGAAGGAAGGATCTCCCTTAATATGAGGCGCTCCGTTTTAAGAAAAATTTTCATAAGAGGTCAGGGTTTTTTAAATGTAAGAATACAGGTGCTCTTTTCATATGTAGTTATTTATTGTTCTTTATTGGCATATGGTATAGCCAGTCTTTCTCTTTCGCGCCGACTGGCTCATCCCGATAACTATCGGGAGTACTAAACATTTGCCTTATTTGCGTTTCGGAAACATGGCTATTTCATATAAATTTAACGTCTTACAGCGTAAATCAATTCGTCCTGAAATTCTCCGTTTTTAAAAATCGTCTTTTCAAGTTTCGCTTCCAGCTTAAACCCTGTTTTTTCGAGGACTTTTTGCGAGGCAATATTTGTTCCGAATGGTCTTGCATATACACGTGTGATCTCATAGGTTTTAAAAGCAAAGTCAAGCACTTGCGGTATTGCGCGACTGATAATACCTTTACTCCAGAATGATTCAGACAGCCAGTAACCTAATTCAGCATTTTTACGGAGCACATCCCCTTGCGGATGAATGCCAATTCCGCCAACAGCCTCACCATTTACATCGATTGCAAAAATATGGACCGGGGAATCTTTTGTTGCAAACGCCAGGAACATTTTACCGTTTGCCTCTTCATAGGGATGCGGAAACTGATCCATCATGTTTTCTGCAATATTTTTATTGTTTGCGTGCTTAACAAGACTTTTCAGATCGTCTTCTCTCCAGGGCCTGAGGGTGAAATCCATATAAAAATCAGTTGTTCACCATTGGTTTGAAAAGCTCATTTTTATTCCTGAGATCAAGACCACCCTCATAAATGGATTTTAAATTTACGAGGTAAAATGACCAGCCGGACTGGCATCCCAGTCTTATTTCTTTCTTCGAAATATCATCCGTTGGAATTTCTTTTTGAGACAATTCAACTAAAATAGAACCTTCTTTATCCGTAAGTTTTACATCTACAATACAATCACCTGCAAAAGTAAACTGGAAATGATCTTTCCCATTTGCCTGAAGAACCCTGCCCCTTTCCACAACATCATAAAGATACCAGCTCCATTCATATAGGTTCCCGTTTTCCGCACTGGCGTCTTTTGCAATTATTTTGCGCTCTTTATCCAGGTAATTTGCCTTTTTCAGAAACCATCTTTCCAGCTCACCAGATTTAGTCCATGCATCGTAAACAGTGCTAAGTTTTGCCTTCACTAATATTTTGAGTGAAAAGGCGGTCCAGTCAAAATTCTTCATAAGGTTAGTTTTTGTTTTGTATGAACTAAAGGTACAAAAAAACAAAACAATTCAAAAGGGCCCGAAACTACCGTCGTTATTGGGATAAGGTCTTACTGAAAGATGAGGCAAAAAAAACAATAGAAAAAATCTATTGTTCTGTGAATTTATAGAAAATAATTACTTCCGTATTAAATGGCGCTTACTTTAACAGCGATCTTCCCTTTTTGGCCCATTTCGGTTTCAAATGTTACTCTGTCATTCTCCTTCACAGGACCGAGCAAACCGTTTACGTGAAAAAACACGCTTTCCTGAGAACGTTCATCTTTTATAAAGCCGTATCCTTTTTCGGTATTAAACAAGGTGATCTTTCCTTTTCTGATAAGATCTTCCGGGTCAGGAGCCTTTTCTATGCGGGCGCCTAATTGTATATCTTCAAGATTTATAACTTTTCGTTTGTTCGGATCAGGCGGGGTTGATGAAAGCTGCCCATTTTCGTCAACATAAGCGATCATGTCTTCAAAACTTTTTCCCTTTTTAGAATTAGCCTTCCGTTCTTCTCTTTTCTCTTCCTTCTCTTTGCGCTTTTGTTGTTTTTTCTTCTCTTTTTCCTTTTTACTATAGGTTTCCTGCGATTTACTCATGTTTATTTTAAGACTTTCGTTATACCTGTTTTATATTCTTCGTTATGATGAATTAACAGATACACAAATATACCTAAAAACAATGGTTATTCATTAGTTAATTTAACCTTAAGACAAAAGCCTTTTATTCTCGCTTACTGCCCGTTTAGTTTTTTCACTACCCGCGCCGGGTTTCCTAAGGCCAGACTATTATCCGGGACGTTTTTAGTTACCACTGCCCCGGCACCAATTACAGATCCGTTGCCGATCTTCACCCCGGGACAAATGATCGCACCTCCACCGATCCAGCAGTCATCCCCAACAGTAACTGGTTTTGCCAGAGCTTTTGAACGACGTGTTTTAACATCAAGGGGGTGCATTGCCGTGTAGATCTGAACCCCCGGGCCAAACAGGACGTTTGATCCAATGGTTACCTTCATCACATCCAACACCACACAGTTTACATTAAAATACACACGGTTGCCACAATGGATATTATAGCCGTAGTCGCAAAAAAAAGGAGGTTCTATATACAGGTCTTTAGGAGCGTTTGGTATTAATTCTTTCAGAATCCCGGCGACATTTGCGGACATAAGATATTCCGTTACATTTAATCTATGAAGCAGCTTTTTTGCCCTGATGCGTTCCTCCACCAGCTCTCTGTTAATGGGAGAATACAATTCACCCGCAAGCATCTTTTCCTTTTCCGTTTTCATGCGTTAAGAATTACAATTGGTTTTATAAATCGGAATCCAAGAATATTCTGAGAATAAAGGTAATCCCTTCGGTTCTATTTTCCTGATCGTTCCTTTAAAAATTCTTCTGTAATAAAGGCTTTAAACACGCTTGAATGACTCCTGTCGTCAAGGTTGAACATTTCCTTTTGCATTTTATAAGATCGTTTTCAGCATATTGCACTCTAATTTTATTACACCAGTATGTTCAGAAAAAACAGCCTGCTCATGAAGATACCCAGTACCACCATGACTGCCAATATCCCGGCAAGCCAGGCAGTTTTTGCTTCCTTTAATACAAATACAAAAGGTAAAAGAAGAGCCTCTGATCTGTAAAAACTGACATCACCCCCCATTATCCAGGGAAAAAAAAGAAAAATCGTTACGGATAGGTAAGACCATGTATACAAATTATTTTTGTAGAAGCGTTTGAACAGAAAAAAAACTGTAAGCAACAGGTACATAAAGGCCACAAAGAGTGTTTGGTAATATTTGAAATTCTCTAAAGAAAAAACCTCCAGTCCTTTTTTTATGTAAGAAGTCATACTCGCAAAAGGATTATGAACCGTTCCATTACCGTATTTAGCCTGTACCTGCATAAAAGCTCCCCAATCGCCAACGTATACCTGGATCAGTAAAAATACAGCCAAAAATCCCAGTAGGCCGGATATACCAATAATAGCAGCCTTTTGCAAAATTTGCTTTAAGCTGCCTTCCAGCTTTAGTAAAATAAAGAGCCAGAGTATGACAGTTACTAAAAAACCGGTAGTATAAAAGAAAGAGGACAAAAAGCAAAATAAAGCGCTCAACCAGATATTTTTTTTCTGAAAAAAATAATAGGAAGCGAGTCCACAAAAAACAAGCCCGGAAATTGGAAAAATAGCGTTGTAATAAATGAATCCAAAATTAAACGCGGCAATGCTCAGAAAAAGAAAGTTCCGGAAAGACACTACATTCATTTCGGCAAGACGCAATACAAGGAATAAAATAAGAAAATAAAAAAACTTGGATACGATGCCACCAACAAGAATGAGGTCGCCGAAAAACAAACCCAAAAACCGCAGGACCATCGAGTAGCCTGGAAACCATGCCGTGTTGCCACACATGTCTTTGGAGTCAAGAGGGTAGCCAAACCTGCCTGCGCAGGGAAAAAACTCATATCCTTTTTCCGCAATGCCCAGGTAATGCGCGGAATCCCATCGGATCCAGTTAAGCGAACTAAAATACCCGAAGTCACAATATTTTAAAACCACCGCCAGAACGCACTGCGAAAAAATAAACACCAGCAAGGCAAGCGTTAATTGCTCCAGGAGTACATTGTTTTTAAAGCTACTGTTCATTTGTCCTTGCCGGAATGAGATCACCCCTATATTTTAATTGCATTAAAATAATTAAAATGTTTGATCTTTGAGCAAGTATTTTCAGGAAGGGATATTCACCTTTGGACCAAGGAACTTAGGCTCCTTCCCCACCAGGTAATCCAGGAATACTTTTACCCTTGCAAATTTTTCACGGATCTGCGTTCTGAAACCCATCTTTTGATTTACATCCCGCGCATTAAACGCTACTGCAGAAATTCCTTCCCGTGAGGCAATATATAAAGCACGCTCATTATGGAACTGTTGAGAAATGATCGTTACAGAATCCTGGCTAAAAATCTCCCTTAGCCGTACCATGGAATCAAAAGTCCTGAAACCTGCGTAATCCAGAAAAATAACATTAGAATCAATACCCCGGGACACAAGGTCTTCACGCATCATTTCCGGTTCGTTATATTCTTTCCGGCTGTTGTCGCCACTTATAATAATATAACTGATCTTCCCGGCCTTATACAAATCTAGTGTAGCATCGATACGGTACTTATAATATGGGTTCAGATTCCCCCTTTTCAGATATTTTGCAGTACCGAGTAAAAGTCCTGTCTTGTTATACGGAACAGTTTCCGTATTTGTAAATAACTTTCCCTCAGCCGCGTTATCAATTGCCTTATTACAAAAATAAACCACTGGTACTGATCCTATAACTAAAAAGAGAGCCAGGTAAACAAAGATCCTTCTTTTTCGCATTTAATTCATTTTTGGATAGAGGAGAATGGTTTTGTAAATATAAAATACAAGTCAGTAATATTTCTCAGGCGGAATTAGAATAATTGTTAATCGAATGGCCTGGGTCTCAATTTCTCCTTTCATGGGATGGTTTGTATTGGCCATCGATTTCATAACCTGATTCAAGTCCATCATTTTCTTCTGCCGGTTTCTACCTTTTTAGCCCGGTAATCGGACTTTGAATGTGAGTGACTATTGCTGTCCATATAGATGAGCATTACCTGGAACAAAAGATTAAGAACGTCAACCGATGCCTCGATAAAAACATCTTCATTTGTTCTGTCAGTATTTGAAAGTCCAAGGTAATTTTCGCTGATAAAATTGTTCAATACCTCTTTAGAACTGAGATCAAGAGAACAGCTGTCTACGTTCGTTTTATTCAAGATCAGGATGGGGCTGATAAGCGTTTCACTGAAATAATAGCTCGTGATCCAGTTATTATCAATTTTATAAATATAAGGTGATGGCCTCTCCCATACTGTATACATTTTACTGTTATAAAACCGCCGACGTTCTCCAAAATCTGTTATTAATCCCCAAAACTCCTTTGAGCTTATTTTTTTCTGATTTTTCTTCAGGAATTTTCCAAGGATGACAGAGTCGGAGCTGACTCTTTTGACCTTGTTAAGGGTAATGGTATCTACGCTTACGAAATTATCATTTACGCAGATAATTCCACCGCTGTTCAATATCATCTTGTTAATCACACTATCCAATACGCCATTAACAACCCAGTCTTTTTCGACTGACTGAAGGCCCGTGTTAACAGGGATAATAATTTGCGCCTTACTGTAAAAACTGGCAAGAATTGCCAACAGAAACATGCTGGTTCGCAAAAAAAACGGTTTCGGGATCTGGAATTTCATTTTAATAATAAAAGCTCTTTCTAAGTAAATATAGGAAAAAGATTCAGCTTCAACCTTTTGACTTCCGTAAACCCATTCGTTACATACTTTGCTGCCAAAATTCCTGTTTAATAGTTATGGAAAGTTAAAAGGCCCTGCATCTAAATAATAAAATACCCCGTAATTATGAAGACTCAACACTATATTATCCAGATCCCGGAGCCCTGCCATGAAGACTGGAACAGTATGACACCGGACCCTACCGGCAGATTCTGCGGCTCCTGCTGCAAGTCTGTTATTGATTTTTCCAATAAAACTGATGAAGAGATCCGAACCATTCTCCTGGAAAAGAAAAACGAAAAAGTCTGCGGGCATTTCAGGAAAACACAAGTTGGCAGACCATTGCAAATCAGGCTCGACCTCAATCAGCTTCCAAAAAACATGAGTAGCACCAAAACATTTGCCATTGCTGCCTTTATTGTATTTGGAACCTTTTTGTTCAGCTGCACAGATCTTAGAGGTCAGAAAATTAAGAGTATTGAAATAGAGAACGCTGAAGAAGTGGTATACACCAAAGGAAAAATAAGAAGGCCTGATCCCGTTAAAAATGACGAGTCATTACTAAAAGGGAACACTATTATTTCTACGACCAAAACAGAATGTTCGGAAAATAAAGAATTAAAGATAGGTGTAGGCCGGAAAATTGAAACAGCTGTCATTGACACCCCATCTGCGGATGAATCCATCCATTTTGTGGCCGGCGGAATAAGTTTTGTGCTGGAACCGGATACTGACCTGAGTAAAACGGGAGTGCTTCCGCCACAGTCCGGTGATTCAATACTCATAGATCGCCCCGAAGATGAGGAATTATTTATGGGGGAGATAGTTCAGAGGATAGACACAGAGGGTACCGGGTCATCAGAAGTTGATCTCCATTCATGTATCGATCCGTTCAATGAGGATACTCTGGTTGATCATGTAAACCCGGGATATGTTGTTCAGTTAGCAGAAGAGATCCCAGCTAAAGTTAGCTCTGATACTGCGCAAAACCAGAACAAATATCCTGTTAAGCTGCTTAACGAATTACCCGAACTTGACATTTATCCAAATCCCTCCAAGGGCGAATTTAATATTCGTTACAACGTTTTAAAAAGGTCTGACGTAAGATTAGATATTTTTGATGAAAAAGGAATTTTGATCAGAACACTTGTGGACATCAAAAATCAATACGAAGGAAAATACACGTTACCCATAAACCTCCCTGACCTACCGGATGGAATATATACAGTAAGTTTGCTCATTGAAAGGAAACGCATTACTGAAAAACTGATTATTGTCAAATAGGACACGTGTAATTTTATTGTTTACCAACACCCTGTAATGCCTCAATCAGCTCTTCCGTAGAGGAGGAATCCGTTTCCTGTATGTTTGTCGTGTCTTCAAATTCTCCTCGGGCCTGTTCCTCCTTTTTCGCCGGGCCCTGACAGGCAGCGAACATGCCGACAAGCAGCAGCAAAACAATTTTTCGTTTTTTATTCTTCATACAAACTATTTATAGTTTTAATTTTCTTAACTACGTGTAACCATTAATTCAGCCTTATTCTACAAACTATTTTGAAGAATAAAACATATCTCGTTACGAACATAGTTGTCTCTGATAACGCAACCTGTGTTCTGTTTATTAGTATAGCAGAAAAAAGTGGAAGGTACAGAAAATAAGGTGGCAAAAACAGTGTAAAATTAAAACTATATTTATTGTTTGCCGTGTTGTTTAAGCAATTGTTCATTGAACTCACGTTTTTTATCCTTGGGGTTTGGTTGCCCCTTACCAGTCATTATCAGGTCACGCAGACTCAACTTTATGTAATTGTTCCAGGAATCACGGCAAATCTCATAACATTCATAGTCAGGAACCAAACCCTGGTGAGTAAAATGGATGTGCGTTTTATTTTCTTTTTCAGAAATTTCGAAAATAATTTTTGTGCCGATCCATTCATTTTTATCTTTAATAAAATTAAAATGGTTGTCCAGGACGTCCCAAACGACTTTTTGTTCCGGCACAAATTCTGTTATTTTCATTTTGCAGCTATGAACATCTTTATAGTGATACTTAAATTCATCGTTAGGCTTGGATGTACCGCCTTCAATTTCTTCGCTCCACCAGCCGCGTACATTGTTGATGGCCTTAAATACTTCTTTCGGTGTCTGATCCACGAGTAGTGTGGTTGTAAAATCTTTTGTTTTCATTTTTTTGAGGTTTTAAATTTACATGACAAAGGTAAGGTCCGGATAGTCCCTGAACAGGGTGCGAAATAGACATTCTAACGGGTTGATTTGGACAGGTTAAATTTTTATCTTTGTTCTTATAACATGAAACATCTTACCATTATAGTTCCCGATGGGGAGAACAACCTGAGCAGCATAGTAGGCGCTTATAAACTCTTTACACGCGCCAATGAATATTGGAAAAAAGCGGGGAAAAAAGAAGCGTTCACTATTCAGCTTGCGGGCATTTCAAAGAAAGTGGATTTCTACGAGGGTTTATTTACGGTGAAGCCACACACACATATTTCAACCATAACAAAAACCGATCTTATTATTATTCCTTCGTTGAACCATAATTATGAAAAAGCCCTGAGGGGAAACAAAGCATTGATTGACTGGATTGTGAAACAGTATAAACAGGGCGCTGAGATTGCCAGCATCTGTACAGGCGCTTTTATGCTTGCATCGTCCGGCATCCTGGATGGAAAAAACTGCTCCACACATTGGGCTGCTGCCGATAATTTCAGAACGATGTTTCCAAAAGTGAACTTACAGCCTGACCAGTTGATCACAGATGAAAACGGAATTTACACAAACGGTGGAGCCTACTCCTTTCTCAACCTGATGCTTTACCTTATTGAGAAATACTACGACAGGCAGACAGCCATTTTTTGCTCGAAAGTTTTCCAGATCGAAATGGACAGGAATACACAGTCGGCATTTACAATATTCACAGGTCAGAAGGCACATGGAGATGAAACGGTAAAAAAAGCGCAAAGTTATATTGAAGCCAACTTGTCTCAAAAAATTTCAATTGAAGATTTGTCTTCCAGATTCTCTGTAGGCAGGCGAAACTTTGACAGAAGGTTTATCAAAGCCACCGGAAATACACCGCTCGAATACTCACAACGCGTTAAAATTGAATCGGCCAAAAAAGCTTTTGAATCCACCCGCAAAACAATCAACGAAGTGATGTATGAGGTGGGATATTCAGACGTCAAGGCTTTTCGCGATGTGTTTAGAAAAATTACCGGGATGTCACCAATAGAGTACAAGGGAAAATACAACAGGGAAACGGCTTAGACAACGTGCGTATGCTTTGCTGAATTTTATTTTTGAACTAAGCGTCAATGCGATCAGATGTCCGACAGATCCTTACCGCGCTCTTCTATACTTTCTTCAATATCAATATAAGGAGGATCGATGATCTCTTTCTTAAGGGATTTACGGTGGATGGAAAGTAAAATAGCAGGTAATAAGATCAGGTTTGTAAACATTGACATTAATAAGGTCAGAGATACCAGAATGCCCATAGCGGCCGTACCACCAAAGCTGGAAGCGGTAAAGATCGCGAAGCCGGAGAAAAGGATAATAGACGTGTATACCATGCTAAGACCCGTTTCCTTAATAGCCGCGGAAATAGCTTCCGCTGCCGAACGTTTTCCCTTTTTAAGCTCTTGCCGGTACTTGGAGAGAAAATATACCGTTCCATCTGAGGAGATCCCAAAGGCAATACTGAAAATCAAAATGGTAGAAGGTTTGAAACGTATGTCAAGAAAACCCATTACCGCAGCAGTAATAACGAGAGGTATAAGACAGGGTAGCTTGGATAATAAAATGATCCGCACGGAACGGAAGAGGGCGATCCCAACAATAGCGATCAGGATGATCTCGATCACAAGGCTTTCGATCAGGTTGTCAAGAAGATAATCGTTGCTTTTCAGGAATACCAGACTGTGCCCCGTGGTTGTTACTTTATAATCGGAAGGTGGGAAAATAGAATCGATCTTTGGTCGTAACTCCAGCATCAGCTGATCCATTTTTTTGGAACCGATATCCCTCGCCTGGTAAGAAACGCGGGTGATCTGCTTGGCTGTATCAATAAAGTTCTGCAACCTGCCGTTCTGTCCTTTTAAATTTCCCATGTACTCCGACATGTTCTTTAGGTCAGATACCGGAGGCAGCTTATAGAATCTGGCTTCGCCTCCCCTGTAGGCCTGGTAAAAGAACTTGGTGCCTTCCACAATAGAAAAGGGTTTGCTGAACACGCTGTCGTACTCTGCAAATACTTTTTGCATCCGCTGGATCTTATACAGAGCTTTAGCATTATCGGCAAACAAACCGTTAGGCTTTTTTGTATCGATCGTAATTTCAAAGGGGAGCACACCTTTAAAATTATTTTCAAAAAAATGCAGATCAGTATACACCGGATCATTTTCCGGCAGGTCATCCACCACATAGCCGTTCATATCAATAAAGGTCATTCCCCAGAAGGAGATCGCCGTGATAATAGCGGTAACCGTATAAATGGCGGGTCTGTGTTTCTGGACCAGCGAATCAACAATATCCAGTACCTTGTTGATACGTTTACCTTCCTGGTGCCTGGTATGTTTTGGTTTAGGTGTTGGTAAAACGTTCAGGATTATCGGGATCAAAATAAGTGTAATGAAATAAGTAGCCATCACGCTGATAGCAGCTACCACACCAAACTCCACCAACATGGAGCTCTTGGTGAAATACAGTACGCCAAATCCAATGGCCGTGGTAATGTTAGCCAGAAAAAGCGTTATCCCAATGGTTTCGATACTTCTTTGAAGCGCTTTTATCTTGTTGCCGTGCGATAAAAATTCACCGTGATATTTATTGATAAGAAAGATACAGTTGGGCAAACCGATCACCATGATAAGCGGCGCGATCAGGCCAGACAGAACCGTGATCTTATAACCAAACAACTCCATGATGCCGATGGACCATACCACGCCGATCACCACTACGATCAGTGAAAAAAGAACAGTAGTAAGCGAGCGGAAGAACATCCAGAGAATGATCGCAGTTACACAAACAGCAAGGATAAGGAACAAGGTCATCTCATGCGACACCTTGGTCATCAGCTGCGAACGGATGTACGGCATGCCGGAATAATGCATCTCGATGTTATGCTGTTCAGCGAAGGCATCCCCCAGGGTTTTTATTTCCTCCACAATGGTGAGGCGACGCTTTGAATCCAGGTCTTTTTTCTTGAACGTGATCAGTAACAATGTTGCACCGGTTTCTTTATTATAAACAAACCCTTCATAAAAGGGCAGGTTCAGGATCTCCGCTTTCAGGCTGTCAACTTCTTTCTGGGAAGTGATTGGATGCTGTACCAGGGGAACCGGTTCAAATTTTTCAAGGCTGTCGTTTTTTACCAGTTTAAAAATGGTAGGCAGAGACATGATCTCTTTTATTCCCTGGATATTCTTTACATTTTTGCTGAGTTCGTACCAGTCGCGGAACTTCTCGTAACGGAACAGGTCTTTATCAGCAAAGCCCATAACCATAACGTTCCCGTCTTCGCCAAATTGTTTTTTGAAATTCTGGTAACCAATAAAAGTACTGTCATTATCGGGGAGAATCTTTGCAAACTCGTAGGACAGCTCCATACGTGAGGCCTCATACGACATAAAAACGGTTCCAAGCAGAACCGCAATTGTAAATACTAATTTATTCCTTAATAAAACTGCTGAAAATAATTTCCACATACTCAGTGCTTGTTTTTAATGTAGTCTCCTCTTTTTGATCATTCCGCCTTTGGTGTCCTTTATGCTATTCATGATCACAAAAGCCGCCGGATCTATTTTCTCTATCTCTGTATTCAGTTTTGCTACCTCCAGGCGGGTAATCACTGTATATAAAATATCAATCTCTGCCATCCTTTCGCCGGTTTTCCCGAAACCCCGGGTTCCCTTGTAAACAGTTACCCCACGCCCCAGGTCTTCGGTGATCATTATTCTTAACTCCTCATTCTTGGCCGAAATAATGGTTACACCTGTGTATTCTTCAATTCCCTCAATAATAAAATCGACGGTTTTGGAGGCGCTAAGATACGCTAAAATTGAATATAATGCGGTTTCAAATGAGAGCAGCCAGGCGGCAAAAGAAAATATAATGATGTTTACAATGAGGATAATATCGCCAATGGTTAAGCCTGTTCTTTTACTGAATGAAATGGCCATCACCTCGGTGCCGTCGATCACACCGCCTCCTCTCATTGTCAGGCCTATTCCCGCCCCCAGGAAAAATCCCCCAAAAACTGAAACCAGCAACTTATCCTTTGTCAGGATAGGGAAACTTACCGTAGCAAGAATAATAGCCAGGCCCAGGATCCCGAGTACTGTTTTTATCACAAAATTTTTCCCGATCTGCGTGTACCCCAAAATAATAAAAGGAATGTTGAGAATTACGATCAGGATAGAAAGGTTTATTTTCGTTTTAACGGAGATCAGGAGGGATATCCCGGTAATTCCACCATCAATAAATCCATTGGAAAGTAAAAAGCTTTGCAGGCCAAAAGCAGCTGAAAACGAACCCAATAAAATTAAACAGCCATTTATCATCTCCCTCCTAAACAAACGCTTCAGGATTATAAAAGCCTTGGCCTTTTCACGGGGAGTCCTGGCTCTCTCAGAGCGTTTGTCAATACGTTTTGCCGCCTTTTCGCCTATATTTTCGAACAAGGGATTCATCTTTAGATGCCTAATAATACAGAGAAATACCCGAATAAGCAATTAAAAAAAGGCGGAAAATTGTAACCTGTTTCTTTATCAGCCACTCTAATTCATATAACCATTAAACCAAAAGATCATGATTTATTCTGCCATCGCCCTTTTCGCCTTGTCCGCTGTTCTTGGATTAACCATTCTGATCAGCTGGCTCATAAAAAAGAATGTCTCCAGGGGAATTGTATACTCACACGGAATAATGGCCGCTGTAGCGCTCATGCTGCTTATTGCTTATGCGTCATATAATCCGGAGCATTTCCCGAAAGCCAGTATTATTCTTTTTGTTATCGCCGCTCTGGGTGGATTCTATATGTTTTTTAACGACATGAGAAAAAAGGAAAGTTACCTCGTTGTGGCTTTTATACACGGGCTGCTGGCAGTCGCAGGTTTTGTGATGTTACTTGCATTTGTATTTATGTAACAGTATGAAAATTCCGGGACATCCTTTGCATCTTATGCTGATTCATTTTCCATCGGCCCTCTTTCCGGTAGACCTCTTGTATTCTGTTCTGGCCAATTATATATGGACGGTGCCTTTGATCTACGCCTCTTCGCTAATGACACTGAGCGGTACTGCATTTGGCTGGATAGCTGCAATTACAGGCATGTTCGACCTGTCAACTGTGGCAAAAAATAGACCAGGTTCAGTAAAAAAGGCGATGATCCACGGATTTATAAACACTATCGTTCTTATGGGTTACACAGTCCTGTCTTTTCTGATTCTAAAGCATCAACCCGAATTTGTGAAAGACAGCCTGACAATTCAAATGACAAAAGCCTGCCTGGTAGCGCTTATGATTGGCGGTAATTTTATTGGAGGAAGCCTGGTGCTGGAAGATAAAGTATTGGATAAAAATAATTAGCACATTTGTTTTATGAAAGCGGTGAAGAAAGAACACTATACTGACAATGAAGTAATAAAAAAGGTCCTGTCAGGAGAACGACAACTTTATGAATTGCTCATCAGGCGTTTTAATCCTTTTTTATACAGGATAGGAAGAACCTATAACTACAGCCATCATGATACAGAAGACCTGATGCAGGAAACTTATATCCAGGCTTTTTATGCTCTTTCTAAATTCGAAGGCCGATCATCCTTTAAAACCTGGATCACACGGATCATGCTTAACAACTGTTATCATAAAAAACAAAAATTCAGTTTTAAAAACGAGAAACCCTCCGAAGCTCCAATCATTGAAAAAGGCAGACCGATGTATCACAGTCAAAAAAACACGGAAAAAAACATGTTGAACAAAGAATTAGGGTATGTGCTCGAAAATGCCCTGGCCACGATCCCCGAAGATTACCGGCTGGTGTTTACGCTGCGGGAGCTAAATGGACTTACGGTTACCGAAACGGCAGCGGTTACAGAAATTTCAGAAACAAATGTAAAAGTGAGGTTAAACCGCGCTAAAATCATGCTGAGAAGCCAGATCGAGAAAATTTATTCGCCGGCCGATATTTACGAATTTAACCTGGTGTATTGCAACGCCATGGTAGAAAGGGTAATGTTACTTATTAACGTACATAATGTTGCAGAATAATGCAGCTTCCGCCAGTAGGAGGAGCAATCTCAACGGTTGGGATATTCCGACTCATGCTTAAGTTACTTAAAAGCCTCCCGTTTCCAGAAAAGTTTTTTGAGTTTGTTCCACAAGCGGGTCGATTGTTTTTCCTTTTGTTGATCACCGATCAGGTAACCGTAAGGTTTTAAAGCCGGGATTTCATCACATACAACTTTTACAACGCCCAGCATGGGCAGAAAAAGGACCATACCGGCAACACCCCAGATCAAACCTCCTATAAAGAGAATAAGTATGGTGAAAAACCCGCTGATGTTTACTTCGCCGCCGATAATATTAGGCTCAATAAAATAATTATCGAACATCTGTATAATAAGCACTACTGTCAGAGCCCCTACGGCAACACTTGCGGAATCTTCAGTCACAAGGGCCACCGCGAATGGGAACATGCCTCCCACGATAGAACCTATATAAGGGACAATGGTTAGGAATGCCGCAATAAAAGCCAGTAAAAACGCATTCTTTAATCCGATGATAAGAAAACCGATTGTAAAAAGAACCGTAAAAATAAGAATAGATAAAACCCGGCCGGTCAGATAACACCGCGCAACAGTAGCAACCTTCCGAATTACCCGTTTTGCCTCAGCCGGATCGGTATTTGCACTGATCTGAATAAAAAAAGATTCGTACTTTTCCCGCTGATAAAGAAATAAAAAAGTAAAAACAACAATGAGCACGCAAGAACCCAGGATTCCCGCTATCCCGGAGATCAGTCGTTTAATTATAGACTGCAAGGAAGAACCCGCGGACCTCACCTGTTCAACAATCAGTTCTTCCTGTCTTTTTTCAGTTACATCCAGCCTGACACTGATATAATGCTCTATTTTTTTTATAAACTCAAGCGACCTCTTTTCGATCAGCGGAAATTCTTCCGCGAGTTTTTTAGATTGCACATATACCAGCAGTCCGATTCCCGCCACCACAAGAACCAATATCAGTAAAGAAAGTAAGGTTGTCCATATCCTTCTAACACCAAGACCTTCCAGAGTGTTGGACATAGATGTAAATAACATGGCAAAAAAAACAGAAAAACAAAGCGGTATCAGCACCGCTTGCCCGTAATACAAAACAATGCAAATCAATATCCCGCAAAGCAAAAGATTATTAAACTGTTTTAATGGAACTTTTCCTATCATTATTTTATCCGTTCAAACGGAATACCATCTTTCTTTGTATGATATTTTTTACCGGTTTAAATCCTTTTCCGGTGCCTGGGATCAAAAAAAAGGGCCCAACATGGGGCCCTGGAAGAATTTCTCTAGTCGGAAATGATTCCGAAGAACGGGTTGTTTGTACGCAACCATAAAAAATCCTTCCATAATCTTCCCGTGAAAATTGTGCCAGCGATATAAGTGGCTAATTGTTTCCTTACGGAGGTAATTTTAAAAATGTGGGGTGTTCCGTGGGAATTAATTTCCTCTCCTGGTTTCCATGTCTTTTATCACATTGGAAAATGTCAGCGATCTGTAAATACTCACATCTTAAAATAAACCACCTTCTTCGTTTCGAAAAACTCCTCTTCAAAGTAATTCCTGAGATCGTAGAACTTTGCCAGATTAAAAAACTTCCCAAACTCTTCCCGAAGGTCTCCACCCTTCAGATAGAGAATCCCGTTAGGCAGATCGTTAAAATTTTCTTTCAGGAATTTATTTTTAACCCAGCCATGAAACACGGGAAATTCCGTAACGGCGCGACTCACCACGAAATGAAATTTCTGGTCCAAGTCTTCAGCACGCTTATGCCAGGCTTTTACATTTTTTAACCCTAACGCGGCCGCGACCTCATTTACCACTTTTATTTTTTTTCCGATACTATCCACGAGGGTAAATTGGGTTTCGGGAAACATGATCGCAAGAGGAATTCCGGGAAATCCGCCTCCGGTGCCAACATCCATAACTTCGGTGCCGGGCTTAAACTGCATAACTTTCGCAATCCCAAGCGAATGCAGAATGTGCCGCTCATACAAAAGATCAATATCCTTTCGCGAAACTACATTGATCTGGTTGTTCCAGTAGCTATAAAGATCAAACAACTGATCGAAGTGTGAAACCTGTCCAGGACTGAGTCCCGGAAAATATTTGTGAATGATCTGAACCAACTTATCTTTTTCCCTCAGTATGCTGGAAGGCATTGTATAGAAGGTCCCGCGCTCTGAAGAGCTGAGCCTTAATGGTGCCTAAAGGTAAATGTAATTTATTCGCAATTTCTTCGTGACTGAGTTCCTGGAAATAAAAAAGTTCGATCATTTCTTTATACTTAGGTTTTAAATTCTCTACAAGCACGCGGATATTTTCTATCTTTTGTTTTTTGATAAAAGTTTCTTCGGGATCAAGACTGTGCGACTTAATATTTGAGGAATAATCGGCGCCTTCGTTTATCTCCGATTTATTATCCAGGGAAATAGCAAAACTCTGCTTTTTTTTCCTTAAAAAGTCAATGGCGTTATTACTCGCGATCTTAAATAACCAGGTACTGAAAGCAAAATCCGGGCTGTATTGATCCAGCTTCTTAAACGCTCTGCCAAAAGCTTCAATAGTAAGATCCTCGGCATCGTCCTTATTATTGCACATCTTGAGCATCGTAAAATAAATGCTCTCCCTGTAACGGTTCAAAAGTTCGGCATAAGCTTTCTGATCATCCTTATCAATGGCAAGCCTCACGAGTTTATAATCATAAACTGCCTTAGTCGTCAACTTCTGTTCGTTATCTTCTAATTCGTCCACTTGTTAGGCTTGTAGAATAGTTTACTCATATGAAAGATAGGATAAATAAATAAAAGTATCAACTCGTAAAGAGCGCTTCCTGTTAAAAGATCTTTTTCTCCCAGTTTTTTAGAGACCTTGTTGAGCATTATAATCTGCGTGAGAACCTTTAACAAAAGTAGGATAGGGATCAGCAATACCGTCTTCATCGAAAATGCAAGAGGTATAAGGGAGAAATAAAAGAAGTACTGTGAAAAATAGTTAAAAGCAATCTTTGATTTTGAAGAAGGGGAATATAGGGGCGCAGTGGTTAAATGCCTTGCTTTCTGGATATTCCATTGTTTGAACGTTTTTTTTGGCCTTGAGTAGGTGATCGCTTCCTTTTCTACACAAACATTTGTATTAGTTGCTGTCCCGGCCTGGTTCACAAAAAGATCATCGTCACCGGAATTAATATGGTAATGTCTTGAAAACCCTTTTTCTTTAAAAAACAACTCCTTTGTATACGCCAGATTGCGCCCTACTCCCATATAAGGTCTATTTTTAATAGCGGATGAAAGATATTGTACTGCAATTATAAACGAATCGAAACGAATAAGTTTATTTAAAAGTCCTTTTTGTTTTTCATAAGCCCCATAACCCAGTACAATTTCCCTTTCGTTCGTAAAACCTGCTGCCATTTCTCTTAACCACTGTTCGGAGGCGGGGTAACAATCCGCATCCGTAAATACCAGGCAATTATTTTTCGCGGCTTTGATACCAACCAGCATCGCAAATTTTTTGCCATGCTTATAATAATCGTCTTCCTTAATATTCGCTTTACGCAGGTTAGGGAAGATTTTTGTGAATTCATCGATCACATTTTCAGTATTGTCATAACTACAGTCATTTACCACGATCACTTCAAAGTCGGGGTGATCCTGCGTCAATAATTTTGGCAGAAACTCGGTAAGGTTCTCATCCTCATTTCTCGCGCAGATAATTACGGAAACAGGAGGGGTATGCTTTTCTGTATTTGAGTGTGTTGATTTAAATAAAGAAACCGGGAGATAATTTATAGAATAATTTACAATAAGTATTATAAAACCGAGAAAAGCCAGGACGCTTAGTATTTCAGGAAGCCCGGGCGCGTTAAAGTCAGGAAAAAGCATACCTGCAAAGGTATCAGAACCTCAAGCCGCAAAATAGAATATCTTTGCATTTATTAAACAAAATAATTAACAATGCGGAGTACCTTAAAAGCAGTGATCTTTGATATGGACGGAGTTTTAATTGAAAGCGAGCATTTATGGCGCAGGGCCATGATCCTTGGTTTTGGAGAGTATGGAATGGCGTTGAGTGAAGATGATTGCCGCAAAACCATGGGGCTGAGGATCGGGGAAGTAATTGAGGTCTGGCTGAAACACTTTAAAATACACGGAGTTTCCGTTAAAACAGTTGAAAACAGGACCATGGAGCTGTTGCGGGCGCTGATTGAAGAAAGCGGCGTGTTTATCCAGGGTATACCCGCTCTGCTTGCCTTTTGCAGGGAGAAAAAACTAAAAACCGGCCTGGCTACCTCCTCTTCTGTTCAGCTCATGAATAAGGTGCTTAAAAAACTCGACCTTGTCAATGAATTCGATGCCGCGCTTTCTGCAGAATACATGCGTTATGGGAAACCTCACCCCGAAGTATTCCTGGTTTGCGCAGAAAAACTGGGCATAGCTCCTCAAAATTGTTTGGTAATAGAAGATTCTCTTAACGGAGTCATTGCGGCAAAGGCAGCCCAGATGAAAGTGCTGGCGGTTCCGGACGATGAACACACGCATATTCCGGGCTTCGCTGTCGCCGACTATAAATGCAACAATATGCACGAAGTTTTAGCATTATTTAAAACATTATTCCCTTTACCTGAAATAAGTAACCCGAAACCAGGAATACAGAACCTGTAACTTTATTATCTTTAGCCTTTGAAATTTTCTCTGCTACATACCGACAAAGACACGAATGCACGCGCGGGCGTTCTTGAAACCGGTCACGGACCAATCGAAACGCCGATCTTTATGCCGGTTGGCACCGCCGGAACCGTTAAGGCTGTTCACCAGCATGAATTAAAAGAAGACATAAAAGCACAGATCATTCTTGGTAATACCTATCATCTTTATTTGAGGCCCGGCCTGGATGTGATTGAGCGTGCGGGCGGTCTGCATAAATTTAATGGCTGGCACCAACCCATACTAACCGACAGCGGAGGCTATCAGATCTTTTCGCTCGCGGCGCAACGCAAACTGAAAGAAGAGGGCGCCACCTTTAAAAGCCATATCGACGGAAGCAAACATTTTTTCTCTCCGGAAAGTGTTATGGACATTCAGCGTACCATAGGGGCTGATATTATTATGGCGTTTGATGAATGTACTCCTTACCCCTGTGAATACAAGTATGCCAAAGACTCACTCGCGCTTACCCATCGGTGGTTAGACCGATGTATGAACCGTTTTAATGAAACGCAGCCAAAATACGGGTATGAGCAGGCTTTGTTCCCTATTGTTCAGGGAAGTGTGTATAAGGATCTGCGCATACAATCCGCTGAATACATTGCCTCCAAAAACGCTTTTGGGAATGCGATAGGCGGCTTAAGTGTTGGAGAACCCGCAGAAGATATGTACGCCATGACTGAAGTCGTAACAAACATCCTTCCAAAAGACAAACCCCGTTATTTAATGGGCGTTGGTACACCTGTAAACATTTTAGAAAGCATTGCTTTGGGTATAGACATGTTTGACTGTGTGATGCCTACCCGTAATGCGAGGCATGGCCTGCTCTTTACTTCAAATGGTATTATTAATATCCGCAACGAGAAATGGAAGAATGATTTTTCGCTCCTGGATGAAAACGGAACTACTTTTGTTGACAGGGATTATACAAAGGCCTATTTAAGGCATTTATTGATCTGCAACGAATTGCTCGCGGCGCAGATAGCCAGCGTTCATAACTTAGGTTTTTATCTCTGGCTGGTAAAAGAAGCCAGGAAAAGGATCCTGGATGGAACCTTCACCGAATGGAAAAATAAAATGGTAAAACAGGTAGCACAGCGTCTGTAACATGTTAAAGAAGCTCGATAAATATATTTTAAAGAAATTTTTAAACACGTTCTTCTTTTCTATTACCCTCATCCTGATGATCTTTATTGTATTCGACATCAAGGATAAGTTACCCACGTTTACCACCAACGATATTCCGCTTAAAGAAATTATAGTGGATTATTACCTTATGTTCATTCCATACTACGGAAATTTTTTCAGTCCTCTTTTTATTTTTATTTCGGTGATCTTCTTTACCTCAAAAATGGCGCAGCAGACCGAGTTTATTGCCATTTTAAGCAGCGGTACCAGTTTCACAAGAATATTACGTCCTTACATCATCGGAGCGTTTATCATCTCATTTGGCTCTTTGATCCTTAACCATTTTTTTCTTCCAAAAGCGTTTAAGATCAAGATCGGCTTCGAGGATAAATGGATCAATAAGAATTATACGAATGAAGAGCAGAACATTCACCGGAAAATTGGTCCAAACACAATACTTTATATACAGAGTTACGAAAACAGGATTAACACAGGTTACAAGGTGAGCCTGGAAGAAGTGGTAGATAACAAACAAATGTATTTTCTCAGCGCCGATCATATGAAATGGGACAGCCTGAGTTCTGAATGGATCCTCACGAATGTCCGCGAGCGAAAGATCATTGTGCAGGACAGGCTCGATACGTTGAAAAACCAAAAACCGGTATACCACCAGGAAAATAAATTTTCCGCCGTCAAAAAAATGAAACTGGAATTCGCGCCCATTGATATGTGGCGGGACGAAAGTAAAATTGAGACCAAACCCTACTTTGAGTTACGGGATTATATTGCCCGGGAAAAAGCCAAAGGATCTAATCGCATCGTACTTTATGAAGTGGAGCTTTACAAACGTTCCTCCTTCCCTTTCGCAACATTTATCCTTACTGTGATCGGCGTTTGTGTTTCCTCACGAAAGGTACGGGGAGGGGTTGGCTCCCAGATTGCCCTAGGCCTCGTGCTCAGTTGCATTTACATTATGCTGATGTATGTGTTTATTACCATTGCAACAACCGATGTCGCCTCACCGCTTCTCGCTGTATGGGTTCCCAATATTATTTTTTCTTTTGTTGCACTCTATTTCTATAAAACAGCTCAAAAATGAAATTAATAACCTGGTTTAAAACACGTTTCAATCCGCTCCAGCAATTACTTCTGATTGGCTTCGTTATCCGTTTGTTTGCGGTGTTTTTCAGCAAAGGTTTTGGATGGCACGACGACCATTTCCTCATCATTGAGCCGGCACAAAACTGGGCCGACGGCTTCGACAATAACTGGATACCCTCAGACAAAAACCCTGACATACAACCACAGGGCCATTCTTTTTTTTATATTGGTTTTCATTATTACATTTTTAAGATCTGCGCCTGGCTGAATATCAATGATCCACAATCCAAAATGCTGCTGGTGAGATTTCTGCACGCCCTCTGGTCTTTATTGATCATTAAATACGCTTACAAGATCACCGAACAATACGCGTCAAAAAAAGCTGCCTGGTACGTAGGTGTTTTTATCACATTCTATTGGTTCATTCCTTTTACAAGTGTAAGAAATCTTGTTGAGTTTGTTGCCGTACCGCCCTTCCTTATCGCCATTTATCTCCTGAAAAAGGAAACCCTTACTTACAAAAATTTTCTTGCTGCGGGGCTCTGGCTGGGAGTCGCCTTCTCTATCCGCTTCCAGACGCTCTTTATAAGCGCGGGTATTGGACTAGCATTGCTCATTTACAGGACTTCCTTTAAAAATATAATGTTGCTTGCACTTTCTTTTTTCACGGTAGTTTGCTTAACGCAGGGACTGATCGACTACCTCATCTGGAAAAGGCCCTTCGCCGAATTTTCAGCATATGTTGAATATAACGTAAACAATGCCTCTACTTATGGTACAGACAACTGGCACATGTATTTCGATCTTATTTTCGGATTATTGATCCCGCCGCTGAGTATAGTTTTGTTTGCGGGCTATTTTAAAAGCTGGAAAAAAATGCCGCTGCTCTTCTGGCCTGCATTGTTATACCTGGCCTTCCATACCTATTTTCCGAATAAACAGGAACGCTTTATCATGACCATCCTTCCGTTAATTATTATCTCCGGAACTGTGGGAATGTTTATGCTCTATGATATCTATAAAGAAAGGATCAATCAAAAGTTATTCCGCTTCTGTAAGATCTTCGTGATCGCACTCAATACAATTCTGCTTTGTGCGCTGACGGTTTCCTATAGCAAAAGACACCGGGTAGAGGCCATGACTTATCTCTATAAAAAAAATGACTCTAACAGTTTTATGATTGAAGACGGTACAAAAGAGGAAGGTTTTTTAATACCACCTTTGTTTTATTATGGCAAATGGCCATCGGTTATTGGCATCAATAAAACTTTTACCGCCGACAGTGCTTTAAATTACTACAGGCAGATCCCCAATGTGGATAAACCTACGTATGTAATTTTCTGGAAGGCCCAGAATATAGAAGCGAGGGTTGACTCCCTGAAAAAACGCTTCCCCGGTCTTCAATATGAAGCTACCATAGTTCCGAGTTTTATTGATAAGACCTTATACTGGCTGAACCCTGCGAACGACAACCAAACAGCCTTTATTTACAGGCTTCCGCTAACGACGCGCTAACTTGATCTGAAGCCGGAGTTTTGAATATCGGTGCCGGAGTTAAGATCAACCGAATTATGGTCTGGCTTCCGAACAGGCGATTTTTTTATCAGCGTGTAGAAGCAAATTCCCGCTTTTTGTGCCAGCCAAAGTGTATAATGCTACTTTTTGTTCCCAGGGAGCAAGCTGGAAAATTGGCATAAATTTTTCATGGTCAGATTTTGTAAACACGTATAACCTTATAAATTTAAACTTATGACACAGTTAGTAAATAAACTCAGGAATGGAAATGGCGGATTGTTTCCATGGCTAAAGAATGATTTTTTTACCAACAGATTTCTCAGCCCGCGCCTTTTTGATTTTGACGACGATTTTTTTTCAGGTGCGATCTCGTCGCCTCCCGTTAACATAACCGAAACCAACAAGGACTATTTACTGGATCTTTCAGCGCCAGGTATGGTTCGCGACGATTTTAAAATCGATGTTGAAAATGGCGTTTTAACCATCAGCAGCGAAAAACAGGAAGAAAAGAAAAACGACGATAAAAATTACCGGCGCCAGGAATTTTCTTATAGCAGCTTTTGCCGCACCTTTGCCCTGCCCGATAACGTGGATGAAAACAGCATCAATGCCAAATATGACAACGGCATGCTTCACCTCACGATTCCAAAAAAGGAAGCCTCTGTGGTAAAACCTAAAAAGAAAATTACAGTAGCCTGATAAACCTTAAATAATTATGGTAAAACATAGAGCTCTATTTCCTTCGTATTAAGCTCTATTTTACGTAAAGAATCAGCCGGAGATTCTTTTGATCGGATCAAAAGTTTTCCGGCTTTTTTATCAGCGCTTAAACTGATTTGTTTCGCCATGTATAAATAGGCATGAAGGCTAAAGTCATTCCACCTTGCTTCGTCTATCACTATGGTCTCGTTTTTATTCAAATGGGGTAGTATAAGTTCAATATCCTTCAGCAATTCCTTATTTCTCTTATAATCGGTAAAATGCAAAGCCGAGTAAACCAGCGCTGCCAGAAAAACTGCCGGCATCAGGATCTGAATTGTCCTTAAATCTGAAACTTTGCGGAGCCCGAAAAAGAAAAACAGCCAATACCTTTTAAGTCCGTAAACAACTGCCAGCACAAAACAGATAAAGGAAGGTATCAGGTAAAATCCTCTTTGAACCAGGCTGACTGCATACGGAAAACTTCCGGCAAAAGCAGTCAAAAGAAGCGATAATGCTATTTTATTGTCCATAAAATTTCTAAATACAAACCTGGCCGGATATTTTTTTTTGATTTTTAGGTAAGAAATTAAAATAACAACGCTGCCGAGACATACGATAAGTTCAGAAAAAAAACGTCCGATGATCTCCAGGTGATTACCCGTAGTATTTCCGACATTATTCATCGTTAAAACAAGCCTCGCATCGTAATAACATGCAAACCACTTTGCTGCAGGCAGATATAACTTCAGACAGAATACAAGCGCGGCGATAAAAACAAGACCGGATACTGCAAAAAAATAATAATTGTTTTTTCTGAATTTTGAAACAAGCGCGTAGCTTAAAGGCAGTACTATGACAAAACAGGATTGAAACCCTTTAGTGGCAAACAGCAAATAAAGTGTTCCCGCAAACAGGAGAATAAACACGCGTTTTCCCGACTCCACGAATCTGATAAAAAACAGGATGGCGAGCGCTACCTGTACACACAAAAGAGGCTCAATAACCTGGTTGACATAACTCCAGCAAAATACCGGCACAGCCACCAGGAAAAAAAGAGAAAGCAACAAATAAGGAACTGAGTTTTTAAAAAGACGCTTTATTATTTCGTTAAAAACAAAAATAAAAAGAAGAAAAAGAAGAAGCGTAAAAAAACGGTCTGTCAAATAGTGATCGCCAAATATTTTATAAAAAATTCCCAGCAGGTAAAAATAAAGCGGTGGTTGCTCACAAAATTCACGCATGCTGGTATTCGTGAATTTCATGCTCCAGAAAGAACCTTGACCCTCCGCATAATTATAAGCGACTGTTTTGTATAACATCCCATCAATAAAACAACCCTTCTGAAAAAGAGGTGATAAAATAAGGAATGTAACAGCCGCACCAAGGAAATAGAGCCAGGGCTTTATGCCGGATCTGTTTTTGAAATTAAAACGTTGTTGTTTATTTCCGACCAGGTTCACAAAGCAATGATAGTCAAAAATAATTTTTAATGCTAACGCACGATCAGCTTTTGAGTCGCAACCATTTTGTCAGTAATGACCCTCACAAAATAAAGTCCTTCTTCCAGGCCTTCTGTTTGAATCAAATCGTTTCTTGTTGTTAGAACACACTTCCCCGCTACATCGAGTATTTCAATAAGAAACGGTATTGCAGGATTTTCGATTCTTAAATCTCCTCCCCTGCCTACAGGGTTAGGATAAACACGGAATGATTCTCTACGCGCTGATTCCGCTATTCCCACGACACTGCTTTCATGGATCACTCCTATTGCATCCAGATCAAACCCACCTGAGGGAAAAGGTGTTGGCCAGGGATCGTTTATTTTGTTATGAAAAAAATCACGGGTTGCATATGATTCGTTAATACTTCCAACAACATCAATAATTTTAATATGGGTTACATTATTAATATCAAGCCCTCCCGTTCCGGCAAGTTCCTGCAGGTCAAACGGTGTTCCGTATCCACCTCTGTATTTGCCCGCCAGGTTATTTATTTTTGTAGCATCGGAGGGGCCAAAACTTCCTGTCTGGGTAACTGTATCTGTCAATGAATGTGCATGGAAACGAAAAAAATTAACACCATCGCTGCTTACCTCAACAAAGGCAAGTTCCAGGAATACGTCATCAAAACTATTTTCAAACACGGCGAAATCAAATCCTGGCCCGTTCATCACCGGTTTCGCGAATGTGCAGATGACAGAACCGCCGTCTCCCAGGCTCACAACTCCATTACTTTCTGCTTTGCCTGTAGCCATTGTGGTATCTCCAACAGTGGCAAAACCGAGTGAGGTATTCGAAATATCCTGGTAACCGCGATTAATGCTACTGCCTGTCGCCCAGTTTACAAATACCGAACTATCCTTGTAAATCGCGGTTGTTCCTGCTTGCCCGGCAGGCGGGGCATAAGCTTGTCCAAACAATATTCCTGATAATAAAAAGAATAATAAGGCAAGGCTAAACTTCCCGTCTGTGAAACCGGCAGATCTTGCAATGGAAGCTTTCACACTGAATTCTTCCTTTAATTCTGTTAAACACTTATTGCAGACACATACCTGGTATTTCGAACTTATAAACCCGTACTCTTCTTTGCTAAGTTCAATTTCAGAACAATTGCACAAAGCAATATTGTCTGGCCGGCACTCAAATGTACAGGTGCATCTCGGACATTGTGCTGCCCTATCCTTATTTAATTTATCCTTTTCCAAATATTTTATATTTAAACCCGGAAATAAAACGGTAACACAAAGCGTGCATCTGTTCTTCTTCCCGAGAGCATATGATGATGGTTGGCGGCAGGTCTCCTGACTACCTCTGTTTTGCCGCCTTCCCGCTTAAATTTAAACAGTGGCCAAGATTAACAAAACATTGAGGTTCACAGTTGCGGGTACAGTCGCGGGTTCAAACCGCTGTTCCCTTTTTAATCCTTGTTTCACGAAGGAACCGTTCAACGCAGCAAATATACTACAATTCAGGAATAGCGAGTAGTTTTACGAAAAAAGACTTATGAAGACAGGCATAATAACCTGAGTCCGGTCTTATAAAAATTTTCTGAAAAATCTCAGAGAAAAACTAATCCTTCGCCCAGCCTGCCAGGGTAAGCACTTCGTCCGCATCAACAGGGTCCCAGCTTTGTTTGGTGAAATTCCACACCATTAAACCCTGCTGGTAACTGTCAGTCCCAATCATTAATTCCTTCACAAAAGCAGCTGTATTCTCACCGGCTGAAAAATTCCTGGTCTCAAAATGAAATTTACCCACATCCTTGCCATTGAGTTTTACCACCCTTCCTTTCGGATCGGTTTTAAACTCGTAGGTAAATCCGTGATCCGGCCTTGAACTATCCATAATAGTTGCAGTGGAAGCGCTAAGATCAATAAACACCTGTTTATTACCGTGCCATAAAATAAGCTGATCCTTGTTTATTTTGGTGAATGATGCCGGATTTTTTTCTTTTGTAATAGCTACCTTTCCGATCAGCGTCACCACTTTTGTATCCACGTTCATTTTATTGATCAGCAATTCTGTATTCGCCTGGTTAAAATACACGTAAATGAAATTATCATTATCTATCCAGTAAAGGGGGGGATCCGGAACTGAACTCTCTCTTGTTCCTTGTTGTCCGTAACCGGCATCCGCGGTAAGTATAACCTTTGGTTTTCCCACGGGGTAATAACAAATCTTATAAGGAGATGCTGTTTTATCAAACTCTACATCGCGGCCGGGACGTGGTTTAAACAAAAGATCCTTTACCTCCTTGTATTGCTGTGCCTTAAAATCATACACGGAATAAAACTTTCCTTTAAAAATATCATTGGTATAAAAAATAGCACTGTCATTGCTGCAGCGCACCAGGCTGGCTTTTCCATCAAACAAAACTTTTTTCTCTTTCAGATCAAGAATATTGCCAATGCTTGTGATCAGGTACCTGTTATTATAGATCTGGTTCGCGCCTCTGTCAGTGCGGATATAATCCTTTCCTTCCTTTTTACCATCAAAACTCATCACCTCTTCCCTCCCAACAAAACTCCCGTTCAAAAAATGATAAGCAAAAATGCGCTGTTTAAAAGCCGATTTACCCGATGCATCCACATGTACTACATAAAGGCTTTGTTTTACATTCCCCTGCGACAGATAAACTGCGGGAAAAAAACACAACAAAAACAAGAGTGTGAAAATTGTTTTCATGTCTACAGATTTTTAATCAGATCAAAAAATAAGCGCACTCCCACTCCCGTTCCGCCTTTGCCGCGATAACTGTCTTTTGCAGTTAAAAAAGCTGGTCCGGCAATATCGAGATGGTAATACGGGTAGTCGGTAAATTTTTCAAGGAATTTTCCCGCTGTAACAGCACCTCCATAAGGTCCGCCGATATTTTTCTGATCGGCTATGTCGCTCTTCATTAACTCGCTGTAATCCTCCCAAAATGGAAACTCCGCAATACGTTCATGCACGTTGAGGCCGCTCTGGGAGATTCTATTTTTTTGTTTATCCGTTGCATTTCCCATTCCCACTATTCCAAAAGAGCCTATCGCAGCGGCAGCGGCACCCGTAAGTGTAGCAATATCGATGGTGAGTGCCGGCTTATAACGTTTGGCGTAATGCAGGGCGTCCGCCAGGATCATGCGGCCTTCCGCATCAGAATTCAGCATTTCCACTGTGCTTCCGTCCATCATGGTAATAATATCTCCTGGTGCAAATGCGTTAAAACCCGGGCGGTTATCTGTTGCAGGAACCAATCCTACGACATGTATTTTTAGCTTTGCTTTTGCAATGGCATACATCGCACAGCCAACTGCCGCCGCTCCCGCCATGTCGCTTTTCATCAGGTCCATACTGTTTGGCGTTGGTTTCAGGCTAAGCCCACCGGTATCGTATACAACTCCTTTACCAACCAGTACATACGGCTGTTTGTTTGTTGCACGTGAGGGTTTGTACTCCATAATACTGAACGTCGGTTCATCCACACTTCCGGCATTTACAGCAAGTATACCGCCCATATTCAATTCCGCGATCTTCGCCTTATTAAATACCTCCACCTTAAACCCCGCCTCCTTACCCATCTTTTTAAAAGCATTGGCAAGTCCTGTTGCATTTAAAATATTAACCGGCTCATTCACCAGGTCTCGCGCCATCTTTGTGGCCTCGCATACATAATTCAATTCATTTACAAGACTGGGATTTATGCTTGTATTTGCAATGATAACCGACTTCAGGGTGTTCGTTTCTTTAGCAGTGGGCTTGTGCGTGATGAACTGGTAATTTCCAAGGTCAACACCTTCCGCTGCCGCTAACGAAAGCAGTGGATACCGTGTCTGGTTATAAATATAAACTTCAGTGCCTTTTTGCGCATTCACGCCATCGGCTACCAGAGCTCCGTGTTTGCGCAATTGTTCATGCAACTCAGCTTTGTTCTTTTTAGGATCAACAATAAGAATGGAAATATATTTACCTATATAATTATACGTAAGTGTTTTTTTATCCTTTTGTTTGAACTGGGTAGTGAAATAATCGTTCACTTTATCGGGTAAATTAAATTCGTTTACAAACTTTTCTGTAATCACAAATACGTGTGTCGAATCATTTACCTTAGTCTTTAAAATAATATTAGCCATGTTAGTAAGTGTGGAACAACGAATATACATAATTAGGGCAGTAAATAAAATATTGGTCTATATTATTCAATTACGTTAAATTTGGTTTAAATTGAAAGCTTATGAATTTTTTGTTAGTGTTTTTAGGCGGTGGTATTGGCTGCGTGATCAGGTACCTGATAGGCCTAGGCTTTCAGAAAACATCGGTTTCCCTGCCCTGGGCAACTTTTCTTTCAAACATCAGCGCCTGTATTATTTTCGCCTGTGTTCTGTGGATCGCTCAATCAAAGGAGAACAATAGTGGCGCCCAGCTCAGATTACTTCTGTTAACCGGCCTTTGCGGGGGATTGAGCACTTTTTCAAGTTTTGGATATGAAACATTTCTTTTACTTAAACAGAGCCTTTACGTTTATGCTTTTCTGAATATAGTTTTAAGCTGCACGGTTTGCATCCTTATTTTTTATATTTTTAGTTGATCTAAACTCTTTCAGTCTATGGATTTTAATAAACGAAAGGACATTGTATTTCTGGTCCTGGCAGGTTTCTTTATTACCAATGCCATTGTAGCTGAATTAATAGGCGGAAAGGTCGTGGAATTTTTTGGGCTTTTTGTACAAAGTGTTGGCATCATCCTTTGGCCGGTAGTCTTCATTTTAACCGACCTCATTAACGAGCATTATGGCAAACAGGGTGTAAGGAAACTTACATACATTACAGTTGGTTTAATAGCCTATATGTTCATCGTGATCTCCATTAGTCTTGGAATTAATCCTATCGCGGGCAGCCCCGTAGATGAAAAAAGTTTCCAGGTGGTTTTTGGTCAGGGACAGTGGATCATTGTCGGAAGTATTACTGCCTTTTTAGTTTCACAGCTGGTCGACGTTTACATTTTCTGGGTCTTCCGTAACCGTACCGGTAACAGGCATATCTGGCTCCGTGCTACCGGCAGTACCGTGGTAAGTCAGCTGATCGATACCTTTGTTGTGCAGTTCATCGCCTTTGTTATGCCCGGCAAGTGGACCATGGAAGAATTCGCGCACAATGCGGCCTGGGGCTACCTCTTTAAACTACTTGTGGCCGTATGCCTGATCCCGTTAATCTACATCGGTCATTTCGCGATCAATAAATTTTTAAGAGATCCCCAAAACACGGATTAATTCCTTCTTTTATTCTCCGCCTATTCCATATATTTAAGCAATGATAACCTACACCTTTTTAATCATCATAGTTGTGTTCTCTGTATATTGTTTTAACGACAGGAATGCCATGAACAAATATTTGTTTCACCCTTATTCTATCTATCATAACAGGGAACACTACCGGTTTTTAACCCATGCTTTTATTCATGGAGATTTTATGCACCTGGCGTTTAACTGCCTCGCTTTATATAGCTTTGGAATAGTGCTTGAAGAGCAGTATTTCGGAAACCCCGACAATTTTGATCCAAAAATGGGGAAGTTGTATTACATCCTGCTGTTTACGGGTGGCATTTATGCGGCTTCGGTTACAGAATATGCCAGGAATAAAAATAACCCCGGCTACTCATCCCTTGGAGCCAGTGGCGCCATTTCCTCAATCCTGTTTTGTTATATCATGATCAGTCCGCTCGGAAAAATATCACTTTTCTTTTTTCCGATGAGCGGTTGGATAGCGGGAGTTATATTGCTCGGTGTAAGTTATTATTTGATCCAGAGGAAAAGAACAGGCACTTATAATGATAATATAAGTCACGAATCACATTTTTGGGGAGCTCTGTTCGGCATCGCTTTTATACTTGTATTAAAACCAAAACTATTTTCCGGTTTTTTCAGGCAGATCGCTGAAAGTTTCAATTAAAACAAGCCATTATTTATCCAGGATCTTCCTGATGTCCGGCTTAAAATAAAGATTGGATTTTAGGATCTTGCCGTCTTCCCTGAAAATAGGAAGCCCTTGTTCATCCAGTTTGCTCATATTGCTGCGGTGGATCTCATCATACACTTCTTCGATCTTATACTCAAGTCCGTGTTTCAGTATGGTACCAAACAGAATGTACAGCTGGTCTCCCAGCGCATCCGCGATCTCAACAATATCTCCATTTTTACAAGCCTCCAGGTATTCTTCGTTTTCTTCCTTAATAAGATTGTAACGCAGAGTATAATCCTTTTCATCGATCAGCCCGATTTTATCGGCATTTCCAATTTTAAAGGTTTCGTGGAATTCCGCGACAGATTTTATTTTTTCATGGAGCTTGCTCATCGGATACAATTTAAATTCAGAGGTGAAAATAACCTATAAATTTTAAAATCCATGCAGGAATTTAATAACAGGTTTTAAATTTTTATTAAGAGAAATGCTGCGCGGTAACCAGAAAATTGGTTCACTGAACCCGTCCGTCAGACCCTGCTTTATTACTTCCCGCTTTTTTTAGCTTTGGATAATTTGTATTCTGAATTAAGTTCCTTAATTACCTCGTCGGTAATCTCAAGGGCGGTGTTTCCGAGCAACATGCTGGGAATCGCTTCACTATAGGAAAGAATATAATCGTATTTTCCGCCATTCCATCTTAAGAGAAGTTCGCGTACATTCTTCTGAAAATTATTATTCTTGTCGTTCATATCCATAGACAAGTTATCCATCTGGATTTGTTTGTTCTGCGCATCATTCTCAAGCTGCTGGATCTTTCTCGCTTTCGCCTGCATATCCGCTTCGGTAGCAATGCCTGCTTTTTGTGACCTTTGGAAATCTTCTACCTCCTTCGTATACTGTTCGTTCAGATTTTCCATACTCGATTCAATAATGTTCTTTCTCCTTTTTGTTTCCGCAACAAGGTCAATTATTTCAAGACTTTCTTCATTCAGTTTATCGATATTCACATAGGCAATTTTCCCGGTTGGAGCATTTCCAATCTGTTCGATCTTTTTTACAGGAGGAGCAGCGTTTACTGCTTTTTCATCTGTTTTGGCCGTTTCAGAAGTTTCTTCTTTAGCCGGGTTGTTAAGGGAATTTACTTTAAAAAATAAAAACGCAACAGCCGCAACCAGAATGGCATTAACGCCAATTAAAACTTTGTTCATCACTAAAATTAATTTGTACAAATATAGAACTACCTTATGGTTTAAGCAACAGTTTTTGCTTGGGAACCAGCTGTAATTCTATTTCTTTAACAAGCTGTTTGTCCATCTCCCTCATGTAATTATAAATACTGTTAAATACCTTTTTTTCAGGATAACATTCTGCGTTCAACTCATGCAGATACCAGCTTTTGTAATCAAAATTGAGGAAGCTGTAACTGGGTGAGCAAAACCGTGTAATATCCCCAGGCAACTGTGCCGCCGCTTTTTCAGAAAGGGAAATAATGGCTGAATTATTGTTCCCGCTTTTGAAATTTGATGATAAAAAATCGGGCCAGACGCCGGCGTTATTAAAAAACGGCATAATGACAAAAAGGATTATTACCGGGTAAAAAACGGGCACCTGGAACAAAAATGTAGGACTAAAATACCGCTGCTTGGTTTTACCTGAAAACATGAGTATTAACATCACTATAAAAGACAGATTGCTAAACCAGAATGCGTAGTTTTTATTTTTTGCAGAAGGAAATAAGAAGACCAGTAGCACGACATGAAGCACCAGCGCGAGGGTAATGGCCAGATAACGTATCGGCGAAATGATCAGTCCCAGTCCGATAAAAATAAGAATGTAAGGAACCATTAATCCCATTTTCTTAAAAAATAAAAATTGCCGCTCGCTGACAAAATTCCGTAAAGGGGAAATAATTTCAGTGAAATCCGATTCCACAAAAAGGCTGTTTAACTGGCTCAACCCGCAAAAAAAATAAACAGATGCAAAAATGATCTGCAGAATGATAAAGTATGATGTGAATTTGTTTGAATCGTCCACTCTACCATTATAAAAAATAAAGATCGCCAGCATGGCATTGTAAACATAAAACCAGGGCTGCAAACGGTTTATATCAAATAATACAAGCAGAGTGCTTATTGCGAATGCTAAAAAAATGAGCAACCTGCCTTTATGAAGAAAAAGGGATGCCATCAGTAAAAGAACAACAAGGAAAACATAAATAAAATCAAAAGGCGCGTGTATAGGATTTACACCTATTAACGATGCGTATGGAACCGCCCTGTCCCCCCCCCAAAGATTCAGACTTAACAAAATTGAAAGAATGAGCGAAACAACAAGGGTAACCTTCAGGAAAATCATCCTTTGAGGTATTGATATTTGCAGGCCCTCCCTCATACGTTCTTCATTTTTCCTGCACAAAAAAAGTATTTTTTGTAGTATGCTTCATCCAGGCTGTTAATGATCACTCCCCTGCTGTTGCTGGCATGTACAAATAATTTATTTTTTATAAAAACACCTACGTGAGAGATCGTATTGCCACCGATCTTAAAAAAAACAAGGTCACCGCTAACAGCATCTTCAATACTCACCTGGTCGCAGGCTTTAAATATATCCGCGGCTGAGCGGGCTATTTTCTTGCCATATACATTTTCATATAAAAGATTGGTAAAACAGCTGCAATCCACGCCTTCTTTCCGGCAGCCGCCATACTTGTATGGTACCCCGTACCAGTCGTCAATAAAGGAATAGAGTTTATTCTCCTGTACCTGTTTGCTGGTAATTCCCAGTTTTTCCTGAAGTTCATTGGAGCCCCCCTTTCCTGAAGATTTTTTTCCTGCCGGTTTTGTGTTTGCGGGCGGAGCTTTACCGCTTTTCTTTTCCACGGCAACCACCTGTTTTTCTTTATGCTTGCAATTGTACATGCTCAAAAAAAGCAGTATAACAAACAATCGGCTATAAAAAACTGGTTTTAGCATTTGATCTGCATAAAAGTAAGTCTAACAAGTGTTGGTTTTAACGAATTCAGGATCAATTGTGTACAATGACCTGTTAATTTAATTTACCCGGGAATCCTTACCTGCCTTTGCCCTTTTATAAAATCTATTAAAACCCGTTGATTTTCCTCTTTTTTTGCAGCAAAAATTCATATTTTTAAAGATTATAACAGACCGGACGATGGAAGACATTTCTCTAAAAGCAACCAATGTGAAGACCAAAATACCACTTGAAATTTTAAAAAAAGCCTACGAACTCATGTGCACTGCCAAAAGCATGACGGAATTGTTTGAGGCCAACAAGGAAATAACTGCTAAATATGTGCATGCAACCAGTCGCGGACATGAAGCAGTACAGCTTGCTCTTGGCCTGCAATTGTTACCACAGGATTTTTTAAGCGCTTATTACAGGGACGATAGTATTTTATTGGCTATCGGCATGCGGCCTTTCGAGCTTATGCTCCAGCTGCTGGCAAAACGAAACGATCCTTTTTCCGGCGGAAGAACTTATTATTCACATCCTAGTTTAAAGAGGGACAACATGCCAAAGATCCCTCATCAGTCAAGCGCCACAGGAATGCAAGCCATTCCGACAACCGGTATTGCATTGGGCTTACAATATCTTGAAAAAAACGGGATGGTAAAAAACCAGGGCAGACCAAACCCGGTTGCTGTGTGTTCCCTGGGTGATGCCAGCTGCACGGAAGGAGAAGTTTCGGAAGCCCTGCAAATGGCAGCCCTGAAGCAGCTTCCCATATTATTTTTTGTGCAGGATAACGAATGGGATATCAGCGCTCATGCACGAGAGATCCGCTCGCAGGATATGACGGACTTTGCCAGAGGATTTAAAGGCATTGAAACAAAAACTATTGATGGTACCGATTTTATCCTGAGTTATAATACGGTTAAAGATTGCCTGGATATTATCCGCAAAGAAAGACGTCCAATGCTTATTCATGCCAAAGTACCCCTGCTAAACCATCACACCAGTGGTGTACGAAAAGAATGGTACAGGGATGACCTGGCAGAAGCCGAAAAAAAGGATCCGCTCCCGCGCCTGCGCAACCAGCTTATTATAGCCGGAACAGATGCCATGGAAATAAAAAATATGGAAGACCAGGCCCGGAAACTGGTGGAAGAAGACTATCAAAAAGCTTTGCAGGAAGAGGACCCTCGTCCTGAAGATTTGTTTGAACATGAATTTGCGCCAACACCCGTAACCGAAGAAAAAGGAAACCGCGCCCCTTCCGGCAAACAACCAACAGTTATGGTTGACTCCGCGCTTTTTGCTATTCGTGAGCTTATGACCAAACACCCGGAATGTTTATTATACGGGCAGGACGTAGGTGCAAGGCTCGGTGGTGTATTCAGGGAAGCCGCTACACTCGCGCAGCAATTTGGCGATCACCGTGTTTTCAATACACCAATCCAGGAAGCCTTTATTGTGGGTTCAACTGTTGGAATGAGCGCGGCCGGGTTAAAACCCATCGTGGAAGTTCAGTTTGCCGACTATATCTGGCCTGGTTTGAATCAGCTATTTACGGAGGTCAGCAGATCCTGCTATTTATCAAATGGTAAATGGCCCGTTAGCATGATCCTGCGTGTGCCAATAGGCGCATATGGAAGCGGCGGACCTTATCACTCAAGCAGTGTAGAAAGCGTACTGGCAAATATCAGGGGAATTAAAATCGCCTATCCCAGTACGGGAGCGGATCTGAAAGGACTTATCAAATCTGCCTTCTATGATCCAAATCCTGTTGTTATTCTTGAACATAAGGGTTTATACTGGAGCAAGATCAAAGGAACCGAAGATGCTAAAACCATTGAGCCCGATGAAGATTATATCATCCCTTTTGGAAAAGCCAGACTAGTAACAGAAGCCAATGAAGAATCGATAAAGGCCGGGAAATCCATAACGGTCATTACCTACGGAATGGGCGTGTACTGGGCAAAAGCCGCTGCGAAGAAGTTTGAAGGTCATGTTGAGATCCTTGATCTCAGAACCATAGCGCCAATTGATGAGCAAGCCATTTTTGAAAGCGCCCGAAAACACGGAAAAATAATGGTGTTAACCGAAGAACCGGTATTTAACGGTTTCGCGCAAAGTATTGCCGCGCGTATCAGCGAAAACTGCTTTGAATTTTTAGACGCTCCGGTTAAAGTTATTGGTTCTGAAAACCTGCCTGCTATCCCGTTAAATTCCACGCTCGAAAAAACCATGCTCCCGAATGCCGATAAGGTTGAAGCCGCAATGAGAGCACTTATGGATTATTAATTTTATTGTCTCAGAACCGGATGAAACATTCTCTTATTATCTCAGTATTCTGTTCCGTTTTTATCTGGCCCTCCTTTACCCCCTCCCGCGCTGAAAATGGTGCTGGAAATGAAATCGTCTGCGATCAGATTCCTGAACTAAACAAAAAAATGATTGAGTTTGTAAAAAGCAATCTCAATAAAAAAGTGGGGCGTGGTGAATGCTGGGATCTTGCCGCGCAAGGCCTCGACGAAATCGGAGCTGCCTGGGATAAGAATTATGGCTTTGGAAAGGAGATCGACGTTAAAAAAGATTGTGTTTATCCTGGTGATATTATCCAGTTTGAAGGAGTAAAAATCGAATATCATAAAAAAAATACAATGTATTGGGAGGAATTAGATCATCACACAGCCATTGTTTTTAAAGTGATTGACAAAGGAAATTTTTTAATGGCCGAACAGAACACGTCAACGCTTGGAAGAAAGGTTGGATTCAGTAATCTTGAACTAAAAAATATTCTGAAGGGGACTTATAAAGTTTTCAGACCCGTTAAGTAGTGTTTCCATTTGAATGATCGAGACAAACCCATTCCCTTATTTCTTACCTCCCGAGGCTGACAAACTGATCATTGGCAGCTTCCCCTGTTACAATGGAAAAGACTATGGCAACTGGTTCTACAGTGGCAGTGGTAAAAACCATTTTTGGAAATTATTATCCGACATCTTTTTAATGCCTGCAGAAACCCGGGCTCAAAAAACAACCCTTTGTAAAAAACACAAAATTGCCCTCACCGATATTGGATATAAAATTGAACGGCTTAAAAATAATTGCTCCGATGCTAACCTGAAAATTATTGAATTTAATAAACCCAGTATAGATGCCTGCCTCGCCAAGGGAATTAAAAAAATTTTCTTTACGAGCCGTTTCGTTGAAAAACATTTTCTTAAACATTATCCGGAATTGAACATTCCTTCATATGTGCTGGTGTCGCCATCGCCAACTGCTAATAAGCATATTGGCGGCTTAAACTTATATAAAAAACTGGTAGCGAAAAAAGAAATTGCAGGCACATACGAATACAGATTGCTTAAATATAAAGAGTTTCTGAAATAATACGGTTTAGCTCCGTACGAGCAAACTGTTCAAAATGAAAAAACGATAAAACAAGCTCCGTAAGAGCTACCCGTATTATAAATGTAAAGACGCTTTTTTATTTAAAAGCTGTTCGTTTGTTTCTACCACATCCTCGTCCTTTATACAACAGTCAACAGGGCATACCGCCGCGCATTGCGGCTCATCGTGAAACCCGACACACTCTGTGCATTTATCGCTTACAATGAAATAAAGATCCATGCTTTTTGGAACCTGTGGATCTTCTGCTCCCACCTCAGCACCACTGTTGTGGCCCTTATAAACACCTTTTACACCAGTGCCATCTGCATAGCGCCATTCCGCGCCACCCTCATATATAGCATTATTGGGGCATTCCGGTTCGCAGGCGCCACAATTAATACACTCGTCAGTTATCTTAATTGCCATTTTTTTACTTAGTTTTGCGTTCGAATTGTGAAAGGGTTGCATCACCCTCTTCACACATTAACAGTCGACAAATATACGACCAAATATTATGACTTTAAAACAAAGAATTAAGGGATTTGTTGAGGTAGGTTTGTTTATAAACCGTCATTTTTCAGGGAAGCAGGCCCCTGCTGAAATAGGCTTGCACCAGGGGCTGGACAAGGTTATTGAGATGGCGCACATCTACAATAACTGGTTTATTCCAAAATTTGTTAACGATGCGATTTTTAACATTGGAAACTATTTAAAGGAAGAGGATCTTGACGCCTTTAGCGCTGCCATTAAAGAAAAAGAGCCTAAAACCATTGCCATAATCTGCGCAGGAAACATCCCGATGGTCTGTTTTCATGACATTTTATGTGTACTCTTAAGCGGGAACAAGGCGCTTATTAAACTTTCCTCGGATGACAATGTGCTCCTGCCCTTCTTTTTGAAGCTTCTCACCCATTACGAACCCCTTTTTGAAGAACAGATCCTTTTTGCGGATGGAAAAATCAGCAATTTTGATGCAGTTATAGCTACAGGGAGCGACAATACAGCCAGCCACCTCCATTATTACTTTGCAAAATATCCTAACATTATCAGGAAAAGCCGGGGTTCCGCAGCCGTTTTAACCGGTAAGGAAAGCAGGGAGGATCTTAAAAACTTAGGAACGGATATCTTCCAATACTTCGGACTCGGTTGCCGTAATGTAAGCAAACTGCTGGTTCCCACTGGTTATAACTTTGATACTCTTTTTGAATGCCTCGTTGATTTTGGTTTTGTAGTGAATAACAAAAAATACGGTAATAACTACGATTATCACAGGGCCATATACCTTCTGGAGTCTATGTCCTTCCTGGACAATAATTTTTTGATGATAAAGGAGAGCACTGACCTGCATTCGCCGGTAGGAGTGTTGTATTACCAGTTCTATAACACGAATGAGGAAATAAACGAGTATTTTATGGCAAATGCGGCACAACTCCAATGTGTGGTTGGTACAGATTATATCCCTTTTGGTTATTCACAGCGTCCTGTTATTACTGATTTTGCAGATAATGTTAATACACTGGAATTTTTAGTAAATTTATGAACGTTTTGTCTATGGGGAAGTTTTTTACCGCAATCATCATAAGTCTGTTTTCACTGTGCGCCAGCGCTCAGGGTCCTGTCTTTGGTAAAATACTTACCACCTCAACGCTTTATTGCACCGGTACCCCTATTACATTGATCGCTGATTCCGCTTCTCCTGCCAGTTCATTTACCTGGGCCGTGGTTCCCTCAAAAGGCTTAAGCGCTTTTACAGATCTTAATAGTCCCACTGTTACTCTTACTTTCAGCGGAACCGCTACATACACTGTTTATCTCAATATCATGGATAGTTCAGGCAACCTGAAAATAGTGTACAAGATCATTAGTCCGGGAAGGTCGGCTAATGCATCTTTTAACGCAAGTCTTAGCTCCGATATCTACCCTGCAAAACTAACGCTTACCAACTATTCTGCCCACAGTCTTAGAAATTACTGGAGGTTCAGCGACAGCAGCATACCTGATACCTCTTTCAGCCTTGTGAAAGATTATCCGGCTACCGGCAATTATTCAGTCTTCTTATTTGCTTATGGCGCCAAAGGGTGCAACGATTCTGCCAGTTACAAATTTGATATCGCGGAGTTCTCGGATCTTACGCTTCCAAATATTTTCACGCCCAACGGTGATGGCATTAACGATGTATACAAACCCGTTACGAAGGGGATTTCCAGCCTGAATGCCTGGGTGCATAATCGTTACGGCGTTCTGGTCTGCAGTTGGGATAAGCCTAAAGGCGGTTGGGATGGCCACACCACCTCAGGTGAAGAATGCTCCGCGGGTGTTTATTTTATTACTCTGGAAGCGCTGGGCTTTGATGGCAAAACTTACAAGCTTAAAGGCACTATTACTCTAATCCGCTGATCATCTTACGGGTTAACAACATATCTTTTAATTATCCAAACCAAAAGTATTTTAAAGGAATCAGGAACATTTCATTCCAGCTTAATGAGGGTGAAATTCTTGGTATTGTAGGTAAAAGCGGAGGAGGTAAAACCACCTTACTTAAATGTATTTATGGGCTGGAAGATCTTGAAAGTGGCGAGGTTCTTTTGGACGGTGAAAGAGTTCTTGGCCCTTCCTATAATTTAATTCCGGGATACGAAGACATGAAACTGGTAAGCCAGGAGTTTTATGTGCTCGACAATCATACTGTTGAGGAAAATATTTTTGATAAGCTTATCGGCTATACAAACGAGGCAAAACAAAAAAGAGTAACCAGTCTTCTTAAATTATTAGAGCTTACAAGCTTAAAAAATACACGTGCCAAATATTTGTCGAGTGGCCAGAAGCAACGCGTGGCCATTGCAAGGGCACTTGCAATCATTCCTAAAGTGTTGTTGCTCGACGAGCCTTTCAGCAACCTGGATAAATTACTGACAGAAAAATTATTTTCTTTTATCATTAAAGAAGTAAAAAAACTACGCACCTCCGTTATTTTAATTACACACCTTGCTGAAGAAGCCCTAAAATACGCCGACTCGTTGATTGTGCTCGACAATGGAAGAATGGTGGAGCAGGGTGAAAAATGGAAGGTATATTATTCTCCAAAAAACACACGCCTTGCCGGACTTCTTGGAGAATTTAATGCCATCAGAAAGGAAGATCTCGCAAAAGGTTCAGCATTAAAATTTAAATCCAGGTTTTTTTTAAGACCCGATAAAATTAAACTGACTTCTTCCGGCCCGAAATGTGATCTGCAACTGCAGGTAACTAATTGCAGCTTTAATGGGAAGTGTTTTGAAATTCTTGGAGAAACAAAAAACGGGAACAGCGTGATTGTGTATTCGGGTAAAGCATTGGCCGCTGATAAAACTTACAATTTTGTTATAGAAAACCAGTAGTTTTTTGTCACAGATTCGCAGATGACACTGATTTGAATAAATTACTGTCTTTTAAACTCAAACTCTGCTTCACACAGATCGATGCAATTCAGGCCACAGGCTAACAGAATTTTTTGTGCATAGATCAGCGAAATCTGTGTAATCTGCGTAAAACCTTATATTGGATAACTGATTGATTTTTTTTGCCGCTGATTACGCAGATGGCACTGATTTGAATAAATTACCTCCTTTAAACTCAAACTCTGCTTCACACAGATCGGTGCAATTCAGGCCGCAGGCCAACTAGGTCTTTGCGCATAGATCAGCGAAATCTGTGCAATCTGCGTAGAACCTAATATTGGATAACTGATTGATTTTTTGCCACTGATTACTCAGATGGCACTGATTAGAATAAATTACTTCCTTTAAACTCAAACTCTGCTTCACACAGACCGGCGCAATTCAGCCCACAGGCTAACAGAACTTTCTGCGCATAGATCAGCAAAATCTATGCAATCTGTGGCTGATCAAAGATTGATCAGGATTTCGGCTTTGGCTTAAAGTGTTTTTTCGCGCCACTACCACCACCGCTCCTGTTCCCGAACTTCTTTTTCGCCGGACCGCGTTTAAATCCTTCTTTTTTGTTTGCTTCAGGATCATAAACAGGTCCATTACCAAGCTCAACCGGGAGAGGCATTTTGGTTACCTCATACCCCATAAGATCTTCAATCCTCGAAAATTTTCCCTGGTCGCGCAGGTTAATAAAAGTGATCGCCACACCAGCCTTTGAAGCCCTTGCTGTTCTACCTATCCGGTGAATATAATCTTCCGGGTCAGGCGGCGCGTCATAATTAATTACGAGGCTGATCCCATCTACATCGATGCCGCGCGATAAAATATCCGTCCCGATCAGTATCCTTAATTTTTTACTTTTAAAATCACGCATGATTTCCTCGCGTTCCGCTTGTTCCAGGTCGGAGTGAAATGCCTTGAGTGATTTTTCTTCACGTCGCAGATTTTTCTCGAGTAATTTTACGCTGTCTTTTGTGGAGCAAAATATAATCACCGATTGGTAGTCATCATTCTTTAAAATATCTCTTAACAACCCTTCTTTCTGGCTGTCGTGCACAACATATGCCTGCTGAACAATACCTGCTGCCGGCTTGCTGATCGCAATATTTATCTGCTCCGGATTCCTGGTTATTTTATTAGCCAGCATCCTTATTTTTGAAGGCATTGTAGCCGAGAACATGATCGTTTGCCTTTCTTTCGGAAGGTAGTTGATAATAGTAGCGATATCATCAAAAAATCCCATGTCCAGCATACGGTCGGCTTCATCCAAAACCAGGTGCTGCAAATGCTCAAAATTAATATCACCATTCTGAAGCAAGGCAATGAGGCGTCCGGGTGTTGCACAAATAATATCCACACCTTCGCGTAAGGCATGCTTTTGTTTTTCCCAGGTCATTCCGTCATTTCCGCCATAAATAGCGATCGATCCTACCGAACAGAAATATCCCATCCCGTCTATCTGCTGGTCTATCTGCAATACCAGCTCGCGTGTCGGCGCAATTATTAGTGCATTCAGATGACGTGTAGGGGCACGCACAATATGATCAATAATCGGTAATAAATAAGCCGCTGTTTTGCCGGTACCGGTTTGGGCGCAGGCTATCAGGTCCTTGTTATCTAACAGTACAGGAATTGCCTGTGCTTGTATCGGGGTGGGAGTTTTATATCCCATGCTGTAAAGTCCTTCCAATAGAGAAGGGTCAAAATTAAAATCGTCGAATGTCAAGTTATTAAGATATTAGTTCATTATAAAAGAAGTACCTAAGTTAGGGTTTTTATCAGGATTTGTTAGGGTTTTGGCTAAAAATGGCAATCAACCCGAATTAGCCTTGCGACCGGCATAATAATATGGCATGAAAACCGGTAATACGATCGAGCCTTTCAATCGTACTTAATTGAGCTATTACATAGTATGCATCGGTATAAAGCGGCGCTGATCAGAAATAAAAAACGCCACAGGAAATCCCGCAGCGTTTTAGTATTAAAACTTTTATTTAGAACGCAAAACCGAAGCAAAGTCCAAGCCCACGTAAGCTGATCATTGGTACGCCTGTAACAGTAGTCTTAACCGAATTAGGCGTAGTAGTAACGTTTCCACCCAGTCCAAGGTAAGAATAAGTATCCAGATTTTCTTCCGCGGCTTTCTTGGCAGTGGCCTGATCCTCAGCACTTAGGCTTGCACCTGGTACAACCCACTCGTATGTGTACTTAGCTTTTCCATAACCACCGCCAATGATCCAGAAATCGATGGAGAAATGATCTCCGATGATCCACTGGTAACCGATCATTAAACCACCGTTCACGCCACCATAGGTCTGAATCGAATTGGCAGTATACGTTTTAGGGAACGGATGCGGGTTGGTCGGTGTATTTTCTTCCGTATAACTCACTTGCTGGGTCATTTTATATTTGGCATACCTGAGGTAAGCCGCCAGATAAAAACCTCTTGGAGCAATTTTACCTTCTTTTCCGCCTGGATAAAAACGAAACTCCGGTGTAAGAGCAAAACCTTTGTAATTTATTGGTCCGAAATTGCCTTCTTCCTGGTAGATCGGAAATTCCCTGTTCAGAAATGAGCTAAAACCAATAGCCACACTCATTTTAGGATGAAATCCGTATTCACCCTGCAGGGAAATATTTTTAAGACCAAGCTGCGAAGCATTTAATTTAACTACAATGTTTGACTCACCATCTACGGTTGCCATAGATGATTTCTTCTTTTTCGAAAACAAGGCCGGCTTTTCTTTAAAAATATCCCGCCCTGAATTAGTTTTAAGAATGAACGGCTCGCTGGCAGATAAGCTTACTGCACTAATAAGCAGGCCTAACATAAGTGTGTTTTTAATTTTCATAAGGTTGTTTGATTTTTGTGTGTTTTTCAATTGGGTTTTAATGCTGGCAATATCTTACTTTTTTTGATAGCTTTTAAGCATTTAACAATTAAATATTAACTTTTCGACAAAAACAAAAAGCCCCGGGATGAAAACTCCCCGGGGACTTAATACGAACACATATTAAAATTATTTAGCGTAGCCGGTTGCCCGCACCTCTCTGATAACCGTTACTTTTACCTGGCCCGGGTAGGTCATTTCCGTTTGAATGCGTTGTGAAATTTCAAAAGCCAGTTGCTCTGCTCTTCCGTCATTTACTTTATCGCTCGAAACGATTACACGTACCTCCCGTCCGGCCTGGATAGCATAAGTCTTCTCTACTCCGTCATAACTCAGTGCCAGTGCCTCAAGATCCTTTAAACGCTTCATATATTGCTCCGCTATCTCCCTGCGGGCACCAGGACGCGCGCCACTAATGGCATCACACACCTGGATGATCGGCGAATACAAAGTGGTCATTTCAATTTCGTCGTGATGTGCTCCGATCGCATTTACTACTTCAGGTTTCTCCTTGTACTGTTCTGCCAGCTTCATTCCTAAAAGCGCGTGAGGCAGTTCGGGCTCATTATCCGGAACCTTTCCGATATCATGCAGTAATCCTGCCCGCTTGGCTACTTTAGGGTTTAAGCCCATTTCGCTGGCCATGATCCCACACAGGTTGGCCACTTCACGGCTGTGCTGTAGTAAATTCTGTCCGTAAGAAGAACGGTATTTCATTCTTCCCACCATGCGGATCAGTTCAGGATGCAGGCCGTGAATCCCAAGATCGATACAGGTTCTTTTTCCCGTTTCAATAATTTCCTCTTCCAGCATTTTTTTGGTTTTCTCTACCACTTCTTCAATCCGGGCAGGGTGGATCCGGCCATCTGTAACCAATTGATGCAAAGCAAGGCGGCAGATTTCACGACGGATCGAATCAAAACAACTTAAGGTAATGGCATCCGGCGTATCATCCACAATGATCTCTACTCCTGTAGCTGCCTCCAGGGCCCTGATGTTACGGCCTTCGCGGCCAATGATCCTTCCTTTTGTTTCGTCGCCTTCAATATGAAATACAGAGATAGAATTCTCTATCGCAGTTTCAGTAGCAACACGTTGAATGGTTTGAAGTACAATTTTTTTAGCTTCTTTGTTTGCGGTTAATTTTGCCTCCTCCATAATATCTTTCACATACACCATGGACTGTGTTTTTGCTTCCGCTTTAATAGACTCCACAAGCTGCGCTTTTGCATCTTCCGCCTTCAGCCCACTTATCTTCTCCAGCATTTCAACTTGTTTACGGTGACTTTTTTCCACCTCTTCAAGGCGGTGTTTGTAAAGTTCGATCTGTTGATTCGCCTGCTGTTTGGCTGCCTCAAGCTCTTTGTCCTTCCTGTTCTGATCCTCTATCTTTTTGTTGAGATCACTTTCTTTTTGTTTGGCCCTGTTTTCCGACTGAACAATATGGGCGTTTCTTTCCTGAACAGATTTATCATGTTCCGACTTTAACTGAAGAAATTTTTCCTTTGCCTGCAGAATCTTTTCCTGCTTAATTGCCTCCGATTTTACTTCTGCTTCCTTAATAAGGTTTTCCTTTTCTTTTGTAGCGCTTGCATTCAGTTTGCTTCCTGCAATTAAAAATCCTGCAATAACTCCAGCTATCAATGCGCCTGCAATAAAAATAATGGTTAAAATATCCATCTTTCTCTCTCTTTTTTATCCCGGTGTGTGGCCGGGAGGGGGTTAATAAAAAACGCACAAACCTTAAGACCTCGTCTTAAAATCTGTGCGTGAATCAGAAGGCAAAACTCTTTTACTCTTCCTTAATACTGTTAATGTTGTGTTGATGTTCTTTTAACATCTCTTCAACATCGGCGAATAGCAGCTTTAAATGACTTAATTCCTTCTCTGCGTTGTTGGCCTGTTTATAAAGTTGCGATACTAACTGCAACATGACCATCCCCAACACATCCTTCTTATCTTTAATCGCGTAGTTTTTTTCAAACTCTGCAATTTTGTTATTTATCAGATCAACGGCCTCTTTAATGTTTTGCTCGTCTTCGGCATTTACCTTTAAGGGAAAAACGCTTCCGGCTATTTCAACTTTTATATTTACTTCGCTCATTTAAAGAGGGCGTTAATATTAAGCACTTAATAACGCTATGCACTTATCAATTTCACGCACCAAATCGTTTATTTGTTCCTTCATGTGGTTTTTTTCATTGGCTCCACCTGAATTAATCGCTAAAATAACATTCTTTCGGTGATTATTCAAACCCGTAACGTCAATCTGTTCACTATCAATCTGTTGTGAAATAGAGCCGATCACATCATTCATTTTTAGCAATTGGTTGGCCATTTGCTCTTTTTCATCCAGCAGAGCCAGTTTCTGGTCATTCAAACCATCAATTTGCTTAAATAACCTGTCTATAAATGCTTCCTGTTCTTCTACTTTTGCAGAATTCCTTAATGATTCAATTTCTGCCTCATAAACAGATAACTTGTCGTTCATGGCTGCAACGCTTTCGTTCAGTCCGCTGATCACTGTTTGAAGCACATCCACTTCCTTACTTAGGTTCAGTTTCTCAGAAACAATGGCATCGAGCTGTTGTTGCAAGGTTGCCAGCTGAATCCCGGATTCTGAAGAATTCTGCACCTGGCCGCGCAATACCGCTACCTCGTTTTTGAGCTGAGATAACTCTGTTGACAGAGCTACATTTGTCGCTTCAAGATTGGTGATCTCAAAATTTTTGTTGGCAAGCGTTTCCTTAAAGTACTCACTTTTTCCTATACTTTGTATTCTTATTTCTTCAAGTTCTCCTTTTAATAAGGTGATCTCTGAATCCTGGGCCTCCACTCTGTCCTGTGCCAGGTCAATTTCCTCTATCAGGTTGGTGTTTTCGGCAAGCAGTTTTTGGTATTCCAGTTCCTGTACTTTTAATTCTCTAGAAGCATTTGTTTCCAGCTCCAGTTTATAGTTTTCCAGCTCCTGTTCTTTATCGGTAAAAGAAGTTTCAAAAGATCCGATCCTGCTGTTAAGCTGCTCAATTTGCTGGTTTGCCTGTATCAGCTCCTGTACTTTTAATTCCAGCGTGGATTCAGTTTCACTTAATGTATTGGTGGTAGACTCCAGGAGAAGTCCCATGTTTTTAAGCTCCAGGTTCAGGTTCTCAATTTGTACATTTAACTCTTCCACATAATCGCTGTGCGATAAATTTAAAGAAGCAATCTGCAGGTTAAGCTCATTTACCTGTTCACTTACCGAAAGGGAAGCATTTTGTTTAAAACCTTCAAATTCCGTATTCAGGTTTTCGAATTTTCCCGCTTCATTTTGTAACTGGAGATTCAGGTTGTTTATTTGTGTGGTCAGATCTGAAATCTCTGAATTCCTGGATTCAAGATCCGCTGAAAGCGCCTGAATCCTCTCTCCTGAACCACTGTTCTCCTCCTGTACCTTGGTTAACTCCTCATTTAACTTGGAGTTTTGAGTGGTGGAGTGTATTAAAGTATTGGATAATTTTTCTTCATACTCGCTTATCAGCGCGGCTACCCTCAACTCGTTTCCTTGTATTGTACGTTCTAAAATGGTGTCATACGAAACCTTTAATTCCGCCAGATGGGCTTCATTCTCTGCCCTGAGTTTATCTTCTTTTGAAGACAACTCTGCCTTAAGACTTTCTACCTGACTGTTGAAATTATTGGTAAGTGTACTCCGTTGCTCTTCCAATGCTGATCTAAGGTTAGAAATCTCGGAAGTATAGCTTTCTTCCAATTCAACAAGCTTTTGATTATAGCTTGCTTCAGACTGTGAGAGAATAACCTGGTGCGAATGTTTCAGGAAATCAATTTCTTCCTGGCTTGTAGTATTAAAAGAGGCCAGTTGTGAAACATGTTCCGCCTTCAAGGAAGAAATTTCATCTTCATACGATTGTTTTAATCCGGTTAATGCCTCTTCGTGATTCAGAATCAGGCTTTGTTCCTTGTCTGCCCAACTGATGGATAACTCTGAAACCCTGTTTTCGAATTCTTCCTTAATACCAGTTTCTTTGTAATGTGTATTTGTTCTTAATTCGTTGATCTGGAAAGTAAATTCCTCCCTTACTCTTTCTAATTCTGAAGCGGCTTCATTTTTTATTTCTTCGATCTGCGTTTCATAGCCGGCAGCCATAGTATTCAGATCGTCCCTCAGGCTTTGTATCTCTGTTAAACGCGCTTCTATTTCATCCTGCTTGGCCTGCAATTGTTCCTTAATGCTGCCGCGTAATTCTTTAAAAGAGGTCAATTCAGCTTTATAATTGGTGTTATCCCGTTCCAAAACCAGCAATTTGGTATTTAAAACATCAATCGTTACCTGCAGGCGTTTGCAGTCCTCATCACGCGAGATCAGCTGGTTTCGGTAGTCGCTTAAGGAGCGTTTCAGGCTGTTAAACTCCTTGCGTAAAACTACGTCATTGTCTAAAACTTGCTGTAATTCAGATTTTAAGCTTTCTACATTCATTTGGAACTGTTTTGATTTTCATAAAAATAGTTAAGTAATACAGGCCGCGAACACAGCGTCGCTCTTATGATTAAACAGTTAAATGTTAATTAACCTATACGTTATCAAACACCGGATGTTAATTACCCGTTGAAGCTGAAATGCTTATGGATAAAGGGAAAAATGATAAAACAAGGGTCTGAAAGAAGAGTTTTCATTTAAATCCGCATGACGGCAGAGGAGACTTTTAATGCAGATTTTTCGATTCTGCAAAAAAAGTTTTCGGTCGTTTTCTACAAATTGGCTGGAGAACATTTGAAGTAAACTTAACGTAATTTTTACCTCGTAACTATTTATTTCTTTTTAACAGTAAATAATTACTAAAAAACAGAACTTTTTCGGGAAAATCCCGTTTAAAAGTAAATAAAGGCGACACTGATTGCGCTTTTTTTTGTACTTTTATACTCTTAAACCAATACGTAGCATGAGGCAGCTTAAAATAACCAAATCAATTACAAATCGCGAAAGTGCGTCCCTAGATAAATATCTTCAGGAAATCGGACGTGAAGAATTAATTACCGCAGAAGAAGAGGTTATTTTAGCCAAAAAAATTAAAGATGGGGATCAGCGCGCACTTGAAAAATTAACGAGGGCTAACCTGCGCTTTGTGGTTTCAGTAGCCAAACAATATCAAAACCAGGGTTTAAGCTTGCCCGATCTAATCAATGAAGGGAATCTGGGCCTGATTAAAGCCGCTCGGAGGTTTGATGAAACCCGTGGTTTTAAATTTATCTCTTACGCCGTATGGTGGATCCGTCAAAGTATTTTGCAGGCTTTGGCAGAACAGAGCCGTATTGTGCGTTTACCTTTGAACCAGGTAGGTTCTCTTAATAAGATCAATAAAGCATACAGTAAACTGGAACAACAATTTGAACGTGAACCGAGTGCCGAAGAATTGGCGGATATTTTAGATCTTCCGATCGACAAGGTAAGCGATACTATGAAAGTAAGTGGCCGTCATGTAAGCATGGATGCTCCTTTTGCCAATGGTGAAGAAAGCAGCTTACTCGATGTTCTTGTAAACCTTGATTCTCCAAAAGCCGATACAGGCTTAATGAACGAGTCCCTGAGCAAAGAAATTGACCGCGCTTTAAGTACGTTAACAGAACGTGAACGCGATGTTGTAAAATTATTCTTTGGCATTGGTTTAAACCATGGTCTTACTCTTGAAGAAATTGGTGACAAGTTTGACCTTACACGCGAACGCGTTCGCCAGATCAAGGAAAAAGCCATCCGCCGCCTTCGCCACAGTAGCCGTAGCAAATTATTGCAGCAATATTTAGGTTAATTACTTTCAAAAGTAAACTACAATAAAGCCCCAACAATTGTTAGGGCTTTTATTATTTACACATTGCCGCTTTTTAAATGCTAGATAAACCCTACCACCTGCAAACCCAAACCGTCATTCTGCGTTCGAACTTTAATGCTGTCAAATTTTAATGTTTTCTTTATTGGTTTATAGTTTAGCCAGGTGACCTCGGTCGAAATAGATTTCGGAATAATGTGTTATATTAAAAAATTTGGCAATCGACCTTCTCTAAAAAGATCGTTTTACAGAAGCTTATTAAAAATTCTTCTGCTTTTTATGTTCTGCCAGGATATCCAAGCACAATTCCCAAACGCTGTTTTATTTAATACTGCTACCAATTCAACCGGCACAGGTACGCTCTCCAGTTTGGCAAACGACTTAAACTGGACAGCCGCCATGACCAATAGCCTGGGAACATATACACCTGCCGTAGTTGTGGGTGTTGCTTCAGGATGGGCTTCATCGCCGTTTTCAAACGCGAGCTGGATCACTTATCCACATACTTGCAGCTTAACACCCGCAGATCATTCCTGTAATGCCTTGAATATTGATGAATTTTACAAGCTTACTTTTAATTTGCCCGCACAGGCTTGTGGGCAGTCCGTTGCCACGCCAAGCTCCTATTGTTTATCGCTGGACTTTATGGCGGACAATTGCGTCACCGAGATCTTTGTGAACGGAATTTCAAGTTATGTCACTTCAGTAACTACCCCTTCTGCCCACGGGGGATTTAATCTTTCGAATATGGTTACTGTTAGCTTATGTAATAACTGGCAGGCAGGAACCAATACAATAATAGTGCACGTTGTATCCGGGGCTTATTCGACCGGAGGTTTAACCGGTTTTTTAGCGCAGGCTAACCAAACCGTAAATACAACCATCGGAATTCCGGTTTCCGCGACAAGCACACAGTCAAATGCGCTTTGTTTTGGAGGAACCGGTTCCGCAACAATTATCGCCAGTGGAGGAACGGCGCCCTATACTTATTCCTGGCTGCCCGCCGGCGGTACCGGTAGTGTTGCAACAGGATTGTCAGTGGGTACCTATTCATGCATCGTTACTTCGAGTAATCTTTGTAGTTTCACCAGAACGCTCACAATTACCCAACCGCCTGCATTAAACTTAAACATTGGTGTCAGCAGCCCGACTGCCTGTGTAGGGGATAACATTACATTAACAGCTACCAATTCAGGAGGTTCTCCTGGTTATACCTATACGTGGACGGCCGGGCCTGCTAACCCTGCATATATTATTTCAGCTATTGCAGGAAGCCATGTCTATACGGTTTCAAGCAAGGATATAAATAATTGCCTGGTCTCAAATACTGTTTCCCTCTCATTTATTTCTAACCCTGCATTAAACACTTCAAATGTTACTATTTGTAATGGAGCTATTGGTACGCTCACTGTTTCAGGGGCTGTTTCCTATTCCTGGATTCCTTCTGGTTTTACCGGAAGTACATTCACCGACAATCCTGTCGCTAATACTGTTTATACCATCACAGGATTTGCTTCAGGTTGCCAGGCCACCACAACTGTGGCCATCCTGGTCCCACCTGCGTTAACTTTAAATGTATCCGCAGGTTCTCCCAGTGCCTGTGCCGGTAATAGTATCACACTCACTGCGGGTGCTATTGGAGGTGTTTCCGCTTTTACTTATAGCTGGAATGGTGGTCCTTTATCTGCAACCTACCCTGTAACAGAATTATCCGCGGGTAGTTACACCTATGTTGTTAACGCTGCCGATGCAAATAATTGTACTATTGTTGATTCCATTTCAGTTACTTTTTTCAGCTCTGTTGTTTTATCTGTTCCACCCGTTTCAGTGTGCCCGGGAATAACAGGGACTCTCAGCGCAAGTGGAGCTAATACTTACACATGGTTACCTCAGATGGTGACAGGCACAACATTTACTGACGCTCCTATCACGCAGACCAGCTATACCATAAATGGAACTTCTGCCGCAGGATGCATAGGGCAAACAACAAGCAGCATTTTCATTAAGCCCGTCCCTTCCTTTTCATTTGCGACGTTTTCCATTACCTGTGCGAGTCTGGGCTCGGCAACTATTTCTCCAATGGGTGGCGTAGGTCCTTTTTCATATTCATGGACCCCGACAGCACAAACAAATTCAATAGCCGGGGGGCTCTACCCGGGAAATTATACGGTAACTGTATCTGATGCGGGAACAGGTTGTGCATTAACCCCGACAACAAGTTTTGCAGCCCTGATCCCGCTAACTGGAACTGTTTCGGCAACAAACAGCATTTTGTGTTATGGATTAACAACAGGTACAGCTGCCATACAATTATCGGGAGGCTCCAACTCTCAGAGTTATTTATGGAGTGACGCAACTTCTACGGTATCTACTATCACAGCCAGCAACCTTGCTGCGGGCATCCATACAGTAAATGTGGTTGACGCTCTGACCTTTTGTTCGGTAACGCATACTTTTTTTATTTCTCAACCGCCTGCTTTAACGCTCACTATTATGGGCACGCCATCCGTATGTCTGGATGGAAGCATTACGTTCACAGGAAATGCTTCGGGTGGAACTCCCGGCTATACCTATACATGGACAACATATCCTCCCGGCTCAGCCTTTTCTGTTACCGAAACCAGCCCTGGAATTTATACATACACCGCTTCCGGAACTGATGCCAATAATTGTTTGGTGACGAAAACTGTTTCTGCAACATTCGTAAATAACCCGGTTGTAAGTATCCCTTCTGTTTCTATTTGTCCTCTGGCCACTGGAAGCCTCGTTGCGTCGGGAGCGAGTTCATATACCTGGAATACGGGGTATATTGGCAACCCGCTTTTTGTTTCTCCTCTCGTTACCACTACCTATACAGTTCTGGGTAGCGCACTCGGATGTACCAGTGCTGTAAGTGGTTCTCTTATCTTAAAGCCTGCCCCTACTGCAACGTTTACAGGCAACACGAGTGTTTGCCAGGGCGGCTCTCTTCAATTGTCAGGTTTGGGAAGCAGCCTGTCTTATAGCTGGACAGGCCCTTTAAATTTCAGTTCCACTTCTCAAAACACGACCATTGCCTCTGCTCTTCCTTCGCAGAGTGGAAATTATTCTTTGAAAGTAACCGCGCTAAATAGCTGTACCGCATCCATTACAAAATCCCTGACAGTTCACTCAACACCGACACTTTCTGTATCCGGGAGTACAGTCTGCCAGGGCAAAACGCTTTATCTTTATGCAAGTTATTTACCCGGTGCTACTTACTTATGGACTGGTCCTGCTAATACTTCTACAATGCAGAATCCTGTGCTTACATCATCCCTTCCTAACATGTCCGGCCAATACACTACTGCGATTACAAGCATAGCGGGATGCAGCAATATAGCTGTGACCCAGGCTTCCGTTATAGCATTGCCTGTTCCCGTAATCATTACGAATACAAGCTGCTGTGTTGGATCATCACTATTATTTAACGGCAGTGGAGGAAGCCCTCTTAATTGGTTTGGTCCGAATGGCTTTATTAGTGTAGTACCGAATCCTACTCTAACAAATATAAGTCCGCTTGCCGCGGGTATTTATAGTCTTTATGCTTACAACGCAAATTGTTATGCATCAACAACGGTAACTATTACGGTTAATCCATTACCTGTTCCCTCACCAACAAACAGCTCTCCTGTTTGTCAAAATTCGAATTTTACTTTGAACAGTTTGTCAAGTGCCGTGAGTTATACATGGGCGGGGCTGGGAAATTACAACAGTAATTCGTCAGATCCTATTGTAAACTTTGCTATGTTAAATCACAATGGAATTTACACACTTAGCGTTACAGACACTAATAACTGCGTTGGCACCGCAATTACTTCTGTTTCTGTGATACCCGCCCCTTTACCGATAGTTAAAAACGAAACTGTTTGTCTCGGAGGAATTATAACATTGACCGCTTCAGGAGGCGTTAATTATTTATGGACCGGCCCATTAAATTACTCTTCAAGTTTTTCATTTGCTCTTATTCCACAAGTAAATATAAACAACAGTGGCATATACACAGTAGCGGTAACGGGCTCTAATTCCTGTGCAAGTTCCGCTACAGTTCAGTTAACGGTCATGCCTTACTCTATGCCCACTCCCTCTATTTCTTCTGTTGGAAAAGTCTGCGTTAATTCTAAAATTGATCTGCAGGGTTCAGGAGGTGTAACTTTTTTCTGGTCTGGACCACGAAGCTTTACTTCAACCTCTAAGAATGCCAGCTTAATTATTTCTGATTTTAATATGGGAGGAACTTACACATTGAGTGTAAGCAATGAAAGTAATTGTGTTGCATCGGCAACAATTTTAATAAGCGTCCATCCACTTCCTCAAGCTGTATTCTCTGGTAGTCATAATAATTTATGTGTGCCTTTTTGTACAGAGTTCAAATTACAGGAATCACAGGGCAGTACGCCGATAGTAAGTTATGTCTACAGCGTTGATCAAAAAACTTTTACAAGTATCGCGCAGAAACATTGTTTTACACAAGCAGGGCAACATCCCGTGAATATTAGTTTCAAAGACACTAATAACTGCATAAATAGTTCCACATTGTCAGTTAATGCATATCCTAAACCACATGCCGATTTTCAATACTCCCCATTAAAACCTTTGGCTGCAATTGATAAGGTTCTTTTTTATAATTCTTCAGTGGGTGATGAATTCGGAACGTGGAGCTGGTTTTTATCCTCTACTGATTCTATAACCTCTACTGATAAAGATCCTGCTTACCTTTTTGAAAAGGCGGGAGTTTATCCTGTGGTACTATTAACGAAAAATGAATGGGGATGCTCAGACACTTCCATAAAAGTAATAGAAGTGTACGACGACTTAAGCATTTACGTCCCAAGTGCTTTTACTCCTAACGGAGATGGGCTAAACGATATATTTCAACCAAAAGGAACAGGAATAATGAACTATCACATGGAAATTTTTTCGAGATGGGGTGAAAATATTTTTGAGACAGCAGATTTTTCACATGGCTGGGATGGCACTTTTAAAGGCGAGGGATGTAAAACGGATATCTACGTCTGGAGAATATATCTTACCGATATTTCAGGAAAAACAAAAATCTATACTGGTCATGTAACCCTACTTCGGGGTAAAATTAAAGAAGAGGGTGATTAACACCCGCAGATCTTAGCCTGTAGGAACAATTATTCTGCCCAAATTGGCATCTTACGGTCAATACATTTAGCACTATGGCATAAGTTTTGCTGGTAAAAATGACTTCGCTCAGGATAACTGATTTCATCGTATTTTTAGGGCTTTTCGACGAAATCTTACTCCCTTTTAAAACCAGATGTCTTGTTATTAACGTTCTTTGTTTAACGGTGGCGTAAAAATTGCAACTAAAATATACCACATACGTTAAAAATACTACCTAGCTAACACCAACATGGACCTTAACCTCAACAATATTATCTATTATATTTTAATAGTAGATGATGACTCAGACGATCATTATTTTTTGAGAACAGCGCTTAACCGGGTAGTTCCCCAGGCACTGATCGAATCCGTTTATGACGGAGAAGAAGCGCTTGAGTACCTCAATTCATGTACATTCATGCCCAACGTTATTTTTCTTGATTTAAATATGGCTAAAATATCCGGTCGTGAAACTATTAAAATCATTAAAAAGAATGAAATCCTGAGCAAAGTACCGGTCGTAATTTTCACTACAAGCAAAGATGAAGATGAAAAAGCTGAAATGCTTGCATTGGGCGCCGCGGGTTTCTACTCCAAACCAAACCAGATAGAGGATCTTATTTCAGTAGTTGAGGATGTAAAGGACAAATACCTGTCCTGATTTCAAATCCGTCTTAGCTCTCTAAAGGTCCGTTAATCTGCTTACATCCGTCATATTTTTCGATAAAATCTGAATGGTTTTTTTAGCTTTGTCAACAGGATATGAAAATTTTCAGGCTTCTAGTTTCCGCGGCTCTTTCTGCCTGCCTTGGTGTAGTTTTTATCTACTCAGGGTATTCAAAGTTGTTTCCCGTCGAAACGTTTGAGTTTACATTTGTAGATAGTGGAATGGCTAACTGGTATGCTGCTCCGGTTATCGCAAGACTTCTGATCGGTCTTGAGTTTTTTACCGGCTTGCTTCTTTTTGCTAATTATAACCTGAGAAAGTTTACTCTTCCACTTACTATCGCCTTGCTTTTTCTTTTCATTCTTTATTTAAGCATTCAGATCTTTATTAATGGCAATGATGGTAATTGCGGCTGCTTCGGCGAACAAATCTATATGACGCCCTTGCAAGGCATACTAAAGAACATCATAATGGCAGCAGTCGCCGCGCTTGTATATATTCTTTCAGAAGGATGGAAAACAAAATACAATACACTTGTTATTAGCGTCACCGCAGTTTCCGTAGCGCTGGTTCCTTTTATTCTGAATCCCGTGGATTATGCCTACACATCCAATAACCTGGACGAAAAGGTGAACTATCCCCTTGAACTGCATCTGTTATATACTCCCGGGGACAGTTCTAAGGTTGAGATTCCTTCCGTCGATCTCAGGAAGGATAAACATGTACTTGCTTTTTTAAGCCTCACTTGCCATCACTGCCGTATAGCCGCTAAAAAATTCAGATTAATTAAAAAGAACTCCCCCTCTACTTCCATTTACTTTATTCTAAACGGTGACAAGGCCAGGTTCCGGGAATTTATTGAGGATACCAAAGCGACCAATATCCCTTCCAGTTATTGCCTCGGGGAATCATTTATCAAGCTGTCATCAGCCCATTTGCCGCGTATTTATTATCTTGATAATGGCATGGTGGTTAAGAAAGTGGATTATTATGAGCTGAACCAGTACGCGATTGAGAACTGGATCAAAACCGGGAAACCTTAATTAACACGTATGCCTGTTTAAAACCTTTTTACGAGGTAGCTTCTTTTCGTTACAATATTATTTATTTTGTGTTCTTAAACCTGTAAAATGAATCGGTATTTAATTTCGCTAATGATAGTGTCCTTGTCGTTATGTGCTAATTCCCAATCATCGGGTGGTGACGGTAAATTCAGGACAGAGGTCCTTCCTAAAGTTCTTCTGAAAGAACTTAACCGCTTCAGGGCAAGCAAAGGACTCGATACACTTGAAATGAGCGAAATGCTACAATCCGCTGCCGAGATCAGCTCTCAGGGCATGGCGGACAATGATTCGGAAAAAACTGACCGGAAAACCGCTTTAAAGTACCTGAAATATGTTGGCGCCACTCAAAAGGGCGAGGAACTGGTAATGAAAGGTGTTATCAGTAAAGGACGTGAAGATTTTTCGACGAACGATGTTGCTAAAGTAATTTACAACCGTTGGGAAAATGACGCGCAGGATCTTGCCGTGCTGACAAATCCAAAATATACCTTGGTTGGTATAGTGGGAACGATCGATGAGGACGGGGAAAAAGTATATGTAAGCGCTTACTTTGGGGGTTATGATATTACAAATGGTGGCGTTATCTATAAAGACCAGCTGGCCGTGCCGTTCAATACCAAATCCAAATCGCTGGATCCCGGCAACCCAAAAATCTGCAAGACCTGTGAGCGCTGGCGAAACTACGACCTCCTGCAAAAAGGTCTGTATGTTTCAGGGGACAAAATTTACCTGAGGTATCCTAACGCGAAAGACCTTCGCCGTTTCCTTAAGAAAGAAAAGGATGGACTCGCCGTGGATATTGTTCAGAGAAGCCAGTATATCAGCGCTGATTATAACATCGTTGATAATAACATGATGAACAAAGGCATCATGAGTAAAGTAATTTATAAAGAAGCTTTATTCAAAAAAAACCTGCTGATCACCAAAGACAAAAAAGCAAACCGCAAAGTAAAAGGAATTGAAGTCCTGATTGGAAAGTTCGATCCTAAAATTACGGGCCCTTATGAATTGAACCTCATCGTTGTTCAGAATGGAGCCATCTGCAAAACAGTTACCAGGGGATACACGGAAAGTGGAACAAACGAAAGTAATACACCCATTGGTCTGTTGCCAATGGAGAATAGCCGGGGATTAAAACCTCCCTTTGAACCCCGCTCGGAAAGCTCCATTGTAAACTTTATTATTCCTTTCGAAAAGAACAAAGCCGAGTTCAAACAGGTGGACATTGAGCCTTTTATTAAAGCGATGAATGAACCGGATTTTATTATTGACGGCTTGTACATTTATGCTTATGCTTCCATTGAAGGTGACAGCGTCGCTAATTCAAAGCTTCAGCGCAAACGTGCCGAGAGCGTTGTAACAGTATTGCAGGGCATGCAGAATAACAAGATCAATCCAACAATCCAGACAAAAGATAGCTGGGGTTTGTTCCTGCTTGAAAATGAAGACGGAAAATATGCTGACATCGTTAACCTGGGAAAAAACAAAGCTATTGAACGGATCAACGGTGACAAAAAACTCATGGAAGAGCTGGAGCCAATTCTTGCAAAAGAGCGTTTTGCCCAGATCATAATGGATGTAACCTACGATGTAAGCGGTACCAAGGAAGAAAAATTTGCAACCGTGAGTTTTAACAGGGCGGTGAAAGCGAACAACACCAAACTCTGTTATAAAATCATAGAATTTATAAATAAGCGTGTAAATGAAGGAAAATACCCGGTAAGCATTTACGACAGTTTAAAGATCACAGATACTCCTAAAAATGTAGGATTGCAGAATAACCAGATATACTACGGTTATCTTGCCAAAAATACCGTAGATGACGAAGATCAAAAAACACTTGATAAGCTTTTGCTTGTTGAACCGGCTAATCCTGTTTTACAATACAACAAAGTTTTCTGTCAACTGAAACTGGATAGCAGCGCCGGTAACCCGGAACACCAGGCGCAGGTGCAACAAACGATCAATAATCTTTACGGAAAGCTGGATAGTAATTATGTGAACGGATTAAACATTGAGTGGCAGTTCAAGATCATGGAAACACTCGATACGCTTGCTAATTCGGAGGCCCAGATAGACGCCTGCATTGCGCGTATCAAACAGTTTTATAACATCAAAGATGCAACCTGGCAGAATGCCCTTAAACTGGCTTCTGTTTTTAATCGTGCAAAGGATTATAACTATGCCGCTACTCTGCTCGAACCTTATCTGAACTCTCCTAAGGTAAATGAAAATCTTGTATTTACTTACATTAGTTCAGCAAGCAGGGTGCAGGAAAAATATTATTCCCGCACCTTTGCAAAAGCCCTTGAAATAGCAAAAAATAAAAACCAGGAGCGTTACTGCAAATTATTTGGTGAACCTTTTATGACCTTCCAGGTGCTTGAAAATCCTGAAGTGAAAAAAGTGTACCAGGGAACTTGCGGGAAGCAGTAAAAGCGAGTGGCAGGGCATCAAGCCAGTGGCTTGATGCGCCAGCTTGTACGATCGCCCGTGGTGGCACGCCCCATGAAGCAGAAAACACAGTTCAGTTTTTGCCCTGGTTTTTCGCTTCATGAGGGAGGCGCCCAAATAAATTTGATGTTTTTGATTGTCAGCACGCAACTTATTTAATCGTCATGTCAACCGGTATCGTTAATTTAAAGCTGATATTTCTTCCCATGCTATAAATGCCAGAACGTCCGGTATGATTATTCGGATAATCATCAAAGTACTTTAACCTACTCATGTTTGACTGATACGCTGCATCGGCAAGATTAGTTCCAAGAATTGCAAAAGTAAATAAGAGTTTATCCTTTTTATTCTTAACGCTTGCTCCTATTCCACCATCTATTAGTACGTAACCCGGAGTTTTTGTTTCGGTATCATCGGCAAGGTAGGCCCTGTTTTGTGCTGCGTAATATTGTACTCCAACCTTCGCAAATATTTCCGAAAAGTAACCAAGTTTTTTTCTGAACTCGGCCCGGACCTCTGAGTTTGTATGAAGTGGCGGAATGAATGGCAGGTACTTGTTTGTGGCATTAATAACGGCACCATTGCCACCCAGGTTTTGGGCATACACAATGGAAATTGTATTTTCAAAATGCAGCCAGTCCAGCGGGTGCGGATGAATGTCGATACGCGCTTCTCCTCCATATAACTGCGCTTTTGTCTGCCTGAATTTAAATACAGGATACTCATTTCCCGATTCTGTGTATATTGAATCACCACCCAGCAGGCTTGACAGCTTTTGATTAAAAATATAATTTGAAATAATATTATTAAACACCTCTGCACTTGCGGAAATGTGTTCACTGTCAAAGAACACACCTATATCTTCCTGTAAACTGAATTCGGGTTTGAAATTTTCGTCACCCAACTGTTCATAGCCTGTGCCCGGGTGCACGCCTTTTGCCGAAAGCTCTGAAATATTTGGCGCTCTAAACCCTCTTGCAATATTGGTTTTTACGAGCACACGCCTTGATAGGTTGAATGTAGCCCCAAAGCTTCCTGAAAAACCTGAAAAAGTATGTTTATAATTACCGAAACGTTTAATCGCTCCTGATGTATCATTTGTTATCTGATCAAATCCTGTCACCGCGTTTGTCGTAACATACAATGCCTCGTTTTTAAATGAACGGGTATCATACCGTGCCCCAAATGAGAGATCCCATTTTTTAATGTTCTTTTTTACGTAAATAAACGGAGCGAGATCTGTTAGTTGATACGCGGGTATCACAAACTCAGTCCCAAGGTCGGTAGTATTTACCTGGTACATTCCATTCAAACCTATGGTACTTTCCCATCCTTTTTTTTCCGGAAAATAATATTTGAGATCATAACTCATGGTATTCATTTTCAAATACAGTCCTGCCAGCCCCGGATTCTGAGGGTGTGAATATTCCCTCCGTTTACTTTGCTGGTAACCCAGGCGCAGCGCTATTTTACTTTTGCCGGCGATAAAATTACTGTTGGAAAAAATACGGTAGTGCTCTACGCGCTGATGAATAGTATTGATATCGTAAGAGTTTAATTCGTGATCACTTACGATGTGTCTTGCCGAATCCGATTCCGTAATTTGTTTTGTAAATTTTCTTGAGGCAGAGTCCCTGCTCCCATCCGGAATTTCCTGCTGGTTATCGTACACGCTGAAATTAACATGCGAGAACCCCCACTTACGCGTTATTCCAATATGCGCATTCAGGTCCTTCTCCTTGAAACCGGTATTAAAAACTCTTCCATCATATTTATTCCTGAAGTTGGTCGCTTCTTTATAGGAACCGCGAAAGCCCCATATAAATCCCTTGCTGTTGCCGGCATGCGCCAACGATGCAGAACGCAAACCGTTGTTCGTCTGGTAATTAGTTTGAATACTGGTTTTGACACGTCCTTCCGGTACAGGATTTGAGGGGAGAAGATTCACAACACCTGCAAGTGCATCTGAACCGTAAATAAGACTGGCCGGACCTTTTACAACTTCAATCCTGTCAATTAAATACTGATCAATCTCGATCCCATGCTCATCGCCCCACTGCTGTCCCTCCTGTCTTATCCCATCAAATAAGGTCAGGATGCGGTTGTATCCCAGTCCTCTTATATAAGGTTTGGAAACATTTGGCCCCGTGGACAAAGCATTTACACCCGGAACCTTTGCAAGCGCGTCAATAATATTTGTAGCTGCATTGTCACTCAAATATTTTGCATCTATAAAAACCATTGGCACAGGATTACGTTTTATTTCCGATGCCTTTGAAACCCCTGTCACCACCACCTCGTTTCCCTCCACTACCGATTCCTCCAATTCCACGTCTAATTTAGTGGCCGATGAAAGGTCTATTGTTTGTATAATGCTTTTGTACCCAATCAGTTTTATCACTACCAGTGTTTTTGCCGAAGGTAAATTATTCACCTCGTAAGTCCCGTCTGTTTTGCTCATAGCGCCTGTTTTGAAATCGGGAAAATAAACAATAGCGCCAGGCAGAGGCTCATGGTTTGTTTTGTTGGTTATGATCCCTGTGATCCTTGTTTGTGCCAGAAGGCCTTGTGATAGTATAAAAATTAAAATACTTGTTATTTTTTTCATGAATAAACTAGTTTAAAACGCATGAAACACACGTTATTTAACATATAAGAATTTCCCTTTTGCTTCTACAGAAGGGCATTTAAACCAAGAAATCATGAAACAGGAGGGCCTCTGGAATAAGAGGTGTAACGAATATTTTCAAGAAGTAATTGTTCAAGCGTATTATCAAATTCTGCAACTAAGATCCTTGAAGGTTTTTCAAAAACAACTAATCCTGGAGTGTTATACAGTGGTACATTCGTTTTAAAAACATCACAATGTTTGTGTAACGGTTCTAACTGCGATATATCATGCGAGTGACCAAGACATTCGGTATCCCGGTGGTTTGCAAAAAACTCATGCACAAAAGATGAGGGCAATACCACCCAGGTAAAAACAAATAATAAAAAAACAGAAATGTATTTTTTACAATTTTTCATTTGGTTCACTACATGCACACATTGAACTACCTGTAGTTATACGGTTAAATTTTTATGAAGAAAATGAGAGTTAGGCAGAAAGTTATTCTGTAACAGGAGGACCGCGCAACAGAGAAATTGCGTAGGAAAGATTTGACAGATTTAACGCCTTCTCAGCAATTTTACTGGTGCTCTTCGCTTTAGAAGGGATAAAACTATAAATGAATTTAAATAAATTAAAATAAGAAGGTTTGTTATATTTCTCTATATCACAATCATCGTCAGAAGAATGAGATTTTACCTTGGTTTCAGTATCAATGGTAATAGCCGCGTGATCGTGTTGAAGAAGCGCATGAATATAAACTTTTGGGGTAGCCACCCAAAGCGCCATCAGCACCAGAAAAGACGATACGGCAATTTTTATATATTTGTTCCTGAGCATTTTACTCAACAAAATAAAAGAATATAAGTCAGAGCGCCAAAATTTTAACACAAACCGGACTTTAATCCAAAAAAGTTAAGCTAAACTTTACTTTTTCCTTACCGGTTGCTGCCTTTGTTTAGCCATTTCCTCAAGGCGTTTCTGAAAATTAGAAACTTTCACCGGTTTTTTCATGTTAGCTTCCAGTTGCGTACGGATCTTCTCGTCACTAACGATTTTTTTAATGATCCAGTTCTGCAGAAAGGTGAACATGTTTGCCAGGAAATAATACCAGCTTAAACCTGCCGCATAATCATTCATCACTGCGAGAAAGATCACAGGCATAAAATACATCATGAATTTCATCCCAGGCATCTGATTGTTTTGCTGAGGCATCATGCTGCTGTTCATGTATGTGTATACCAGGGTACTCACAAACATGAGGGCCGCGAATAAACTCACGTGATCTCCATAAGCCCAGCTGATAAACGGCACCTGCCCAAAATCCCAGATTGTATCATAGGTACTTAAATCTTCTGCCCATAAAAAACCCTGTTGGCGTAGTTCAATCGCCGCAGGCACAAAATTGAACAATGCAATTAAAATCGGGAACTGTAAAAGCAAGGGGATACAGCCAGATAAAGGATTGACACCTGCTTTCCGATAGAGCGCCATTTGCTCCTGTTGCTTTTTCATCGGATCAGGATTTTTTTCATACTTGGCATTCAGCGCGTCTGTCTCGGGCTTCAAAACGCGCATCTTGGCGCCGCTCATATACGTTTTATAGGCAATTGGCAATAATACGATCTTCACAACAATGGTAAGAATGAGAATCACAATTCCCATATTCAGAAAACTTAACCAGTTGAACAAAGGGATAACCAGCCATTTATTGATATAACTAAAGATGCTCCAGCCCATTGGGATGATCTGCTCCAACTCCCAGCCATATTCCGAAATGGTATAATAATGATTTGGGCCGAAATAAAACTTGAATGCAAATTTCTCGTTAGCGGTGTGACCATAAGGAATACCCAGCTCGGTTTTCGCCGACTTTACAATGGTCGCTGAATTAGGACGTGAGGAAACTTTGATAAAACTTCCGCCTTTATTAAAAGCATTATCAGCAATTATTGAGGAGTTAAAAAACTGTTGTTTAAAGCATACCCATTTAATATCCGCTTCACTTAATTCTTTTTCTTCATCCTTTTCCGGATTGATATAATCAGGGCTATTGATTGTTTGTTTAAAATAAATAGTAGCCGCTTTCTTTTCTTTTACAATGTATTTCTCCTGGCTAGGGTAAAGCATGCTCCAGTTAAGCTGTAACTGATCTTCGGTTTGCGAAATAATACCCTGCATATTCACAAAGCGGATCTCAGATTCGACCAGAAAATCTTTTGGCTTAAGTGAATAGGAATATTCGATATAACTTCCTGGTTTTGCCGTCTCAAGTTTTAAAATAATACTGGAAGGAGTTTGCTTAACAGATTTAAAGTAAAAACTGTCGGTTGAGAAAATGCGCGTGCGGTCGTAGGTATTTAATTTCAGAGAGAAATTTGTCGAGTCCTTGTCAAACAAAATGAGGCTTGCG
>Ga0208492_1000172_pt1 | contig 65147 bp, 53 predicted proteins | sample Subbioar_CSW14AB_FD_184820 | JGI IMG/M metagenome (GOLD analysis project Ga0208492, IMG submission 184820) | Serpentinite rock and fluid subsurface biosphere microbial communities from McLaughlin Reserve, California, USA - CR12Mar_CSW14AB (SPAdes) | ecosystem: Environmental > Terrestrial > Deep... | reverse complement strand
CCTGCAAGGCCGCAGCCGCGGCTGCGCCGCGGTGGCTCGCAAAGCCTCGCCAGCCTTGCATGCGTCTGCGCGCGGGGTGCGGGAACAGCGCCCCGAGCAACTCGGTGCTCGGCGCTTCCCGGAGTTTCCGCATGTTGCGCATCTACGATGACGCTCTCGAAGTCGTTCGCAGGCTCGTGCCCTACGTCGAGGCGATTCGGCGGCGGCAGCCTTCGTTGGCTGACCAGCTCGATCGCGCCGGCGACAGCACCGTGCTCGGCATCGCCGAGGGGTCGCGGTCTGCGGGCAAGAGTCGCGCGTTGCACTACACGCGCGGCGCCGCTTCGATGGACGAAGCCATCGGGTGCATCGACCTGGCACTCGCCAAGGGGCACATCGCAGCCTTCGAAGAGCCGCTGCGGCAGCAGATGAAGCGCGTCGTCGGCACGCTCCTCAAGGCCAGACGCAGCTGAAACGCACACCCGGGGCGGGCCGACGCGCGATGCGAAGGCCCGCCCAGGTGGCCACGATCAGGTGTTCTTGAACAGGGTGGCGAGGATCTTGAACAGCGTGTCCATCAGCCGCGCATCGAGCGGCTTGATGTGACCGAAGGCGACCGAGGTCTCGATGACCGCGATCAGCTCGCGCGCCGAACCTGCAGCGGTGTGATACCGCGCACCGCGATTGCGGCCACGTGAGTAAGAACCCTCGGCGGTGTTGAGAGGCATGGACGTGAGCGCCCGCCGCCCCTGCCGAGCGAGATCCGGATCCTTCTGCTCGATCGCATCGAGCACCGGAACGAGTTGAGGAATGACCGCGAGGATGTCGGTGTAGATACGCAACATGGTGTGGACTCCTGCCCCGAGCGAAGTGCCCGGAGGCTGCCCCCCCCGCCTCGCCGCGCGCAGGGCTGGTCAAGGCTGCGAGCGGAGCGAGCACGGCGGCGCAGCCGCCGCTCGGCCTTGAGGAGCCCGAGCACGGCGATACGCTGAGAGCAGCCCGGAGGAGCACAAACACACGCGGAATCGCGGACGCGATCGCCGACGCGGACGCGAACGCCGACGCAGACGCGGACGCGAACGCGAACGCCGACGCGGACGCGAACGCCGACGCGGACGCGAACGCCGACGCGGACGCGAACGCCGACGCGGACGCGAACGCCGACGCGGACGCGAACGCCGACGCGGACGCGAACGCGAACGCCGACGCGGACGCCGACGCGGACGCCGACGCGGACGCGAACGCCGACGCGAAGCGCTCAGAGGCTTGGCCGGGGACGGCTGCCGCAGGTAGGCCCACCAAAGAGGCCTGGTTCCCCACGAGATTCCGCGAGGTCCACCTCCACGACGCGTCGGCGCCACGCGTGCGCGGTCCCCGGATAACTCCTCCCCCGACGGATCCCCCAAGCCTCCGCTGAACTCTTCGCGCTCGAGCGTGTCCACCGTGACGTGCAGCACATCCGCGTGGCTCTCGCCGCAGTGGTCGTATCGTCCGCCGTCGTCGCGCTCGGGTTCGCGGGCCGCTCGCGCGTCCATGAGCGGGCGAAGTTCCCCGATACCCCGGCCGTCGCGCGGCTGCCCATCCGCGGGCCGCTCGTCCGCCCCGATCTGACCGTGATGGCCACGCTGCGCGCCACCCCCAAACGCGCGGGCTCCGTGTGGATGACCGTCGACAGCGGCGCGACCGGCGTCACCATGCCGGACACGACCTATGGGACACTCGGGCTCGACATCCTTCGCGGCGTCACCATCCGCACCGAAGACCCGAGTGGCCGCGTGCTCCGCCGAGAGGCCGGGCTCGTGCCCACGGTGCAACTCGGCGAGCTCGTCGTCGAGGACGTCGTCACCGCCCTCGGCGGCGAGGCCAACGTGCTCGGTCAATCGATCCTCGCGCACTCCGTCTGGGAGATCGATTGGGACCGCGGCATGCTCACACTCGGCGGAACCCCTTGGCCCCCGGGTGGCGACACGGTCGTCGTGCCCCTGCGCGCCGAGGCGGACGGAGAGGTCGTCAGCTTCCAGGTCGGCGGCGTGCCGCTCGACATGTTGCTCGACACCGGTGCGTTTGCTTCGACCGTTCCCACCAACGTCGCCGCGCGAGTCTCGCTCGGCGGCCGCGCCGTGCCACCGACCGTCCTCCACTCGGTCGCGGGCGAGGTCGTCGTGCGACGCGTGTTCAGCGGCTCGGCCCGCCTCGGCCCGCTCTCGGTCGGTACCGTCGATCTCGCCGGGGTCTCGACCGGCGGACGTCGCGCGAACCTCGGGCTGCTCGGGCTCGACGTGCTCTCGCGGTTCCAGGTCCAGGTCGTGCCCGGATCGCGGCTCGCCCTGAGGCCGCGCGGCGACGTACGCAAGACGACCAAAGAGCGCATCGCGAGGTGGCCGTTCATCCCGAGCACCTGCCCGCACACCGGCTGCGTCCACGCCGAGCTCACTCCCCACGGCGAAGACGCGCGCATCACCGTCACCCTCGAGGCCGATCTCGGTCAGCCGCTCGACGTGCTCTTCGGCTGCGCCGGCGCGACCGACGACACCTTCGTCCCGACCGGCTCGAGCTTTGCGTTCGGCGCACCGCCCCCCGTCGCGCGACACGTGCGCGTCCGGGTCCAAGGCAGTCGACGCGGCGATCAGGCCGTGATCTCGCGCGGCGCCGGCTGGTTCGAGCAGGGTGGCTGCAACTCCCTCGAGGCGCTCGATGTCTCGCCGACCCGCCCGTACGACACGCCGGCCGCCGCCGCGCCCAGCACCACCGACAAGGGCTCGGAGCTCCAGGCCACGTTCTGGCCGTGATCAGGGCCTGATGCTGACGAACGGCAGAAGACCCTTCAGATCCTCGTCGTTGAACCGCAGCTGCGCGCCGAAGAAGTAGTCGGTCCGATCGCGGTTGAGGATGTCGTCGACGCCCATCACGACCCACAGACGTCGGACGAACTCGTACGACAGGTGCTCGCGCCAGCGCGGCTTGATGTTCTCGCCGAAGCCGAAGAGGTCGCTCCGGAGCTCCAGCCGGTCGTCGAGCCCGTGCAGCGTCACGCCGAGACCACCCGTCATCTCGCGGATGCCGAAGAGGAACGTCGCCGGGCCGAGTCGACGCGCGAACATGAACGAGAACCGAAGCGTGTTGCGGGTCTCGGTGCGCACCTCGCGCACGAACGCCGGTTTGTTCGTGTCGGTGCTGGTCGTGTCGATCTGCGAGATGGTGGTGACGCCGCGCGGATCGGAGATGATCTCCATCAGGTAGTACTTGTCTTCGCGCGGCTGCAGCCGGAGCTCGAGGAAGCTCTTGAACCCGTTCGCGCGCAACAGGTACTCGTTCCGCAACGCGACGATGGTCTGCACGCGGGCGATGCCGCCGGTGAGCTCGCGGACGTCGCTGACCACGCCTTCGACCTCGTTGACCAGCGTCTCGTCCTTGGTCAGGCGCCCGATCGTGCCCTCGCCCTTGTCGATGCGAGAGATGATCGACTCGGTGTGCTTCATCGTCGTCTCGAGGCTCTTGGACGCCTCCTTGACGTGGCCGAGCGTGTCCTTCACGTCGGCCATGCCGCTCCCCGGCGGCGCTTTGGACTTGTCGCCCTCGAGGATGGTCTTGAAGTCGGAGGTGACGCTCTCGACGTTGGTCAGGATGTTGTTGACCTTCGGGACCGCCACGTTCGTCAGCTTCTCGATGTTGGCGACCGTGATCTTCACCGCCTGACGGTTCTCTTTGACCGTCTCGTTGATCTCCTTCGAGACCTCGGCGAGGTTCTTGACGATGTCCTTCATCTGCTTGCCGCTGTCGTCCGTGCCGAACGCAGAGGCAGCTTGCGTCGCGACGAGCTTCACCTTCTCGGCGATGACCGCGACGTCCTGCATGATCTTGTCGGTCGACGCGCTGTCGACCGAGGGCAGCTCCTCGCCGTCTTTGACCTTCGGGGCCTCGGGCGACCCGGGAATGATCACCAGGTTGTACTCGCCGAGGAGGCTCGACGCGCGCTTGGCGGTGGCGCCGTTGTGGAACAGGTCGACGCCCTCGTCGACCACGATGCGCACCTTGGCGCGCCCGCCATCGAGGCCGATCGTGTCGATGTACCCGACGGGGATACCGGCGATCTTCACCCGCGACTTGGTGACGAGGCCCGTCGCGTCCGTGAGGTGCGTGTAGACGACGTAGGTCTTACCGGGGCGCGTGTCCTTGGACACCATCCGGTACAAGAAGACCCCCGCGACCGTCAGTGCGATCACGAAGACGGCGACCTTTACGCCTTGCGTGATGCCGGTGAGGCCGGAGGCCATGGACCACTGGACACGCTAGCAGATCGAGCGCGGCATCGCACACTCCACGGATCCGCCGAAGGCGGGACGTGGGTATGTGAACCCAGGTGCCAAGTTCAGCGAGAGCGTCAGACCCGTGCCGGGAAGTGCTCGCGGAAGTAGCCCACCCAGAGCGCGGGCTTCTCGACGTCGTGGAACACGTCGCCAGCGAGCATCGAGGTAATCGTCTTGCGGAGGGCCGGGCGTTGTTCGGGATGGAACAAGAGGCCACGGAGCTCGCCGCGGTAGAACGACTGCACCGCCCCGAGAAAGAGGTCGCCTGCACGTCGGACCGCGTCGGCGTACTCGGTGAACCGCTCCTTCGACACATCGCCCGCAGCGAGGGCCTCGTCGACCTCGCGAGCGGCGCGATCCCCTCCGCCCATCGCCATGTGCGCCCCGGTCGAGAACAGCGGATCGAGGAATCCGCCCGAGTCGCCCACGGAGAGCCACCCGTCGCCCGCGAGCTCCGCGACACGGAAGCTGAAATCGGCCGCGGCGCGCACGGGCTCGGTCTTGGGAGCCTGCCCGACGAGGTGGTGCATCCACGGCGACCGCGCGAGGCACTGGTCGAAGAGCATCTGCAACCGGTCACTCGCCTCGGCGGGGCGCTGGCGATACTCGGTCGGGAACCCCTCGACCTCGCGATCGAACAGATCGTCGTTGCCCTTGATCCAGGCCTCGACGAGCGCGGTCGAGAGCACGAACCCCACGCTGGTCCGACCGTCCTTGAATGGGATGAACCAGGCCCAACCGGGCGTGGTCCCGTCGGGGTTCTTGCCGGCGAGGATCGTGATCTCGATCTGCCCCTCGTCTTCACCCTCGTTTCGGCGGCCGCCCTGCACCTGGGTGAAGATCGCCGTCTTGTCGAGGCCGGGGATGCGCGCCTTGTCGCGGCGGGTGCGCGCGAGCAGGGCCTCGCGCCCGGTCGCGTCGACCACCACGCGCGCGCCGATCCGCCGCGTCGCACCCTCGGGCGAGGTCGCCTCGACGCCGACGACGAAGCCACGCTCGTCGCGGATCGCCCCCTTCACGCGCCACCCCTCGCGCACGTCGACGCCGAGCCGCTGCGCGTTGCGCAAGAGGATCTCGTCGAACTCCCAGCGGGTGACCTGCCAGGCGTAGGGAATCGAGGGCGGAAACGCCTCGACGAACCGGTATTGGGCCGTCGATCCGGGGGCATCGACACCGAGCCCGTCGTCGAGAAAACGCGCTCCGTATTTGCGGAGGAACGTCGCGTCGAGCTGGTCGTGGAGGCCGAGCTCGCGGAGCACGGGCGTGCTCGAGGGAAGGAGCGACTCCCCGATGTGGAACCGCGGCAGGCGATCGCGCTCGAGCACGAGCACCTTGCGCCCACGCTGCGCAAGCCGACCCGAGACGGTGCTACCGCCCGGTCCGCCACCGATTACCACCACCTCGTGTTCTTCGTCCCACGTCATCCCGGCGCTCATTGGCGCGCGAACGTCGCTCTTTTGTGCGCCAGAGTCGAGGGCCTCCTGCGCCCCGAGTGACCGTTCGGGCGAAGCCGCGGCCGTCCGCCCCGCATGCGCTCACTTGTGCTACGAACCGCTCAGAAACGATGGACCAGCTCACGGCGCACCTCGATCGCGGATGGGACCTCGCGCAGCACGGCGACGCGCGCGGCGCCGAGGCAGCGGCGCGTCAGGCGCTCGAGATCGACCCCGACGCCCCCGAAGTCCACAACCTCCTCGGCTACGTGGCGGCCATGACCGGCGACGCCGAAGAGGCCATCGAGCACTACAAGAACGCCCTCGCCCTCGACGAGGGCTACTTCGACGCCATGCTCAACGCGGCCGAGGTGCTCGTGCACCCGCTCGGAGAGCTCGACGATGCGGTCGAGATGTGCGACGAGGCGCTCACCTGGGCCGAGACCGACGACGAGGTCGCGGACGCGCTCCTCATCAAGATCGACGCCCTGCTCAGCAAGCGCGACGACGAGGGCGTCAAACGCGCGCTCGCGATGATGCCCAAGGGCCCCTTCGAGAACGATCGCTACGATTTCCTCGTCGGGCGCGCCTGGTTCGAGGTCGGCCAGATCGAGCGAGCTTCCGAGCGCATCCAAGCCGCGCTCGCGCGCGATCCGGATCACGTCGAGGCACGCTACTACCTGGGTCTCATCCGCGACGCCTCGGGCGACCACCTCGGTGCGACCTCGGAGTTCCTCCGGGTCCGCAAGCTCGACGAAGAGGCGCCGCCTGCACCGTGGAGCCTTCCCCGCGAGGCGTTCGAGCAAGCCGCCCGGAGCGCGCTCGCCCGACTCGATCCTGCCCTTCGCCGGTTCGTCGAGCAGGCCGAGGTCTTCGTCCTCCCGCTCCCCGGCCACGAGGTGATCGCCGACGGCATCGACCCGCGCGCCCCCATGCTCCTCGACGGCATCGCCACGCCGGAGCGCCCCGGTCCGCCGTGCGCGCGCATCTTCGTCTACCAGCGCAACCTCGAGCGCGTGCTCGGCAGCGCCACCGAGCTCGAGGACGAGCTCGTCAACACGTTCGAGCACGAGATCACGGCGACCTTCCTCGAGAAGAGCCGCGGCGCCGAGCGCCCGAAGAGCGAGCTGAACTGATGCCTCCGACACCGGGTGACCGCGTCGTCCTCGTCACGGGGGCCTCGTCGGGCATCGGACGCGCGCTCGCCGAGGAGTACGTCCGTCGCGGCGCTCGCATCGCCCTGCTCGCGCGGCGCAAGGATCGCATCGAGGAGCTGGCTCGCTCACTCGGTGGTCGCGCCATCGCGATCGCTGGCGACGTGACCGTCGATGGCGATCTGGAGCGTGCGGTCGAAGAGATCCTGCGAACGTTCGGCCGCCTCGACGTGGTCGTTGCGAACGCAGGGTTCTCGGTGAACGGCGAGGTCGAGGGACTGAGCCTCGACGATTACCGCCGCCAGTTCGAGACCAACGTTTTCGGCATGCTCCGCACCATCCACGCGACGCTCCCGGCGGTGCGCGCCGCGCGCGGCTCGTACGCGCTCGTGGGCAGCGTCAGCGGCTTCGTCTCGGTTCCCGGCTACACGGCGTACTCCATGAGCAAATACGCCGTGCGCGCCCTCGCCGAGGGCCTCGAGCTCGAGCTCGCGCCTCACGGCGTCTCGGTCACACACGTCGCGCCGGGCTTCGTCGACAGCGAGATCCGCTCGGTCGACAATCGCGGCACGTACAAGGCGGCCAAGGCCGATCCGGTCCCCTCGTGGATGGTCGTCCCGGGCCCGAAGGCAGCGCGCGAGATCGCGGACGCCATCGACGCTCGACGCAGCGAGGCCGTGATCACCCGCCACGGTCGCGTGTTCGCGTCCCTCGGTCGCCACGCACCCGGCCTGGTCTACGGCATCCTTCGCCTCGGACGCCGATTCATCCCCGCGATCGACCAGTCCTGACTCAGTCGGGCGGGTAGGTCGCCGACTGCAGCCCGGGCGTGCCGTCGTAGACCTGCAACGAGTAGGTCTGCAGGTAGTAGTACTTCTCGTAGCCGCGCCGCTGGAAGCTGATCGCGCCGAACGTGTTGATCGCGATGGCCCATGCGGCGGCGGTTTTGAACAGCGCGCCGAAGGGCCGCGCGCCGATCGCGAGCAGCACGAACAAGTACATCGCGTAGTCGTTGGAGAACCGGTAGCCGAACTGCACCCAGCCGCTGTTCTGGTAGAGCAGGTCCTGGAGCGCGATCGGGAGCGCGGTCGCCCACAGCGCCCAGTGCAGCGCTCCCTTCTGCTTGGGCCAGAGCAGCCAGAGGAACAGCGGCGTGGTCACCCACAGCGCCACGCCGTTGCCCGAGAACTGCACGCGTCCGATGTGCGCCGGCGCGGTGGCGGGGTTCACGATCGGAAGGAGCGTGAACGCGCACGTCATGTTGCGCGAGAGGTAGTGGTAGCTGAACAACCCCCACCGCTTCACGCGCTCCATCCACACGACGTTCAACAGCGTGTGGCCGAACTCGAACGGGTCGCCGAAGCGAGCCTTGTTGATCGACAGCATCACGCCGATGGCGGCGAGGATCGGCAGCGCGAACAGCACGTAGCGCAGCATCACCGCGCGCTTGTCGAGCTTGTTCCAGGCGTCGCGCGCCCGCTCCAGCAGCGTGCCGTCGGCGCGCACGTCCTCACGAAGCGATACCCGAGCCGCCTCGAACGCAAACAGCGCCACTCCCAGCACGAACGGCGGCCGGGTGTGCCAACCGCACCCGACCAGCAGCCCCGCGAGCGCGCAGGCCCACAGGCGATCCGCGTGCAGCGTGGCGAGCAGGTACCCGCCCGCGAGCCCGACCGCGACCACGTGCGCGGCGAACCACACCGATCCCTGGATGGCGCTGAAGAAGTACACGCTGCCGAACGCGAAGAGGAGCGCGATGAACGCGTTCTCCTTCCAACTGCGGGGGTTCCGGCCTTGCAACCGGAGCCGCTCGAGCGCCAGGTACAACAGCGCGGGTCCGATGCCCGCGATGCCGACGATGAAGAGCGCGTCCTTGAACATCAGCGCGCTGCCCGCGATCGCCACGAACGGGTACATCAACACGGCCGGGAACACCGGGAACGAGTTGAAGTACCGCACCTCCACCTTGCCGCTCGGATCGGCGTGGCGCACGACCGCCCAGTCGTTGCCCATGTCGACCTCGCGTCGACGGTGACGACCGGCGATGTCCTCTTCGGTGAGGTACCAACGCCCCGCCTTCCAACACTCCGCCTGGATGGCGAAGTGGTTGTTCATCGTGTGGATCTCGAGCCGATCGCCAGAGGCCCACGCGAACACGGCGGTGCAGATCGCGTAGATCGCGAACGCGATCCCCAACCTGCGCTTCAGCGAAGCGAAGGCGTCCCCAGTGGTGCCCTCGGGCGGCTCGCGCTCGGACATCGCGCGGCACGCTACTCGATTGGGGCGCGAACGTGGCGGAATTGCGACGCCAGTCCGGCTCGAATCGGGTCCGTGCGCGCAACCTACGCGGAGCGGCAGAGCGGAGCGCGTCAGCGCGGAGCGAACGCTGCGAGCGGCTGGTGGGGGGTGTCGGGGGGAGCGGCAGCTGGCGCTCCCCCTGACCTCAACGACAGCGCGCGAGCTTCTCCAGGCGGCACCACGGATCTCCGACGCCGCTCTGGCTGCAGCTCGCGTGCTCGCACGGGTCGCGCCCGACGCAGGTCGCGCGCGTGCCGTGAACACAACGCCCGTCGACACAGCGCTCGACCCCATCGCACAGGTTGCCGTCAGCGCAGTCGCGATCCTCGGCGCACGCCGCGGGCAACGCGTGACACGCGAAGTCGACGCCGCACCCCTCCGTCGAGGAGCACTTGGAAGCGTCGGGTTTGGCGCCGCACCCCGCCGGGTTGGCAACCGAATCCCCGAGGCAGACCCCTACGCCACACGCTCCGACGGCACCGCACCGCGCATCGACCGGCAGGTGCACGCACCGGCCAGCGATGCATGCGTCGTCGGTGCAGCTCCGAGCGTCGTCGCACTTGGGATCGCCGTCGCCCGAGCAGCCGTCGAGCGGCTGGCAGCCTCGATCGAGCGAACACCCCCCCGCGGTGCAACTCCCTTTGCTCGCGTCGAACGCGCATCCACCCGCGCCTTCGTCGCAAAACGCCACGGCGCAACCACCGGGATCGCGGCAGGCGGCGTTGCGCGTCGAGGTGCACGCCCCCGCGATGCATTCCTCGACCCCGGTGCAGAAGGAGCCGTCGTCGCAGTCGGCCCGGGTGACACACGGGTCGCCGGGCGCCGGCTTGTGTTTGCCGGAATCGGGCACCGCGGCGTCCACGGCGGAATCGACGACGGGCGAATCCGAGGAAAAGTCGCCCCCGCTGCACCCATCCGGCTGCAACCGGGCGAGCGCCAAGGCCGAGATTGCCCACCGCACGAAGCTCACGGGCCGAAAGAATGACACGATCAGCCCGACGGTGCAGATGGGGATGAATCCGCGAACGCCCCTGGCCGTCGATCCGAAGACCGGGTACGACCGGATCCCTTGTTGGAGGATTCTTCGATGCGCACGCTCCTTCGCCTCGGCACGCTCAGCCTCTTCGCCGGCCTGGCCGCCTTCGCCACGATGAGCACCAACGGGTGCACCGTGCTCGTGAACGATGCGCCGCTCGACGCAGGCGACGACGCGATCGTCACCGACGACGGCGTCGACACCGCCACCACCGACTCCGGCGCGGACGTCGCGACCGACACCCCCACCGATGCAGCGGCCTACGCGGTCATCGTGAAGGCGGACGATCTGGTCGGCGGCGCGGCCGACGACGTCCGCGACTACGGCGGCGGCTCGACCTACCTCGACATCACGGCAGGCGGCCGCATCTCGTACGCCGTCGCCGCCTATGGCACGGGCAGCACGACCATCGAGTCGAACAAGATCGAGAACGGCACCGGCGGCAAGCGCGTCGACGGCCGTCTCGTCGGGCTGCCCACCGACAAGGGCGAGCTCACCATCACGGTGACGGGCTACCTCCGCGGCCTCAACGGCAACAACGCCGACGTCCCGAGCACCCGCGTCGCCTGGGCGACGACGACCTGCAAGGCGACCCCGAGCGCGACCGCCGACGTCACCGCGACCTGCGCGACCAAGCTCGCGCTCATTCCCACGCTCAAGGGCATCCTCTTCTCGAGCGACGTGCTCCCCGCCGACTACTGCGCTGGCAAGGGCGCGACCGACTTCGAGACCCTCCGCGCGCGTACGCCGTTCACCGGCACCGCCACCGTCTCGAAGACGACCAACGACTGCCTCGGCGTGATCTGGGTCCCGGAGAGCGAGTTCCTCGCCAAGGAAGTCAGCGGCGTCACCGAGTGGTCGCTCAGCGCCGAGGTGAAGTCCTCGAGCACCGCCTGCACCATCGCCACACCGTGCAAGGTCGACCGCGGCACCGGCACGGCCAAGCTCGACATCTACGTGGTCGGCGACTCGTGCAAGCTCACCAACGCCTCGACCGGCGGAACCTGCTTCTGAAGCTCAAGGACAGCCCGCGACGGAGATCGTCTCCGTCGCGAGCGCGATCTCGGGCTTGCCTGCCGGCTTCGCCGTTCCATTGATCGCGACGGGGCCAGCGCAGAGCGCGGCGGCCTCGTCGGTCGTGATCGCCGACTTGGTGATCGTGTAGGCGAACGACGTGCGCTGGCCGGGCGCGAGGTCGATGGGGAACGCGGTGCCCTTGGGCAGCTCGAACGCGGCGCCTGGAACGAGCTGCGTCGTGCCCCGGTAGATCCCGAGTTGGATCGCTTCGACGCGCACCGACTCGTTGCCGTACTTGCCGAGGTCGAACACGATCTCGACCGCGCCGTCGAGCTTGCTGCCGAACGAGTTCGTGCCCTTGGTCAGGGTCGCGCCGCGCGCGAACACCGACAACGACACGTCCTCCTTCGCACCGCAGCCGCCGAGAGCCGACGTGACCGCGAGCGCGGTGGCGAAGAGGACGCTACGCACGCGACTTCCTCGTCGCGAGCCGCGCGGCGAGCTTCGACAAGAGAGGCGCCTTCTGCACCTCGCGGACGACCGCTTGCTCGTCGATGTCGCGGTTCGACATCTCTTCTTCGACGGCCTCGTAGAGCCAGGTCGACTGCTCGGCGTCGCTGACGCAGTTCTTGGCGCGATGGCCGCGCCACTCCTGCGCTCCGACCGTGCGCCACGCTTCGCCGAACGGCGCCCAGAGGTCGCCGAGCAAGCTCGAGATGAGCTCGATTTCGTGCTCGAGACCGTCCCATGATTCGGGCGCGGTCTCGGCGTGCTTCTTGGCACGCTCGGGGTTCTGTTTTCGTACCTCTTCGAGCGCGCAGCGGATCGCGATCACGTCGTCGGCAAAGCCGATCACGCCAACGCCACCGGTGTACGGGATGAGGTTGCTGGGATTGAGGTTGTAGAAGATGGCAGCAGCGGCGAGCGCGCGCAGATCGTCGGAGATCTCGGGGTCATCCACGACCGCGAACAACGCCTTCAGATCGGCCGGGATCGACGACACACGCGCGCGGACGACCGCGATCGCGTCCTGGTCGGACATGGGGCGCAGCATAGGCGACAAGCAGTCGACAGTCGACAGGCGACTACATATTGGGGTCGAAGGTCGAAGGTCGACGGTCGAATTTCGCCGAGAGCGGGCGGCGTCTGCCCAGTGCGGCCGCCCAAAAAGCCCGAAGGCCGGAGGCTTTGGACCTTCGACCTTCGACCTTCGACAGCGCGGCGGAGCCGCGCGCCGTCACGGCACCGGATCGCTCTTCACGCCCTTGGACGCGGCGTTCTTGCATCCGAGCTCGACGCCGGTCGGACCGTCCTTGGTCTTGACGATCTTGAACTCGACGCGACGGTTCTTCTCCCACGCGGCCTCGTTGTGCTGCGTGGCCGTTCCATCGGGGTTGTCGAGCGCGCAGTACTCGCCGAAGCCCTTCGCGCGGATGCGCGACTTCTCGACGCCCTTCTGCTGCATGGCGAGCACGACCGAGTTCACGCGTTCCTGCGTGAGCTTGAGGTTGTAGTCGTCGTTGCCGCGCTCGTCGGCGTGGCCCTGGACCTCGACGAGCGTGAACTCGGGGTGGCCCTTCAGCGTCGCAGCGACGGCGTCGATGATCGGCATCGACTCCGACTTGATCTTCGCGCTGTTGTAGTCGAACTGGATCTTCTCGAGGATGACGATGGTCGAACCCTCGATGATGACCTTGCCCTTGTCGGGGCAGCCGTCCTCGTCCTCGAAACCGTTGTAGGTCTCGGGCTGCATCGGGCACTTGTCATCCTTGTCGAGGATGCCGTCGTGGTCGTTGTCCGGATCCGGGCAGCCGTCGGTGTCCTCGAAGCCGTCCTTGTCCTCGGGCTCGTTCGGGCACTGGTCATCCTTGTCGAGGATGCCGTCCTGATCGTTGTCCGGATCGGGGCAGCCGTCGGTGTCCTGGAACCCGTCCTTGTCCTCGGGGTCGTCGGGGCACTTGTCCTTCGAGTCGGGGATGCCGTCCTTGTCGCGGTCGCCGTCGATGCCGTCGGGGCATCCGTCTTCGTCGGCGATGCCGTTCTTGGTCTCCGGATCGTTCGGGCAGGCGTCGTTCTTGTCGGGGATGCCGTCCTGATCGTTGTCCGGATCGGGGCAACCGTCCTCGTCCTGGAACCCGTCACGATCCTCGGGATCGTCCGGGCACTTGTCGACGTCGTCCTTGATGCCGTCGCCGTCGCGGTCACCGATCGAGGGCTCGAAGATGAAGCCGAGGAACCCGCGGGCGGTCGCGGCTTGGTAGCCCTTGAGGTAGCCGACGCCGCCACCGAGGAAGAGATAGCTGTTGCGCTCGACGAAGATCTTCACGCCGCCGACGCCTTCGGCGGACATGCCCGCGGAGCCACCCGCGTCGTTCTTCAGCAGGTAGTGCGAGTAGGTCTCGCCGACGAGATCGACGTCGTCGGTGATGCGGTAGCTGAGGCCGAGGCGGGCGACGGCCGCGGTGCCGTGTTTCAGGCTCTTGCCCGGATCGCCCGCCTTGAGATCACCGACCGTGCTGCCGTTGCCGGTGATGATGTTCGCGCCGACGTTGAGGCCGATGCGGAACCGCTGCGCGGCGCCGAAGCGCTTCTCCAAAGCGAGGAGCGGCGTGAGCGCGACGCCCGGGTCGGCCGCGTACCCCATGCTCGTCTCGCGGCTCGCGGGCACCTCGGCCTGGAACACGATCGCCATGCCGATCGGCGAGTCTTCGACGCGGAGGATGCGGTACTTGAGGTTCAGGGCGTAGTTGCCGCTGAAGAACGAGTTGACGTCGGTCTTCCGGGCGGCGGTGCCAGGGGCCTCGGTGCCCGCGGAGGGCGCCGCAGTGCAGTCCGGCGCGACGCACTTCGCAGGGTCGGCCGCGTCGCCCTGAACGAGGTCGGTCGGGATGCCGACGCCGACGGTGAAGTTCTTGAACGGCGAGTAGCTGATGAAGAGGGTGCCGTGGAACTGGCTGTTGATCAGCTGCGGTTCCTTGCCCGCACGTGCCACGCCCTGGGGCGTCGCGGTGTCGCGGAGACGGAGCAGACCGAACCCGCCGTCGAGCACGAGGCCGAACGCGAGGTCGCCCTTGCCGAGGACGTCAGTGCCATTGACGGTGAAGAAGCCCTTCGAGTCGACCGCCGACCGGAAGAGGCGCGTGTTCATGCCGTCGCCGTTGTCGAGGCTCGTCGACGCATTCGCGTGCGTCGAGACCGCGCCGCACGCACCCGCGAGCGCGGCGCTCGCAAAGAACGCGCGAAGTGCGCGACGAGATCGGAGAAGCGAAGCCATCGGAACTCCTCTTGGCAGCCGGGGCACCCCGGCACGATTGAGCACACCCGAAATAAGGTGATCGCTCGGGGCCGCCTGCATTTTGCGCCGCGGGACTACCACGGGCCAAAATCGGCGGTCAAACGGAAAGGCGACGGTGTATGTCCCTGCGCTCGTCCGGGCCAGCAACTTCGCCCACTCCCCCTGCGCTCCGCTAGAGTGCGCGCCGTGCTCCGTGTGTCCGGACCGTCAGCGAGGTTCGCCGCGCCCCTCCTCGGTGCGCTGATCGCCATCGTGGCACTCCCGCCGCGAGACGCACGGGCGGATCAGGTGACGCTCGCCGGCTCGTGGTCGGCTGGGCCCCTCGTCGAGAACGTCACCGTCACCTCGTGGGTCGACGAGTGCGGCCCCAAACCCAAGAGCAGCTCCAGCCCGGGCGGCGGCTTCAAGGTTTCGGTGAGCGGCGACGAGCTGGTGTTCTCGGGCGGCAAGTCGTTCCGCACCGATCAATGCTGGGACATGGGGCTCGCGAGGCGGGTGTCCCACAGCGCCACACCAGCAATCCGTTGGTGGAAGACCCGCTGCGAGAGTCCCCCGGGCGATCCGCGCACCGCGGCGATCACCACCGTCGTCCGAGCGATCGACGACGACACGATCGTGCTCTCGGAAACCGCGCGCTACTCCTCGACGCTCACCAGCGGCGCCTGCACCGCGAACGTGGAGCGGTCGCGCACTTTCAAGATCGTCGCCCGCGAGGGCGCCGCGCCCACGCCGACCGCAACCGCGACGGCGACGGCGACGGCGACCGCAGCTCCGACACCCACGGTCACCGCGAAGCCGCCCCCCGCCCCGACGGTCGACTGCAGCAGTCCGGGAGAGGCCGCGACCCTCGAGGTCAAACCGCGCAAGAAGCGAGTGAGACCGGGAGAGCAGTTCGACTTCCGTGCCCGCTTACTCGACGGCAAGGGCTGCGAGGTCACGGGCAAACCGAGCTTCCGGCTCGCACCCGACTCCTCCTCCATCACCACGATCGCCCTCGAGAGCAGCGGGCACGTGAAGATCAGCGCGGACGCCGAGCCCGTGCTCGCGGCGATCCTCGTCGAAGCTGCCGGCAAGTCGGCGCGGGTCGAGCTCGAGGTGATGAGCGACCAGGCCTACGCTGATCTCCTCGCCGCAGGCGGGGGCGACGCGGGTGCCGACGAGAGCGCTGTCGCGATCGTCGTGACCAGCGGTGGAGGGGGCGCGAGCAAGGTGGTCGACCCGGGCAAGCCCGAAGAAGGCCGGCGTCGCTTCGCCTACCTCGCGATCGCGGGTGGGTTCTGCACGTTGCTGGCGCTCGGCGCGATCGTGTTCTGGCGCCGCGGCAACGCGAAGGTCGCCCACGAGCAGGCCAAGCGAGACGCAGCACGAGCCAAACGAGCCGAGGAGAAGACGGCAAGGGTCGCGGCGCCGCCGCCCCCAGGTTCCCGTCAGTGTCCGACTTGTCAGGCGGTTCTCCCACCTCACGCCGAGTTCTGCCCGAACGACGGAACGCGCCTCGGCAGCGGTGCGACCGCGCCTGTCGCGGCCATGCAGCCCTCCCGGCCGGCCGCCCCCCGTGGCCGCATCTGCCCGGTCTGCGGTGGCCGATACGAGGCCGAAGCTGCGTTCTGCAGCAAGGATGGGGCATCACTGGTACCGCTGAACTGACCTCGACGACCTCACCACGCCAATCCGCCGCCGCCACGCGCGTCCAAGCGAAAGCAAGCGCGCAGGCAGACCGACACGACCGCACTCTCCTTGATCGTCCCCTTCGGTTCCAATTACACTTCACGCGCCCGGTTCACACGGGCTCGTGCCGGCATGCTGCACTCGCAGACGACGCCATTCACGGGCATCGCGGCCATTCATTCTCGGCTGTCACCGAGCAAGGTCGCGAAAAGAGGCAACGCAACATGAAGATCTCGTGCCAGTCCTGCGGAGCGAAGTACAACATCGCCGACGAGAAAGTCCGCGGGAAGATTGTCAAGATTGCCTGCAAGAAATGCGGTGCGCGCATCGAGATCGATGGACGCGAGCCCGCCGAGCAAGCGCAGGATCAGGACGAGACCCGCGTGTTCGACCAGGCCCAGGCTCCAGCGCCTGGCAGCGACACATGGACCGTTTCGATCGACGACAACGACCAGCGTGAGGTCACCACCGCGCAGCTCGCCGAGCTCGTCCAGCAGGGCGTCGCGACGCCCGACACGTTCGTCTGGCGCGACGGCATGGGCGATTGGCAGGCGGTGCGTGACGTTGCGGCCCTCCAGGGCGTGATGTCAGGCCGCGCCGCTCCGAGCGCGCCTCCCGCCGCCCCCGCCTTCCCCTCCGAGCCCCCGACCGCTGCGTACCAGGCCGTGCATCACGACATGCCGGGCAACGGTGGCGGTTCGGCGCCGCTCGCGGCAGCGGCCGGAGGATACGGCTCTCCCGCCATCGAGACCTCGCAGCCCGCGCGCCTCGGCGGCTCGCGTCGCGGTGGAGCCGTCGACCTCTTCGCGTCGCAGACGGTCAGCAACGAGGAAGAGGACGTGGCGACCAGCGCCCCCGCCGGGGGTGGCATGTTCGGCGCCGTGGGTGGCGCGCCCATGGGCGACGCGAAGCCCATCGGCGCGCGCAACGAGAACAGCGTGTTGTTCTCGCTGTCGGCGCTCACCGCCTCGGGCCCCGCCCCGGCCGCACATGGCGGCGGTGGCACCGACGACGAGAAATCCGGGCTGATCGACATCCAGAAGCTCGCCGCGGCCGCCAAGCCTGGGAACGGCGCCCGCGACGATCGCGCCAAGCTCGACGACATCATGAACCTCGGCGGCGGCGGAGCCTTCGGTTCTGCGCTCGGTTCGCCGATCCTCGCGCCGCCTCCGGCCACGGCCCTCGCCGAGAGCCCGGGCGCCGCCGAAGAGAAGAAGGGCGGCAACAAGGGCCTCATCATCGCGATGGGCGCCATCGTGGCGTTGCTCCTCATCGTGGTCATCGTGCTGCTCGTCACCAAGAAGGACGACGCGGCGGCCACCAAGGACAAGGACAAGAGCAGCGACGTCGCCAAGGCCGACGACAAGGGCGACAAGAAGCCCGAGAAGAAGGACCCGCCCGCGGGCGGCGACACCGCAGCTCCGCCGAGCACCGAGACCGCGCCCGATCCTGCCGGCGGCCCGATCGGCAAGCCTGGCGGCAAAGCCCCTGCGGCGGGTACGGCGGCAGGCACCAAGCCGACGACCACCGCCACGGGCGACAAACCCGCGGGTACCGCGACCACTGCTGCGGCCTCGCCGACCACCAAGTGCACGTCTCTCGACTGCATGATGGGACCGGCACCGAAGGATCCGCCGAAGGATCCGCCGAAGCCCGCGGGCGCGGAGTTCGACAAGAGCGCGGCCATCGCGTCGCTCAAGGCCGTCCCGTACAAGGACTGCGGCTCGGGCGGCGGCGGCAAGGTCCAGGTGACCTTCGCGCCTGGCGGCAACGTCTCGAGTGCGGTGGTCACCGCCGGCGAGTACGACGGTGCGACCAAGAGCTGCATCCAGAACCGCTTCAAGGGCGCAAAGGTCCCCGCGTTCAGCGGCGATCCCAAGTCCTTCGCCTGGGGCGTCAGCCTCTAGTCCAGACCCGGCGGGCGCCCGCGTCGGTTGTGTGCCTCGTTGGGCCACGGTCGACCGGGCGCTCGGCTGTTTTTGTCGCTGGTCTGCTGGAAATCAGCTGAAAACGTGCGCGATTTTCCGGTGGCGCGTACGATGCACAGTCTGGGTCGCCCTGATGTCTCTCGAGTCCCCTCCGCCCCCGATCGCCCCCGCCCCCAGTCGGTGGGCGTTCGCGCTGGTCGCCGCGGTCGTGGCGGGCCTGTTGGGGACCAGCGCGTGCATCATCGGGCCGAAGCAGGACGATCCGGAGGCGGACATCGATCGCGGTCTCGACGCCTCGACCGGCGCCGACACGAGCGACATGAGCGACACGTCGCCCGCGGCATTCACCGAGACCGGCTCCACGGACACCGAGACGCCGCCGAGTCCCCCGGACGCCGACGCCGCGACCGACGGGGCCGACGACGCCCCCAGAATCGACGCGGGATGCGACGCCGACGCCGGCGATGCCTGCGCACCTGGAGGGGCAGATGCGCTCACGGCTGATTGACCCCTCGCGCGCCGTGCTCGTCGCCGTGCTCCTCGGCGCAGGCGCGCTGAGCGCGTGCATCATCGGTCCCAAACAGGACGATCCCGAGCCCTCGCTGAAGGTCGGCGAAGGAGACACGGGCGTCTCGTTCGACGCCGGCGGCGGCGGCCCTCAGGACACCGACGCGAACGACAAGCTCGACGACGCGACGGTTACCGACACCGGGACGAGTGCTTCGGTCGATGCCGCGCCCCCGCCCGCCGACGCTTGCGGCGACGGCGACGCGTGTGTGCCGGACGGCGGCGCCGACGGCGCGAGCGACGCACCCGACGCGGCGACGGACGCGAGCGACGGCGCGGGCGACGTGCTTGGAGGGGACTGAGATGCGGCGGCTGCTGTTCGTGCTCTTTCTCCTCGCGTGCGCCCTGCTCGGGGCGTGCGTCATCGGTCCCAAACAGGACGATCCTGCGGAGAGCGCTCCAACGAGCGACGCGGGCCTCGACTTCGACAGCAGCTTCTCCAGTGACACCAGCGGCGGCCTCGATGTCGGAGGCGTTCCCGCCGACGGAGCGGGCGGTGGCGGCGACACCACCTCTCCGCCGTCCGGCGACGCGAGCGCCGACGCGAGCTCTGACGCCGACGCGGCGTCCGATGCAGCGCCGGATGTCGTTTCCGAAGCCGGTTCCGATGCCGTGTCGGAAGGGGGCTGAGTCGTGACGCGCGCACGTCTCCTCATCCTGTGCAGCGCAGCGTTCGCCCTCGGCATCGCCGCATGCGTGATCGGTCCCAAACAAGACGATCCCCTCGCGGGCTCCACCATGGGCACCGACTCCGGCACCGGTGGGCTCGACTCTGGTGAAGAAGACCCGGCCACCCGCGACGCGACCTCGGGCGGCGACACGCTCGCACCGAACAGCGAGACCTCCGTGCCGGCGGACACCGGCACGGCGGACACCGGAGCCTCCGACGCAGCCTCCGAAGCGGGGGACTCGGGAGCTGATGCCGACGCGGTGTCGGACTCGAGCCCTGACGCACCCGACGGCGATTGATCAGGGTGTGATCGGCGGGAGTGGCGGCGCGACGCGCACGTCGAGCCGATACGAGCCCGAAGCGAGCGAGTACCCGTCGACGATGATCCAGTACGTGCCCGCGTCGACGGTCCGATCGAGGAACGCGTTGTCGACCACGTAGCCAGCCGCGCAACCGTCGGTGATCTCGATCCCCGGGCAGGTCGCGCCCTGACGCACGCTGAGCGTGGTGGTGAACGCGCTGCCGAAAGCATCGACGATCAGGCGGGATTTCTTGGGGATGTCGATGCGGTAGATGACCTCGGGGGCGCCGCCCTTGGGCATGCCGACGGTGTCGCAGGACGAATCGAGGTCGGCGCCCTTGCCTCCCGTGCTCCCGACGAAGAGCCCGCCTTCGGGCGGGATGACCACCGGCGCATCGCTGCACTTGTCGGCGCCCACCGGGCCGGGGGTCGCCGCGGGGCGCACGAACGCCGAGAGCGACGGCTGCGCGCCCAGCAGGCTCTCGACCACGACGCGGTAATCACCGGCGGCCATCGCGCGACGGTTGATGCGCGACGGATACCCGCGCGCGCAGCCGAACTCCATCGAAGAGCAGGACGGCGAGGACACGCCGAGCCCGACGTAGTCCGAGCCGGTCGGCCGGGCGACGAGCAGGACGTCGGACGCGACCTCGAGCTTCAGCGAATACGCTGCGTCGAGCGCGAACGGTGCATAACCAGGTGATGAAATGCAGCTCGCGGCGATGTCGTCGGCGTGGCCCTTCAGATCGACCAGCGTCGTCGTCTGCAGCGGCAGCGCCGCCGCGCCGGTGCAGATCTCGTTGCCTTCCGCCGTCGTCGCAGGCGAGAGCGAAGCATCGACGGTGACGTCCGTCGGTGCACTCGCCGCGACCGTCACGTAGTACCGGCCGGCGGGCAGCCCGCGAACGAAGTAGTCGGCGGGATTGCCGCTGCCACATTTGATCTCGTTGCTCAACGCGGCGCAGCCCGCGTCGCGCAGGCCGACGACCGTGCGCACGCCCGCGGAGGCCGGCGTGACTCGAACGCGCAGATCGCGTGGCGAGGGGACGTCGATCGCGTAGACGAGCGGGCCCGCTGCGGAGTCGCAGGCGCTCGGCGTCTTGCCCACGTCGACGATCTCGGCGCCGAGCACCGCGGCCGTCTTGGTGCCATCGAGCAACGGCAACGCGGTCGCGCACGAGAGGTTCGTCGCGGCAGGGGTCGGCGCGAGGTAGTTGATCTTGAGCTCGACCTTCCCCTCGCCGACGCCGAACAGGTACAGCGGCCACGTCCCTGGCGCGAGGTTGCGCATCTTCAGGCGAATCGAGGCCGCGGTGGGCGGCTGCGCCGCACAGCCGCTCTCGGTCGTGGCATCGCCACAGAGCTTGCTGCTCGCGAGCGCGACCCTCGTGCCGGACGCGGGCGTGGCCACGACGTCGATGTCTTGCGCCTCGGTGCCAGTCACCTTCACCGCGACCACGATCTGCCGCGGGTACTCGGTGGTGGGCGCGCAGGTCGCCGGGATCTTCCGCGCCGTGCCGGCGAGGCTCACGCCGTAGGTCCCCGGTTTGTCGACGACCAACGCGGTGTCGCAGGACGCATGGAGCGGCGTGATGCAGTCGGACTCGTCGACGGCGCCATCGCAGTCGTCGTCCTTCTTGTTGCCGCAGATCTCCTTGGCCTTGCTGGAGACGGTCGGGTCGTTGTCGTCGCAATCTTTGCCCTTGCCGACGCAGGTGGCCGTGCCGTCGCCGTCGCCGTCGTTGTCGCGAACCGAATGCTCGCAGGTGCGGGTCGCCTCGATGCAGCGGTCGATCGAGCAGGTGTCGCCGGTCGAGCAATCGACGACCGCTCCCGGGACACAGCCGATGCGAGGATCGCAGCGCTCGACGCCGTTGCAGTAGAGGCCGTCGTCACAACGGGTGTCGTCGGGCGTGGCGCGGCAACGCTTGACGGTCGGGTCGCACTTGAAAGAAGCGCACGGGATCTCGGGGCGCGCGCACTGCCCGTCGTCGATGCACGGGCCACCGAGGAACGGGTCGGCGTCGGGGATGATCGTCTCGCCGGCCGCATCGGGGTTGGCGGCGCCATCGGAAGCGTCTTCGGGGGTGCCGAAGCGATCGGTGGCGCTCTTGTTGCCGCACGCGAGCAGGAGCAGCGAAGAAAGGAGAACGGCGCGGCGCACGATGGGAGCTTAGTTCAAGAACCGCTTGTCGACCGGCTTGCGTCCACGGAGGTCGCGATCGTCGATGCGGCCGCCCGGAAGGACCCGCAGCCCCCCGGACCGCTTGGCCTGGACCGCGGCGACCCGCCGGCGATCGAGGAAGTCGTCGATGCGGTCCCAGTACCGACCGAGCAACCAGCCGACACCGATGGCGCCGAGCGAAGCAGCGGGCGACTCGTGCGCCGACCGCGCGAGGATCGAGAGGACCGCGAGCCCGAGGATGATCCACACGAACACCCGCGCGCTCACGGGCGGGAAGAACAAGCGCTTGTTGGGAAAGCGCACGCCCCAGGCCGTGGTGAGCGCGAACCCGAGCGGCGCGACCCCGTACACCGGCGCCGTGAAGTACACGGGATGCACCAGACCGTAGAGGCTCGCGACGATGCCCGTGCCGAGCACCGCGAGGAGCGTGAACAACAGGAACCGCTTGGTCCCGAGGGACTCCTCGAGGTCGGTGCCGAAGAAATAGAGGCCGGCGCACGCCCAGAGCACCGCCGACACGTCGACGGCCTGCACCAGGGGCCAGGTGACGAGCCGCCAGAGTTGGACCGACTTGAGCACCAGCTTCGGGTAGAGCGCGATGTACTGCGCGAACCAGCCTCGCTGCAGCCATTGCTGCTCGATGAGCTGCACCACGAACAGCGCGACGACCGCGATGAGCATCACCTTGACCGCTTTGGTCAGGCGGGGGAACGCGATCTGCGGCGTCGGGCCGTAGTCGTCGCCGCGAGGAGGCATGAAAGTGAGATAACGCAGCCGACCTGAGGTCGCCAGGGTCGGGCGACCGCGCCTCCCCCGGCGCGCAGAGCGGCGCAAAAGCAGGCTCGGCCGCGACGGGCCGCACCGGCTGGCAGCGCGCCGGATGAGGTGCGCTAGACTCTGGACAAGATGGCTGGGGTGGTTTGCCGCGTCTGCGAGCTCGAGAACGCGGAGGGAGCTCGCTTCTGTTCGGCGTGCGGCGGCGCCCTCCAAACGGAGAAGGGCGGCGACGCCCTCGTCGGCACCCAGGTCGCGGGCAAGTTCCGCATCGAGAAGCTCCTCGGCAACGGCGCGATGGGGCGGGTGTACAGGGCCACGCACATCGCGCTCGACCGCGGCGTCGCGCTGAAGGTGATGCACGATCACCTCGCGCGCTCCAGCGACTTCGCGATCCGATTCGTCCGCGAAGCGCGCGCAGCCAGCAAGCTCGATCACCCGAACAGCATCCGCGTGCTCGACTTCGGTCGCACCGACGCGAACGAGGGCAACCTCCTCTACCTCGTGATGGAGCTGTTCATCGGGAGCGACCTGTACGGTCTGCTCCGCGACGAAGGCCCCCTCGAGCTCGTGCGCTGCGGCAAGATCGTCAACCAGGTCCTGTCCGCGCTCGAGGACGCGCATGCGATGGGCCTCGTGCACCGCGACATCAAGCCCGAGAACGTGCTCGTCGGGAAGAAGACCGACGGCAGCGACATCGCGAAGATCTGCGACTTCGGCATCGCGAAGGTCACGCAGGACGAGGGCCCCAAGCTCTCGCAAGCCGGCAACATGATCGGCACGCCCCTCTACATGTCGCCCGAGGCGGCGATGGGGCGCGAGTGCGACGCGCGCGCCGACCTCTATTCGGTCGGGATCATGCTCTACGAGATGGTGACCGGCACCCGCCCCTTCGACGCGCCTTCGCCGCTCGAGGTCGCGCGCATGCAGGTGGAGGAGATCCCGCAGCCGCCGTCGGTGCGCGCACCGGAGCGGAACGTCCCGAGCTCGCTCGAACGCGTCATCCTCAAGTCGCTCGCCAAGCGCGCCGAGGAGCGTTGGCAGAGCGCGCGCGAGTTCCGCGAGGCGCTCGAGAGCGCGATCGGCGCATCGAACGCGCAAGCCCAGGCCATCCCCACCGTGCCCTGCAAGTCGTGCGGCACGCAGGTCGCCACCGGCTCGCGCTTCTGCCCCTCGTGCGGCACCGTGGTCGCGGGCGCCCCCGGCACGCAGCGTCGTGCCGCTGCACCGACGCGGGGCAGCGACACCAGCGGCTTCGCCGGGCTCTCGGGCATGCTCCCCGATCGTCTCCTCGGCGATCTCCGTCGCGCGGCGAGCGAGGCCGCCTCCGAGCGACGCACGCTCGCGGCCCTCGCCATCGATCTCATCGGCAGCGACGACGCGGGCGATCCAGAGGAGCTCGCGGGTCGCATCGGCGATCGCTTCGAGCTCGTCTCGCGGGTGCTCCACGGCTTCGACGCGCTCATCCAAGGCGCCGGCGGCACCCGCGTCACCGCGCTCTTCGGCATCGGCGCCGCAGCAGAGGAGTCCGAGACGCTGGTCGCCAAGGCGGTCGAGGCTGCCTTCGCGGTGCGCCGCGAGGCCGCAGGAGCCAAGTGGTTCAAGGGCGCGGTCGCGAGCGGCGTGTTCCTGGTCACGCCCGGCCCCAACGGCCCGACCGTGCTCGGTGCAGCGGCGCAGACCGCGGGCCGCAACGCGGAGCTCGCACGCTCCGGCGAGCTGGTCGTCGACGAGTCGATCAAGGGGCGTGTCGGCGAGGGTTTCACCACCGTTCCGTCGCGCGGCGGCCTGTACCTCGTACGCGAGGACTTCGCGCAACAATTCGTTTCGCCGTCGATGCGTCCGTTCGTCGGACGCGAGGCCGACGTCGAGGCGATGATCCTCGCCGCCCGCGAGGCCTTCGAGAAGGGTCACGGTCAGGTCGTGGCCATCAGGGGCGAGGCCGGCATGGGCAAGACGGCCCTCATCCGCGAGGCCACCAAGCGGATGGGCGACATGAACATCCGCTGGCTGCGCGTGGCATGCCGGCCGACGGGTGCGCAGCAGCTCGGTGCCTTCCGCGACCTGGTGCTGGTGTACACGGGCGTCGGTCGCGGCGCCTCGCCCGACATCGTCAAGCAGTCGCTCGCGGGCGATCGCGGCTCGCTCGCAGGGCTCGGGTTGGGCGCGGCCGATCAGCAGCACCTCGTCGGCATGCTCGTCGGACGATCGCCCACCACCGGGACACGCACGGGCAGCGGCAGCGTCCCGCCGGTCCCGGGCACGGCGATCGGGCTCCGGGCGATCACCAGCGGCTCCACGGGCGTCCGCGCCGTGCCGGCCGACCCGCGCGCGACGACCGGCTCGCGCGCCGCCCTCGGTCTGCAGGGCTCGAGCCCGGGTGACGTCGCTCCCGAGGTCGTCGCACGCGAGGGCGGAGCGGCCATCCGGAACTTCGTGAACGCCGCGCTCCGCAAGGGCGACATCGGAATCATCGTCGAGGACATCCAGTGGATCGACGCGGCGTCGGCGGCGATGCTCGCGCAGCTCGCCGCGGCGATCGCCAAGCGTCCATCGATGCTCATCCTCAGCGCGCGCGCGGGGATCTGGAGCGATTGGAACGCGCCGCACTTCAAGCGCGTCAACCTCGCTCCCCTCAACGTCGAGCCGGCGACGCGCTTGCTGCAGTCGATGCTGCCCGACGCCGAGGTCCCTCCGGCCGTCGCCCAGCCCATTCTCCAACGCGCGGGCGGCAACCCGCTGTTCCTCGAGTCCATCGTCGAGGCCCTGCGTGCGTCGGGCGGGCTGCAGATCGAGGGTGGGCGGTACATCCTCGCCGAGGGCGCGAAGCTCGTCGCCGAAGGCCTGCGCGGCCTCGTCGAAGCGCGCCTTCGCTCGCTCGATGCAGACGCGCAACGCACCCTGCTGCTCGCGTCCGTCGCCGGCAACGAGGTCGAGCTCTCCGACCTGCAAGCGCTCGCTGGTGTCGACATCGACGTCGACACTTCGGTTCGCACGTTGCTCGAGCGAGGCATCCTCGAGGAGCGTGCGCGCACCGAGGCTGGCGCTCGTCGCGTCGGGTTCTCCAACGACGGCATGCGCGAGGTGCTCTACGACACCATCCCGCTGGCCGAGCGCAAGACGCTGCACGCCGCGCTCGCCGAGCGTTGGGAGGCGATCCGCGCCGCGACGAAGACCGATCCGGTGCCGCTCGAGGAGCTCGCTCGTCACTGGGACCTCGCAGGCGAGGTCGGCCCGGCCGTCGCCCGACTGCAAGACGCGGCCGCCGAGTTGCTCGCGCGCGGCGAGGCAAAGGCCGCTGCGCTCCTGCTCAAACGCGCCTCGGCCAACCTGGCCGCCCTCGATCCCGCGAGCGCGAGCCGGCTCGTTCTGCTCCTCGCGGAGTCGCTGGCACAAGCCGGCGATCCGCAGGCGGTCGACGCCGCGCTCGCCATGTTCGCCAACGTCGCCCTCGACCCGAATCACCGTGCGCAGCTCGACGCCGCGGCCGACCGGATCCGCGGCGGCGCGAACCGACGCGCGGGGCGGCCGCAAATCGCGGCGCAGTACTTCCAGCGCGCGCTCGACACCGCCCTGTCGGCGCGCGACGGCGATCTCGCGAGCGATCTGTACCTCGATCTCACGACCGCCCTCGAAGAGGCGAACGAGACCCAGAAGGCGCTCGCGACCGCGCTGACCGGCCTCGAGATGGCGTCGAAGCTCGCCGAGAACACCTCGCGGGGCTCGACCATCACCGCGAGCGAAGGCGTGTTGCGGCTTCGGCTGGCGAACCTCCTCAACGCGGTGGGTCGGCTGTACCTGCGCCGCGACGACGCAGTGCGCGCCGCGGACTACTTCCGTGGCTCGCTGGCCCAAGCCGAGAAGATCAAGGACGCCGCGGCCGCAGCGCGCGCGCTCGCGAACCTCGCGCACATCGCAGCGCGACGTGATGACTTCCGCGCAGCGTCCGCCGAATCGACGCGCGCCCTGAACCTCGCGCAGCAGGCAGGTGACCGCATGGCGCAGGCGCGCATCCAGGTGAACCTCGGCCACTACCTGGCGCGACTCGGCCGTCGCCAAGAGGCCGAAGACAGCTACCGCACCGCACAAGCGCTCGCAGAGGCGATCGGCTGGAACGAAGGCGTCGCCGTCGCGCACCAGGCCCTCGAAGCGGTCGCGCGCGCCGTTTGATGTGACTGGGACGAGGTCGTGCTAACGACGCGTTCATGGGGCGTCCCATGAAGTCCGTGCCCCTCGCACTCCTCGTGCTGCTCGCCGGGAGCCTCGGCGTGACCTCCTGCACCCGTTGCAGCCCCAACGGTCCCCCAGGCGAATCGACCTCCCCGCAGGCATCGGCCTCGAGCTCCGTCGATGCGGGCCCCGCAGGTCGATGCACGCTGCTCGGTGCGCCTCGAATCGTCGGTGCATTGCCCGGCGAGGACGCTGCGCCGCCCGAGGGTCCGGTAGCCTACGGCGCCGAGATCGGCGGCGCGCTGGCCGACACCAAGGGCTTCGTGGTCGGCATCCGCACCGCGGGTCTGAGCGGAGTGGCGCAGTTGCTCGAGCAGTCGTTCGAGGGTGCGGCTCCACGCCTGCTAGCCACACTGCCCACCATCACCGGCACCGGCGGCGCGCGGGCGCCGTTGCTCGCGACGTCCCCCGACGGCGCACGACTCGTCGGAACGCTGTCGATCGAGGACAAGACACGGACGTTCCACGTCGCACGACTCGGCGAAGGCGGCGTGGTCACCCCCGTCGGCGAGGTCGCGCAGGGCAAGGACGAATCGGAAGCCGTCGCGTTCCTCGGCGCCGCCAAGGCTCCGCTCGTCGCGTGGGACGACGCCGACGAGAAGCTGCGCATCGGCCGAGTGCGTGCCCTGTTGCTCGGCATGGCCGCCAAAGAGGCCAAGGAAGCCAAGCCCGCCGGCAAAGACGCCGGGGCTCTCGAAGACGACGTCGTCTCGCCCGCCACGAGCGACGCCGCGTGGCCCGCGCTCGCCCTTTCCCCGAACGGCGACCGCGCCGTCCTGGTGTGGCTGAGCGAACGCCCGGAGTCCGAGAGTGTCGACGGAGGCGAAGGAGAACCCTCGCAGGCGCTGGCCTTCCGTTGGGTCGAGGCGGCGGTGCTCGATCTCGCCACCGGCGCCCGTGTCGGCGCGGCCCGCGCGCTCACGCCGCTCGATGGCCATGCCCAGACGGTCACGGCGACGTGGAGCGACGCAGGGCTCGTTCTCGCCGTCCGCGACGACGCTCGCCCGACGGACGGCGACGGCGGCGAGCTCTGGGCGGTGCGGGTTCCGATCGACGCCGCGGGTGGGTTCGGCGCCGCCACGCGCTTGTCGATCGCCGAGAAGGAAGTCGCGCCGGGCATCGCCGCCTTGCTGCCACGTCCGGGCGGCGCGCTCGTCGCGTGGCTCGGTCAAGACGGTGCAAGCCACCTCTCTCCCGCGTTCACGCCCGGCGCCGCGAGCATCGAGCCGAGCCTCCGCGACCGGAAGATCCTGGCGACGCACGGTGATCGCGCGCTCGCGAGCCGGATCGTCGGCAGCGGGGTCGAGTTGACCGTGGTCCGCTGCGGGACGTGACAATTTCCAGGTGAATCCGCGGCCACACTGGCGCGGCGGCGGCCGATCTGGCACAAGGCTTTGCTTTCCTTCCGTACCAAGGAGTCTGCGATGAAGCGTGCGTATTTCGTGGGGGCACTCGGAGCCCTGGTGGGGACGTTCCTGGGGCTCGCCTCTTGTAGCGAGGCCAACACCACCACTCCCGCAACCACCCCGAAGGACAGCGGCGTCGGGACGGATACGGGCGGCACCACCACCGATACTGGCGGCACCACCACCGACACGGGCGGCACCACCACCGACACGGGCGGCGGCAGCAAGTGTCCGGCGACCCTCAAGGAGGGCTCGATCGAGTCGTTCCGCGACCCCGCGTCGGCCACCAAGGCGATCCCGAACGACGGCGTGAAGCTGACCGGCGTCATCGCGACCAGCATCAAGTACCGCACCCGCAACCCGAAGAAGGCGGGCGACGATTGCATCTTCGCCTTCTTCGTTGCCGACGCGAACGCGACCTTCAAGGCGAACTCGGGCATCCAGGTCTTCGCGTATGGCGATCCGGCCGTCGCCACCGACAGCGGCGGCGCGACCTGTCCCCTCGGCACCGATTTCATCCCCGACGGGGTCAAGCCCGGTGACAAGGTCGATCTGAGCGGAACCTACCTCGAGTTCGGGCCCTCGTCCGCGACCTGCGGCGCCGGCACCCCGCCCGTCTCGCCGCCCATCCCCGAGAAGATGCCTCAGATCCGCGCGTGCGCGCTCACGGCTGCCGGCGCGGGCACTCTGCCTGCCGCAGCCGTCGTCACGGCCGCCCAGCTCGAGACGCGCCTCCCCGACGCCGGCGTCGCCTCGGGCGCCGAAGTCCTCAAGTGGGCCGGCGGCCTCGTGAAGATCGAGAACGTCGAGTCGGCGAGCGCCCTCGATTTCGGTGCGTTCGTGGTGAAGGGTTCGCGCCTCGAGGTCACCGACCTCATTTATTACCGCGGCGCGGCCACCGCCCCGACGGTCAAGGCTGGCGACACCTTCACGTCGATCACCGGCCTGATGCTGCTCGACTTCTGCACCTGGAGCCTCGCGCCGTCCAAGTGCTCCGACATGGTGCCGGCCTCCGGCTCCGGGGCGAAGTGCCCGACGGGCGGTTGATCGTCCTACCCCCCACCACCCAGGGCCTTCGTTCCCCAGGGGATTCCAAGGATCCCCAAACGAACGAAGGCCCTTCAGGCGGGGGTTGTCTTTCCTTCTCAAGCAAGCGACGCTCGGGGGCACAGTGACGTCTCGCGCTGCCGGGCCGTGCGCTCGGGTCGTCGAGCTTCTGCTCGACGGTATCGACCCCGGAACCGACCCGGTGGTCGGCCCGCACGTTCCTTCTTGCACGGAGTGCTCCGATCGGGTCCGGGTGATGGGGATGTTCAAGGAGAAAGAGGCCGAGGTTCGCGAGGGCATGGTCCTCGTGGAGCGTTTCGAGATCGTCCGCTCCCTCGGCCGCGGCGGCATGGGTGAGGTCTTCCTCGCGCGCGACCGCAACTTCGGCGCTTCCGCCGTTGCGGTGAAGGTCGTGCGTCGCGACACTCGTCTCCCTGGGGACGACGAGGCCCTCCGCAAGGAGGTCGAGCTCGCACGTGCGGTCAACCACCCGAACGTCGCGCGGGTCCACGACCTGCACCAGTCGCCGTTCGGTCCCGTCGTCACGATGCACTTCGTCGACGGCGTCACGCTGCACCAGTGGATCCGCGAGAAGAAGCGGATGGGCGGCGTCAGCGCCGACGAGTGGCGCCGCATCGCCCGCGACGTCGCCGCAGGCCTCGCCGCGATTCACGCGGCCGGCATCGTTCACGGCGACCTCAAGCCCGGCAACGTCATGGTCGACCGGGGCACTGGCTCCGCGTACATCGTGGACTTCGGCTTCGCCAAGGAACGCGCCCGTACCGTCGCCACCATGCGCGGCGAGAAGAAGGGCGCCGACGGCGGAACGCCGAATTACATGTCGCCCGAGCGGCTCGAGAAGGGTGGCGCCAGCGTCGAGGACGACATCTACGCGCTCGGCATGACCGTCTGGGAGATGATCTCGGCGAAGGTCCCCGAGCCCGGTCATCACCCGCCATCCAACAGCATCGAGAAGCAGCTCCCATTCGGCATTCCGCCGGGGCTCGCGACCGACGAGCTGAAGCAGATCTTCCGTCTGCTCTCCAAGGACCCGACCCGCCGCCCGCAGGCGCGCCACCTCCGGTTCTTCAACCCGAACACCGTCGCGACCAACCCGCTGCAGGTCGCGCGCGAGCGCATCGACCCGGGCGCCAACCCGCCCTACCGCGGCTCGGCGACGCCATTCCGACCCGACGCGCAGGGTCTATTGATTTGTTATGCATCGAACGCGCGCGAGCTGATCGGCCGCGTCCTGCCGCTCGACAAGACCAAGCTGGTCCTCGGTCGCGCGCCGAGCGTCCCAGGGTCGCGCATCAACGTCGACCTGGTGGTGCCCGAGGCGACCATCAGCGCGGTCCACTGCATCCTCGCCTTCCAGAACAACGGTTGCTGGATGGTCGAAGACGCCAAGGAGCCGCGCCCCTCGACCAACGGCATCTACGGCGAGGGCAGCTACGAGCGCCAAGGCGCGATCACGATGCTGCACGGCAACGAGGCGATGATCGGCGAGCTTCGCGTGAAGCTCGTCTCGTTCCGCGAGGCGTCGACCCTCCACGAGAAGGCGCTGCAATTCCTTCGTTCGCGCGACGGCCTCACCTCGCTGCTCCACGAAGAGGCGTTCCGCCAGACGCTCGACGGCGACCTCGCGTTCGCGCGTTGGGCCGGCTACCCGCTCACCCTCGCGTGGTTCTACCTGCGCACGCCCGCGCGCGACGGCCACGGTCGACTGACCATTCAGGAAATGCAGGCGCTCCGGCGCGCGGCGAAGGCCGCCGTCGACCTGTTCGACATGCTCCTGCTCTCGCTGACGGCCTGCACCGCCGGTCTCACGGGCGTCGGGTCGTTCGCGGTCGCCCTCGTCGGACAGACCGCGGAGATCGCCCGTCCGCTCGTCGAACAGGTCCTCACCCAGATGCGCTCGCAGATGCCTCCGGGCGTCGAAGTCGGCGCCGTGGTCGTCGAGGCCACCTCCGACCACTCGCGTGGCGCCGACCTCCTCGAGGCGACCCGTCGCACTCCGGGCGGTCCGGTCTACAACATCACTTGATCCAAATCGTACCCATCGCGCGGACGGCCTAAGGTTCGAACCCGTCGCGACCGTATGCTCGGTCACGGATGAGTACCTCGCGTCGCCCCTCCAAGCGTCCGCTGCCCCCGAGCCCCACCCACCGGACGGTCCCGGCCAAGCCTCGCGCCATAGCCGCTGCGGGCCACCTTCCGGTTGTCCAGGTGACCAAGAAGCAGCCCGATCCCGTCGGCGGGCTGGTTCGCCCCACCGATCTCGCTGCGCTCGCCAGGTCGATCACCGGGCTGCAGGAGAAGCTGGCAAAGAGCGAGGCGGAGCTCGAACGCGAGCGACGCGGACGTGCCGAGGACGCGGACACGATCGCGGAGATGCTCCTCCGGATCATCGGGTTGGAGAAGAGCCTGCGCGAAACGCACGAGCAGCACGATCGCTCCCGCGCGACGAACCGCCCGCCGCAGGCCTACGGCGCCAACCTCGAGGGGCTGCGCGCCGAGCTCGCCGCCTTGACGGTCGACCGTGACGCCGCCGATCGGCAGCGGGACGTGGCGCAGATGCAGCACCGCGCAGCCGAGGCGAAGCTCGCGCTGGTGGCGCTGCAGCTCGAGTGGACGGAGGACGCGGCCACCGCGGTCGAGGCCGCATTGCCCCTGACGAGCGCGCCGATGCGGGCTTCGATCGCGACGCTGCTCGAGAGGCTCGGTTCTGCTCGCTCCGCGTTGTTCACCGAGGAGGGAGCCTCGCTGCAACCGCCACCGCCGTCGCGCCGGGGGATCGGCCGGCGTGCAGATAGCACGCCGGCACTTCCTCCCTCCGAGTCGGTCGACGCCGGCCCCGATTCGGGCAATGACTCGGGGCGAAAACGCCCGAGCAAACGCCCAAGATGACCCTCTTCGATCCGAAGCTGATCCCGCCTGGTGTGCTCGCTGTCTGCGCGCGATTGCGCGAGAAAGGCCACCGCGCGTGGATCGTCGGAGGTTGCGTCCGCGATCTGTTGCGGGGGGCGAACGCGGGGGATTGGGACGTCGCGACGAGCGCGCGCCCCGAAGAAGTGCAGAAGGCGTTCCGGCGCGTGATCCCGACGGGCATCCAGCACGGCACCGTCACCGTCCACATCCACGATCCCCAAAATAAGGAGGGCGGCGGCTCGTTCGAGGTGACCACGCTTCGCGGCGAGACCACCTACACCGATGGACGCCGGCCTGACTCGGTGGTGTTCGTCGACGACATCGTCGCGGACCTCGCGCGCCGTGACTTCACCGTGAACGCGATCGCGATCGACCCGCTGCGCGAAGGTGACGCCGCGCTCATCGACCCGTTCGACGGACACGGCGATCTGCAGCGCCGCGTGCTGCGTGCGGTGGGCGATCCGGCGCAGCGCTTCGCCGAGGACGGCCTCCGTGCCCTGCGCGCCGCGCGCTTCGTCGCGAGCCTCGAGTTCGAGCTCGACGAGGCCACCGGCGCGGCCATCCGCCCTGCCCTCGACACCTACCGCAAGGTCTCGGCCGAGCGCGTTCGCGACGAGTGGGTCAAGGCGCTGAAGGCTCGTGCACCGTCACGCGCCTTCGAGGTGATGCGGCTCCACGGGCTGCTCGAGGTGAGCGCGCCCGAGCTCCTCCCGCAGTACGGCTGCGATCAGAACAAGTGGCATCGCTACGACGTGTGGGGCCACGCGATGGCCTGCGTCGACGCGTGCGCGGGCGATCCGGTGCTCCGCCTCTCGGCGCTGCTGCACGACGTGGGCAAGCCGGCGACGCGTGCGTTCAGCGACAAGACGCAGGACTTCACGTTCTACGACCACGAGCGCGTCGGCGCCGAGATGGTCGATCCGCTGCTGGCACGCCTGCGCTTCTCCAACGACGAGCGCGTGCGGGTGACGCATCTCGTTCGCCACCACCTCGTCTGCTACGAGCCCTCGTGGAGCGACTCCGCCGTCCGCCGCTGGGTGAAGCGCATCGGTCGCGAGCGGCTCGACGACATGTATTCGCTCAACGAGGCCGACCTGCGGGGCAAGGACCGCGAAGGTCAGGCCGACCTGGTCGCGCTCGAGGATCTCAAGGTGCGCGTCGCCGCGATGCTCGCCAAAGGCGAGGCGCTCAGCACGCGCGACCTCGCCATCGGCGGCAAGGAGCTGATGGAACGGCTGGCGATGCGGCCCGGGCCGAAGCTGGGCGTGCTGCTCGACCGGTTGCTCGAGGAGGTGCTCGAGGAGCCCTCGAAGAACACCCCCGAGTCGTTGCTCGCCCGCGCCGCCGAGCTCGCGCCGACCATCCCCGACGACGTGAAGAAACGTCAGGCCTGAGCGCGCAAGCGGAGCACGACGTACGTGAGCGCGAGCGCGATCCACAGCGCGCTCCGCACCCAAAGCCGGGCGCCGATCCCGAAGACCGGTGCGAGCGGCGCGACGAGCAGCGCGAGCACCCCACGCCACCACGGACGTCGTCGCATGAGGCCGACCGATAGCGCGACGTGATCGGTCACCCACGCCGCGAGCGCGACCGACAGCGCGACGGTGATCACGATATCGGCACGCACCAAAAGTACGACGACCCGCACGCGAGAGAGTCGCGCGCGGGTCGAAGGGAATGACGCGTTCTTCAGTCGTCGCGGCGGCGTCGAGCGAACACCAGCGCGAGGGCTGCGGCGCCCGCGAGTGCGGCGAGCGTGGTGTCGGACGAGGTGCCCGGAACGCTGCAGCCACAGCCGCCCTGGGTTTCGGTGGTGGCCTCGGCATCGGGCGCGGGCCCGAATGGATCACCAGTGTCGACGGTGCCAGACGAGTCGCCGACGGTCGCGTCGTCGCCGGTGCCACCGGTGTCGAAGCTCACCGAGGTGTCCTCCACCACGGTGCCATCGCCGCCGCTGCCGTCGCCACCACCCGCAGTGTCGGTGGTGCCGCCCTCGAAGCCATCGGGGACGCCGCCGTCGCACGCGGTGATGTCGTCGAAGCAGGTGCCGTCACCGAGGCTGCAGCGCTTGCAATCGGCGCAGGCGAAACCGGTGGTCATGCACTTGGGGAGGCAGAAGCCGTCGACGGGCACGAATCCAAGCGAGCACTTGAACTCGCCGCCGCCCGCCGGCTGCGCGCAGAAGGGATCGCACTCGCCGGGGATGACGATCGTCTTGGTGCCCGGGAGGCACTCGAGCGGGACGCACGAGTCGACATCGGGAACGAAGGTGTCTTCGACGTAGGTGTCCGGCACGAACGTGTCGGGAACGAACGTGTCCTCGACGAACGTGTCAGGCACGAACGTGTCAGGCACGAACGTGTCCTCGACGAAGGAGTCGGTGGGCGGCACGAACGTGTCGGGAACGAACGTGTCAGGCACGAACGTGTCGGGAACGAACGTGTCAGGCACGAACGTGTCAGGCACGAATGTGTCAGGCACGAACGTATCGGGCACGCTGGTGTCTGGTGCGCCGGAATCGCAGTACTCCGCGCCGCCGATGCTCTCGCAGAAGCCGGGAATCGGCGTGCAGGTGCAGGTGCCGTCACACGAGATGTAGCCGACCTTCGGGCACTCGGCCGCCCCGGACCGATAGCCACAGGTCGGCGCATAGCCGATGTTGCATGCGGCGCCCTTCACGCACTGGCCTGGACTAGCATGGCAACCGCTGTTGCACTTGCAGGTTCCTGGCGCCGCATTCGCGACCGAGGGTGTGGCCAGCGAGAAGAGCGAAGCGAACGCGATGGCGACCGCACCGAAGAATTGAGCCTTGAGCATTTCTCGCTTCTCCCTCACGGCGTGTAGACCCAGAATTTACGGCTCGCGGTGGCGGTGTTGCCCGCCTTGTCGACCAGCTGGACCTCCAGGGTCCACTGGGCGGTGGTGGCCGTGTCGGGCGGAACGCCCTTGTAATAGCAGTAGTTCGACAGCGTCGAGTACGCGCTGCCGGGTGCCGTTGGCGGCGTGGAGGTCGCCGCCGTGAGGCTGACGACCGAGGTCATCGGGCTGGTGCTGCCGGGGGCGACGCACCACCACCACCGACCGCTGCCGGCAGGCCCCGAGTAGTCGCCCGCGAGCGAGATGTTCTCGGTGAACGTTCCCGAGGTGCCGCTGCCGTACGTGATCGCGTCCATGAAGTAGCCGTAAGCCGGGAGACCCGAGCAGGTCTTCAAGCCACCGACGTTCGTGGACGATGGAACGATGAATCGCCAGCGCATCTGACCGAAGCCGGTGGGCGCCGTGTACGAGACCGAAGCGTTGATTCCCTGGCACGTGGAACTCGTGGCGAAGCTCGCCTTCTGTCCATCGGTAGGCGCGACGATGGTGACGGTGGGCAGCAGTGTCGAGGGATCGATGCACCCACCGGACTTGCAGACCTTCCCGCTGGCACATGTGGTCCCGTCAGCGAGCGTCGTGTTGACGCAGCCCGTGGTCGGGTTGCAGCTGTCGGCGGTGCACACGTTGCTGTCGTCGCAGTTGACGGTCGTTCCACCGACACAGTCGCAGCTATCGTTGAGCTTCTCGCCCGTGGTGCAGGCAGTACCGTCGCTGCAGCTGTCACCAGGCACGCACACCGTGTCGCAGAAGCCGAGATTGCACTTCTTGCCCGCGCCACAGGAGACGCCGTCGGCGAGCTTGACGTGCTTGCAGCCGACCGCGGGATCGCACGAGTCGGTCGTGCAGACCTGGCCGTCGTCGCAGCTCAGCGCCGTGCCGCCCGTGCAGGTGCAGGTGCCGTTGTACTTCTCGCCGGTGGTGCAGGCGTTCCCGTCATCGCAGAGGCCGCCAACGATGCACGGCGGACCGGTGTCCACGGGACCCGTATCGGCAGGCCCCGTGTCGGCAGGACCGGTGTCCGCAGGACCCGTGTCGGCCGGTCCGGTGTCGGCGGGACCCGTGTCAGCAGGCCCCGTGTCGGCGGGGCCCGTGTCGGCAGGCCCCGTGTCGGCAGGACCTGTGTCCGCAGGGCCTGTGTCCGCAGGGCCGGTATCCGCAGGACCCGAGTCGATGGAAGTGTCCTCCGGCACGCTCGTGTCGACGCCGGTATCCACGTCCACCTCGGCGACCCCGGTGTCACCCCCAGAGGTGTCGGCAGAGCTGTCCAGCTCGGAGGTCTCCTCGGTCTGACCGTCGCTGCCGCTGCAGCCGAAGGACGCAGAAACGCCGCAAAATAGTGCAACGATCGAGGTAAGTCGAAGGCTCGTACGCATCGTCCCTCCGTCCACGCGACCATGGGCCGCGACGGTTCAATCTCTATACCTTGTTCCTGGACAATTACGACCTGAAACGACTTCTTCGATGTCCCCTTGACGGCCGGTTGCGAACCTCCGAGCCGACGCCGCCGACTCTGCAGGCTACGTTCCATGGTCGTGGGAACCCTGCTTGTCGTTTCGATCGGATGCCCTGGCGGCATTGGTCCCGAGATCTCGCTGCGCGCCGCGAGCGAGCCTCTCGAAGGTGCAAACATCCTGTTGATCGGAGATTACGAGCTCCTTCGCCTGCGTGCCGACATCGTAGGCGTATCTGCTCCCTTGATCGCCGTGACCGATGCAAGCGCGGCGCGTGCGTTACCGAAAGGGAGCATCGCAGTGTTCTCGCCGACGCCACCATTGCCGGAGAGTGCACTCGTTGCAGGTCGCGCGACCGCAGAAGGCGGCGCGGCTCAGCTCGCATGGATCGACTACGCGTGTGACCTCGTTGCACGGGGCGAAGGCGATGCGCTCGTGACGGGACCCGCGTCGAAGGCCGCGATCGCTTCGTCGGGCGCGCCAGGCAGCGCGAGCTTCCTCGGACACACCGAGCACCTCGGCGCGCGACTCGGTGGCGCCGAGACCGTGATGTGTTTCTGGGCCGAGGCGCTGACGATCTCGCTCGCGACGACACACCTACCGCTCGGCTCGGTCGCGGGCATGCTCACGAAAGAAGACGTCGCGCGCGCTACGTATTGGACGACGCGCTTCATGGATGACCTCGGCACCGACCCGACGCTGGCGATCGCGGTGCTCTCGTTGAACCCCCACGCAGGCGAGTCCGGGTTGCTCGGCCATGAGGAGCGCACCATCCTCGATCCCGGCATCGCGCTAGCGCGCGAGCGGCTCGCTCGAGAGGGACGCACCCGCGCGATCGTCGGACCCTTGCCCGCCGAGTCGGCGATCCGGCGCACCGTTCGCGAGCACGCCTACGCGGCGTGCGTCGCGATGTACCACGATCAGGCCACCATCCCCTCGAAGCTCGTGGCGTTCGGCGACGCGGTGAACGTGACGCTGGGGATGCCGATCATCCGCACGAGCGTCGATCACGGCACCGCGTACGACCTCGCTGGAACAGGCAAGGCCGATGCGAGCGGGATGCGAGCGGCGCTCAAGCTCGCGCTTCGCATGGCGCGCGCGCGCTAACCCATCAGTTGCGTGCCACGGCGCGAACTCCGACGACCGTTCGAATGGCGCCGGGTGTGACTACCGCGAGGCCACCGAGGACCGCAATCGTTCCGGCCACCGCATAGGGTCCAACCCACCCGTGCGTACGCAATGCCGGCGCGAGGATCAGCGCAGTGGATGCGAGGGCGACGCGGCGGACGGTGGCTTCGATCGCGGCGACGGTGCCGACGCGTCGGGCACCGAGTCGGGCGAGCAAGACACCTCTCGCTGCGGCCGCTGCTCCACCCGCGACACCGCAGGCGAGGCCGATCACCGGGAGCGCCCACTCGGCGGGGAATCGCACGACCAGGGCGAGCGGCGCCGCGGCGAGCACCGCGGCGAGAGCGGCTCCGTGGAGACGAGCGTGCGCGAGCGACGGCGCGATCGCGCGTGCAACCAGCCCCTTGCCCGAGAGCAAGAGAGCGCACGCGAGCAGGCCACCGCCCCGAGTGGTGACCGCGAACGCGTCGAGGGGATCGGTTCCGCGGGCGACCAGCGTGAGCGCGGCGACGCCGAAAATGAGGGAGATCGGGCCCAGCGACAGACCGCGTCGTCGATCGTCGGTGCGTGCACCGCGGCGTCGACCGTGCGCAGCGACCTCGTCGGGCAGCGTGCGCGCGAGCATGACCCCGACGAGCGTCAGCACGGCAGACAAGAGGATCGTCGTGCGCGCTGCGAGACCTCCTACCGATGCGAGCAGCGCGATGAGCAGACAGGTGGCGGCCTTCCCGAGCGCCGCGAGCACCTCGAGACGCGCGATGGAGCGAGCGTCGCCCCCGATCGCGAGCGACGCACGTGCTTCTGCACCGGTGCACATCCCCGCGCCGATGCCGACGACGACGATCGCCGCACCGAGCGAGAAGAGGTCGCCGGCGAACGCCATCGCCACCAGGCCGATCGTTTGCACCACGCCGGCCCGCTGCAGCCACATGCGCGGTGACGAGTCGCGATCGGCGAGCAACGCGCTCGGCAGCTCGGAGGCCAGCGTCCCTACCGCGAAGAGGGCGCCCAGGTGGAGGCAGGTTGCCGCATCGCCTCCTCGCACGCGAACCAGCTCCGGGAGCAGCGCCGCGGTGGCGAGACCCGACAACAGCGCACGCGAGAGCGCGAGCCGGGGACCGGGCAGAGAGGACACGGGGCCGATCGTAGGGACCTCGAGACGATGACGGCCAACTTCCACGGATCCGCCGAAGGCGGGACCGGGGAATGTAAATTCTCTCGGTTTGGCTCGCGTGGTAAACGGGCAGCGATGGATCGGCGCGTGTTCCTCGCTTCGGCTTGCACGCTCGTCGCGTGCGGTGGCCGCGCGCCCGCACGCCCACCGTCGAGCTCCCCCCGCGCCGTCGCCTCCTCGACGCCGCCTCCGAAAGCCGCCGCCGAACGAACGATCGAGGTCCTCGACTGGACGTTCCCCAGCGAAATGGGCGGCGAAAAGCGGGCGGTCGTGCTGGTACCCCGGCCGATCGCCCCCGGGACCAAGCTGCCCGTGCTCGTCGCGCTGCACGGTCTCGGCGAGACCACCGATCCGATCACCGGCGCGAACGGTTGGCTCAGGAGCTACGCGCTCGACCACACCTACGAGCGGATGCTGCATCCGCCGCTGTTCCCCGAGGACTTCCAGCACCTCGTCACCTCCGAGCGCCTGACCGAGATCAACGAGTCGCTCGCTGCGCGTCCGCTCGAAGGCGTCATCGTCGCGTGCCCCTACCTGCCCAAGGACATCGGCGGCGGCACTCCGATCGAGCTGTACGCGCGCTGGCTCGGGGAGCGACTCCTGCCGCGGATTCGCGCCGAGTTGCCCGCGCAAGCCGACCTTTCGAGCACGGGCATCGACGGCGTGTCGCTCGGGGGTTGGGCGGCGATTCGCATCGCGATGACGAGACCAGACCTGTTCGGTGCGATCGGCACGCTGCAGCCGGCGATCATCGACGCCGCGATGGTGGAGTGGGCGACCTCCCTGATCGCGCAGAAGCTCGGCAAGAGGCCGCTCCGCATCGTCACCTCGACCGAGGATCTGTATCGCTGGCCGCTCGTCGAGCTCGACAAGCGACTCACGGCGAAGGGCATCGCGCACGAGTTCGCGCTCACGCCGGGACCTCACGACTACCCGTGGAACAAGGGCCCCGGCGGCATCGAGATGCTCCTCTGGCACGACCGCGTGCTGCGGGGCGGCTGACATGGATCGGCGCGGGTTCCTCGTCGCGACGAGCGCCCTCGCGCTGTCGTGTCGACGGCGCTCGGAGCCGCCGGCTGCAGCGACGACCTTCGACGTGCTCGACTGGGAGATGGAGGCGGAGCTCGGTGGCGACAAGCGCTGCGTGGTGCTCGTCCCGCACGCGCCCAAGCCCGGGACGAGGTTTCCGTTGCTCGTCGCCCTTCACGGGATGGGCGAGACGACCACGCCGCGCAAGGGCGCGTACGGCTGGCTGGAGTCGTACACGCTCGGTCGCACGCTCGATCGCCTCGCGCAGCCGCCGCTCACTGCCAGCGACTTCCACGGGCTCGTCACGCCTGCCCGCCTCGGCGAGCTCAACGCGGCGCTCTCGAAGCAGCCCTTCGGCGGGCTCGTGATCGCCTGCCCCTACCTCCCGCGCGGCATCGGGAGCGACGTTCCCTACGAAGTCTATGGACGGTGGCTGGGCGAACGACTCCTGCCTCGCCTACGCGCCGAGACGCCGGTGGTCGGCACCGCGCAGACAACCGGGATCGATGGAGTGTCGCTCGGCGGGATCACCGCGCTGCGCGTGGGGCTCGAGCGCGCAGACCTGTTCGGCGCGGTCGGCGCTCTGCAGCCGGCCGTCGTCGGCGAAGAATCGGTCGACGCGCTCGCGGCAGCGTTCTCCCAGAAGCTTTCAGGACGACCGCTGCGCATCGTGACCTCGACCGAGGACGCGTTCCGTCCCGCGCTCGTGGCGCTCGATTCCAAACTCGGATCACGCGGCGTGAAGCACGAGCTCTTCATCAGCGAAGGACCGCATGATTACGTGTGGAACCAGGGGCCCGGCGCGATCGAGATGCTCGTCTGGCACGATCGCACGCTCAGACGCGGGTGATCACGGGATCCGCCGAAGGCGGGACCGGGGTATGTGATCAGGCGTCCGGCGGCTCTTCCTCGCCGTCCTTGGCCTTGTCGCGGAGACCGAGCGCGCGGAACTTCTTGTAGAGGTGGCTGCGCTCGAGGTCGAGCCCACGCGCGGTGGCCGCCATCTGCCCACCGTAGTGTTTGAGCGCCTCTTGCAGGATCGTGCGCTCGGCCTCTTCGACCAACACGCGGAAGGGCACGTTGGCGCGGAACAGCCCGCCCGGAGGCGGCGCCCCCGCCTGCGGCAGGAACGAGCGAACCTGCTCGGCGTCGATGGTCTCGTCGGGCGAGAGGATGACCAGGCGCTCGATGAGGTTGCGCAGCTCCCGCACGTTGCCGGGGAACGAGTACGAGGAGAGCACCGCGAGCGCATCCTCGGTCATGATCATGCCGCGCCGATCGTTCGAGCGGCTGGCGAGCTCGAGGAAGTGTCGCGCGAGCATCGGGATGTCCTCGCGGTGGTTGCGCAGCGGCGGCATCTCGATCGGCACGACGTGCAAGCGATCGTAGAGGTCGGCGCGGAACGCACCGGTGTGCACCGCCTGGGGCAGATCGCGGTTGGTCGCTGCGACGACGCGGACGTCGACCTTGATGGTGTCACCACCGCCGACCCGCTCGATCTCGCGCTCCTGCAGCACGCGCAGCAGCTTGGATTGCATCGGCAGCGGCATGTCGCCGACCTCGTCGAGGAACAGCGTGCCGCCGTTGGCTCGCTCGAACTTGCCGCGGCGTGCTTTGGTCGCACCGGTGAACGCGCCGGCCTCGTGGCCGAAGAGCTCGCTCTCGATCAGCTCGCCCGGCACGGCGGCGCAGTTGAGCTTCTCGAGCGGACCACGCGCGCGCGGCGACTGCGTGTGGATCGCGCGCGCGACGAGCTCCTTGCCGGTGCCGCGCTCGCCGATGACGAGCACGTTGGCGTCCTTGGCCTTGGCCGCGCGCACGATGCGCTCGCGGAGCGTGCGGACCTCGACCGACTCACCGAGGATGTCACCGTCGAAACCGGCCTGCGCCTTGAGCTCTTTGGCCTCGGCCTCGGCGCGGACGAGGCGCAGGGTGTTGTCGAGGACCAGCAGCAGCCGATCGGTGGAGAGCGGCTTCTCCAGGAAATCGAGCGCGCCGAGGCGCGTGGCGCGCACGGCAGCGTCGATCGTTCCGTGGCCGCTCATGACGATGCACGGAATCTCGTTCCGCGCCTGGCGCAGCCGCGTGAGCATGTCGATGCCGTCGCCGTCCGGCAGCGCGACGTCGAGCAGCAGCAAATCGTACGCGCGCTTGGCGAGCTTCTCTTCGGCGACGCGGATGCCTCCCGCCACGTCGACCGCGTAGCCCTCGAGACGCAGCGCCGTCGAGAGCGTGGTCAAGATGTTGGGCTCGTCGTCGACGACGAGGAGGTGCGCATTCGCCATGGCGGCGATGCTACATCACTCTCGTCAGTCGTCAGTCGTCAGTCGTCAGTCGTCAGGCAGAGCTCGGGCTCGCCCGGTCACATGCTGTCGCCGATCTTCGCTTTGCCGCCGGCGGGCGGTCCGAAGATCGGCGGGAGCGGAGGAAGCGGGACGAGGATCGAGGGCGTGGGGCTGACCGGCGTAGGCGCCTTGCCGCTCTTGTCGTCTTCATCCGCGCTCTTGAGGGTGACCTTGACCTCGCGCACCTGGCCAGCGCGCGCGCAGAGGAGCTTGAGCTCCTCGCCGGGCGCGTGCTTCTTCACCTGCTCGCTGAGCTCCTCGCTGGTCTTGACGAGAGTGCCGTCGACGGCGAGCACGTAGTCGGCGGTCGCGGTGTCCCCGCCCTTGATGCCCGCCGTCTGCGCCGGGCTGCCCTCTTGCACCTGGATGACGCGTACGCCGAGCTTGTCGGTGAGACCGACCACGCCGAGCCACGGCGTCGGCGCCTTGATGACGGGCGAGGACTTGAGGAACTTGCGGATCTGCGTGAGCGGAGCGCCGAAGAGCGCGGGCGTGCACGCCGACTTGGAGCCCGGTTTGCCGGTGCCCGGCGCGCACGCGCGACCGATCACGCCGACGACCCCACCGTTCGCGTCGACGAGAGGGGTGCCGATGGCGACGTTCTTCGGATCGATCGAGAGCGCATCCTTGAGGTTCTCGCCATCGGGCGAGAGATAGTCGCGGCGCCCGAGGACAGCGGAAGCCTGCGGCTGCACCTTGCCCGTCTTGAGCAGGACGAACGTGGAGAAGGTCTGGGTCGACGAGGTCGGATCCGAATCGGAGGCCTTGGCGCCCTCGGTCCCCTTGGCGGAGAACGGGACGAGAAGGGCGAGATCCCACGGCTCGTCTTCGTGGTGGAGCTTCACCTTGGTGGTCTGCCCGGTGTCCGGGAACCGCGCCTCGAGGTCGGCGGTGCCACCGCCGAGGACGATCGGGCTGCGCGCCGTGAGGATGACGTTCTTCTCACTGAGGAGGATGCCGAGCGCGATTGGCTTCTTGTTCCGCTCGATGACCACCGTGGCCAGACGCGCCCGCTCCATGCCATCGACGACAGGGGGGGTGCCAACGCCCGGCAACGGTGGGGGCGTGACCGAACCCTTACCGGGCGGTGTGGTCGTGCCTTTCGGCTTGGGTGCAGAGCCCGAAGGCGCCGGGATGAACACCCACGGTCCAGGCGGTCCTGCAGGCGCAGGAGACGCGAAAAAGAACGCCGCAAACGCGATCGGCGCTCCAGCCAGGAGCAGCCTCGAGAGGGACCGGGACCGGTTGGGCACGGACATGATGGGCTCAGCTTAGCAAGTCGGATGCCGTCAGGCTCACACCGGCGAGCGGCGCATGGGCGGCGGCGGCGGTGGGGTGAGGTCGTCGGAACCGAGGATGTCCGAGAGGCGCGTGGCGAACGCCTCGGCCACGGCAAGCTCGACCTCGGCCGCGGTACCGAGCTGGAGGCACTCGTTGGCGAGCGCCTCGCACTCCTCGCAGGCGACGCGGCGCAGGGTCTCCTTGACCTCGGCGATCGCGGCGGACTCCATCGACAGATCGCGGATTCCCATACCGATCAGCAACAGCACGGCCAGCGGATCGCTGGCCATGGCGCCGCACACCGAGACCGGAATGTCCTGCGCTCGCGCGGCGCGCACCGTGTTGTGGATCAGGCGCAGGATCGACGGATCGAACGGCGAAGCGAGCCGGGCGAGCTCGTGGCTACCGCGATCAATCGCCAGCGCATACTGAACGAGGTCGTTCGTGCCGAGTGAGAAGAAGTCGGCCTCTCGCGCGAACAGGTCGGCGATGATCGCAGCCGCTGGCACTTCGATCATCACCCCGAGCGGCACGCTCCCATGGGAGATGCCCTGCTCGTCGAGCTCGCGCTCGGCGCGTGCGACCAGGGCGCGCACGGCTCGGAGCTCGGTGAGGCTCGAGACCATCGGGATCATCACGCGGATCTCGCCGTAGGCCGCGGCGCGCAGCATGGCGCGGAGCTGCGTGCGGAAGATCTCGGGCTCTCGCAGCGCGAGGCGGATGGCGCGGGTGCCGAGCGCGGGGTTCATCTCCTCGGGCACGTTGACGCTGGTGGAAATCTTGTCGCCACCGAGATCGAACGTGCGGAGGGTGACCGGACGCGGGTTCACCATCTGCGCGATGTTGCGGTACAGCTCGAACTGCTCGTCCTCGCTCGGGAGCCCCTTGCGATCGATGTAGAGGAACTCGGTGCGATAGAGGCCGATTCCCTCGGCGCCATGCTCCATCGCGAGCAGCGCCTCGTTGGGGAGCTCGACATTCGCGAGGAGGTTCACCCGCGTTCCGCACGCCATCGACGTGGGCTCGCGCAGGCGCATTCGGAGCAGCTGGGTGCGCGAGGCGTGGCGATCGCCGCGGGCTCTCGCGCGCGCCAAGAGCTCGGTCGACGGACGGATGTGCACCTCGCCCCGCAGACCGTCGACGATGATCGTGTCGCCGGTGCGCACGTGCTCGAGCACGCCGCCGACGCCGACCACGGCGGGGATCTCGAGCGCCCGCGCCATGATCGCCGTGTGGCTCGTGCGGGTGCCGACCTCGGTGACGAATCCGACGATCGGCTCGCGGATCATCGCGGCGGTGTCGGCGGGCGAGAGATCGTGGGCGACGACGATGGTGGGCTGCGCGACGCGCACGCCGAGCGCCGGCGTGGGACGGCGCATTCGCGGCCCCCCCGAGATGCGTGGCCCCAAGTCCTCCTCGGTCACCCGCGGCGCCGGCCGGAACGAGGGCAGCGAGACCGTGTTGGCCGACAGCGAGCGCTGCAGCCGATCGCCGACGAACTCGACGTCGTGTTTGCGCTCGCGGAGGTACGCGTCGTCGACCTTGTCGAACTCGCGCATGACCGCTTGGATCGCGACCTCGACGGCCCACTCGGCGTTCCGTGCCTTGTCGACGATCTCGTGACGGACCGACTCGGCCAGCGTCGGGTCGGCGAGCATCATCTGATAGGCCTCGAGGATCTTCAGGTGCTCGGCCGGCAGCTTCGAGGCAACGCGCGCGTGCACCTCGGCGATCTGCGCCTGGGCGTCCTCGACCGCGTCGCGGTACCGCCCGAGCTCGCTCTCGACTTCTTCCTTGCCGATGGAGCGGCGGGGGATGCGTCCCGTGCCCGCCTCGAGGACGAGCGCGGTCGCGATCGCCACACCTGGCGAACCGGCGATTCCATACAGCGGACCGACAGGGTGCAAGCGCAGGTCGGACGGGGAGCTCTCGTCCATCGCGCGCTACTCCGGCTCACCGAAGCGACTGGCGATGAGCTCGCCGATCGCGACGATGCACTCGTTGGCGCGGTCGCCACGCGCGACCACGTCGATCCACGTGCCCTTGGAGGCGCACAACAGCAGCACGCCCATCACGCTCTTGGCGTTGGCCGTCTGGCCGTCGCGGCCGACGGTGATCTCGCACGGATACTTGCTCGCGAGCTGCACCAACTTGGTCGCCGCACGCGCGTGCAAACCCAGAACGTTGACGATCTGGAATCTCGCGCGCGACTCCGCCTCGGTGCTCATGTCCCCCTCCTGTACCCCGGCAGACCAGAACTACCCTGGGGCTCGCCGGAGGGCGACCGTGAGGGCTCCTCGAGGGAACGAGAGGGCCGGGAATATGGGAGAAACGGGGCCTCGATCGGGCCGGGATCCGAGCCTCGCGAGCCGGCAACGTCACCGCGCGCGACGTCTCGGTGCGTGACGTTGATCAGAGGCAGCCCGTGCCCGCGCAAGCGCTTGCCGAGCTCCTCGGCCACCGCGACCGACCGATGACGACCGCCGGTGCAGCCGATGCCGACCGTGAGGTATGCCTTTCCCTCGCGCGCGTAGAGCGGGACCGTCGTGAGGAGGAGCTCCTCGACCTGTTTGACGAATCGCTGTGCCTCGGGGGTGTCGAGCACGAACGACGCGACGTCGGCCTCGGTGCCCGGCCGGTGCTTCATGTCGGGGACGAAGAACGGGTTCGCGAGGAACCGCACGTCGAGCACCAGGTCGCAGTCGACCGGCGCACCGAACTTGAAGCCGAACGAGATGACCCGGGTGACCATCCGACCGGGCTCGCCGTCGGCGCGCACCGCAGGCGAGAACTGCGCGACGAGCGCCCGTCGCAGCTCGTGCACCGTGAAGCGCGTGGTGTCGATGACCCGCGTGGCGCGCGCGCGGAGCGGAGCGAGCCGCTCGCGCTCCTGATGGATGCCCTCGAGCACGTCTCCCTCGGGGGCGAGCGGGTGCGGGCGCCGCGTCTCGCTGAACCGACGGACGATCGACTCGTCGCTGGCGTCGAGGAACAACACGTGGAGGTCACGCGTGCCCGAGGCATCGAGCGCGTCGATGACCTCGTCGACGGCGACGAGGAAGTTGCCGAGACGCGCGTCGAAGCCGAGCGCTATCCGCTGGACGCCGCCCCGCTCGCACATGTCGACCATCTCGGGCGCGAACCCGGTCGGCAGGTTGTCGCAGCAGTAGAAGCCGAGATCCTCGAGGGCGTGGATGGCGGTCGACTTGCCGGCACCGCTCAAGCCGGTGACGACCACGACCTGCGAACGAGAAGCAGGACGCTCGCTCTTCATCGCCCGCCTCCCCTTCCCTCTCCGGTGGTGTCGCCCGTCACCCCACCGAGCAAGGCTTGCTCGAGGCGCTCGCGGAAGGCCTTGGCTCCGTGGTGCCCCGCATGCTTGAGAAGCTCGTTGCGCGCGGCGATCTGCAAGATGGCAGCGATGTCACGACCGGGGCGCACCGGGATGGTGACCTCGCTGATCTGCACGCCGAGGATCTCGTGGTGCCGCTCGTCGACACCGAGCCGGTCGAAGTCGAGCCCGCCCGCGCCTTCGGCGGCGTCGGACAGACGGACGACGAGGTCGATGCTGATCCGCTCGCACACGCTGGTCACGCCGAAGAGATCCTTCACGTTGAGCACGCCCAAGCCCCGGATCTCGATGTGATGCTCGAGCAAGGCGGCAGGTGCCCCGACGACGACCCGGCGCGCGGGCCCGTGCGCCGTCGTGTACCGGGCGACCGAGCAGTCGACGACGTCGTCGGCGACCAGGCGGTGACCGCGCATGACGAGGTCGAGCGCACACTCGCTCTTGCCGATGCCGCTGCGCCCGAGCAAGAGCACGCCGATCCCGAACACGCTGACGAGCACGCCGTGGATGCGGGTGCGCGGCGCGAGTCGGTCGTCGAGGTAGGCGTGGATCGAGTTGATGGAAGACGAAGACTTGTGCTCGGTGCCGAGCAGCGGGGTCTCGTGGCGCTCGCACGCCTCGACGAGCTCGGGCATCGGCTGCGTCCCACGCGTGACCACCACCGCGCACGGCCGGAGCGAAGTGAACCCGTCGCAGGCGCGCGCACGCGCGGCCGGATCGAGGCTCTCGAGGAACGAGATCTCGGTGGCACCGAGGATCTGCACGCGCCACGACTCGAGCCCGTGGTAGTGCCCGACCAGGGCGAGGCCGGACTTCTGCACGCGCGCGTTGCGGATGCGTCGATCGAGGCCGCCACGGCCGGCGTAGACCGTGACCGAGAACCCGAGCTCCGGGTCGTCGATCATCTCGGCCACGGTGATCCCCTGCGGCACGTCTTCCGCGGCACTGACCGGATCCGCGGCGCTGAACGCCTCGGACGGCAGGTTGGAAGGGTCGGTGGGGTCCATCAGGGGGTTCTCGTGTCGGCGTCCTTGATGAGCGTGAACACCGATTCGGCGTCGGCTGCGCCGATGATCTTGTCGCGTAGGCCCGGCTCGCGCAGCACCTTCGAGACGCGCGCGAGGATGCGCAGGTGCTCGACCTGCGCGTGCATGCCCTTCTTCGGGCCGACCACACCGAGGATGATCCGCGCAGGGCGACCGTCGATTGCGTCGAACGGCACGCCTTCGGGCGCGACGATCAACGCGGCGATCTGCGTGCCGAGCTCACCGAGGAAGCCGTGGGGGATCGCCACGCCGTCGCCGATGCCGGTGGACTGCAGCGCCTCGCGCTCCTCGAGCACGGCGCGCACGGCCGGCAGCGCGACGCCCGCTCCCTTGGCCAGGAGCTGCGCGATCGCGCCGAGCGCCGCGGGTTTGTCCGGAAGCATCCGGGCAACCACGACGCGGTCCTCGGCAAGGATCTCGACGAGCCGCATCGCCCTCCTTTGTCGCGCCTCTTTCGGTGCGCGTCCAGACTCCAAAAACGTGAAGCCCGGGGTCGTGATCCCCGGGCTCCCGCTGATCTCGGGCGCCGGACCTCGGGGTCCGGGAGAGCTCAGTCTTCGTTGGCCGCCGGCGTGCGCTCCATCTCGGCCTGCGAGATCCGCGCGAACTCACCCGCGCTCATCCCGCCCCGTTTGCTGCCGACCTTCACCGTCTTGGAGTGCTGCACCTGGTGGAGCACCTTGTCGACGACGCGATCGAGCGAGGCGTACATGTTCTCGCTCGACTCCTTGGCCATGTAGTGCTCGGAGCCGGCGTTGATGCTGACTTCTGCGATCTGCTGCCCCTTCTCGACGCTGAGGGTCACCGTTGCCTTCATCGGGTTTCGGAGGAACTTCTGGACCCTGCCGACCTTGTCTTTTGCGTAGTCCTTGATGGCTTCGGTCGACTCGAGATGGCGGAACGTGATCGCGATGTGCATGCGAACCCTCCACGAGAGGCGGCTCCCCTTGGTTGGGGCGGACCGCCGGTCACAGAACAGCAATTCATGAAGCGAGGCGTGTATTCCACGGATCCGCCGAAGGCGGGACGTGGGTATGTGAAATCCTCCGAACCAAGCATCGCGCGTCGAAACGCGCCGATGACAAATAGGCGACGGTACCAAGGCGCGGCCGTCAAGTCGGCGGCCGACGATTCCCCCGTCGCGCCGGGCTCAGAACATCTTCTTGCGCTTGCTCGAAGCGAGAATCCCCATCACTTCTCGGTATTTGGCGACCGTGCGGCGGGCAATCTGGATGCCCTCGTTCCGCTCCAGCAGCTCGACGATCGCCTGGTCGGACAAGGGGTTCTCCTTGTCTTCATTGTCGATCAACCGCTTGATCGCCTGCTTCACCGCCTCGGATGCGATGTCCTCGTCGGCGGTGCGGCGGATGGCCGAGTTGAAGAAGTACTTCAGCTCGAAGAGGCCCTGCGGGGTGTGCACGTACTTGTTGGTGGTCACGCGCGAGATGGTGGACTCGTGCATGCCGACCGTCTCGGCGACGTCGCGGAGGATCATCGGCTTGAGGTAGGCGACGCCCTTCTCGAAGAACTCGCGCTGCTTCTCGACGATGCACTCGGTGACGCGGATGATGGTCTTGCGGCGCTGTTCGATCGCGCGAATGAGCCACTGCGCGTTGCGCAGCTTCTCGCCGATGAACTCCTTGGCCTGCGGATCCTTGAGCAGGCGCTTGGCCAGCGACTCGTTGATGTAGAGGCGCTGCAGGCCCTTGTCGTTGTCGACGACGATCCACTTCTCGTCGTCCTTCATCACGTAGACGTCGGGCGTGATGGCGATCGACTTCTCGTCGGTCGTGGTGAAGTTGCGCGCCGGGCGCGACTCGAGCTTCTGGATCTGCTTCGCCGCCTCGACGACCTCCTCGACGGAGCACTTGAGGTCCTTCGCGATGGCCCCCCAGTTGCGCTTCTCGAGGTTGTGGAGGTGGCGGTCGATGATCGCGATCTCGGTGTCGTCGTAGCCGTAGAGCTCGGCTTGGACCTTGAGGCACTCGCGCAGGTCGCGGCAGCAGACGCCCACCGGGTCCATCTGCTGGAGGATGCTCAGCACCTCGTCCGCGTCCTCGGGGTTGAGGCCGGCCTCGTTGGCCAGGTCCTCGACCGACAGGTCGGGGGTGCGGCTGCCGTCCTCGCGTTCGATGCCCTTGAGGTCGAGGAAGCCCCGGTCGTCGAGGTTGCCGATCACGAGCTCGGCGAAGTTGCGCTCTTCTTCGTTGAAGTCGCTGTTCTGCACCTGCCAGAGGAGGTGGTCCTCCAGGGACTCGAGCTTGGTGAGGTTCTGCTCGATCGGGGGCAGCTCCTCGAACCCGCCGCGGGTGGTCGGCAGGGCCTGTTGCTGGGTGCGGTTCTCGAGGAACTGCTCCCAGTCGACCTCGGCGACCGCCTTCTCGCGGACCCGCTCCTCCATGCTGGTGGGAGCCTCGTTGACCTCGGTGATGCCCACCCGCTCCTCACCGGAGAGGTTGGTGCCAGGCAGTGGGGCGTCGGCGCCGTCGGTCGGCTGCGCTTTGGGATCGGTGAGCTCGTCGGCGAGGACCGGGTTGTTCTCGAGCTCGTGGCTGATCTCGTCGCGCAACTCGATCTGGTTCAGCTGCAGCAGCCGGATGGCCTGCTGCAGCTGCGGCGTCATCACCAGGTGCTGGCTCAGCTTGAGCTGCTGTTTGATCTCCATCGGAACCGGGATCGCCTGACGCACGGCCGCGTTGGCCGCGCTGGAACGAGGAATGCTACGCGGCCAAGATAACACGCCGTTCGCGCTGGAACGGGGGTACCGGCAATTTTCTCACCGACCTCGGATCATTTTGCCCAGGGGTCCTCGGCCTCACCGGTCTTGCCGGTTTTTTTCGGTGGTTTCGTCGCCTTGCTCACCGGCACTGGGGTCGGATGCTGGGCCTCAGACGCCGTTCCGGGGGGCGATGGCGCCACGGCTGCGCTCGGCTCCATGGTCGGGGTCGACGCGGTCGTCGGGCTGGGGGGGGCTGTGGGCTCGGGTGCGACTACGGCGGCGCTTGGAATGCCGGCGGGCTTGTCGTCGTTGGCGGGCAACCGGGCACGGAGAACGAGCGCGGCGGTCATGATCACCAGGCCCCCGACGAACGCGGCCCCCAAGGCGATGATCCCGACCCGACGGACACGGCGCTCCCGGTCGTTGGCGAAGGCGGCGGCGATCTCGGCGCGTGCGGGCGGCTCGAGCTCGTCGGCGAGGTTGCCGAACGACTTTCGGACCTCCTCGGCGCCGCTGCGAAAGTCGGGGCGCGCGATACCCTCGACGTGGGCGGCGACCCGCGTTCGTCCGTCGGGACCGATCTGGACGATGCGATCGAGGTCGGCGACGAGCTCCGCCATCGTCGCGTAGCGATCCTCCGGACGCTTGGCCAGCGCCTTGAGCGTCACGTCTTCGAGCGCGCCGAGCTCGCGGGCGGGCCCTGCGATCTGCGAAGGCGGGACTGGCGCCTCGAACATGTGTTTGGTCAGGACGCCCATGTACGTGTCGGCCTCGAACGGCACGCGTCCAGTGAACATCTCGTACATGATGACGCCGAGCGCATAGACGTCGGTTCGGCCGTCGATCACGCCCCCCGAGGCTTGCTCCGGGCTCATGTAGTGGGGCGTTCCGAACACCATCCCGGTGCGCGTGAGCTTGGCGCTGCCCGCGACCTTGGCGACGCCGAAGTCGAGGATCTTCGCCAGCTCGCGGCCGCCGTGTTGGATGACGAACACGTTGTCGGGCTTGAGATCGCGGTGGACGATCCCGAGCTCGTGGGCCACGCCGAGCGCGCTCGCCACGTCGCGGACGATGGACACTGCGCGCAGGGCGGGGAGCGCACCTCCGAGCTTGATCATCCGCGCGAGCGGTTGACCATCGAGGAACTCCATCACGAGATAGGCGCTGCCGTCGGGCAGCGAGCTGTAGTCGGTGATCTCGACGACGTTCGGGTGGCGAATCTGCCCTGCCGCTTGCGCCTCGCGTAGAAATCGCTCGCGGGTGTCAGGGTCGCGTGCGAGCTCCTTCTTCAGCAGCTTGAGCGCGAACTTCTTGTTCAGCTTGGTGTGGGTGACGGCGTAGACCACGCCCATGCCGCCCTCACCGAGGATGCGGTCGACGCGATACTGGTCGCCGATCAGCGAGCCGACGGTGACTTCGTCACCCTTGCGGATGCGCGCCGCGGCGCCCGTGGTGATGTCGATGATCGTGTCGGACGCGCCCGCGAGCTTGGTCCCGTCGAACGGGCAGAAGGTCGCCTCGCCCGTGAACCGTTGGCCGCAAGTCGCGCACGTCCGCACGCCCCGAGAGTAACTCTTTCCCGGCTCCGCCGGGCGTCATCGTGCGACGCGCGCACCGCAGGCGAGACAGAACCTCGCACCGCTCGCGAGCTCGGCACGGCACGCCACACATTGCTCGTGCTCGGTGAGGAGTGAGCCGCATCCGGCACAGAATCGACCGGCTTCGCCCATCTCGCCGCAGCCTTTGCAAGCCAGCGCTCGCCCGCTCTCGGCCACGGCGGTGACGCGTCGCTCGTTGCGGCGAGACAAGCTCGCCCCCGCGTACACCGGCACGCGTCGGCCTTCGAGCGCGAGTCGCACGCCGTCGATGGTCACGACGATGCCCCGCCGCGCGAGCAGGGGCTTGTTCGCCCCCTCCAGGTGTTCCTCCACGAAGGCGACCGGATCGATCACCTGCACAGTGAGGTCGCCGTCGACGAGCGGCCGAACCGCGTCGAGCGCCCCCGGATCGACCAACGGATCGGCCGGCGTGCAGGTAGCACGCCGGCACTTCCTCCCTTCGAGTCGGTCGAGCACTGCGGAGAAGGGCACGTGCTCGAGCGGGGAGAGACGCACGAACGCGAGCGACAGCGGAAGGCGCCCCTTGTCGTCGGCGATCCCCTCGAGGAACGCGAGCTTCGATGCGTGCACCGAGTGGCGACCGGGGCCGACGAGGCCGATCACCTTTCCATCGCGAACGAACGCAGCAACCTCGTTGGGCTCGACATCGAGCAGCCCCCAGACGGGAAGGCTGCTCTCGCCGAGCAACACGACCGGCTCGTGCGTGCCAGAAGGGCGCGCGAGACGCATCTCCTCGGTCCCGAGCTTGACGAAATCGAAGACACCCACGACGCGAAAGGTAGCCGACAAAAATGCGAGCGCCTCGCCTTTTCGGGGCGAGGCACTCACGGCTACTCCGGGCGCGGGATCAGGCGATGACCTGACGCGCGGGGATCCAACCGGGGAGACCCGGCTTCCAGATCATGACCTGATCCGGATTGGCCTGGCGGCGGTTGAGCTCCTCTTTGAGGCCACCGACGCCGGAGACCTGGATGACCCCCTCGGTGAACTGCACATGGAACGTCTCGACGACCATGGGCGGAGGCGGAGGCGGAGGCGGAGGCGGCGGAGGCGGAGGCGCACCAGCCGGGAGGAACTGCGAGATCTCCGGGACGCTGCCGGCGGGCTTCCAGCTGTCCCAGCCCTGCGCCCAGACCTGGGTCATGCCAGCGGCCGCCGGACCCATCGCCTGGATGAGCGCGGTCGCGAGCATCTGCGCGTTGGCGAACGGCCCTTGCTGACCGGCTTGCCCGGAGAAGTAGTAGGGACCGCCCGCGCCAGGACCGCCGCCCGGCCCCATCGGGGTGAACTGCGGGACCTGCGCGGGACCAGCACCCTGGCCGTACATGCCGCGGCCCATCGCGCCGCCCATGGCCATGCCGGCCGCCATCTGCGCGCCCATCATGCCCGCACCGCCGCCACCCTCGCCGGTGGCCATGCCCTGACCGGCGCCGATCATCGCCTGACCGACGGCGTAGTTGTTGTAGTTGCCGGCGAGCTGCTGGACGTAGCGCGAGTCGTTCTGGAACTTCTGGTCCATCACGGCCTGCTGTCGCGCGGCCGCGGCCTGGCCCTCGAAGGTGCCGGCCTGGACGTCGAGCTTGGCGACGGCGATGTCGCGCTTCTTCTCGGCGAGGACCGACTGGAACTTCTTGAGCTCGGCGAGGTCCTCCGGGCTGAAGTTCAGGTTGAACATGCCCATCTGCACGACGCGCAGACCGCACGAAGCGAGCTCGGGGCACTCACGGAGGAAGCGGTCGCCGATCTGCTTGGTCAGCGCCGCCGTCTTGATGATCGAGATCTGCTCCTGATCGCAGATCTGACCGATGACGGTGCGGGCGCCGAGCATGAACTGGCCCTTGATCCAGTCGAGGACCTGGTCGTTGTCGCCCGCGGCGGCCTGGCCGACGTACTGGACGACGAACGTGGCCGGATCGACGACCTGGACGGCGAACTCGCCGAAGATCCGGGGCGAGACGATGAGGCCGGTCATCGGGTCTTCGAGGTCCGCCAGCGTGCCGCCGAACTTGCAGCCGCGCACGGGCGCCGTCTTCACGAAGAAGACCTCGGCGATGAAGAGGTTTCCGCCGGTGAACTTGTCGACGATGTTGCCGAGGAACGGAATGTTCGACGACTGCATCGTGTGGCGGCCCGGGCCGAGGATGCCGACCACGCGGCCGTCCTTGAAGAACACCGCGCACTCGTCGCTGTCGACGGTGAGCTGGGCATACGCGGGGACGGTCTGGTCCGGGTGCTTGTAGACGATGAATTGCTTGGCCGGATCAGGCCGCGCAATACACATCTCCTGGGTGCCCTGCTTCACGAAGTCGAAGATGCCCATGGAACGCCTGACTCCTTGCACGTCGTCCGCGAGCAATTGCGCGGTGCACCGACGGCGTTCGCCAAGATAGGTTCGGCAAGGCGGCGCCGCAACGGCGGTTTCGACGCGGGAATACTGGGGTTCCTCGGCACGTTGGCGGCCAAACCCGGAAACGGAGGCCGCAGGTAACGCCCGAGCCATTTCGCCGAGACGCCCGTATGTCGGGTTCGACCGACGGTCCCCGGAAGCGCACGTCTCGGACGGTCCGGGCGGTTGGAGCGGTCGGTCGGGCCGGCGACGCGAGGTGTGACGCGCCGACGCCGCGGCGGTAGAAGCGCCGGGCCGTGAACCAGGACCCGAACCAGCAGCCCTCTCACGCGGTCGACACCTTCCCCTGCGCCAAGTGCGGCGGCGCGCTCGCCTGGGACGCGGGCAAGCGCTCGATGGCGTGCCCCTTCTGCGGCCATCAGCAGGAGATGCCGCTGCATGCCGCGGAGCAGATCGAAGAGATCCCGATCGAAGAGGGCTACGCGCGGGCGCAAAAGGGCCTCGGCACGCCCGTCCAGTCGATCAACTGCAAGGACTGCGGTGCGACCGTCAACGTCGGCGAGGGCGAACGCACCACCAAGTGTGCGTTCTGCGGGAGCCATCAGGTGCTCCAGGTCGCGACCGACGCAAACGCGATCCGCCCCGAGTCACTCGTCGCGTTCCAGGTCGACAAGAAGACCGCGAACGATCGGTTCTCCAGTTGGATGGGCGAGCTGTGGTTCCGCCCGAACGACCTCAAGCGGATGGCGAAGGTCTCGGAGATCTGGGGCATGTACGTGCCCTTCTGGACGTTCGACGCGCACATCCACAGCGATTGGACCGCCGAGGCGGGCTACTACTACTACGAGACCGAGGAATACACGTCGTACGAGAACGGCGAGGCCGTGCAGCGCACCCGTCAGGTGCAGAAGACCCGCTGGGAGTCAGCCTGGGGTCGTCGCGACGACGACTACGACGACGAGCTGGTGTGCGCGAGCAAGGGCCTTCCCCCCGAGCTCGTCGAGAAGTTCACGACGTTCAACACCAAGCTCCTGGTGCCCTACTCGCCGCAGTACCTCGCGGGGTGGCGCGCCGAGGCCTACGCCGTCGATCTGCAGAACGCCCACAACATCGGGCGCGGCAAGATGTCGAAGCAGCAAGAGGCGCGCTGCGCCCGCGACGTCCCCGGTGACACGCACCGCGCGCTGGTGGTGAACAACAGGTTCTCGCGCGAGACGTTCAAGCACGTGCTCTTGCCGGTGTGGATCGCGGCGTACCGCTACAACGACAAGCCCTACCGGTTCCTCGTCAACGGGCAGACCGGCGAGGTCGCAGGCGAGGCGCCGTACTCGTTCTGGAAGATCTTCTTCTTCACCCTCTTCTGCATCGCGGTGGTCAGCGTCATCGGCTACTTCGTCTATCAGGCCAACGAGGCCAAGAAGGAGAAGGCCAAGCCGAAGAAGTCGGTCGACGACACCGAGCAAGAGGCGCCCAAGCCCAAGAAGAAGTCGACCAAGAAGAAGACGATGGACGAAGAGGGTCACCTCCATCACCACTTCAGGGGTCGCGACGGCATCGTCGTCGCCGTCCCGGTCTGACGTGGGCGAACCGCACATCTTCTCGCGGCCCGTCCGCTTCGACGAGATCGATGCGGCAGGGTTCGCCTATTTTCCGAAGGTGATCGCGCTTGCGCACGAGGCGCTCGAACGATTGCTCGAGGACGCGAGGCCGGGCGGGTACGCCGGTTGGGTCGTCGGCGAACGCGTCGGATTGCCGTGTGTGCACTTCGGCGCGGACTTCTCGGCGCCGCTCCGGTTCGGCGACGTCATCACGGTCACCACGCGCGTCGTCCGGTTCGGGACGACGAGCGTGGCCTTCGACGTGCGGGTGAGCCGCGGTGACGTGGAGTGCGCGAAGCTCGACTACGTGGTGGCGTGCGCGGAGCTGAACGGGCCGAGCAAGCACCCGCTCCCTTCGGCGTTACGCGAGGCGCTCGAACGCCACCTCGACTGAAGATCTGTCGGTTCTCGAGGTCAGTAACAGCCCCCAGTGCTGCTCGCGCACGCGGGCGGCATCGGACTCGGAACCCTGATTGCCGGGGGCGCCTCGTGACAGCTGCCGCTGCACGCAGCGACGCTGCTGTATGGGTTGATCCAATCGGGACGCGGGACGGTCGTGGTGATGGGCACGTAGCGTGGATGCCCACCCCGGTTGTCCGTGGACCGCTCGACGTGAGTCGTGAAGCGGCTCCCCGCCGCGTGCGGGAGATCCTTCAGCACCTTCCGCCAGGTCGGATCGTCGGGCGAGATCAAGTAGACGTTGTTGCCGCGGTGGCAGCCGGTGCAGTTCTCGGAGTGGTTGGTGCCGTCGAGCAGGCGATTGATCTCGAGCGTCCGACCACGCCAGTCGCGCGTCTCGCCCGGCACCGGGTCGCGCAGGATGTTGTCCCAGAAGCACGCCGCGCCGGTGGTGGCGCTCTGGCAGATGATCCCCGCCAGTCCGCTCCCGCGAGGGAGCGCGATGCAGGCGCCACGCTTCGCGGGATCCTCGTAGGTCCACACGTGCGCGTCTTCGCCCGGGGCAAGAAGATTGCTCGTGAGGTCGCCCTGGAGCTGCCAGGCCGTGCCGGACTCCGCCCAGTTCGGCGGGATCGGAACGCCCTGCTCGCTGCACCGCTTCATGTAGTCGGTCTGGAGGAAGCGAGAGAGGTCCAGGTATCCGAGGCGACGCAGCAGATCGCGCAGGCGCGTGTTCACGATCCAGTTGCCCGGCTGATACTTGGGATTGATCTGGTAGTTGAGGACCTCGACGCGCCACTCGTACTGCAACTTCAGCTTCGCGGGTGCGTCTTGGAGCAGCCGCCACGTCAGGGCGCCGTCCAGCATGCGACGGTCGACGCCGGTGAGCGGCTCCTTGGCCAACCAGGTGTTGACCTCCTTGAGGAGGGCGGCCGTCTGGGTGCTCATCGTGGGCGAGATCGCCTGCAGCACCTCCGCCTTGATCGAGCTGTTCATCTGCTCGATCAACGACAGAGAGAAGGCGATCGGCTGGCCCTTGGCATCGAACACCTTGCCGTGACCTGAGCTTGCGATCCGCATCGCGAGTCCGAACTGCACGGTGAGCGGGTCGGGAGCGGCGGCCACGTCATCTTCGCCTGGATCTGGGGCTTGGTCGACCGCGCACGCCGCCGCGAAAACCATCGAGAGTACCGGGAGGATCCAAACGCTGCTCTTCATGTCACGCTCCTGTGGTGGGCATGACTAGGAGGCAGCGAGGACCGGCCTTCTTACCGACGCGGCGACGATTCTTTTGGGGTGCTCCTCAAATGATCGAGGGGGACGAGGGCCTCCCCGTGTGGACAGGGATGTTCCACGGCAAGGAGTGTCCATGCTCGTGCGCTTCGCCACGAAGGATCGAGAGCGCCAGGGCTTCTTCCTCGTCGTCGTCGACGGTGACCGTGACGATCGCCGCGCCCTTGTGCAGCCGTTCGGCGAAGTGGTGCGCCCGCTCGGTCGGGACGCCGACGTTGATCAGCGCGTCGACGAGCCCCCCGGCGGCTGCGCCAACCGTCGCACCGGCGAGCGCGCTCACCAGCGGCCCTGCGACCACCACGGGGCCGACCCCGGGGATCGCGAAGGCAGTGAAGCCGATCAACAGGCCGGCGAGACTCCCGAGCCCTGCGCCCACGCCAACACCCTCGAGCGCAGCGTGCCTCGAAGCCGCCGCCGTGCCCGACGCGACCTCCTCACCGGTCGCGGTCCGGGTGACCCAACCGAGGTCGTCCCGCGCGAAGCCCGCGTCGTGCAGGGCGTACACGGCCTCTTCGGCCTCGCGCACGTGCTCGAACGTGGTCACCAGCGTTTTGGTCGCCATGACCATGAAGGGAGCACGACGCGTGCGCGAGGCGGGTCATTCACGAGCCCGGCTTTGCGTACGCGTGCAGCGCACCTTCCTCGGCCATCGATGCGAGCACGTGTCCGATGTCCTCGCGCCCGCCCGGCACGGTGTGCACGTAGAGCCACGGCATGCACACACCGGGGTGCGGATCGTCCCGGCCGTTGGGCCCGACCTTGCCGCAGAGCTCCTGACGGCTGCCGGTGAACGCGCCGAGCGCGTTGGGGTGAAGCGACCATGCTTTGCGCAGGCCGTGGAGCCGGCACTCGCCCTCGGAGTCGCGCAGCGCCGCCGACAACTGATCGTAACGGGTGCGCATCGACGGCTCGAGGAACCAACGGACCATCAGCGCCTGCGTCACCCCCTCGGCGAGCGCCGCGCACTTGCCCCACGCCGGACCCTTGGTGTCGAACGCCTTGGTCGCGAGATCGCTCGGGGCATAGACCGATGCGAAAGCGCGATACGAGAACAGCACACGACGCAGGCGCAGCGTGGTCTCGGCGTCGACCGGCGCCCAGTCGCCCAAGGGACCGGCCGTCGCCTTCACCTTGTCGTACGCCGCGCGCTCCAAATCGAGCAGCGTGAGCGCCACCGCGGCGCCGGTCACCGTCTCGGTCGAGTGGAGGAGCGCTGCCGCGTGGCGAACCGCACGGGCAGCATCTGGCGCGGTTTTGTCGGCAATTCCCAAGAGCAGGCGCACCTTCGCCCATTGCAGGAACGGCAACAGCGAGGGCAGCGGCTTCTCGTAGGCGGCGTAGAGCGTGACCTCTTGGGCGGGTGAGTCGGTGTCGAGATCCCAGCGATCGAAGTCGGACAGCTTGTCGAGCCAACGCGCTTGGAACTCGAGGGCTGCGAGCCCGGGCTCGTCCGCGTGGTCGACCCAACGGTCGCGATACGACGCGAGCCGCTCCGCGAGCTCCTTGGGGACGACGGGGAGATGGCTATCGGGGTGCTTCGCGGCGTAGACCTCGACGAGGACCTTCTTTCCGACCCACTGGACCTGGGGATTGAGGGTGGAAGCAGCGTCGGGGATCACATGCAGCCATTTCGGTGCGAGCTCGAACGGCGGCTTCAGAGCGGCCTGATCGGCGAAGAACGCGGCCTGGTGGGCGCGATAGCCCTCGGCGATCCGTTCGCGGGTTCGCTCGACCTCGCGGTGCATGATGACGCGCCAGGCGATCAGCACCGCGACGAAGGCGAGCGCGGTCCCTCCGCCCAACAACGCCGCGATGCGCTTCCAGTTCCGGCGGCTCTTCATCCCTGCATCCTCGCGTGTTCGGACAGACGAGGCTCTCAACCCTTGGATTCAGCCCACGTGCGGCCAAAGCCCGCGTCGACCACCAAAGGTACGTCGAGCTGGACGACGTTCTCCATCTTGTCCTTGATCACCCTGGCGGCCTCCGGTTCGCTGCCGACGGGAACCTCGAACATCAGCTCGTCGTGCACGGTCAGCAGCATGCGCGCGCCGGGCACCGGCGGCGCCCGCAAGGCGACCATCGCGAGCTTGAGGATGTCGGCGGCGGTGCCCTGAATCGGCGTGTTGCGTGCCACACGCTCGGCGGCCAGCCGGAGCGCCCGGTTCGGCGAGTGAATGTCGGCGAGGAAGCGACGCCGACCGAGGATCGTGCGGACCCCCTCACCGCGACGCGCGACGTCGATCTGCTCCTCCATGTAGCGGCGCACGCCCGCGTACCGCTGGAAGTACCGAGCGATGAAGTCCGATGCCTCGCCGCGCTCGATCCCCAGCGATTTGGCGAGAGCGTTCTCGCCCTGCCCGTACACCACGCCGAAGTTCACGGCCTTGGCGCGGGTGCGCATGTCCTTGGTGGGCACCGCGTGCGCGTCCCCCTCGAGGAAGAGCTCGCGCGCGGTGCGGGTGTGGATGTCCTCACCCTTCTGGAACGCGTCGACGAGGATCGGGTCCTTGGAGAGGTGCGCGAGCACCCGCAGCTCGATCTGCGAGTAGTCCGCCGAGACGATGGAGAACCCCTCGGGGGCGACGAACGCCGCGCGAATCTTCCGACCGAGCTCGGTGCGGATGGGGATGTTCTGCAGGTTCGGCTCGGCAGACGAGAGGCGCCCGGTCGCGGCGATGTGCTGCTGGAAGATGGTGTGGAGCCTGCCGGTGCGCGGCGACACCAGCTTGGGGAGCGCGTCGAGATAGGTGCCCTTGAGCTTGATGAGCACCCGGTGCTCGAGGATCGCGCCCGGGAGATCGTGTTGCTCGGCGAGCTCCTCGAGCACGTCGGCGTCGGTCGAGCGCGAGGTCTTGGTGCGCTTGAGGACCGGGAGCTTCAGCACGTCGAACAAGACGTGCTCGACCTGCTTGGGCGAGCCGCAGTTGAAATCGCGGGCGATGTTGTCGGCCTGGGCGCCTTCACCGAGCGCCTCGCGAACGATGCGGCGCGCACGCTCCTCGATCTCCTTGATCTGTGCGTCGACCTCGGTCGAGAGCGCGCGCATGCGGGACTCGTCGATCTTCACGCCGACGAGCTCGACCTCGGCGAGCACCTCGGTCAGCGGCAGCTCCATCTCGCGCAGGAGCTTGTCCATTCCCGCGACGTCGATGCTCGGAGCGAGCTTCTCGCACAGCTCGCGGGCGAGGTCGGGGATCTCGGCCGCGTAGGCGGTCGCGTCCTCGATCGGCACCTCGTCGAACTCGAGCTGGTGGCCGCGGCGGAGCGCGTCTTTGTGCGTGACCTTGTCGTACGAGGTCTTCTGCACCGAGAGGTTGGTGTTCGCGAGGTCCTTCAGGTCGTTGGGCGCCTCGGGGTCGAGCAGGTAGCTCGCGAGCAACGCGTCGAAGGCGATGCCGCGCATCGCGATGCCTCCGAGCTTCAGCATCTCGATCGAGAACTTCAGGTCGTGACCCACCTTGGGGATGGACGCGTCCTCGAGCACCGGGCCTATCGCGGCCTTCAGCTCGTCCCACGTCAACTGCCGCGGAGCCCCGAGGTAGCGGTGAATGAGCGGTACGTAGAAGCCCTTGCCGGGCTCGAGCGCGAACGAGACGCCGCACGCCCTGCCGTCGACCGCCTTGCGCGCGGTCCCCTCGACGTGCACCGCGAGCCGCGCCTCGGGATCGGCCGCCACGACGGCACGAACGCGATCGGCGAACGCCTCTAGCTCCTGCTTGTCGAGGATCGACTTGTACTCCCGCGTGATCGGACCGCGCACATCGATCTGGTCGACGAGCCGGGTGAACTCGAGCTCGATGAACAGATCGCGGAGCTTCTTCGCCGACTCTCCCCTCGGGGCCTGATAGCGCAGCTCGTCGAGCTCGAGCGGGACGTCCTCGTCGTCCTTGAGGGTGACGAGCTTCTGCGAGAGCAGCGCGTCGCCCTTGTGCGCGACGAGCGCCTCCCGGAGCTTGGGGCGCTTGATCTCGTCGACGTGCTCGTAGATGCCCTCGACCGTGCCGTATTGGTTGATCAGGTCGGCGGCCGTCTTCGGGCCGACGCTGGGCACGCCGGGGATGTTGTCGCTCGAGTCGCCCATCAGCGCGAGGACGTCGCGGACCTTGTTCGGCGAAACCCCGAACTTCTCGTGCACCTCGGGCGCGCCATAGACCTTGTTGCGCATGGTCTCGAACAGCACGAGGCGCTCGTCGACCAGCTGCATCAGGTCCTTGTCCGATGCGACCACCACGACCTTCATCTGCGGATGGGCCGCCCGGACCTGCCTCGCGAGCGTGGCGATGAGGTCATCGGCCTCGACCCCGTCGCGGCGGTAGATGCAGATGCCGTAGGCGCGGGCGATCTCCTCGCAGCGCGCCATCTGCTGGGAGAGGTCCTCGGGAGGCGCGGCGCGGGTGGCCTTGTAGTTCGGGTCGAGCAACACGCGGAACGAGCTGCCACGACGGCTGTCCATCGCGATCGCGAGGAAGGCCGGCTTCCGCTCGCGGATGAGCAGGTTGAGCATCTGCGTGACGCCGTACACCGCGTGGGTCGGCTCGCCCTTCGCGTTCGAGAGCGGTGGCAGCGCGTGGTACGCCCGGAACACGTACCCGCTCAGATCGATGACGTAGAACGCGTCGGGGTCGCCCGGCGGCGGGAGCGCCGAGCCGGATGGTTGGGCGGAGGTCGCGGGCTTCGCGGAGCGTCCGGTGGGGCGAGCCATCGAGACGATCTACGAGGCGCCGCCCGGGGTCACAAGCGCCGCATCCGTCCTGCAAGTTTTCCTGACGGGCGGAGCGACGTCACTCCAAGCCTTCTGTGAGCCCGGGCATTCCGCGGCGACGAACGCGGCTTTCGTTCGGCAACAACCCGTGCGCCGTCGGCGCGCGTTCGAGACAGAGGAGCGTCGCATGCGCGCGATTCGACTGGTTCCGTTCGTCTTCGGCGTCGTCCCTGCCTTCGCCTCCGGGTGCCTCGATCGACCCGTGGCTCCGATCACACCCGACAACTTGCGCGTCAGCGTGCAACCGCTGCGTGTGAAGCGGATCGAGAAGGTCGATCTCCTGTTCGTGGTCGACAACTCCGCCTCGATGAAAGACAAGCAGTCGGAGCTCGGACGACGCATTCCCGAGCTCGTCGCGGGGCTCACCACACCGTCGGTCGATCCCATCACCGGACGGCAGACGCGGGTCCTCGACGTTCACGTGGGAATCATCACCTCCTCACTGGGCTCGAACGGCACGGGCGGTTGTCACAAGGGTTGGTACGGGCAGCACATGGACGACCGCGGGCACCTGCTGCCACGCCCAGCCGATCCTCCTGCCAGCAACGGCTGGACGCTCGACGGAGCGGGAAATCCCGTGAAGGCAGCGTGTCCGACGGTGAAGCCGGGCGCAGCTCTCACGTGGGTCGCGGACGCTGCGCGCGATCCGAAGGCGGCCTTCGTCGGCGACTCGGGCGCGCAGGCGCTGCAAGCCGCCGCGTCGTGCGTGGTGGAGTCGGTGAAGGACGACGGCTGCGGCTACGAGGCCACGTGGGAAGCGGCGTATCGGTTCCTCGCCGATCCGGCGCCCTCGCTCACGGCGAACGTGGCGTGCAACCTGCCCGAATCCACCGGGCCGTACACCTGCAGTGGCTCGATCAAGAGCGCCGGTCTCGACACCGAGCTCCTCGAGCAGCGCGCGAAGTTCCTCCGCCCCGACTCGCTGCTCGCAGTCGTGGTCCTGTCGGACGAGAACGATTTCTCGCTCCGACCCGAGGGAAGGAACTGGAAGCCCTGGGCTCAGTCGATGGGCGCCATGCCCCACGGCTCGAGCAGCTGCGCTTCGGTGCCCGACGACGTCGAGCCGGACGACAGCGCAGGCATCCAGGACCTGTTCACCCGCTACGGCTGCAGGAGCTGCGACGACGATCCGAGCGCCCCCGGCTGCAGCGGCGCCAAATGGCCGCTCGCCGACGGCGACAAGGACCACGTGTACCTGCGCGGGTTCCACCAGGTGCAGCGGTTCGGGTGGAACGCGCTCTGGGGCCGACAGCGGTACGTGGACGCGTTCACCAGGTCGTCGGTGCTCGGCGGCGACGGCAAGATGGGGAAGAACCCGATCTTCGCGGGCGGCCGGAGCCCGGACATGATCGTCGTCGCCGGAATCGTCGGCGTGCCGCAGGGCCTCGTCACGGGGGCGAAGGGCGAGCCCAAGGTCCTGCAGGATTCCGACTGGGAGAAGATGATCTCGCCGGATCTCGCCAAGCGCGATCCGCACATGATCGAGTCGTTCCTCGAGCGAAAGGGCATCCCCAAGTACACAGGCGACCGCAACGTCGACCTGGTGAACGGCGGCGATCGCGCCATCGCCGTCGACGACCTCCAGTACGCGTGCATCGGCAAACGGGTCACGCCGGGCGGCGCCGACGATTGCGGCAAGCTCACCGCGGCGGGCAATCCGCTGTGCAGCGGCGCGGACAACCAGCCCTATTTCAAGGCCTATCCCGGCCTCCGCCACCTCCGCATCCTCCACGACCTCGGCGACCGCGGGTTCGTCGGCTCGATCTGCGCCGAGAGCTACAGCCCCGCGATCCGCGGCATCAGCGAGCGCATCAAGAACGTGGTCGATGCCCAATGCATCAAGACCGACGTCACCCCGGATGCGACAGGCGACGTCGGGTGCTTCATCCTCGAGACGTTCACGGACGCATCGTTCGACGGCAAGACGCGCTGCGAGGACATCGGCAAGGGATACTGCACACCGGGGGCTTCGCCCTGCCGGGTCGACGGCACCGACTACCCGCCCGTCGCTGCGAGCGTTGCCGCCGCGCAGCTCACGCTCCCGGTGACGGTCCAAGGGCCGGACGGGCTCGCCAAGACCCAGCGGACCCCCGCGAGCGTGGAAGGCGACAACGTGTACGTGGTCGGCTCCGACGGCCACAGGCACCTCGTCTGCGAGATGATGCAGCTCGCCGGCGGTCGGGCGCCCGAAGCCGACGCGAAGGGCTGCCAGACCGATCCGAAGTTCGTGAAGCCCTCGACGGGAGGCGGCTGGTGTTACACGAACGACGCCGCCGTGGTCGGCGACGCCTGCCGCGCGCGCGGTGCCATCGGCAAGGTGCGGTTCCTCGGCGACGTCGAGCCGAAGAACGGGAGCGAGGTCTTCACCGTCTGCATCGGTCGCTGATCAGAACTCCAACTTCAACCCCGCCATGATCGACCGCGGCGCACCGGGCCGAGCGCCGAACGGACGGCGCGACACCAGGTACGCGCGGTCGGTGATGTTGCGGAAGTTGACGTAAGAT
>Ga0208492_1000171_pt1 | contig 65257 bp, 58 predicted proteins | sample Subbioar_CSW14AB_FD_184820 | JGI IMG/M metagenome (GOLD analysis project Ga0208492, IMG submission 184820) | Serpentinite rock and fluid subsurface biosphere microbial communities from McLaughlin Reserve, California, USA - CR12Mar_CSW14AB (SPAdes) | ecosystem: Environmental > Terrestrial > Deep... | reverse complement strand
TATAAAATTAATTGGCTCCGCGCTTGTTTTTATACTTTTCAAGGCCCTTGTCAAGCCACTGAATATATTTAGTAATATCAGGATCGTAGCTGGTAGAGTCACTATAGCGGTTTTCGTCGCTATCGATGATCCAGTATTGAGGTTGTGTGCTCGAAAGATATTTTGTGTTTTGAAGATAACTCCAGCGGTCACCAACAGAGCGCAGTTTCCGGGAAGAGCCACTCCAGACAACTTCAGTTTGTAGTTCTTCTGCGAGCTTTTTTTTGTCGTCTACATACAGAGAAACAAGAACGAATTCTTCACTTAACTTTCTTTTTACATCTGAATCGCTCCACACCTGGCCCTCCATTTTGCGGCAGTTAACACAGGCCCAACCTGTAAAATCAATCATGAGAGGCTTATTTACTTTTTTTGCATATGCCAGCGCAAAATAATAATCATCAAATGCAGGGATCCCGTTCGGACCGCGATGCGCGTGTTCCGGAAGATCTGTATGCGCTCCGCCGGAAGCAGCTATTTCCTGTGTACGGCCCCCAAACCCTTCGGGAGATTCGCTATAGAAATCCGGCGGCGGAAATCCGCTTATAAGCTTCAGCGGTGCGCCCCACAAACCAGGGATCAGGTAAACGGTGAATGAGAAGGACAAGATCGCGATCAACAGGCGTGTAACAGAAACATGTTTGATATCGCTGTCGTGTGCCAGCTTGAACCATCCCATGAGGTACATTCCCATCAGCGCGAAGATCACAATCCAGATCACGATAAATATTTCACGTGTTATAATTTCCGCCTGCACAACCAAATCGGCATTGGAGAGGAATTTAAGCGCTAATGCCAGTTCGAGAAAACCAAGCACAACCTTTACCGAGTTAAGCCAGCCACCGGACTTAGGCAGAGAATTAAGCCAGCCAGGAAACGCAGCGAATAAACCAAAGGGCAGGGCTAAAGCGAGAGAAAACCCAAACATACCAAAGAATGGACCAGCGAGAGCTCCTGTGGATGCTGCGATCACAAGGAGGTTTCCGATGATTGGTCCTGTGCATGAAAAAGAAACCAAACCAAGCGTAAAGGCCATAAAAAAGATTCCTATCAATCCGCCTTTTTCGGATTTGGCATCCATTTTATTCACAAATGAAGAAGGTAATACGATCTCAAACGCACCAAGGAACGAGGCGGCAAAAACCACCAGGAGCAGGAAAAAGGCGAGGTTGAACCACACATTGGTTGCAAGGTTATTTAAAGCATCTGCCCCAAAGATTAGAGTAACGCCAAGTCCCAGTGCCACATAAATAACGATGATGGAAATAGAATAGATAAGCGCGTTGCGGATGCCCGCTGCTTTGGTTTTACTTTGTTTTGTAAAAAAACTAACGGTCATCGGGATCATTGGAAATACACAAGGCGTCAATAACGCCAGTAAACCGCCAAGAAAGCCCCCGAAGAAAAGGCCAAGATACGTGCGATCTTCTTTTTTTTCAGGAGCGGGCTTTAATTCTGTTTTAGGCGCCACATCTTCAATGGTTGGTGTTTTGCTTTCAGCGGTTGATGAAACAGAAACGGATGAATCCGTTTTTATGCCTTCATTTACGGCAGATATAGTATTTTCAGGAGCTACTGTGACTTCAACAGCTTCAATTTTGAAAGCAAAATCCGCAGGCGGTGAAAACTTCTGGCATTGTGTTTCGTTACAAGCCATTCCATCTATAAAACCTTTAACTGTGAAAGGCTTATTGTTAAGGGCTTTTATTTTTTGTGTGAAGACTGCGGTATTCTCAAAATACCGCATGATTGCACCGTCAAAAACGGGTTCAGCATGTTCAATCGGTTTTGGCTCAATCGTCTTACCAACTAATTTATAGTCCTTCGATGTTTCAAATTCAAATAATGTAGGCAAAGGACCATCATCTCCTTCAGACGCGATTTGTGAATATAAATGCCAGGTTGGTTCTATTTTCGCTTTAAATATCAACTCAAATTCATCAGCACTTATTTTTTTTTGCGAAAAAGTCCAGGTAACATATTGCTTTTGACTAAAGGCAAAAGAGAAAATGAACAGAAAAAAAGGGGTTAAAAATCTTTTCACTACAAGCAGGTTTAAGAGGTAAAAATACTATTAATTTCTTATTGAACCCTTACGCTGAGGTCTACAGTTTTGGGCGGAAGACACATTTTATCATCGCAGCACATATACTCCACTTTAAATGGAATGCTAAAAGGTGCTTTCGCCATTAATTTTACCTTTTGTCTGAATTCAGCTTTGTCTACAAATACCGCTATTTTTGTTCCAAAGGCGGCGTCAAACTCTTCGTGCGCGCCAATTTCTTCGGTCTTGCCAACTAATTGGTATTGTTTTGATGGTGTAAAATTAAAGGAGGTTGGCACGGGGCCATCGTTAGGGGCGCTCTGAGAATAGGTGTGCCAGGGCTTATCAATAACTGCTGTAATTACAATTTCACCTTCTGTAGCAGAAATGGATTTATAAATGGCCGCCCATTTTACCGGGTCCTGAGCTTGTCCATTTAAATATGTAAATAGAACGATACAGAGTGCAAAGATTTTTTTCATGTGGCGATGATTGGTCTATCTAAATTCAAGTTATTATTTTACTTCCACAAAAGCCTAAACAAAGTTTAACATTTATCCTCCCAGGTGTTTTATACCGTTTAAAATAATGCGGAGGTCGTTTTCGGTGCGGTAGTCTTTAGAGTAATTGAGAAAGGCTTTGTTGATACGGTCCTCGGTGATCTTTCCTTTAAGATTATCAGCCGGGGTTAACACCGAGGGACGCAACGAAGGGAGGTCTTTCCGGATCCCTTTGCCATAACCAACCCAGGAATAAAAACCGAACAGCACTTTAAAAATGTTTCCAATAAAGTTGACCTTATGTTCCTGGAACCAGATAAAGATCCAAAAGAAAAAAAGAAAGAAAAAACTAACCAGGATATCTGTGAAACGTTTGTTGCGTTTGTTTTCGGGCCGTCCCACGTTGTTAACGTCAATCACATATAAATCGCCGGCCGTGTCGATGCTGTTGCTTCCAATGATGGAGAGGCTTTCGGGCGGCGCAATTTTAAACTCAACTCCTTTGGTAACAAGGCTGATCATCTTATCAATGATCTCTCTTGAGGAAATATCGCGTGCGCAGAAAATTATCTCGTTTATCTCGTGTATATCTATCGCTTCATCTATCTGCTGTAAGTGCCCGATATAGGCTTCGTTTTTTACGCCATTATTTTCGTTGCTGATGAAGCCTATGAATTCAGAGTTAATGTTGGTTTCCTTCAACAATCCGTTCACGCGGTTAAATTCCGGCTCGCTTCCTATTATGGCAATACGTGCATGTGCGCGGTGACCGCCCAGCTTAAAGCGCTTGATCTTAAGGAAATGATAAACGACGCGGGTAGAAAGATAAACAAGCAGGGCATAGACAGAGCCGATCAGGATCAGAGCCCGTGAAAAACGGTAATGTTCGGGAAGTATGGAATAAATGATCAGGATAAAAGCAGAGCCAGTGAGAATGCCACGTATGATCTTCCGCAGGCTCGTTGGCACATCGTACCCTCCGCTCAGGTAAACAAAAATCATCCAAGTAAGTGTGTAGATCGGAAAGAACAGATCAATGATCTCGCTGGAATAAAAATTAGGATATAACTTAAAACGGATCTCGTAAATGTTTTTACAGAAATACAGCCCTACAAGAATGAGTATAAAATCAATGGCCGGGTAAAACAATTGTTTTGCGAAACGCACGAGGATAGCCGCGCCGGCTCTTAAGTAAATAGCAAAATAGATCAGGATATTAAACAAGCGCGCGTTACCCTGGCTGAAATGCTTTTTAGCAAAAATAGCCATGGCTTTGTAAAAAACGATCACGTAGTTCACGCTGCTTTTTTTGGTGCTCTCTCCTTTGTAATGAATAATGCTGCTTTCGGCGAAGTAATAATTTTTGTAACCGCCTTGCGTAATTCTATAAGAGAGGTCGATGTCCTCGCCATACATAAAAAAAGTTTCATCCAGCAGACCCACTTTATCCAGGGCCTCTTTACGCATCAGCATAAAAGCCCCGCTCAGCACATCAACGGGGTGGGTTTCATTTTTGTCGAGGTAGGTTAAATGGTATTGTCCGAATTTTTTTGAGCCCGGAAAGAGCCGCGCAAGTCCGAAGATCTTGTAAAATGCCACGGAAGGCGTTGGCAGTCCGCGCTTACTTTCCGGTAAAAAAGTACCTTTTCCATCCAGCATTTTGATCCCGAGCCCCCCGGCTTCGGGATGTGAATCCATAAAAGCTAGTGTTTTTTCGAAGGTGTCTTCCTGAACAACCGTATCGGGGTTTAAAAGAAGCACATATTTGCCGGTGGAAGCCCGGATAGCCTGATTATTGGCGACAGAAAATCCAGCGTTCGTTTTATTAAGAATAAGATTGACCTTTGGAAACTTTTCACGGATGAGGCTGACAGAGCCATCTACGGAGTTATTGTCCACTACAAATACTTCAGCATCTATATTTTTAAGGGCTTTGAAGACCGAAAAAAGACACTGTTCTAAAAAGTGTTTTACGTTGTAATTGACTATAATGACCGATAGTTGCAGGATTCTGGCTTAACGCACTAAAATAATTATAATTGTTTAAATAATTTCTTTTTTTACCTTTGCAATCTCAAAAAATTGGTTTGAAGCACTGATTTCAGAGGGATGGTCCCATAGCTCAGTTGGATACCTGCCTGCCGTCGCGCAGGCCGGAGCATCGGCAGGCAGGGAGCACCGGTTAAAGGTATGTTCTTTGTATATGTTATAGTTAGTAAGATTAAGAGACTACGGTTTTATGTAGGAATGACAGAAAGACCAGAAGTTAGGCTTAAAGAGCATAATTCCAGTAAAACAAAGTCAACAAAAAGGTATGTTCCCTGGGAATTATTCTTCACCGAGAAATACCAAAGTAGGAAAGAAGCCAGAGCAAGAGAATTATATTACAAATCCGGAAGCGGTAAAGAAAAAATAAAACAAAAATGGTCCCATAGCTCAGCTGGATACCTGCCTGCCGTCGCGCGGGCCGGAGCATCGGCAGGCAGGGAGCACCAGTTAAAGGTATGTTCTTTGTATATGTTATAGTTAGTAAGATTAAGGGACTACGGTTTTATGTAGGAATGACAGAAAGACCAGAAGTTAGGCTTAGAGAGCATAATTCCAGTAAAACGAAGTCAACAAAAGGGTATGTTCCCTGGGAATTATTCTTCACCGAGAAATACCCAAGCAGGAAAGAAGCCAGAGCAAGAGAATTATATTACAAATCCGGAAGTGGTAAAGAAAAAATAAAACAAAAATGGTCCCATAGCTCAGCTGGATAGAGCACCGGTTTTCTAAACCGGCGGTCCTTGGTTCGAATCCAAGTGGGGCTACCACAAAACCCTTCAGCAAAGCTGAAGGGTTTTTTATTTTGCAGCAAGCCGAAAGCTTTGCTTTCAGGCAAAGATGCAAAAAAATGAAAAACCTAGCTCGCGTCAGTGAGACAAGTTCTGTGGAAAGCCCCATCCCCAGGATCAGCGAGCGGAGCGAGCTAATCCAACATTACAAATTAAAATTGTTCCAGATATCCCTTTTAGTTTAAAATCTACTTTAGAAGTGGTATTTCCGTAAATAGAAAAAAAAGGGTAATTTCATTTTAAAGACATTATGTCCAAAAAGAAGAAAAAAAGCATTGGTAGAAAGCAGGTAAAAGAGTTACCACCTTGGAAAGTTGCAGAGAATGTAGCTGCGGCTCTAGAGAAGTTTGCTTCTCCCGATTCAGAAGTGCTCAGAAATCAATTCCTGCCTGTGATTGGCCGCCCCGAAAGGAAACCACGCCAATGCGATGTGGTGATAAAACATCAAGTTGGGCCCAGAGAGTTCAAGGCAATAGTTGAAGTTCAAAAACGGAAAGGTAAGCCTGATATTACTACGTTTCATGGTTGGCTGGAAAAAAAGAGGGAGGTCGGGGCTCAACAACTGATTTGCGTTTCCCAAGCTGGTTACCCTTCATCTATCGTACAAGAAGTTAATAACAAATATGGCGATGGTACGGTCAGCCTTATGACACTCACCCAGTTTGACTGGCTTGCTTCTAAACCCGAATTGAATATCATTCCAATTTTTACCTTTGAAAAACGGAACATAACCAATATCGTTCCAGGTGAGCAGGTAATAGATGAGAATGGAGAGAAACACTCGGACAAGCTTGTTTCAATTGAAGAAAAAGTTTTCACCCTGGGGGAGGATGGGGTTCGTCTCACCCTCATTGAAGTAGTTGAAAGTATTCTCATTAAGGAAGTTCCTAAAATTAATCTTCACCCGAAAAAATTACCTAAAGTAGATTTACGAGGACATATAAAAATAGGTCACCTGACTAATTTGGTTATGCACTTGGGAGATGACAAAATAAAAGTGCTGGACTGGACACTTACGGTTGACTTCAGGCACGAGCTTGTGGAGGTTCCGCCAGATGCTTCTTTTAAATATGGATTTACAATAACGAATAACACTCTTGCCTATATGACAACCGCAACTATGACTGTTAAGGGCAAGCTCAAAGTGTTTGAACTGGTATTTAGACCGAATGGTGACCAAATTGCCGTTGGGCTGACAATTAACGATAAAACTTAACAAATTTCAAGAGGAAACCTTCTTTGGATCAACGGAGTTAATCCATTGGGGCTACCACGGAACCCTTCCCCAAGGACAAGTGAGCGATAGCGATCTAATCCATATCTCACCAACACTGCCGATCAGTCTTTGGGTCAATGGGGTTATCAGATTTACCTTGCTTACTGAATATACACCGGCATTTTGTAATAACACCTCACCCAGCGGCCGTTTATTTTACCTGGATTCCATTTGGGCATGTTTTTGACGGTCTTGAGCACTTCAAAATCAAAATCCGGACAACCCTCTATACTTTTTACAATATCAATTTGGCTCAGACTACCATCTTTCTCCACTACAAAACCAACCACGAGCTTTCGGCCACTACAGATCCCCCGCATCACAGCAGGTTGTGAAATTTTGTCCTCAAGGTATTTCTGCATTGCTTCCGGTCCGCCGGGAAATTCTGGCCTTTCATCAAATTTATCATGAATTTCTTCAGGGGGCAGGCGTACTGGTTCTGGCTTGGGCCCAAATGGGTTTTGCGCGTCAAGCGAAAGCGCAAGGACAGATAACAACAGAAGGATAAAACGTTTCATCCTGCAAAATTAGACCGAAAACGAAATGGCAAAACGCTTCGCCGAAAGAGGATATCCCCATACTTATTCACAATCTAGAAGCCGAGAAAACAACTTAAAAATGCTCACGTTACAGGCAGATTCCTTATATTTATTTAAATTTATATTATTAACAGATCACGAGCCAGAAGCATCCTATCATCAAACGTGTCCCGATATATTCCCTCATTTTCCTTTTTTTTATCTCCTGCAGAAAAGAGAACGCGGTAGACTGTTTTAAGCCGAACGGAAAAGAAATTACAGTTACCCGTTTTCTTTCCGGGTTCAGGTATCTTGAGGTTTTTGATAAGATGGATGTTGAGATCTGCCAGGGCTCAGAGTATAAGGTGGAAATAACAGCGGGCGAGTATATCATTAAGAATATTTCGACCAAGGTAAAGGACAGTCTTTTAAAACTTGAGAATAATAATAAATGCAATTTTGTGCGCGGGTACAAAAAGAAAATCCGGATAAAAGTTACCGTTCCTTATCTTGTTCAGGTAACGAATTATGGGGTGGGGCCAATAACCGTTAATGAAAATTTCCAGCAGGACAAGATCTTTTTTAAAGCTGAAAACTCAGGTGATACCTATATTAATGGAAGTTATGATCAGGTACGTACCAGTTCGCATGGCAATGGTGATATGTACCTGAGGGGCTCAGCAAAAAGTCTGATGATCTATACCTTTGGGACAAATTACACCTGGGCGGAAGATTTTAAAGTAAGTGATTATCTTTTTATCTCTACAAGAAGTCTTGGCGATGCGTTTTTTAACCTGGATGGTGTAAATACAATAGACTACCTGATCTATGACGAAGGAAACATTTATTATAAAGGGAGTCCGGTAAGGATGAATAACTTTAGTGAAGTCAGCGCCAAAGGAAAAGCCATCCGGCAAGACTGATCCTATTTCTTTTCAAATACAGCAAAAATAATTTCGCGACCTCTTTCGTTGGTTTTATAAATGCCGGAAGGTTTAAGTTGGGGCATCGAATCCAGAGCGCTTTTGCTAAGCCCTGATTCGATTCGCGTGTAAAAGTTGTCCCAGATAAGCAGGTCGCCAGGTTTCATTTCGGCAATACTCTCCCTTGAGATCTGTTTGCATGCCTTGGGGTCAAAATAATCGACCTCAAGAGGAATGCTCAGGTAGCGGTGATTATAAAGCAGGGGACGGTTTATTTTTTTTGTCTCGCGGATAAATTTCACGGTTTGTATAGCGAGTTTCTGATCCGAATTCAGCATCATATCCTTTTCCCATTGAATAGCAGATGGATTTGGCGTAAAAGGAAAAATGAGAATATAAACCAGCAGGGCAGCCTGGAACGCCTTTTTATAAGGGTCTTTGAGCCAGTTGCGGTTTTCAGTAATAAAATTAAAGCCCTGCAAGGCGATGAGCACAATGAGCGGCATTATCCCGATCAGCACCCTCTTTAGTCCCATTGAGTTAAAGATGCCCAGGTACCAGAACAAACTGTGGGCAATAAAAAAACAAAGGAATCCAAGAAAAATAAGAATGTGTAATTCCGCCGAAAAACATTTTTTGAAAAGAAAAACTACCAGGGAAAATATACCAAGCCAGAAGAGGCAATAAATCGGAACACCCGTGACGTTGATCAGCTCCTCCACAAAATGCAAAAGCCTTCCATGGCCATACACACTGCTTAATTTGGCGTAAGGGATCTTTGTAAATACCCATAAAAGATCTCTATGAACAAAAGAACCCGCCACGCCATAAAAAACCGAACCCGCAAAAAGGCAAGGGATAATTTTCCAGGATCTCCGGTAGAGAAAATACAGGACAAAAACCCCAATGATGATTAACCCTTCTGAACGTACATAGGGCAGAAAAGAAATAATGACAGCGGCAGCAATATATTTTTGCCTGCTGCAAAAGAAAATTCCAAGAATTGTAAGAAGGGCGAACAAAGGTTCGGTAAGACCGGAAAACGTCAGGATATAAAAAAGAGGGGAAAAGACGAGCAGGACAGGGGCAAGAAAAGCATTCTTTATGCCAAGGCTTAGCGAGGCTTTATAAGTAAAAAAAATCACAAGAAGAGAAATAAACGCATTAAAAACTTTAATCCCCATAAAGCCGAACTGCGCAAAAGGAGAAGCCAGAAGCACAAACAGGGGTTTCGCCCAATGATCGAAATAAAGGGCGGGATGAGCCGGAGCGTAACGCGCAAAAAGATAATGGGTAATGCTGTCGCCTGAATCACCAGTGCCGTCAAAGAGCAGAATAGTAAAGGCACAAATGATGACGTAGAAAAACAAAAAATACCAGATAAGATTTTTCATGCAGGCGGCAATTACGTAAATATAGCAGCTATTATTTAACTAAAATTATAAAAACACGATTGTTTATTTTTCCTTTACAATGTTATAAATGCAGGCAAAGTATTGTCCATATTTATCTTGTTGGAAGAGAACCCTGTTTTACATAGTCCCCGGCACCCGGTTTTTAAAAGGATCCGCAGAATAGTTACGTGGATTATCCTGACTGTGCTGTTTTTTATTTTATCACTTATCGCGTTGTTATTTGTTTATGAAGATGAGGTAAAGGCCGCCATTGTCGGTGAATTGAACAAACATTTAAAAGCCGAAGTAAAGATCGACCCTAAAAACATTGACCTTACGATCATAAGGAGCTTTCCCGACTGCTCCATACAGTTTAATGATTTATTGATGCTGGAAGCCCTGCCCATAAAGAACAGGGACACACTTTTATTCGCAGGGCAACTCAACCTGCACTTTAATATCAGGGATCTTTGGAATAAAAATTACGAGATCAGGAAAATAAAATTACAGAATGCCATCGCAAAACCAAGAGTTTTGAAAGATGGAAAAATAAATTATGAATTCTGGAGAACAGATGGTAAAAACAAAGCCGGCAATGACAGTCTTGATTTTAATCTGAAATTGATCAGCATTGAAAATTGTAGGCTAAGCTATAAGGATAAACAACATCTGTTTAAAACAACCTTGCATATCAAAGACCTAAAATTTAAAGGACATTTCAGTGAGGAGAATTTTGAAATGGAAACAGAAGCCAAACTTCTGATCCATGACCTCGTTCAGGGAAAAACAAGTTATCTGAAAGAAAAACAATGCAGGATATCCCTGGCGCTGGATGTAAGCGACAATTCTTACACACTAAAAAAGGCGGAGCTTAACCTGAATAAATTGGTGCTGGAGTTAAGCGGAAAAGTAGAATACGGAGACAGTCTTGAACGTGCAGATCTAAAATATAATGCACCGGACCTTGACATTGCTTCGGTTTTATCTTTGTTGCCGGAAACGTTTAAAGGGAAAATAAGTGATTACGAAAGTTCGGGGAATTTTTACGCCGGCGGAACGATCCGCTACCTGAATAAGGGAAGCTACAGTGTGATCAGTGATTTTGGGATCAGGCAGGGTAAAATAACCTACAAACCTAATTCTACACATGCAACAAATGTTAACGTGGAAGGGTATCTGAATTATTCGAAAACGGCTTCTGTTTTGAACCTGAAAAACATCCACCTTAATCTTAATGAAGACGAGATAAAAGGAAACTGTCTTATTAATAATTTTTCGGATCCCTACCTGCGATGTTCAGCAAGCGCAAACGTACAGCTTGAAAATATCCTTGGGTTCTGGCCGATTGACACACTCAGTAAATTAAAAGGAAATTTACAGATCGCTACGGAAATAGAAGGCCTGGTAAGTGCTTTAAAAGATCAAACGTTTTCTGAAAAAGTGAAGCTAAACCTCGAAGCAAAGGTTTCGGAGCTTGAGGCCCAGTTTAAAAACGATGAAAAGCTGTATTCGGTTGAAAATTGTATCATAAGCGCAAAAGAAAGGGAGATAGAAGTTAAGGATCTTAAATTAAAACGAGGAAACTCGGACATTACCTTAAACGGGAAAATTCCGGGAGTATTTAATTATATAATGGACAGAAGCCGTCCGCTTGTGATCCGGGGAAGTCTATACTCTAATTATATAAAAATGGAAGATTTTATGTCCAACGGAAAACAATCATCCGGAGGAAGTAATAATAGGACTTTGATCCCTTCCAACATCGATTTTAAATTGAATGCCGCCATCTTAAAATTCAGTTTTGGAAAATTTGAAGCGCAATCCATAACTGGTGAAATTGAAATCAGGAACCAAAAAGCAATGGTGAGCGATATGAAACTGCAGACCATGCAGGGTGAGGCAGAAATACAGGCCTTCGCAGACAACACGAAGAACAGGCTGGACGTTTCTTTACAAAGCGATTTAAAAAACATCAGCATCACGGAACTATTTAAAGAGCTTAATAATTTCGGGCAGGAGACCCTGACGGATAAACAGCTGAAGGGTTCGGCAAGCGCCACTGTCGAGTTTTCGGGTCGGTGGAACAATAACCTGGAAGTGGATCCAAATTCTATTCGATCCACCTGCAATTTAATAATTGAAAGGGGAGAATTAAATGACTTTAAGCCACTGTTGAGCCTTTCCAAATTTGTGGATGTGGAGGAGTTAAAGAAGATAAAATTTTCTTCACTGCAAAGCGTAATAGAAATAAAGAACAGCACGATCATTCTTCCGCGTACATCGATTAAAAATTCGGCTCTCGATGTGGAAGTGTGGGGCACTCATACGTTTGACAACAAGATCGATTATCATATCCAGCTCCTGATCAATCAATATTTGTCCAAAAAGAGAAAGAACAAGAACCTTGAATTCGGTCCGGTGGAGAATGATCCCGAGGACCGTCGCAGCGCATTTATACGAATGACGGGAACAATTGACGACCCTGATCTCAAATATGACCTGAAAGGTCAGAAGGAAAAAATAAAGAACGACATGTCACGCGAAAAGAAAAACATAAAGCAACTTTTTAAGGAAGAATGGAATGTGTTTAAGAAAGACTCTTCCCTAAAAAAAGTAAAAAAGGAAGAGCCGGCATTTGAGCTTGAGAAGCAGGAAAACAATGTGCCTAAAAAGACGCTCGAACCTAAAAAGAAAACAGAAGAGGAAGATTTTTAGGGCAAATGGCCGGCATTGAAGCTCAGGCAAAAAAGTATAAAATCTCAACCGGTAATTAGCGTCTGGTTTATAATAATTATATTTATAGAACCGTTACTATACCGTGAACATCTACGCAAAAAAACAACGTTGGAAATTAGCCCTGGCGGCCGCAGCCCTTATAATCGTGCTGGCCTCCTTCTGGTACACAAACAATCTTGTTAAGCGTATTTCGAAGGATGAGAAAATAAAAGCACAGGTATGGGCGGAGGCGGTGCAAAAAAGAGCGCAGCTTATTAAATTCACGAATCATCTTTTCAGTGAAATTAAAAGCGAGGAGCGGAAGAAGGCTGAGCTTGTTGCCGAAGCGTTTAAGCAGCTCAATCAATATGACAATTCTTCAGACATTAATTTTGTTTTAAAAGTACTGCAGGAAAACACAACCGTGCCTGTTATTCTTGTCAACGATAACGGGGAAATGACGTCAAGGAACCTCGATTCCGCCAAATCACGCGACACCTCTTATCTGCGCCAGGAGCTGAACCTGATGAAAAAAAAGTATGACCCTGTTATCATTAATTATTACAAAAAGTATAATTCGTATTTGTATTATAAAGACAGTAAAGTTTTTTCCGACATTCAGCTGGTTTTTGACGATCTTATAAAGTCCTTTAAAGAAGTATCTGTGAACACGGCTGAGGTGCAGGTGATCTTTACCGATGCAAGCAAGAGACATGTAATTGACCATAGCGATAAAATAGACAAATCAAAAATTGATACGCCCGAAAAACTACGGGCGACCCTCCTCGAATTAGCGCAGGCCAACCAGCCTATTCCCATTGATCTTGGACAAGGCGAAACAAATTATATTTTTTACGCGGAATCAGATCTGCTTACCAAACTGAAATATTATCCATACATCCAGTTTGGAGTCATTGGTCTGTTTTTGGTTATCGCGTATATTTTATTTAGCACGGCGCGCAAGGCGGAGCAGGACCAGGTGTGGGTGGGAATGAGCAAGGAAACGGCGCACCAGCTTGGAACGCCACTCTCTTCTTTAATGGCATGGAACGAGCATCTTTTGTCGTTGGGCGTGGATGAAACAATTGTACATGAAATGCAACAGGATGTGAAACGTTTAAATACAATTACAGACCGTTTCAGCAAAATTGGGTCTCAGCCGACACTTGTTTTAGAAAATGTAAACGAAGTTTTATTCGAGGCAATTGACTATTTAAAAAAACGGACTTCCAAAAATGTAGTCTATACCCTCAATCTTCCCGAAGAAACATTGCAGGCACATTTGAGCAAACCGTTGTTTGAGTGGGTGATTGAGAATATCTGCAAAAATGCGGTGGACGCGATGGAAGGAAAGGGAACGTTGAGTGTTACCCTCACCGGGATTCCTGAGGGCCTGATCATCGATATTACCGATAGTGGGAAAGGAATTCCGAAATCTAAATTTACGACCGTATTTGAACCCGGTTTTACGACCAAGAGCAGGGGCTGGGGCCTTGGATTGAGTTTATGCAAACGCATCATTGAGATCTATCACAAAGGAAAGATCTATGTGCTGAACAGCGAGCCGAACAAGGGAACAACCTTCAGGATCGAGTTAGACAGGGATTGATTTTTCTTTAAAACCTTTATCACGCTTTCCGGCCAAAAACCTTGATTTATATCAGGAAGTCTTATGTTTATGTTAAAAAGCTATGTCAGCGGCTAAAAGATTATAAATTTGGTATACAGTTCAGGAATAATTAACCAATTAACCAAAACACTCATGGAACAGAATTACAAACAAAAAAAAATTTTGCGGGCAATAAAAAACAAAGCTATCGGGATCAGCTTGCTCATTATTTTCGCAATCGCGTCTCCTGGAATATTTTATGCGCAGAACAGCTATACCTTCACGAATGCTGGTGCTACCGGATCGTTAGGGCCTACACAAGCCCAGATAAATACAGCCTACTCAAGTACAAATTTAAACGGTTCGGTTACCATTCAAACTGGTACACCGGGAATACAAACATGGACGGTACCACAAACAATGGGCTACAGGATCGAAGCAAGGGGCGCGCAGGGATATGGCACCAATGGCGGCCGGGGAGCTGTTATTGCAGGGGATTATACTCTGACAGCTGGTACGGTTTTAAAAATTTTAGTTGGACAGAAAGGAGAAGCGCCGATTAGTCCGGGCACAAATCAGTATGGTGGAGGCGGCGGTTCTTATGTAACCAATCTGGCCAATAGTCCATATGTGGTTGCAGGAGGCGGAGGTGGTTCATGGGCAACGTCTTATACAGGACTTTCAGATGGTACTGTTACAACAAATGGAAATGCAGGTAGCAACGGACCCACGAATGGAGCGGGAGGAACTGCAGGTGGAGGTGGCGGAACCGGCGGTTATGCAGATGGAGGAGGAGGAATAACCGGTAATGGCTCTGGAACTACGGGAGGCATGGCGTTCATCAATGGTGGAACTGGTGGAGCGCAATATGGACATGGAGGCTTTGGTGGCGGTGCCGGTGGAAGCAGCTGGGATAATCGAAGAGGTTGCGGCGGCGGTGGCTATAGCGGCGGCGGTGGAGCAGGGAGCACTACTACCGGATACCCTGAAGGGGGCGGCGGCGGTTCCTTTAATGGTGGCGTAAATCAGTTAAACTCTGCGGGTACAAATACTGGACAAGGAAGCGTGATTATTACCGAATTGTGTAACATCAGGATCTATGCGTCGGGAAGTAACAGCGTGGCACCCTCTATTTGCAGTGGCACTACGTTAACTTTAACAACAAATGCCGTAAGTAATTATACCTGGAGCACAGGTAACACTACAAGCACCATGATAACGGTTTCTCCAACAAGCAGCCAGACGTATTCGATCGTTGGGACCGGAAGCCTAGCCTGCGTTGCCGCAGGATCGATCAGTGTAACCGTGAGCGCAGGTTTGCCTGTTCTTACTATTACCAATACACCGAATACTCTTTGTCTCGGTAAAAGCACATCTGTGACAGCCGGAGGAGCATTGACGTATACCTGGAGCAACGGTGCGAGCACTACACCTGTTCTTAACGGGGTGGCGTTCACGCCAACAGCAACCGCTTCTTATACCGTAATGGGCGAGAATGGCTGTGGTATAAGCACTTCTGTAACTGCTATTACCATAGCGCCACTCGTGGTTACTTCCAGCGCCAACCCTTCACTGGTGTGTGCGGGAAGCCAGGCTACCTTAACAGCTTCCTCTTCTGTAACGGGGTATACGTGGTCGCCTAACAGTATAGCGGCTAATCCCGTAGTCCTGGCGCCACTGGTAAACACCGTCTATACGGTAACCGCTTCAGACGGCACATGTGTCGGGACGTCGACCGTTGCCGTCAATACAAAGCCTACACCTACCTTATCAATTGTAGCAAGCAACTCTATGATATGTGAGGGGGCATTAGTCACAATGACGGCGAGCGGAGCTTTAACATACACCTGGAATTTTGGTAATTCGAATTCAGCAAGCATCTCGGATAATCCCGTAATTGCAACTGCTTACCAGGTAACAGGTACAAACTCTTTGAATTGTACAGCTCTTGCGAGCCAGATAGTTGTGACTATGCCGAATCCAACAATTTCAATTGCAGCAAGCAAAACAATTGTGTGTATGGGAGACCCGATAACTTTTACGGCCAGTGGAGCTAACACCTATACCTGGGTAAACGGACCCTCAACCGCTACAAACGCCATTAATCTTTTAACGTCTTCGATTTATACTGTATCCGGTACCGTTGGGCAATGTTCAAGCGATAAGACCATTTCAGTAAATGTACTTACCGCCAGTGTAGCCGCGTCGGCCGCTATACCAAGTCTCTGTGTGGGAGGAACTACGACACTAACAGCGAGTGGCGCCAATTCGTATGTGTGGATCGGTCACACTTCCTTTAACGGAAAGGTCATTGTTTCACCAACGGTTACAACAAATTATTCCGTTAACGCCACAACTACAATACCGGGACTTAGCTGTCCGAGTTCAACCAATATCACCGTAACGGTGTTTAATAATCCTACGGTGACAATCGCGACCACTAAAACAGTTCTTTGCAAGGCGGATGCCCCAATTGTACTTACCGGATCGGGAGCTGTTACCTATACCTGGAGCACCAACACTGTGAGCACGACCATCAGTATTCACCCGCAAAGCACAATCACGTATACCGTGACAGGAACAGATGCAAATGGTTGTGTATCCACAGCCACTAAATTGATCCAGGTGAATAACTGCAATAGTATTGGCGAGTTGACTGGCGCTGACAAAGGAATCCTGGTGTATCCAAATCCAAATGGCGGGGAGTTTGCGATCTCTTCTTCAGGCTATCTGGACCTTAAACTTGTAAATGAGCTGGGCCAGGAGATCAGGATCATCACACTATCGGGGCAGAACAATCATCGTGCTTCGGTCAGCGATCTGGCAAAAGGCATTTACTTTATCGTGGGCCAAAATAACAATGGAAGAATAAACCAGAAGATTATTGTAACAAAATAAATGTCCATTCCATTCATAAAAGCCCTGCTAATGCGGGGCTTTTTCTTTTATCTCCGGGAGAAAAGAACCGGGGTTAATAGTGCGTGCCGCTTAAAAACAAAAAAACCGCCTCTTTAAAGGCGGTTTACAAGATCTCAAACAAATTTATTCAGGTGAGGCTCGCACCAAGGTATTCGCGGTTCATACGTGCGATGTTTTCTAAAGAAATGCTCTTAGGACATTCTGCCTCGCAGGCGCCGGTATTCGTGCAATTACCAAATCCCTCCTCGTCCATTTGTTTTACCATGTTTAACACACGTGCTTTCTTTTCAATTTGTCCTTGTGGTAATAAGGCTAATTGAGAAACTTTTGCAGAAACAAACAGCATCGCGCTTGAATTTTTACATGCGGCTACACAAGCACCACACCCAATACAGGCGGCGGCGTTGAACGCGTCGTCGGCATCGTCTTTATTAATGAGAATATTGTTAGCGTCCTTTGCGTTACCTGTGTTAACAGATACGAATCCACCGGAAGCCATGATCCTGTCAAACGAAGAGCGGTCTGTTGCAAGATCTTTAATTACAGGAAATGCCGCGCTTCTCCATGGCTCCACTACAATGGTATCCCCATCTTTAAAGCTGCGCATATGCAACTGGCAGGTAGTAACCCCTTGTTTTGGACCATGTGGGCGGCCATTGATATACATGCTGCACATGCCACAAATGCCTTCACGGCAATCGTGATCAAAGGCAATCGGTTCTTTTCCTTCGCTAATGAGTTGTTCATTCACAACGTCAAACATTTCAAGAAACGACATGTCGGGCGAAATGCCTTTAGCCATGTAGGTTTCAAAGCGTCCTTTTTCGTTTTTATTTTTTTGTTTCCAGACCTTTAAGGTTAGATTCATGTTTCCGTGACTCATAATTATAGTGTTTAGAGTTAAGGGATAAGAGTTGAAGAACTCATATCTTTAACCGTCTTGTTATTTTTTTCTAATGATGACATTAAGCTGTTTAGCATTTTTGTTATTTCTGTGATAAATGGTCTAAGCTGAGAAACATCATCACCAGTAATGAATTCAAGTTCGTTTGCCAGGATCGCCGCAGATAAGACCAGTGATTCGTCTAATCACTAAACTCTTACCACTTCTCACTACTTGTAAGAACGCGCAGCAATCTTAATGTTCTCGTATTTTAATTCTTCTTTATGCAGTTCAAATTCACTTTCTCCTTTAAATTCCCAGGCAGCGACATAGGCAAAGTTTTGATCATCGCGCAGCGCTTCGCCTTCCTCTGTCTGGAACTCTTCGCGGAAGTGGCCACCACAGCTTTCGTTGCGGTGCAGCGCATCCTTACACATTAATTCACCCAACTCAATAAAATCAGCTACACGGTGCGCCTTCTCCAATTCAGGATTAAATTCATTTGCATCACCCGGAACCCGCACATCTTTCCAGAATTCTGTTTTTAACTGCTGAATTTCCGAGATCGCTTCTGTTAAGCCTTGTTTGTTACGGGCCATGCCACATTTGTCCCACATGATCTTACCCAAACGCTTGTGGAAGTGATCCACCGATTTGGTACCTTTAATTGTCATCAATTTTGTGATCCTTTCCTGTACTTCTGCCTCTGCTTTTACAAAAGCTTCGTGATCAGTCGGGATCGCTTTGGTACGGATTTCTTCAGATAAATAATCTCCGATGGTATAAGGAATCACAAAATAACCATCTGCCAGACCCTGCATCAACGCCGAAGCACCGAGGCGATTCGCGCCATGATCACTGAAATTGGCCTCACCCAACGCATAAAGACCCGGAACGGTTGTCATTAAATTATAATCCACCCAGAGTCCGCCCATAGTATAGTGTACCGCCGGATAGATCCGCATAGGCACCTCATAAGGATTTTCGCCGGTGATCTGTGCGTACATGTCAAACAGGTTGCCATATTTTTCTTTCACAACTTCTTTTCCCAAACGCATGATTTCCTCTTTGCTTGGGTTTTGCATGTTGTGTTTTGTGGCTTCTATTTTTCCATAACGCTCGGTGTTAGCTGCAAAATCAAGATATACCGCCATTTTACTTGCACCCACGCCATAACCTGCATCACAACGTTCTTTTGCGGCGCGGCTGGCAACGTCACGTGGCACTAAATTACCGAAGGCAGGATATCTCCGCTCCAAATAATAATCCCGTTCATCTTCAGGAATATCTGTGGCCTTACGGTTATCGTCTTTCTTTTTCGGGACCCAGATCCTTCCATCGTTACGAAGGGATTCTGACATCAGGGTTAATTTCGACTGGTGATCTCCGGAAACCGGGATACAAGTGGGGTGAATTTGTGTATAGCAGGGATTGCCAAAAAAAGCTCCTTTTTTGTGCGCTTTCCAGGCCGCAGTTACATTACATCCCATTGCATTGGTGGAAAGGTAAAACACATTGCCATAACCGCCGGTACATAATAAAACGGCATGGCCGAAATGGCGCTCCAGTTTTCCGGTAATAAGATCACGGGCTATGATCCCACGGCATTTGCCGTCGATGTTTACTACATCCATCATTTCATGACGGGCCATCATTTTTACGGCTCCCATTCCCACTTGGCGCTGCAAAGCACTGTATGCGCCAAGCAATAATTGCTGGCCGGTTTGACCTGCCGCATAAAAAGTACGCTGAACCTGTGTGCCTCCAAAAGAACGGTTGCTTAATGTTCCGCCATATTCACGGGCAAAAGGAACACCCTGGGCAACACACTGATCAATAATATTTCCCGACACCTCGGCAAGGCGGTGTACGTTAGCTTCACGCGCCCTGTAATCACCGCCTTTAATTGTATCATAAAACAAGCGGTAAACACTGTCACCGTCATTCTGGTAATTTTTCGCCGCGTTCACGCCACCCTGAGCGGCTATGCTATGCGCACGGCGGGGCGAATCCTGAAAACAGAATACTTTTACTTTGTATCCCATTTCGGCTAAAGAGGCAGCGGCAGATGAACCTGCTAATCCCGAACCCACAACAATAATTTCAAGACTACGTTTATTGGCCGGATTAACTAAATGAACTGTAGAACGGAACTTGGTCCATTTATTCTCCAACGTGCCTTCTGGAATTTTTGAATTTAATTTTGGTGATGAAGCCATATTCGGATATTTACAATGTTGATATTAACGGTTTAATTTTATTAATGGATGATCCCCATGTACATGGTAATTGGCATTGCCGCAAAGATAACCGGGATCACAATTGAAAAAACCATCCCGACTGTTTTGATCAGCGGCGTATATTTTTTGTGGTTTAAACCTAGTGTTTGAAAAGAAGATTGGAACCCGTGCATTAAATGGTAGGCCAAAGAGATCATCGAAAGGCAATACACAATTACAACCCATAAGTGTTTAAAAGTTTCCTGCATAACAATAAAAAGGTTGTCATGACCCGTGTTGTCGTCAATCGGAAGGCCGGTAAAACGAGATTTAACCCAGAAGTGAGCCAAATGGATGATAAGGAATATGAGTAAAAGTGTTCCGAGCAGCCCCATAGAACGGCTGTACCAGGTAGAGTTGGCAGCTCCGTCAAATTTTGCATAATTTACCGGACGGGCTTTTTTGTTTTCGAGGGTTAGAACCAGCGCCTGTATGATATGAAGGATCAAACCAAGGAACAAAACAAGTTCCATAGCTCTGATGAGCCAGTTGGTCGCCATAAAATGCGCCCCTTCGTTAAATAATTCGCCCCCGTCATTTACGAAAATAAGCGAATTCAGAAAACAGTGGACAACCAGAAAAGAAATTAAAAACAGGCCGGTTAAGCCCATAACAATTTTTTTCCCAATAGAAGAATATAGAAAAGCTGATTTTTTACTCATAATGCTTTGACTTAATGTTGCGTGAAATATGCAGGGCAAATGTATTAAGCAAAACGTTTACAATCAAATTTTGAAGAAAATGATTTGGATTCTGAAATCTCAGGTCCTCTCAATATCGCCTGATAACAAACCTTTTTAGCGGAATAGCCCCTTATTTAGAAAAGGTTTAAATATCAGAAGCAATCGGAAATCAGTAAAAAATTAGTAAAATGGTGTAAAAAAAGGCCAAAATATCCTTTAAAGCCACCCATTTTGGGCTTTTATTTCTTATCTTTTACTTTAAAAGGCTGAGTGTTTCAACTAATCCTGTTTGTAAAAAAATGATCTGGTATAAAGTGTGGTACTACGATAATTTGTTAGTAAAAGTAGTTATTACCTCCCATTGCTTTTCCAGCTTCAAAAGGCAAAAGCCCTTGTATTCAAATATACCTTCGAGCTTTTTCTTTTCAAAATCTTTTTGCAGTTCATAAAATTTCGGTTTTTTCAGATCCCGGAAGGCCACCGTCACATGAGGATGAAAGCCCCTGAGGTCTTCGGCTTCATTATAAAGTTTCAATTCTTTTTTTGCATAAAGAGTAAGGCGGTCATGTAATTTATCCAGCAGCAGGTTTTTTATAACGTCCGCATAGATAACTCTTGGTTCAAAAAAGGAAAAGTTTTTTAATTCGATGGAAAAAATTTCCTCAAACCTGAACTCCGAGAGTTTACCGATCAATTCCTGCTCCTTTTCTTCTTTCCATTCAAATGGCCTGTGAAGTGTAATATGAGCGGGACTCCTCAAAGCGCCTTTCAGGCCATGCCGCTGAAACAGCTCCTGCTTTATGGATTCCAGTTCTGAATAAAGAGGACCGGGAATAACAATTGCCAGAAAGTACTTTTTAACGCGTATTTTACCTGTAAACACTTAAATTATGCTATTTTTGCGGGACAATAAATTTTTATGCAGATCATCATACCAATGGCGGGTAAAGGTAAGCGAATGCGCCCACATACCCTAACAACAGCCAAACCTTTAATCCCCGTTGCAGGAAAACCGATAGTACAACGTCTTGTAGAAGATATCACTCAGGTTTGCGGCCAGAAAGTAAACGAAATAGCCTTTGTAATTGGCCCCGATTTTGGGGCAGAAGTAGAGCAAAACCTCATTAAAGTGGCGGAAAGTCAGGGAGCAAAAGGGAGTATTTATTACCAGGAAAAAGCCCTGGGAACCGCGCATGCGATCATGTGCGCAAAAGATGCCATCAAGGGTAAAACGGTGATAGCTTTCGCTGATACGCTTTTTAAAGCTGATTTTGTTATGGATACCGAACAGGAAGGTGTGATCTGGGTGCAAAAGATCGATGACCCAAGCCAGTTTGGAGTTGTGAAGCTTGACCCAAAAGGACAGATAACTGATTTTGTTGAAAAACCTTCCACCTTCGTGAGCGATCTTGCCATTATCGGGATCTATTATTTTAAGGACGGCGACTATTTAAAAAAAGAGCTTCAGTACCTGCTTGATAACAACATTACCGAAAAAGGCGAGTTCCAGCTGACCAACGCGCTTGAGAATATGAAACAAAAGGGCACGAAATTTATGCCCGGCCAGGTAACCGAATGGCTTGATTGCGGGAATAAAAACGCGACAGTATATACAAACCAGCGTGTATTGGAATTTGATAAAGGTAAAACGCACCTCAAAGGTAAGAACATTAAAAACACAAACAGCATCGTTATTGAACCATGTTTTATCGGGGACAATGTGGAACTGAAAGACTCTATCGTTGGCCCGCATGTAAGTATAGGTGCTAACGGCAAAGTGACGAACAGTATCTTAAAAAACTCCATTATTCAAACAGATACCAAAATAACTAATTCCAATATCGCTAACAGCATGTTGGGCATAGGCGCTGAGGTTAACGGAAAACCAATAGATTTAAGCATTAGCGACTACACTCAACTGATTGTCTAGAATAAAAAAAAATATTTTAATTGGTCTTGCACTTGTATCTTTTCTTGCAATTGCTGTTTCGTGCAAAGGAAAAAAAGAAATCACAGGATCCAAACCATCCGTAAAAGGTCAGCGCCCTGGTAATGAACTCGACTACGCACGCATGGGTTACATTTACGTGGAAGCCTGCCTACAGCGCAAAAAGGGTAATTTGCAGGAAGCATTAAAGATGTTTGAAGAGTGCAAAAAAATTCAGCCCAAGGATCCCGCAATTTATTATGAGACCGGAACGATCTATAAACTACTGGGGTCAAATGAACTTGCGCTTGAGAATGCCAAATTTTGCGCGACGGCCGATCCTGATAATGAATGGTATCAGCTTCTGCTTATTGACTGCTACAATGCTACCAAACAGTATACACAAGCGGTTAAAGTAAGGGAAGCGCTCATAAAAAAATTTCCCGAAAAAAATGAATTCAAGGAAGATCTGGCAATTGAATATGCCGTTATGGGGTATTATGATAAATCCTATAAAATCTATGAGGAACTGGAAAAAACCTATGGTATAAATGAACAGCTTACTCTCAACAAAGTGAAGTTGCTTAAGAGCCAGAAAAAAATACGGGAAGCAGAAATGGAGTTGAAAAAACTCTCGGCGGCAACACCTTCCGAACCGCGCTACTATGCTTACCTTGCGGAGTTTTACCTGGAACAAAATGACCTCGAAAATGCAAAGGCCATGTATGACAAAATAGTGGCCGTTGATCCGAATAACCCGGAAGTTTATCTTGCCCTCCATAATTACTACAGCGCTAGAGGAAATGAAACGCTCGCATATGAAAATTTAAAAAAAGCGTTTTTAAATCCGGATCTTGATACCGAAACAAAAGCCGGCATACTCGCGTCTTTTTATACAAGGGCCGAGTCGCAGGAGAGGGCTGCCTTTGAACACGGGGTAGAGCTGGCCGTAATCATGCTGGAAGTGCACCCTCAATCCACAGAGGCAAACGCGTTATATGCTGATTTTTTAAGATTCGATAAAAAACTAAAGGAGGCCTCGATCTATTATTATAAGGCGGCGATGAATGAAAAACGCGACTTCCGGGTCTGGGATAATTTACTGTACACCGATTACCAGTTGCGCCAGTTCGATTCACTCGAGCATCACAGTGCAAAGGCCATCGAGATTTTCCCCAGTCTTCCGGCATACTACAAATACAATGGCATTGCAAATACAGAATTAAAAAACTACAAAAAAGCTGTTCAGGTTTTAAAAGACGGGATGGAGTTTTTGTCGGATAATGCACAAAAGATAGATTTTCTGAGCCTGAGCGCTGACGCCTATTTTTATCTCAAGGACTATCAGAAATCAGACAGCAATTTTGAGGAAGCGTTAAAGATCAATGCAGACAATACTTATGTGCTGAACAATTACGCATATTACCTGTCATTACGGGGTGAAAACCTTGATAAGGCGGAGAAACTATCCAAACGCGCAAACGAGTTGCGTCCTAACGAAAGGAGTTACCTGGACACGTACGGCTGGATCCTTTTTCAGCAAAAAAAATATGCAGAGGCGGAAGAATACCTCTCAAGAGCGGCGAATATGGGACCAAAAAACCCAACTATTCTTGAACATTACGGAGATGTTTTATTTAAGGTAAATAAACCAGCCGAGGCGCTTAAGCAGTGGGAAGCAGCCAGGCAAAACGGAGGAAATTCCGAAAGCCTGCTAAACAAAATAAAAAGTAAAAAATTAAATGATTAGTCCTTTTTTGAAATGCAGTTTGGCTCTGGTTTATGCTTTGGTTTTAACTCTGGCCCTGGGCTCCTGTAAAAATAAAAAGAAAACAACAAAAACAGAAGCGCCTGTTATAGCAACAGAAGACACTCTAAACAACAGATGCAGGCTGGACTATAAAAGCGCGCGCACACTGAGTAAACATGCAAAAGAAAATGAATTTTTATTCGACTGGGTTACCGCAAAGGCAAATGTAGAATCGCTGGTGGACGAAAAGGAAGAGAGTTTTGACATTAAGGTAAATATCCGTAAAGACAGCGCTATGCTGGTTTCCATTCATTACCTGCTTGGTCTTCAGGTTGCCAAAGTGCTTATTACGAAAGACTCCGTTAAATTCGTTAACTATATCCAGAAAACATATTTTAAAGGAGATTTTAATTATATCAACGATCTGTTGAACGCGGATCTTGATTTTGACCTTCTCCAGGCTGTTTTATTTGGCAACAGCGCGGAGTTCAATGAAGACGAGTCAAAGTTAAAACCTGTAACCGACCGGCAGAATTGTCATTATTTACTTAGCACGGAAAGAAAACGCCGGTTAAGGAGGATCCAGACAGGCACTTCTGATCCTAAAAACTCATTGCAGACGTTAACGTTAAACCCTGAGAATTATAAAATATTAAAGAATGAATTTATAGAGCCTTCCACTAACAGGCAGTTCATTGCAAACTATTCGAGTTTTACGCAAAAGGACAGTGTTTATGCACCATACCATGTTGATATTGAGATCGTGGCGCAAAAGAAAGCAACTATAAAAATTGACTATGTTCGCATAGAGAAAAATGCACCGCAGAAGCTGTCCTTAAACATCCCGACAAAATATGACCCCATCCAGATACAGAAGAAATAAATTGGTGTTTTTTGCAGCACTTTTTTGTTCTATTGTATTTGTTTCCCCGGCCTTTTCACAACGACATTCTAAAAACCCAAAGCGTGATCTTGAGAATAAAAAACGCAGGATCAACGACGAGATCAAGGAGATCAACTCCATGCTGAATGAAACAAAAGCAAGCAAAAAATCTTCCATTGGAGCGCTTGTGAATATTAACATGAAGCTTGAAAAACGCCAGGAGCTTATTAATACGATCAATCTCCAGATCGCGGAGCTTAACCGCGACATCAAAAAGAACGAAACGGAAAGCCAGCAGCTTAAAAATAATCTCGAAAAGCTAAAAAAGGAATACGCACAAATGATCGTATTTGCTCAGCGCAACCAGGATGCATACAGCGCCCTGATGTATATTTTCGCGGCGGAGAGCTTCAATCAGGCTTACTCGCGGTTAAAATACATGCAGCAGTATTCGGAGTTCAGAAAAAAACAGGCGATAGAAATAATTAATACACAAACCAGGTTGCTGGCCAAACTCAACGAATTGAAGGAACAACGCCATGAGAAAAATGTTTTGTTGGGAAATGAGCAGGTAGAAAAGAAACAACTGAGTGGTGAAAAATCGGAACAGGAACACGTATTAACGGAATTACAAAAGAAGGAAAAAGAACTAAAAACAGAGTTGGAGAAAAAGAAAGAGGACGCCGTGCAGTTGCAGCTTGCAATCAAACGCTTGATTGAAGCAGAAATCAAACGTAAAATGGAAGAGGCGGCAAAAGCTGAAGAAGCGAAGGCAGCTGCGGCCAAGAGGGCAAAGGAGGTTAAAGCAAGAGAGGAAAAAAAGAAAAAAGAAAAAGCGATTGCCAATGCCTCTAACAGGAAAGAAGACAAGTCCGAACCCGAAATAAAAGTTGAAAAGCCTGAAAACCCGTCCGTTCCTGAGCTAAGTGAAGAGGCGGTTGCATTGAGTGCGGATTTTGCAAACAATCGCGGGAAACTACCCTGGCCCGTTACAAAAGGGGTTATTTGCGAAACCTATGGAGAGCATGAACATCCGGCCATTAAAGGTTTTATGATGTTTAATAACGGCCTTGAGATATGCGCTATTAAGGGCACGCAGGCCCGTGCCGTTTTTGAAGGGGAAGTTACAAGCATAGCGGTTTCACCTACAGGAGGAAAATTGGTTATTATCAGGCACGGCGAGTACTTAAGTGTTTATTGCAACCTGGGGGATATTCTGGTTAAAACAGGCCAAAAAGTAAGTGTAAAACAGGTGATTGGAACGGTAATGTATAATGAAGATGATGATAAGACCTCTATGAATCTCCAGATCTGGAAGGGCCAGAAAACAATGGACCCAAGTGCATGGCTGTTTAATGCCCGCTAAAAGGACACTTAATCATTCGGCTCGTACCTATTCACGTAATTGATAAAGTCGCCGGTTTTCAACGTGTTGTTTTTGATCAGTAGCAGTCCGTAACCATCTATATTCTCTGTTTCAAAGAAAGGGCTGCGCGGCATTAATTGATCGAGATAACGGCTCGATGACAGCATCATAAATCTTTTAAAAATTTTGTCCTTGTTTTGATTCCGTACCCAATAACGTTTCTCAAGCCGTGTTTCCTGTGTGCCCGGAAAATCAGGATAAATAGCTGGTCCTCCATAACAAATAAAATTATTAAGCCAGAAACGGTTCGAGATAAGGAGGAAATCAACTTGTTTTTTTTCACAGGCATTTTTATAAAAACCGACCACTTCCAGGGCACTTTTAAGTGTAATGAGGCGAACCCCGTGGAAGTGTTTTACGTCGTAATGCCAGGCCAGTAATTTGTCCAGCCTGGGCACCTTATAGGCTGAAAACAAAAGTGGAACGCAGAAAAAAACAGAGTATACCCGCACCATTTTAAAGTCAAATACAGAAAGAAAAATGCTGATGAAGAGTGGGATTCCAAGGTACATGCGGCCGTACGACATATATGCCCAGGCAGATCCTTCGGTTGTTTTGCCGGAACAAAAGGCAAATAAAATAACTGCAGCAAAAACAAAAAATGAAGCGAACGCTTTTTTATTGGTTTTGTAAAAACCGGTAACGAGAAGAAGAAGTGCAAATAACAAGGCAAGGCAATTGTTTGGGATAAAAAAAGAAAGATGCGCGAAACGCGTATCAAGATCAGAGAGGTTCTTCCAGAAAAAATCAGGGGAGAATTGGTAATGAATGTCATTCATAACATAATCCCGGTGATCAATATAGAATTGGTTGAAGAATACATGAGCGGGCCAGGCTAGAGCCAGGCAAGGGATAATGATCTTATAATAGCGCGGGTTTTTATAATGGTGAAGAAAAATAAAAAAAAGGAAGGGGGCGCTGACAACGACCGAATTTGGATTCACAAAATAACCAACAATGGCAAGGAAGGTATTTAATGCAACAAAATAAAGATTGTAAGGATTTAGGATATTAATCACAAAAAAGGATACAAAAAAAAGTCCGGATACAAATCCACGGGGAAGACTTGTGAGAAGATCATAATCGGCGGGGAGACACATGATGACCGCAAGCACCAGGATAGCATTCATTTTTTTACCTTTAAAAAACAGGTAAAAGGAGGTAAAAAGAAATGGAAAGAGAAACACGAGGTGCGTGGCAATGGGAACTGCATAATAAACGGGGATATTCATCCAGATAAAAGGAACGGCGAACAAGGCCTCCAGAAAAGTATTATAATCCTGTGCGTAGTACCGAGGCTCATAAAACAGACCCCGTGCATAGTCGTTTGCTCCCATCCACATGTAGGGCTGGTCAGAGTCAATAAAGTTGAGGTTAAGTTTCAAAAACACCGTTACGTGAATGATAAGCACCGCCAGCACAAAAAGAAAGAAAAAAACGTTGACCAGGAGATTTGGCCTGGATTTACTTAACGTATTGTGCTGAGTGGTCATGCTTTTGCTTCGGGATTTGAAATGAAAGTAAAATAAAAAAGTCAGGTAAAAAAATCGGCGGTTAAACCCGTCAGGCTATTCGTTTGTGTGCTTTGCCCGGGTTCCCGGCCAATAAAAAAGCCCGGCCTGATCCAGGACGGGCTTTTAATCGGCTTCAGAATAAATTAATTCTTGAAGAATTCGTCGTAACTTACTTCTTTAGCATCTAAAGTGCATTTTTCTTTTATTAATCCCAGTACTTTTTTGCTGTAAAGGTTTTCGAAAATTCGTTGCGCTTCCTTTTCCTTGCTCAAAAGATCTTTGGAGATTTTCTCCAAATCCTCTTCCGTTGGCACTTGTCCGTAACGGGCATATTCGCTTTTAATAAAGTTTTTTGCTTCTTCTTTGGCTTCATCACCTGTAACCTGGATACCGTTATTTTTAATGATCTTGTTTTCGATCAAACGCCATTGCATTGCCTTTGCGTAATTTGGATAATCCTTTTCAATTTCTTCTTCGGTAATTGGTTTTTCATTGGCTACGGCCAGCCATTTTTTTAAGAAGGTATCTGGTAATTTAAGATTTGTTCTTTCTACCAGTTTATTTTCTACTTCATTTCTGAGGAATTTTTCAGAATCAGCCATGAACATTAATCCCAGTTCTTCACGGATCTTGTTTCTAAATTCTTCTTCGCTGTTGATCTTTCCGGGACCATATACTTTATCAAAAAGCTCCTGGTTAAGCTCAGCGTCTTCAAGGCGAGAAATATTCTTAACCGTGAGTTGTAAATTGCAATTCGTTGTTTCGGCAAGTTCTTTATCAATGCCTAAAGAAACACTTTTATCAAGAGCGGTTTCGTAAAGCTCATTTATATTAAGAACGATTTTATCTTCTCTTTTCAGGCCTAATAATTTTGATCTCGCAGCTTCATTTTTAGTACGCTCATAGCTTACGCTCGTGCTTTTGAAAATTCCACCTGGTTTGATAGCTCCAGTTTCATCCAGCTCATTAATGTCGACAAATACAACGTCTTTTTCTCCGGCAACATCGGGACTTGCGGGTTTACCATAGTTGCGGCGGATATCTTTCAGGTATTTTTCGATCAGCTCATCGTCCACTTTTACAGTTTTGTAAGTAAAGGTGTTTTTGCTGTCAAGATTTACGTTAAAATCAGGTGCAAGCCCAAGCTGGTATACGAATTCAAAATCAGTTTGTTTGTTAAAGTCAACTGAGGTCTGGTCTTTAGGCAATGGATTTCCAAGAATCTCAATCTTGTTCTCCTCTATGTATTTGTAAATGGTATCATTTAATAATTTATTGATCTCATCCACCAGGATCTGGGTCCCGTATTGTTTTTTGATCAGGCCTGCAGGCACTTTACCCGGTCTGAAACCTGGCATATTGGCCTGCTTTTGCACCTTTTTGATTCCCTCGGTTACGCGGCTTTCGTAATCGTTGGGTGTAACAGAAATGGTTATCTCGGCGTTCAGGCTGTCAATATCGTGCTTTGTAATATTCATAGTATGATTTTTTTAGGAGGGCAAAAATAAGAAATTTTCTTGTATTTTGGGGAGGATTAACCCCCTGAAATAGAGAAAATTAACAAAAATCTATGCAAATGAGATCGAAAAAGAGCAGGTAAACTCCTTTTTGGGTTGGAGCTGTATGATCCCGTCTTTTCGGGCAAGATCACCGGAGGCGGTTTCCCTATCCGCAATTCCCTGCCAGGGCTCCAGGCAAATAAATTCACGGCAGCCTTTTTTCGACCAAATGCCAAAATAAGGCCAGTTGATGCATTCAAGGCTTATTTTATGACTAGATTTTTCAGAGCGCAGACATATTTTATTGATTTGCGAATTTTCAAAAACAAGGGCGTCCTTATCAAAAAGCGTTTCCGACAAATAAAGCCTGTTTTTGTTAAGCCCAAGCTCTTTTCTATTGGGTGTTCTTAGTCCGTTATTTAATTCGCTTAGCTGTAAAGAAGAAGATTCAAATTCCAGGTAATAGTTTTCAAAAGATTCTGTAGGAAGCAATGGACAATTAAAGCCAGGATGCGCGCCAACACTAAAAAAAAGGACTTCGGTGAATGGATTGAGGATCGTATATGTTGTTACAAGCTTGTTTCCGTTTAGGGAATGCGTTATCTGAAAAATAAAATCAAAGGGATAGTTTTTTTTACTTTTTATGTCGGGGCGCAGCTGAAAGGTGCAGTATCTGTGATCTCCGGCAATTAGCTCAAAGGCATAGTCCCTTGCAAAGCCATGCTGGCCGAGTTCATAAACACGGGAATTGTAGGTGAAGGAATTATCCTTTAGTTTTCCGACGATTGGAAAGAGAACCGGGGCATGCCTTGGCCAGACTTCCTTGTTAGCCTGCCATATAAACTCAAGCCCGCTTTTATTTTTAACGCTTTCAATTTCAGCGCCCAGAAAATTTACGTGTACCTCTAATGTGTCAGACAGAAGTTTGTGTTTCATGTTGTGTGATCAAAGCATCATAACACCTTTTATCGCGGAGGCTTTTTTATACACCTCAATAATTTCCTCGGCGCTGATCACAACCTGCTTTGCGGTAATGCTGGTGTACTTTCCCTTCCTGCTTTCCTTGGTGAGGATATCGGTACCTGCTTCAAAAAGATTTTCCACAAGTGCAATCGTGCGGTTTTCACTTGGCACAATAAGCTTAAACATATATACAGTAGGAAAGCTGGTTGTTTCCAGTAGTTTTAAGCGCAGCTTTTCCAGGTCTTCTTCTGTCATGTCGTTTCAAAATAATGATTGTAAATAAGCACGAGTCCAAAAATAACAAGTAAGCCGCCTGTAACAATATTAATGATGTACATAGTTTTTGGAGTAAGGATCTGTTTGAGTTTTCCGGCGACAGAAACTTTTCCCAACTCTACCAAAAGAACAAGCCCGAGCGTAATGCTGAAATAAACCATCATGTTAAGCACTTTGTAATGAAGCGTTTTGCTTACCGCTGTAATGTTCCCAAGCCAAAGAAGCCAGACAGCGGGATTAAGGCAATTGAGAAGAAAACCTTTAAAGATCATCGCTTGTGCTGAGGGTGCTATGATCGGCACGGATTCATCCTTCTTTGGGATCGGTTGCCTGAAATGAACGGCGCCGAACACAATCAATATGATGCCTGCCAGTATGCCCATAAAGCGCTGGCTCTTTTCATCGTGAATAAAATTACTTGCTCCAAAATGAATTAAAAGGATGATCAGCATGGAAAGCACAAAGTCGCTCGCAACTACTCCTACTGCAAGCAGTGAGCCTGTTTTATAACCATGTGTAATGCCTGTATTGATCAGTGCAAAAAAAGCGGGACCGAAAGAAAAGGTCAGGAGGAGAACGATAACTATCGTTTGATATGTTAAACTCAGGACCAAAAGAATTAATTTTTATAGGTTTTTAAAAAAGCCAGCCACTCGTTTAATTGTTTGCCTTTTAAAACCCTTGGAAATTTACTCTGACCTCCTAATTTATTTTTGCTGGCAAGGAAATCAATAAACGCCTGGTTAGGAAGCACTGTAATGATCACTTCTTTGAGGGCGTGTTTTCTTTCCACGGCGTAATCGTCATTTAAAGTTTTAAGATAATGATCCAGCTTTTCTTTCAATTCAGATTCATCCGTTTGTTTGTCAATGCCAATATACCAGTGATGTGCAAACAATCCCTGGTAGTGAGTGCCCACTACAGAATATTCGTTGATGTGAATGTTAAGATCAGCTGACACCAGCTTAACCGCCTGGTTCATGTTGTCAACGCTCAGGTGTTCACCACACAGGCTCAAAAAATGTTTTGTTCTGCCTGTCACAATTACTTCACAGCGTTTAAGATCCGTAAATTTTACGGTATCCCCAATTAGGTAACGCCAGGCTCCGGCACAGTTACTGATAAGCACAGCATAGTCTTTATTAAGCTCTACTTCGGTAATGTTAAGCGCGGAAGCATTCGGTTTCACATTTCCATCGGCATCAAAATTCTCTTCCGTAAAAGGAATAAACTCAAAGAACATTTTATTGTCCGTCATCAGCTTCATGCCCTGTTTCTCATTTGGCCTCTCCTGGTAGGCCAGAAATCCTTCCGACGCCATATAGGTATCAAGGTAGATCAGTGGTTTTGCGCACAAAGCGTCTATACTTTTTTTATAGGGATGAATGGCTACTCCGCCATGCACATAAATGGCAAGATTCGGCCATACATCGTGAATGCTGTTAACGTTATAATGTTTTATGATGCGTTCAAACAAGATCTGGATCCATGCCGGTACGCCGCAGATAAAACCTACATTCCATTGCCTGGCCTTGTCAACGATTTCCTGCAGCTTGCTTTCCCAGCTTTGGATCGACCGGATGTCCGGGCCTGGCAGGGTAAAGTTCTGAAACCAGCGTGGCTGGGTACCAGTGGTGATACCGCTCAGATCACCGCTAAAATAAGTGCCGTTAAAATTCAGGTTTGTACTTCCACCTACAAAAAGCACTTCCGTTTCATACTGCTCCTTGGTAAAATTAAAGTGTTTCGTAGAAATAATTTGTTTCAGTGTTCCTTTGTGTATGCTTTTGATCATATCCCTCGTAACAGGAATATGTTTACTGGAAGATTCTGAAGTCCCTGAGCTCAAAGCAAAATAGTTGATCTTCCCCGGCCAGCAAACATTTCTTTCCCCTTTGAGAGCTCTGTGCCACCAGGCATCAAAAATGCTCTGGTAATCATAAATAGGAACTGTATTCTGAAACGTTTTTATAGGGTCTACCTGCAGGGCCATTTCACCGAACTTAAAACTGGTGCCAAAGTCAGTGAACATTGCTTTTGCAATAAGTTTATGAAGCTGTTTGACCTGCTGGTTATATACATTTCTGCGCGCAGGAATGCGGGAGCGGATATCAATAGCGCCCTTTATTATAGAACCAAGTATTGCCATTTTTGATTGATTGAAGGTTTTTTAGGTATTAGAGTTTAATAAGCGCCTGTTAAACACAGAAATTTTAAAGCTAATAACTATTTAATGTATCTGAAATCCTGGTTGTTCTTGATGCTTTTCAGCGAGTGATAAATCAGCTTAATTACTTCTTCCACATCCTGTTTATGCACGCTTTCCACAGTAGTATGCATATAACGGAGAGGCAGGGAAATCAAAACTGACGCTATGCCATCTGTGGCATAGGCAAAAGCGTCTGTATCTGTTCCTGTAGCGCGTGAAGCCGCCTGACGCTGAAAAGGGATCTTATTTTTTTTGGCAGCGTCTATCACTAATTTTAGGAGGTTGTTCTGAACTGCCGGCGCATAACTCACAACGGGACCTTTTCCACAGGCCAGGTCGCCGCTTGTAATTTTACTCATCATAGGGCTTTGTGTGTCATGGCATACGTCTGTTACAATGGCCACATTCGGGTTTATTTTGCGCGCGATCATAGTGGCGCCGTTTAAACCTACTTCTTCCTGTACCGAATTTACAATGTATAAGCCGAATGGTAATTTGTCTTTGTTTTCCTTTAACATACGCGCTACTTCAGCGATCATAAAGCCACCAACCCTATTATCAAGAGCTCTGCCGGTATAGTACCGGTTATTTAATTCCATCAACTCATCCTGGTAGGTTACCACGCAGCCAACGTGAACGCCAAGATCCTCCACCTCTTTGTCCGATTTGCAGCCGAGGTCGAGGAAAATATTCTTCATGCTCGGACTTTCTTCTTTGGCCGCGTCACGCACGTGAATTGCCGGCCAGCCGAATATTCCCTTAACGAGCCCTTTTTCGGTATGAATATTTACCCTCATGGAAGGCGCGATCTGGTGATCGCTTCCCCCGTTCCTGCGCAGGTAGATAAAGCCTTCCTTAGTGATATAATGCACAAACCAGCTTATCTCATCGGCGTGTGCTTCTATGACTACTTTATAAGGTGCTTTTGGATTTATAACACCTACCGCGGTGCCGTAGGTATCTACAAAATACTCATCAATATAAGGTTTTATGTAGTCGAGCCATATTTTCTGGCCACTGCTTTCAAAACCGGTAGGAGATGGATTATTGAGGTATTCGTATAAAAATTTGGTAGCACCGGGGTTTATTATTGATTTGGTTTTAGCCATAAAATTAAAAATTTAACAAGTTTAAATTAACGTAAAATAAATGGGATTTAAAAGGGAATTTTCGGCATATGAAAGACACGGATTACACTAAATGAGGTTATTATTTAATTCGTGAGAATTTGTGTAATTCGTGTCTTATTTCTTTTTCTCTTTCTTCCAGGTTTTGTATTCATCCTGTTGCTGTGGCCTGAATGCTGGGATCCGTCTTAATGGCTCACAGGGTTTAAGGGAGGTATAACAATCTGCCGGCAACTGCTGATAAAGTTTTGTTCCCTTTGTTTTCCAGTTAATCATATCCTCACTTACATCTTTAACTATTTTTGCCGGATTTCCTACAGCTACTTTTCTTTTTTCAATTATCATCTCGGCGGGCACCATCGTCAGGGCGCCTATAATACATTCATCTCCAATTACCGCATTGTCCATGATCACGGAGTTCATCCCGATCAGACAGTTTTTTCCCAAAGTAGCTCCATGAATAATGGCTCCATGGCCCACATGTGCCGACTCTTTTAATAATACAGTAGTACCGGGAAACATATGAATGGTACAGTTTTCCTGCACATTGCAGCCATCCTCAATAATGATCTGGCCCCAGTCGCCTCTTATCGCCGCACCCGGACCAACATAAACGTTTTTACCGATAATAACATTTCCGGTAACCGTTGCGTTGGGATGAATGAAGGCGCTTTTATCTATAACCGGCTTATACCCGTTAAATTCAAAAATATTAGCCATTAGTGTGTTTAGTTTAAATAACTGGGGTTCCTTGCTATAGAAACCTGCGCACAAAATAACTCATTTTAAAAACAAAAGGCAAACACTGAAAAAAACAGTGTTCGTAGTAGCTATACGCGCACTCCAATAATACAGACGTCATCTTTATCCCGAAGCAGATTCGGGATTGTGACGTCTAAGTATTATTGAAGCACGCTAAACGCGTACTCCAATAATACAGACGTCATCAACCTGTTCGAGGCCTGACTTCCATTTCTCAAAGGCAGAATCTATTTTGTTTTTTTGTTCTTCCATGGGTTCATACGAAATGGAAAGGAGCAAGGCTTCGAGCTGTTTTGACTTGAATTTTTTTCCTTTTTCTCCGCCAAACTGATCGCCGTATCCATCTGTAAGGGTATAAATTATATCGTCTTTTTTAAGGGCTATTTCGTTGAATGTAAAAGGCTGGTTATCATCGTGACCCTTGCCGACAGGCATTTTGTCCGCCTGACAGTTTAGAATGGCGCCATTTCTTATCACGTAGAATGAATTATTTGCCGCAGCGTATTGTAACTTCATTTCTTTCAGGTTCAGTTTGCAGACAATGGCATCCATTCCGTCCTTGCTTTCCTCATTGCTTCCCGAGGGGTTCAGCACTTTTATAATTTCCGAGCGCACCTGGTTTAATATCAGGTCTGGTCGCGTAATTTTATTTTCATTTATAGTCTGGCTTAGTTTGCTGATATTAAGCAAACTCATGAACGCTCCGGGAACTCCATGGCCTGTGCAGTCGGCGGTGACATATACAAAACCATCATCTACTGGGGTAGCCCAGTAAAAATCACCACTTACCACATCTTTGGGTTTAAAAAAAACAAAATGGGAAGGCAAGTTTTCTTTTAAAAGATTATCACTGGCAAGAAGAGCAAATTGAATTCGTTTTGCATAATTGATACTGTCGATTATTTCCTTGCGGTGTTCTTCAACGATGTGTTTTTGTTTTTCAATGATCATTTTTTGTCTCCGGGTGAGCTGAAGACGGTTGAAAATAAAAATGCTAAAAATAATTACTAGAAGAAGCCCGGCTGCTACAGTCCAGATAATTATATTCTGCTGCCGCTCTTTTTCATTCGCCAGCAGCCGTTCTTTTTCCTGTTGTTCTTTTAATACCGCTTCCTTTTTTTCGTATTCGTACTGGAACTGAGTTTTAAGAAGCGCCTTGCGGGTCTCTTTATTAGCTACGCTATCCTTCATTTGGATATAGAGCTCATACATTTTAAGGGCCTCGGCGGGTTTATTTTGCTTCTGGTATATGGTTTTTAAGAGGGCTGCAGCATCGCGGGTAATTTCCGGAAATCCCTTGTCCTGGCTTATTTCCAGACATTTACGGGCGGCGGCGAGCGCGTTCGGAATAGCGTTTTGGTGGAGATAAAGTTTGCCGAGCTTGGACAGCGCGACCGCTATTCCTCTTGTGTCGCCGGTTTCTTCATAAAATTGCAGGCTTTTTTTGTAATAGGCGAGGGCTGTTTCAGCTTTATTTTGTTTTTCCAGCAACGAACCCATGTTGCCTAATGTGAAAGCGATGCTACCTTTATCCTCCATCTCTTCATTTCGCTTCAGGGCCTTTTTAAAATAATTCATGGCTGTTACCAGATCTCCACGATCAGAGTGGATCATACCAATGCTGTTTAAGATATTGGCAGAGCCCTTGTGATTACTGATTTCCTCATGCAGTTTCAGGCCACGTTCAAAATAAACAAGGGCTGTTGCCAGTTCACCTTGTTCGTAGTGAATCTTCCCAATATTATTTATGGAAGACGCCATGCCGCTTTTGTCGCCGAGCTCTTCCTCGATCTTGAGGCTCCGGCTGAGGTAATCAAGGCCTTTAATAATATTTCCCTGTCGTATATAAATTGCGCCTATATTATTCAGAGAACGGCCAACTCCAATTTTATTCTTCTGATCCTCGTGGATCGTCACGCTTTTTTCAAAATAATCGAGAGCCTTCGGAAGATCTCCCAGGGCTTCATAGCCAGTTCCGATGTTATTGAGGGTAGAGGCCATACCGGATCTGTCGTTGATTTTTTCCTGGTACTTTAAGCCTTTATGCCAGTATTCAAAAGCCTGGGGATAATTTGATTTCTGGTAAGAAAGATAGCCGAGATTATTAAACACGTCGGCATAAAGTTTCAGGTAATAGTTGTGCAGAGGTTTGCCCTCGGTTTCAGTCCGCAGGTTTTTTTCCACGATCCGTTTCAGCGCTTCATTGTATTTTGGCCAGATCGTGTCATTTTCCTCGAGCCCCACAATATCAAAAAGCAGTGAACAACGTATGCTGTCGTTGTGAGCCGTTCTGAGGGCCTGCTTAAGAGAATCCAGGTTTTGTCCGCGACAAATGGCGGTTATATGAATACAACAGGCAACAACAAGTATTCGAAAAAAAATCTTCATAACGGATCAGGGGCAATACTTTAAATATACTCATCAAAATTAAGGCGGCAAATACGCGCGTTTGGATAGTTTGTTTTAGCTTAAAAGCAATCTTTTCCTTTATTGACGGGTTTTACGGACCAAAACAAATACTATAAATTGTAGCAATCAATTGCTATTTTACGTGGTAATTTTGTAATGAACAATTAACCCAGGATAAAATGAACAGCCAGGTATTCTCAACTCAAAGCTCAACTTTACAAGAATGGTCAAGCTTTTTAAGCGTATTAAATGGAAATAAAAGCCAGGAACCTCTGCTGAAAAAAAATGGCTCAGAACAGCGTATAATTATGCATCTCGAAAAACAGTTACCTAAAACCGAACCACCGGCTATTTTCAGGCGTCTCGGCAGGCATACACAACTGGTTCTGCATTTTTCATAACCACCAATAAAAAAGCCTCTTCGCAGAGGCTCTTGAAATGATTCATAAAAGGAACAAAGAATTAAACTACTATTTCGTCCATTTCCTTATTAAAGAACTTGAATTCCATAATTCCCTGGCTTGCCATACCTTCTACTTTTATCCATTGTTTATGTTCAAAATACCATTTCCATTGGTGACTTCTTAAGAAACCGCCTTTTTTAATAAAGGCCTCGATATAAGGATGGATATGCAGGGTAATGTTTTTCTGGTTCTGTTCCTTTACAATAAAGCGTAAAGTATTATCTATCTGGTCAACAAATAAAATACTTGGCTGCACCTGGCCTGTACCATGGCAACTCGGGCAGGTTTCCAGCACTTCAATATTCACTTCAGGGCGCAGGCGCTGGCGCGTGATCTGGATCAGGCCAAATTTGCTCGGAGGTAAAATATTATGCTTTGCACGGTCGCTTTTCATTTCCTCTTTTAATTTATCAAAGAGTAATTTGCGGTTTTCGGGACTATGCATATCAATAAAATCAACCACAATGATCCCACCCATGTCGCGGAGCTTAAGCTGGCGTGCTACTTCGGTGGCTGCTTCCATATTCACATCCAGCGCATTCTGTTCTTGTGTATTGTCGCTTTTGGCCCGATTACCACTGTTCACGTCGAAAACATGCAAGGCTTCGGTGTGCTCGATCACGAGATAGGCACCGCTTTTCATGTGAACGGTTTTACCGAACAGACTTTTTATTTGTTTTTCAACACCTAATGCGTCAAAGATGGGAAGCTTGCCATTATAAAGCTTTAAGATATCTACCTTATCCGGAGCAATGGTCTTTATGTATGTTTTAAGGTCTTCAAACACCGAGGCATCGTTTACGTGGATGGCGTTAAACGTTGCATTTAAAAAGTCACGCAGGATCGCATTACTTCTGTCTACCTCGCCAAGCACACGCATAGGGGGCTGCGAGGTCTTAATGGCCTGGAAACACTCTTCCCAGCGTTTGATCAGATCATTTAAATCCCCTTCCAGGTCTGAAACAGATTTACCCTCAGCAACCGTGCGCACAATTACACCAAAATTCTTTGGCTTTATTTTTTGCATCAGTTCTTTCAGACGGGCCTTTTCTTCAAAATTACGGAGCTTGGAAGAAACGGAGATCTTATCGGAAAAAGGGATCAGAACCAGGTAACGTCCTGCCAGGCTGATTTCAGTGGTGATACGGGGACCCTTTGCGCTGATAGGCTCTTTTGCAACCTGTACCAGTAAATTTTGTCCCGATTTAACTATTTCGTTGATCTTCCCGTCTTTCTTAATTTCCGGTTCGTTCTTAAAGTACATGAGGTTACTCACATTTTGTTTCCCGTTCTGAGTTGTTTCAACGTACTTAATAAGTGAATTTGCCTGGGGTCCCAGGTCCAAATAATGCAGAAATGCATCTTTCTCATACCCTACATCCACAAAAGCGGCATTCAGGCCAGTCATAACCTTTTTTGCCCTTCCTAAATAAATATCGCCTACCGAAAACTTTGAATTATTTTTCTCGCGGTGAAGCTCAACCAGACGCTTATCATGCAGCAGAGCTATTACAACCTCGTTAGGCGTGGAATTAATTATTAATTCTTGATTCACGCGCTTAATATTTTTAATTTATAAAACTTAAAAGCCTATAAACACAATGCAACAGAAATCACAACTATTCTAAATCGTTTCAGATCAGAGCAAAAGAATTCCTGGAAACCAATGCATTTATTAAGGTAAATAACTAAAACGGAATAAGCTACCAAGCTCTTCCGTAGTAGAAAGTCACAGAGATAGATCACGTCCGGTTTGTCAATGCGACTTACCGTAGCAGATTATTTCTTCTTATGGCGATTTTTTCTCAAACGTTTTTTGCGTTTGTGGGTTGCCATTTTATGTCTTTTTCTTTTCTTTCCGCTTGGCATAATAATTTAATTTAAGTGGTTATTATTTATTTTCTTTTAATTGCTTAATATACTTGTCAATTTCCAGTTTTGTTGTGAGATCCTGCGTTCCGGCCGAATATTTTTCCAGCATTTCAATTGTTTTTTCCGTTTCGCCTTTTTGCTCGTAAGCATCTGCCAGATGCAGATATGCTTCGGTGTACGTGCTATCTATTAGTAACACCTTTTTGAAGCGTACGATAGCTTTATCCAGCTGCTGACTCTTTGCGGAAAAAAAAGCGAAGGTCAGCTGAAGTTTTACATTGTTGCTGTCCGTTTTTTCAATTTCCCTCAACCGGCTTACACCTTCCATGGGATCCTGTGTTCCTTCAACATAACAGGAAGCCAACATGATCTTCGCATCCACATTTCCCGGTTCAAGTTCAAGACCTTTATTAAAGCAGCGCATCGCGCATTGATACAGAACCGGGATCTCCGACTTATCCTGTGTAAACTGAACAGAATAATAGTAGCGGTTTCCGGCAGTAAACCAGCTTTCCGGCGTGTTTTTGATCTTCGCTGACTCTTCGGCAAAATGAGCTCCAAGATCAGGGCGTCTTAACCTGGCCCAGGTTACTGCAAGACTATCATAGTTTTTTGCAGCCACCAGTTTGTCTACCAGTTGTTTTTGTTCAGGTGCAAGATTTTTTGCAGCCATGCTTAGAAACACATTAAGGTCGGCAGTTGTTGAAACAAGGGCCTTGCCGGATGAATGGTCATGGCCATCATCGTCGCTGTGTTTTGGCGCTAACTTCGGCGCAGTAAATAAAAGAACGAATAGAACAAGAGCGCCAATTATTAAAAGTAACTGAGTTTTTTTAGCGCTCATTTTTTAGGTTAGTCAAGGTTTTTTGGCAGGGGCTCAGCAGTTTTTACGTTACGCTTAACCCGATCGGAAAATGTTTTTGCAGCTTTAAAAGCCGGAATATAATGCGCCGGGATTACCACCGTAGTATTTTTAGAAATATTACGGCCGATTTTTTCAGCACGTTTCTTCACCACAAAGGTTCCGAAGCCCCTTAAATAAACATTTTTCCCTTCCACCATAGAATTACGTATTGTTTTCATAAACGCTTCAACGGTAGCCTGTACAGCCATTTTTTCTATGCCTGTTTTTTCTGAAATTTCATTAACTATATCTGCCTTGGTCATTTTACAAACTATTTAAAATCAATTAATTGTATTTTAAAACGGGCAGCAAAGATACTACTATTATTGTCAATTGAAAATTTTTTTTGGATTTTAAGGATTTTCGGGCAGGAGAGCGCCTAAATGGAGTATTTTTAGGGCCTGATGGAAAAGTGGTTCAATAAGGCCGTAACAGGCTGGTATCTAGAAAACAAGCGCGATTTGCCGTGGCGACAGGAGAAGGATGCCTATAAAATCTGGCTTTCAGAGATTATTTTGCAGCAAACCCAGGTGGCGCAGGGTTTAAACTACTATATACAGTTTACCCGCAAATACCCTACCGTTAAACACCTGGCACAGGCTTCCGAAGATGAAGTATTAAGGCTTTGGCAGGGACTGGGGTATTATTCAAGAGCCCGAAATCTCCATGCTTCGGCGAAAATGATCCTGAAAGACTTTAAAGGGGTATTCCCCGCTTCTCATGCCGAAATAAGACAATTAAAAGGGGTTGGAGATTATACTGCGGCCGCAATTGCCAGTTTTGCCTATGGGTTACCCTATGCAGTAGTTGATGGTAATGTATACAGGGTCTTAAGCCGGGTTTTTGGCATAAAAACACCTATTGACTCTCCAAAAGCGAAAAAAGAATTTCAGCAGCTTGCTAATGAACTGCTTGACCAGAAGGATCCGGCCACTTATAACCAGGCAATCATGGAATTTGGCTCGCAATATTGTAAACCAATGAACCCGGATTGCGGGAAGTGTATTTTGTGTACAAAATGTTACGCTTATAAAACCACTGCGGTTTCAGAACTGCCGGTAAAAGCAAAAAAAGCAAAGATCAGGAACCGTTATTTTAATTATCTGTTGCTTACGGATAAGAATAAAAATATTTTGTTGCACAAGCGTAGCGGCGGCGATATATGGGAAGGGCTCTATGAATTTAATTTAATTGAAACGGACAAAGTAGTTTCGCAGGATGTTTTGTTTAATTCAAAGGATTTTAAAACGCTCTGCAAATCAAAATTTGGCCTGAAATATGTATCTAAGGAATACAAACACGTTTTAAGCCACCAACACCTGTATGCAAAATTTTATGTTATTACTTTGCCACAAACACTTAACCCCCCTTTAAAGGGCCTTAAAACCAGCGTTTCAAAGCTTACAAGCTTCGCGTTCCCCCGTTTAACAGGAAAATTCCTGGATGATTGCGATTTGAAAGAAATATTATAAATTTGATTAAAATTAAACCTTATGAAAAAAATAATCCTTGCCATTACTTTATTATTAAGTTTAAATATCACGGCCCAGATATTTACCGCGAAAACGGGGGCAACCTCTGTTTCTTTTTATTCAGAGGCTCCGCTTGAGAATATTGAGGCGCTGAATAAAGGAGCTATCATTGTCCTTAAGGCTTCAACCAATGAGATCCAGGTAAGGGTTACCATCCAGAATTTTAAGTTTAAGAATGCTCTGATGGAAGAGCACTTTAACGAAAACTATATGGAAACTGAAAAAAAGGTTGATGGGGCATATCCTAACCGCAACGCAGAATTTAAAGGTAAGATCAATGAGCCGATAGATTATGCGAAGGAAGGTGAAAATAAAGTAACCATTACCGGAAAACTTACCATTCACGGTGTAACAAAAGATGTAACACTTAACGGAACACTTACTAAAAAAGGAAGGGAAGTGATCATATACAGCAAGTTCAAAATTAAAGTGGCAGATTACAACATCAAAGTACCTTCTATGTATGTAAAGAATATTGCCGAAGAAGTAGATGTTACAATAAACAGCACTTTAGAGCCTCTTCAAAAAAAATAACCAGATCATATCATTATGACTTTATTAAAAAAAACAATTTTTCTTTTTGCCTGCGCGCTGGGCTCAAATGTAGTTATTGCCCAGGACGATCTGCTAAGCCTGGTTGATGACAAAAAGGAAGAAGCCCCTAAAAAAGTTTACGCCACATTTAAAACCGTTAGGATCTGCAACGCGCAAACGATAGAAACTGTTAAGAAGAAACACCTTGATTTCAGGATCAGCCACCGGTTCGGAAATGTTTACGACTCTAACCTCCCAAATCCAATAAATGAAACGTTTCAATCTTTTGTCGGGTTTGATAACGCTTCTGACATTCGGATAAGCTTTGACTACGGTGTCTTGGATAATCTTACGTTGGGGATAGGAAGAAGTAAACTGAACAAGCTGGTGGATGGAAGCCTGAAATGGAAGATACTTCAGCAGACCACCGATTTCAGCATGCCGGTCTCACTTGCGTTTTTTACAAGCGCTGGCTACTCGCATGCCCCAACCTCGGTATTATACAACGGGATCAATAAAGATTTTAAAACAAATGAACTTCACCGGTTTAATTACTTTAGTCAGCTTATCATAGCCTGTAAAGTAAGTGATTGGTTGTCGATTGAATTGCTGCCTAGTTATATGCATCGTAATTTTATTAAGGAAAATATAAATACAAATAACAACGCCAAAGACGAAAATAGTTTTTTCACGATGGGTATTGGTGGTAGGATAAAACTAACCAAACGTTTAAGTTTTATAGGCGACTATTTTTACAACGCTTCACCGTTCTTTCAAAACAATGACAACGCGTTTAATCCTCTGGCTCTTGGTATTGAAATAGAAACCGGGGGACATGTGTTCAGCCTTTTTTATACAAATGCAAGCGGTTTAGCAGAAAACAATTACATCCCTTATACAACCGATACATGGTCAAAGGGGCAGGTTAAGTTTGGATTCTGCATTTCACGGACCTTTTCGTTATAATGTGATATCGGCGGATACACAACATATTTTTTACGGACACCTGCTTCAGAATCATAGCCCCGCACCTATAGCAAGAGTAAGCAGCGATCTTGTATGGCCTTCTGTTCTACTGTTTTTCTGCCTGGTTTTATTGACCCTTATTAAAATAAACTCATTTCCCAGGGTAATAAGGATTGTACAATCTACATTCAGTACGCAAATACTTCAGCAACTGGAACGTGAGGAGTTTAATCCTTTTAAATTCTATTCCCTGGCTCTTAACCTTGTTTTTATCCTGAACGTTTCGTTCCTGGTTTATAAAATAAACATCCTTAATAGATCGGTTCTTGCCGAAGCATCCAACCTGATCCAGTTTTTCTTTTTCTTTTTCATAGTGCTGCTTATTTTTTGCTTCAAGGCCCTTATAAACAGAGCGCTTGCCTGGGTTACAGACCAAAGAAAAGTTATTTCAGAATATGTGACAAGTTCTATTCTGGTAAATCAAAGTTTTGGCCTTTTTCTTTTCCCATTCATGGTGCTTATCGAGTTCAGCCCGTTTAACCCACTTATTTTTATAGCCGGGGCATTAATTGTTCTGGCCTCCGCTGTATTATTGAAGTGGTACCGGGGTATTATAATGGGTCTGGTTGAAGAAAGACTAGGATTATTACAAATTTTCTCCTACTTTTGCGGTTTGGAAATTTTACCTGTTTTTGTATTGGTAAAGTATATAATTGAAACTTTTTAAACACAGGACAATTAATGTCAGCAAAGAGAAGCGCAGCCAAAAAAAAGGTGGCAAAAAAGGAAGTTAAAAAGTCGGTGAAGACCCAAAAAACGGCTCCTTCGCCTAAAAAGAAAAAAGCAGCGAAGGCACCTGTAGCTTCCGCCACTAAAAAATCCAAAGTTGTAGTCGCGAAAACGACGCCAAAGCCGTCTACTGTTATTACTCCTGCCAAAGCAACTAAAAAACCTATAAAGCCCGTTAAGGAAAAAAAGGTTATTGCTAATTCTGAAGATAAAGAAAGCATTGAAAAGGCGCAGGCCATTAAACGGGTAAGAAAATCTTCCAAAAAACAGGTAATTACATTGCCTCCGCCTCCAAACATTGAGGTGAGCAATCACCCTAAAACAAAGGTCAAACATATCCTGGTTTCTCAGCCTAAACCGGCTGAAAATGATAAGAACCCTTATCTTGACCTGGCAAAAAAACACCATATTAACGTTACGTTCAGGCAATTTATCAAAGTAGAAGGCTTGACCTCACAGGAATTCAGAGCTCAGCGCATTGACATTCTGGAGCATGGCGCTGTGATCTTAACGAGCAAACTGGCGGTTGACCATTATTTCAGAATTTGCAACGAAATGCGCGTTACTGTTCCGGAGAGTATGAAATATTTTTGCATCAACGAACAAACCGCTTATTATCTGCAAAAATATATTCAGTACCGCAAACGTAAGATCTTTTTTGGTCACGGAACGATTATAGACCTGGTTGACGTGATCCGCAAGAACAGAGCTGAGAAGTTTCTTCTTCCGGCGAGCGACGTTCACAAAGAACAGATCGTTGATTTCCTGGACGAGGTAAAAATTACGTTTACCAAGGCAACTTTTTATAAAACAGTGAGCGCAGATCTGAGCGACATTAAATCGTTGTCGGATATTGACATACTGGTATTCTTTACCCCTGTGGGAATAAAATCGCTAAAACAGAACTTTCCAAACTTCAGGCAGGGAAATACCCGCATCGCAGCTTTCGGACACGCCACAGCAATGATGGTTAAGAATCTCGGTTTCCGTCTTGACATTTTTGCCCCGAATCCTCAGAATCCAAGTATGACAGGTGCTTTGGATGTTTATATTAAGGAAGCGAATAAAAAATAGTTATTTTTTAGGCTTCGCTATTCCACTCATTAATTTTAGGATAGATTTTTCAATAGCAGGATACTCTTCCTGCTTTTTACCTATGTAGATAAAAGCAATAAGAACTTTTTTACCGATTGATTTCAGATCTTCGTAAAAAGGCCCTTTGTTTAAACGGTACACTTCGCGCATCCTGCGTTTTAGTTTATTCCGGTCGTGAGCGCGTTTAAAACTGCGTTTAGGCGCTACAAACATAGCCTGTGCAGGAAAGATAAGGTCTACCGGCGTTTCACTGTAAACAAGCTTAACAGGATACGCGGTAGAAGCTTTTCCTTTATCAAAAAGAACTTCCATTTGTTTTTTGCTGCACAGGCGCTCTTGTTTATGAAAGGTGTTTTTGATCGTGTAGATTGATTAGTTATTATTTCCGCGGCAATAATATTTAGCTCCGCCCTAATTTTTGTTTGGTAAAGATAATTTTTTACTTTTACACAAAACTAAACTATTATTCTATGGGAAAAGGTGATAAAAGAACTAAACGTGGTAAAATTCACATTGGTTCAACCGGTGTAAAGCGTTTAAAAAAGAAAAAGGCTGCTAAGAAAGCTGCTAAAAAAGCCGCTCCTAAAAAAGCTGCTGCTAAAAAAGCCGCACCGAAAAAGGCCGCTGCTAAAAAAGCAGAATAAAGATCTTAAAATGAACCCCGGCCCAGGTCGGGGTTTTTTAATGAAGGCAAAGAATGGATCTTAGCGATTTTAATAAAAGAGCGGAACAAAAGAAAAAGGAAAATCAATCCTTTTTTAAAAAGCTTAAGAGTAGACCACTTAAGAATTTAGATGAACTTTTCCATGAAGCGCATGAAGAAGTGTTCGCAAAAACGGATTGCCTGGCCTGCGCCAATTGTTGTAAAACCACCTCTCCTATTTTTTACCAGCGCGACATCGAGCGCGCCGCTGCTGCGGTAAAACTAAAGCCCGGAGATTTTATACAGAAGTTTTTGTTTATGGATGAAGAGGGTGATTTTGTTTTAAAGCAGGCACCCTGTCCTTTTTTAGAACAGGAAAATTATTGCTCCATATACGAAAGCCGGCCTGTCGCCTGCCGGGAATATCCCCATACTAACCGAAAAAAAATGCAGCAAATCCTTGATCTTACTTTTAGAAATACTTGTGTGTGTCCTGCTGTTTTGGAGATTACGGAAAGGCTAAAGAAGGTTGTTAAGTGATTTTAACGAACCAATTTCCAAAGCTCTGATATAAAGTTAACCCGCATTCCTACAAACCAAAACCATATTCCTACAAACTCAATTAAAAAAACCGCGACAATTTCGATAGGTTTAAAATATCGGTAAAATCTGTTTACTTTACGATCATGTTCAGGAATACGGCAATTCTGGGTTTTATTTTCCTTGCTTTTTTAATAGAAGCACAAAAAGGAGATGGGCTTGTTGCTAAATATACCTTTAATAACGGTAACACGAATGATGAGGTTGGACTGAACAATGCTAAGGCTTACGGCGTTTCTCTTACAGAAGACAGGTTTGGTAATCCAGACAAGGCGTATTATTTCCACGGAAGCTCTGAAAGTTATTTAAATTTAGGCACAAGCCCGGTTCTAAAGCCAGAGCAGGGAACCATTTCGCTCTGGGCCAACATTCATGTATTAATTGCGTTAGGAAAAGGCGTCGATACAAATCCTATTATTGCTACAAATTCACATGAAGGAGAGGATTGTAATCAATCTTATTTTATAGGATTTGATATAAATACAAGAAAAATGAACGGCTCCTCAGTTAATTCCTGTGAAGATGCCGCAACGGTGTATACGCAAAAAAATATTTCCCTCGGTCGTTGGTATCACATTGCCCTAACTTACGACGATACCGCGCTGAGTCTTTATCTGGACGGGAAATTGCAATATAAAATAAAGAAGAAGTTTAAGACGCGGTTTCTTAAAGGGTCACCTATTCTGATAGGAAACATTAAGGATAAAAAAAATGTGAGATTTTTCCTGGGATCTATTGATGATATTCAAATATATAACAAACCTTTAACCGAGTCAGAAGTAATAGACTTATACAACGCCCCAGACCCTGAAAAATCTAAGATCGTTTTTAGATGGGTTGGTTTTTTTATTGCTTTATTTGGTCTGATGCTTCTGATAATTTTTCTTGTAAGAAGACGTATCCGGGTCCTGGTAAACAGGGAAAAAGAAAAGAACCAGTTAAAAAATAATTGGTTTGAGCAGGAAAACAAAGTGTTAACGGCACAAATGGATCCTCACTTTATATTTAACTCGTTAAATACAATTCAACAATTTATCATCATAAATGATAATGAAAAAGCGCAAAAGTACCTTTCAAAGTTTTCGCGCCTGTTACGAATGATTTTGGAAAACAACACAAAGGATAGCATTAGTTTAAAAGAAGAAATTGAAATAGTTGAAAAATACATAGAAATTGAATCTATAAGATTTAATAATGTTTTTAAATACGAAATTTCTTTTGGAGAAAAAACAGAACCGGATTCAATCAGCATTCCAAGATTTTTAATACAACCGTTCATCGAAAATGCGATCTGGCATGGTTTATTGCCAAAGGAAGGTGACAAACGCCTAACGGTTTTTTTGGAGGTGAAGAACGAGAAAACACTTTTGTGCGTTATTGAAGATAATGGCATAGGGAGAAAGAATGCAAAAGGAAAAGAAATTATGGAAAAGAATAAATCTCTGGCTATTAATTTTATAAGCCAGCGATTACAGCTTATGTCCAAAATGTATAAATCAGATTACAATGTAAAATTAACGGATAAGGAGGACGCGAATGGAGAAAGTCTTGGTACACTCGTTTCTTTAACTATTCCAATACTAAATAAATAAATTATGCTCAGAGCAATAATTATTGATGATGAGTCAATAGGAATCAATATTTTAAAAGTGTTGATCGAAAAACACACACAGGGAATAAAAATCGTTGCGACTGCAACCGAACCAGAGAGGGGTATAATAGCCGTAGATGATTATAAGCCTGAGGTTGTTTTTTTGGATATAAGCATGCCTAAGATGAGTGGTTTTGAGTTATTAGAAAAAGTAAGCCACAAGAATTTTAAGCTGGTATTTACAACGGCCCACCAGGAGTATGCCATAAAAGCAATAAAGAGCGGAGCGTATGATTATTTACTAAAACCAATTGATATAGAAGAATTAAAAACTTGTATAGACAAAATCATTGGCACTTCTGAACCGAAAGAAACAGGGAAAAAAAATTCAACCAACATTATTAAGTTAGCGGTTAAAGACGGAATCATATTTATTAAGCAGCAGGATGTTATCAGGCTGGAAGCCTCTGGGAGCTATACGGTCTTTTATCTTGTAAACGATGTAAAACACATCGCTTCAAAGAATTTAAGGGAATGTGAGCCTATGCTGGATGCTACTTTGTTTTACAGGTGCCATCAATCACATATCATCAATCTTCAAAAAGTGGTCAAAATGGTAAGTACCGATGGCCTTTTCGCGCAAATGAGCGATGGCTCCATGCCTGAAATAGGAAGAAGAAATAAAGAAGCTTTTCTTGAGAAACTTAAAAATATTTAATAAACAACCGTAAATCCTGATAGTATGAGTGAGTGTTGTATTCCAGGTTTTTGCATAGTGTTCTATAATACCCAAATTCACCCACAAACTAAAACACCTCCAGGGTAAACTAAGATGCTTGTTTCACAAAGCTGGGCTTCTATTGGTTCAGAAACAGCTATTTTTGGGAATAAAGTTTAAAAACTAAAAGACTATGAAAACAAAATTATGGATCACTATTATGTTATTTGCATTTACAAACATTGATGCGCAAGTACCAGCTTATGTTCCTTTAAATGGATTACAGGGATTCTGGCCTTTTACCGGGAATGCAAACGACGCCGGCGGTAATGGTTACAACGGAACGGTAAATGGTGCTACGGCTGTTATGGACAGGTTTTCAAGTCCGAATTGTGCGTATAGTTTTAACGGCTCAACAGATTTTATTTCAACAAACTACCAGGGCATTTTAGGAATCAGCCCCAGGGCAGTTTCTTTCTGGGCAAAAACTACCATCACACAACCCGCTATGTCCTGCGTTGCCTGGGGTGATAATTCTCCTTCAACACGTTTTCAATGTGGATTTAATTATGGAGTGAATGGCGCTACTATCAACGGATCCTATGGGGCAATTACATATACGTCACCCGTATCGGTATCAAATGGCCAGTGGCATCATTATGTTTATCAGTTTAGTAATTCTGCACTTAATCTTGTAGAGATATATCAGGACGGGATTTTGCTGACTCAAATAGGCCATTCTTATAGCCCGACAAATATATTAAATACTGCTGCCGGATTTAATGTGCATTTTGGAAAGGTTGTTTATGCGCCAAGCCCTGATTTTTTTAATGGAGAACTTGATGATTTTGGGATCTGGGACCGCACATTAACGATGTGTGAAATAAACAGACTGTATACTGCTTCTATGCCTGCAATAAACGTTTCAGCATCAAGCGCAACAATTTGTCCAGGACAACATGTTACATTAACAGCGGAAGGTGGTACAAATTACACATGGAGCAATACATCCGGTGGATCAAGTATTTCAGTTACTCCAACACTCACTACAGGTTACACGGTAACCGGCACAACCTCTGTAGGCTGTATAGCAACGGCGACTATTTCTTTGACAGTTAAAGTCTGCACCGCTGTGGATGAAATAAGTCCGGAGAGCCTTTTTGCAATTTACCCTAATCCTTCCAATGGAAGATTTTTTATAAAGTCGGTTGATGCCATTTGCGACATCGAGATTTTTGATCTCTCCGGAGCTTTGATATACAGCATCAGGAGATCTCCTGGCATTTCAGAAATAGAGTTGAATGATACCTGTAAAGGTTTTTATTTTATAAAATTCAGGGATAAAATGGGACAGTGACAAAAAAACTTGTTATTGAATAATTGATTATTTCTTTATTTAAATTTCGATCAAAGAAAGGCGTATTTCAGATGTCAGGTTGGTAGATCATGCAGGAAGAAAGCAAAGAAGAATTTCTCATAAGGCATAGAAAAGAACAAGCCCTTAATGGGGAGCAGGATGAGTTTGTTGAAGAAGCCCCGGATGAAAACAGCATTACCTTTAAGTCCAGGATGAAGGCCTTGTTCTTTTTTCTTTTATTGGCCTTGTTCCTGTGGATGATCTTCCTTGTCTTTGGAATGATGAAAAGTAATTAGGGGCTTAACTTTTACCAAGGATTTTTGCAACGTATTTTCCGACAATATCAAATTCTAAATTTACTTTTGAGCCTGGTTTGATATCTTTGAAATTTGTATGCTCAAACGTATACGGAATAATGTGTACTGAAAAGGCAGTTTCTGTCGATTGCACAACAGTTAAACTTACTCCGTTAATGGTGATGCTTCCTTTTTCAACGGTAATATTAGATTTATTTCTTTCGTGTTCGAATACAAATTCCCAGCTTCCATTTAAGTTCTTTACCTCTTTACAGGTTGCCGTGGTATCTATATGGCCCTGCACAATGTGCCCGTCAAATCTGCCATTGGCAGGCATGCAACGCTCGAGATTTACGAGCGAACCTGGGGTTAATCCTCCAAGATTTGTTCTTTTAAGCGTTTCATCAATAGCAGTAACTGTATAATTATTCTCACTAACCTTAACTACAGTAAGGCAAACGCCGTTATGTGAAACGCTCTGGTCAATTTTTAACTCTTGTGTTATGTTGCAAGAGAAAGTAAAATGAATGTTCGAATTCTCTTTTTCGATTTTCTCTACTTTGGCCAGTGTTTCTATTATTCCTGTAAACATGTTTATTCTTTCAGTAAATTTTTAACCAGGTTTTCGGTCCTTTGTTTGTAGACTTCGTATTCGTTACCAGTAGCCGGACCACTAAAGCCGGTATGAACCCGCACAACCTTATGCTCTTTATTTAAATAAAGGGAAGTTGGGAACGCGCTAATTTTATTGAGGGCGGAAACGATCTCGCCCGCCTTTTCCTTACCGCTTTGCTGCGTGATCAGGATCTCGTAGTCAATACTCAGTCTTGCTTTCAGGCGGGTAAGTTGTTTTTTCGATTTTTCAAAATCATTTGTTTTTTCAAAAGCCAGCGCTACTATTTCCAGCCCGTCGTTTTTGTACTGTTTATAAAGAGCCGAAAAATAAACACTCTCATCCATGCAGTTTGGACACCAGCTGCCCATGATCTGTAGAATTACCGGTTTATTTTCAAATTTTTTATCGTTGAGTGAAATTTGTTTTCCTTCAAGATTGGGAAAGGTAAAGTTTATTTTTTCATCCTTATTTTTTACAAAGCTGATCTCTTCAGCATCCTTGAGTTTAAAATCCGGGTTTCTTTTTCCTTTCCAGTTTTCCTGCCAGGTTAAACCCGAATAGAATTTACCGTTGACCAGCTCATCCAGTTTGTATTCGGCAGTAAATAAGTATGCGTGCACGCCGTCAAAACAGGATAAATATAACATGTTACCAGCCTTCATTCCTTCCAGGTAGCGGTAATCGCCGGTCTCGGTCAAAAAAGTACCTGTTACATAATCTGTTTGTTCAATGTGATGAAAAATACCAATTGCTTTTGTGCTGTCGTTATTCTCCGGCGAAAAAGAAACTTCCCATTTGCCTTCAAAGATCGGGTTGGTTTTCCCCGGAACAGCTAAGAAACGCCGGCTTTCACCATAGGTCGCTTTAAATTTGATGATGTTTTTGGAGGTCTTGTAATTATTGATCCATATACCTTCCAGGTTATCACCAACGAGTCTCGTTTTAAATTCAGTATCAAAAACAGGCATTTTAAATTTTACGGAGTCGCCTTTAACGCTGATCTCATCTACTACAATTCGTTCATCTGCATTACTGATAATGATGTTCGGTTTTTTTCCTTTGTACTTTACAACAAAATTAAAGGGTAATTCGATTCCGGCTTCTTCATTTAAAATCAGGATGCCGCGGTAGTTTCCTTCCTTTAGTTTTTTTGAAAACAAAGTAGAGCTGATCAACATTAGACATATTAAATATGTAGACACGAATTTCACTAATTGACACTAATTATTTTGTTTGATTTAATCATTTGGATTCGTGTTAATTGGTGTAATCAGTGTCTTATCTTTGGGTACTATAAGCTGCCATATTCGCTATCCTGTATAACAAACGGGCGGCAACATTGGCATCCCAGTCGTTGTCTTTGGCCGGACTCACTTCGTTTAAATCAAATGCGATAATTTTTCTGCCACTGCTTACAATTTTTTCAAGAAGGAATAATACCTGCTCCGTTTCAAATCCTCCTGCAACAGGGGTGCCGGTATTAGGGCATAATTTCGGATCAAGGCCATCAATATCAAAACTTAAATAAATGTTTTGGGGAAGCTCGTTCACAATACGATTACAGATCCTGTCCCAGCTATCGCCATTGTATTGCGCGTACTTAATATCACGGTCAAAAAAAGTCTTTACTCTTCCGTTGCTGTTATGAATAATGTTTAATTCCTCCTCACAGTAGTCGCGGATCCCCACCTGTACTAATCTCTCAACCTGTTTAATTTTTAAGGCGTTAAACATGATCGACGCATGGGAAAACTCGAATCCTTCGTAAGCGTCGCGCAGATCTGCATGCGCATCAATCTGCAGTACGGCGTAATTTTCAAATTTTTCAGCGAGGGCCTGCATCATTCCCAGTGGGGTGGAGTGATCTCCGCCAACAAGACCTACATACTTACCTTTGTTTAAGAAATGAAGCACACGTGTTTTCACCCAATTGTTTAACCAAAGGCATTCCTCTTTTATTTGGCCGGAAACTTTAGCAAGATCTTCATTTTTTTCACTGGCGCCGTTTGCAAGGGCTTCGATATAACGTTCTGCAGATTGCCGCAGAACTTCGCTTTTTGACCGCACTTCTTCGCTGAACTCATCCATGCCTATGCCTTTTTTCCAGGCGTCTTTTACAAAAGGGTCATGCAGGTCGACCTGGTAACTTGCGTCCAGGATGGCTTTGGGTCCGTCAACCGTTCCGCCTCCGTAGCTTACGGTAACTTCCCAGGGTACCGGGATCAATATCGTTTCACATTCTTCCAGGCTAAATGGCAGGCCAAACATCCCATCATTTAACTGTCCAATACCGTTAGCGTCGAAATTTTTTATTTTGTCTTCTTTTGTCATAAATTTTACATCAAATTTTTTCTGAGGACACTTTCCGACTCAGCCCGAAGTGACAAAGGCAGATGTCAGGCTGAAGGTTGGAAAGAAGTTGCTTGTACAAAGATCTGTTAAAGATAATACGCTTAAAATCATTTTTTAAAATTTATCCGTGATATCTGTATATAATGAAGGATAATTTGTTTTAGTAGATTCTCTTGTATATATAGTTCTGAAACAAAAGCTCCGCGCACAGTCAGGTCGAGCGGAGTCGAGACCTTAAGGTGAGAGTCTGTAAATTTTCCATTCATTGTTTTTTAATCCGTAACAAATCCTATCGTGCAAACGACTTTTACGCCCCTGCCAGAATTCGTAATAATCTGCTTTTAAAATGAGTCCGCCCCAAAAGTCAGGCCTCTTAATGGTTTCAGGACTATAGCGTTTTTTTATTTCTTCAATTTTCAGTTCCAGTTCACCGCGGGAAAACAGCTCATGACTCTGATCGCTTGCCCAGGCACCAACTTTTGAATCATAAGGTCTTGAATTGTAATACGCATCACTTTGTAACGCGCTCGCTTTTTCAATCCGGCCTTCAATCCGGATCTGCCTTTCCATTTCGGGCCAGAAAAAAGTAAGACTTGCGTTGGGATTTTTTTCAAGATCTTGCGCCTTTTTTGAGTTGTAGTTAGTGTAGAACGAGTAGCTGTTATTTCCAAATTCTCTCAGGTAAACAATGCGGGCGGAAGGTTTGCCATTTTGCGACACGGTGGAGAGGTGCATTGCCTGAACTTCCGGGACCTGCGAATCAACGGCTTGTTTTAACCACAGGGTAAATTGGTTAAAAGGATCAGTTGACACATCTGCTTCGCTCAGGGTTGCCTTTATAAAATCCTCCCTAAGACTGGTGATATGGTTTTTAAGATCATCCATCCTGTAAAGATATTCAGAAAAATGTAATAATGCGAAATGTTCTTTGACGCATAGGCTCTGAGGCACAAAGACACAGAGAAAATCATTAAATCCTTCTCCTATGTTTTTAAAAACTTTGCATCTCTGTGTTGAAATTAAAAGATCAGGTTTCTCTTGCTTGGCAGGTCATGGGGTTCTATGGCCTGGATCTGTATGATCTCAGGAAAACTTTTCAGCTTATCCATTATTTTGAACTGATAATTATGAAGGTCTTCTCCTTTTAAGATCAGGAAGTAGTCAGTTTTGGGCAGTTCTTTTATCAGTTTTACGCTTTCATCCACATCCATTCCCTCAAAAAGATCTCCCGTATTTGTGTTATTTAAATTTGTACCGATAGCTACCGGGACCTCAAAATTACTGCTGTTAGGAATAAAAAAATATTCCAGGCCCAGCTCTTCATCGAGAAAACGATAGAGAGAAAATTTAAAGATCCTTCCCTCTTTTAAATTAAAAGGGACATAGTCACTGAGGAATAATTTGATTTTGAGCGCATCGTCAATGAGTGCGGCCAGGGAGTATTGATTTTCAAGGCAGCTGATGCCGATGAGCACAAAATCAAGATCGTCTTCACTGGTATTTAAAACATATTTAGCCACCTTCTTCGTTTAATTGCTCTAAGGTAAGCTGTGCTGCCTTTTGTTCGGCGGTACGTTTGCTATAACTTTCAAATTTTGTATACGCTTTGCCGTTAACATACACCTCAATCACATACATTTTATTAGCGCCTTGTCTTTCTTCGCTTAACAATTTATATTCAAGCGAGTATCTGTTTTTCTGGCAAAAGATCTGGAGCTGGCTTTTGTAGTCTTCATTCGTTTTTGCCAGACTCTCGGTATCAATGTGAATTTTTATGATGCGCGATAAAACAAAGGTTTTGGTCTTGTTGTAGCCCATGTCCAGGTAAACAGCACCAATAAAGGCTTCAAAGGCATCTCCATAGGCGCTTGATTTGGTTTTTTCGTCTTTGGTAAGACTGGCTTTTAAGAAATGATTAAATCCAAATTTTAGCGCAAGTTCTTTCAGGCTCTGTCCATTTACAATTTTACTTCTCAGCTGGGTGAGAAATCCCTCATCTTTAAAAGGATACATTTTGAACAGGTAGTCCGCAACTATGGCGCCAAGCAAGGCATCGCCAAGGAATTCGAGCCGTTCGTTGCTAACGGTGGCGCCGCTTCTTTTAACAGAGATGCTGCTGTGAAAAAATGCTTGTTGGTAGAGGGAGATGTTTTTTGGCGAATAGCCCGTTGTGGTCTTTATCCATTCCTTAAAAACTTTATCGCTTTTGATATCCTTAGGACTTAGCAGCGATAATAGTCTTTTTAAGGCCAAAATGTTATGGATTAAATTTTCTGATCACCACAGCCGCGTTGTGCCCGCCAAAGCCAAAGGTATTGCTGATCGCTATATTTACCTCACGTTTTTGCATTTTGTTCAATGTAAGGTTAAGATTTGGATCAATTTCCGGATCGGGAGTCGTGTGGTTTATTGTAGGAGGAATGATGCCGTTTTTTACCGCCAGTATCGCGGCCATGGCCTCAATAGCGCCCGCAGCGCCCAATAAGTGGCCCGTCATGCTTTTAGTGGAGCTAATGTTCAGTTTATAGGCTTGTTCACCAAAAACGTTAATAATAGCTTTTAATTCAGCCGTATCTCCAAGCGGAGTGCTCGTTCCGTGCGTGTTAATGTAATCAACTTCAGCACCTGTGATACCTGCGTCTTTTAGTGCGCGCTTCATTACAAGCGTTGCCCCAAGTCCTTCAGGATGTGGAGCTGTAATATGGTGTGCGTCGGCGCTCATGCCACCGCCAATAATTTCTGCATAGATTTTTGCGCCGCGGGCTTTAGCATGCTCATATTCTTCAAGAATAATAGCTCCTCCGCCCTCACCCAAAACAAAACCGTCACGGTCCTTATCATAAGGGCGCGATGCTTTTGCAGGCTCTTCATTGCGTGTACTCATAGCCTGGCAGGCATTAAAGCCACCCATACCGCTTTCATTGATAGCCGCTTCACTGCCGCCGGTAACAATGGCATTGGCTTTACCCAAGCGAATGTAGTTAAAGGCATCGATCAGGGCGTTAGTAGAGGAGGCACAAGCTGAAACGGTAGTAAAATTAGGACCCCGCAGGCCAAAACGCATAGAAATATGACCACTGCATATATCAGCGATCATTTTGGGAATAAAGAAAGGATTAAATCGGGGAGTCCCATCACCTTTAGCAAAGGCGAAGGTTTCGGTCTGGAAAGTGTCTAAACCACCAATGCCGCTGCCCCAGATCACGCCAATCTCGTTCCGGTCAATATTTTCAGCCATCAGGCCGCTATCCTCCATGGCTTGCGTACTCGCAGCAATGCCATACCAGCAATAGGCGTCCAGTTTACGGGCTTCTTTTTTGTCGAAATAATCTTCAGGATTAAACCCTTTTACCTCGCAGGCAAAGCGGGTTTTGAATTTAGATGCATCAAAACGTGTAATAGGCGCAGCTCCGCTCACTCCATTTATCAAGTTGTTCCAATAGTCGTTAACACTGTTTCCCAATGGGGTTACAGCGCCGAGTCCTGTAACTACTACACGTTTCAATTGCATATGTTAGAATTAGTTTTTAGCGTTAGCCTCAATGTAAGAGATAGCATCGCCCACAGTTCCAATTTTCTCAGCTTGTTCATCAGGAATCGCAATGTTAAATTCTTTTTCGAATTCCATGATAAGCTCTACTGTATCCAGAGAATCAGCTCCTAAATCGTTAGTAAAGCTAGCTGTTGGAGTTACTTCTTTTTCATCAACACCTAATTTATCTACGATGATTGATTTTACTTTGTTTGCAATGTCAGACATTATTTTTAGATTTAAAAATTTGCCACAAAAATAAAAATATCGGTGCTAAAACAAAACTTTAACATCAGAATTGCCGATCTTTTTTAATAACTTCTTGAATTTTAACAGAGTAAAAAGCCTAACTGTTTAAGAATGAGCTTAATTACCGTACTCGCTGTTTTTGAGAATTCCCGAGATTTTTTTGACCATCACGCGTTTGCTCTGATAATCGTGGCGACCGGGATTGTAGGAATAATAACTCAACCACGCCCATTTCTTTTTTCCTATAAGAACAGGCGTGAAAATAATATAACTGAAAAACCCGAGAAACAAAAGCCCTCCGATAAAATATGTCAACTGGTAATCCGAAAATTCGTGGCGGATATAGAGCTTAAATTTCTGTATGAGTCCTGCCTGGGCCGCCTCAATGTTTATAAATAACAAAGAAACCAGGATAATTATGGTCTTTAGAGTTCCTTTTTTCATTCGTTTTTTACTTTTTAAGTACCGTCTTTATATACTCAGACGAAGATTCCCGGCAAAAGGTTGGTTCAAAAAGCCAGTTTTAGATGATTTTTTGTTTTTTTATTCATAAATTATTGCTTATATTTGTGCCCTGAAAATAAGATTAAAAGGGTAGGGGACACAAAGTCCCCTATTTTATTGACAAAAATTTTGATAACAAAAGAACATATCCTCAGCCTTGCCAACCAATACCTGGATGGGACTAACATGTATGTTACGGGGATAAAAATCGGCTCCGACAACCACATTAATGTGTTTATTGACGGGGATGAAGGAGTTACAATTAAGGATTGTGTTGCAGTGAGCAGGGCCATTGAAGGGAATCTTGACAGGGATAAGGAAGACTACGCCCTGGATGTTAGTTCTCATGGCGCCACCACGCCACTTATCATGCCAAGGCAGTATAAAAAACACATTGGCAGAACCTTTGAAATCAAGCTGCTGGATGGCACAAAAACGGAAGGTGACCTTGTGGAGTGTAACGAAAATGAGATTAAACTCGAGTTTAGCACCCGCGAGAATAAACCTGTCGGAAAAGGAAAGATCACAGTAATAAAACAACAGATTATTAAGCATAACCAGATAAAGGAATCAAAAATCAAACTTAAGTATTAGCCAGGTCTCAGAATTTATCGAAACCGGCAGATGAATTTTAACAGTAACAAAATAATAAACAATAAAAAAACAAAACCATGGAAGGCGTAAACCTGATAGAGTCGTTTTCGGAATTTAAAGACATCAAAAACATTGACCGGGCGACATTAATGAGCATTATTGAAGATGTATTTCGCAGTATGCTTATAAAAAGATACGGCAGTGACAAAAACTTTGACATCATTGTAAACCCTGATAAGGGTGACGTGGAAATATATAAGAACCGTAAAATCGTTGACGACGAGTTTGCGGAAGATTCTTTTGATTATGATGAAAACAAACATATCAGTTTTACCGAAGCGCAAAAGATAGAGCCGGATTTTGAGATCGGAGAAGATGTTTCTGAAAAGGTTAAACTTGAAGATTTTGGTCGTCGTGCGGTTTTATCCGTGCGTCAGAACCTTGTTCAAAAAATTCTTGAGCTGGAGAAGAGTGAGATCTATAACAAATACAAAGAAAAGGTTGGAGATGTTATTACCGCTGAGGTTTATCAGGTCTGGAAAAAAGAGATCATGTTGATGGATGACGAAGGAAATGAACTTTTGTTGCCAAAAACAGAACAAATTCCTTCAGATTTCTTCAAAAAAGGAGATACTGTGAAGGCGGTTGTTTCTAAAGTGGATTTAAAAAACGGCACGCCGTCTATTATCGTTTCCCGCACGTCGCCGGTATTCCTGGAGCGTTTGTTTGAAACAGAAGTTCCTGAAATTTTTGATGGGCTGATCACGATTAAGAAAATTGTTCGTGAACCTGGTGAAAGAGCAAAAGTTGCGGTTGAAAGTTACGACGACAGGATTGACCCGGTTGGAGCCTGCGTTGGTATGAAAGGTTCAAGGATCCACGGAATTGTACGCGAATTAAAAAATGAGAATATTGACGTGATCAATTTCACCAATAACTCCACGTTGTTGATCCAGCGTTCATTAAGTCCGGCAAAAATTACAACCATTAAAATTGACGAGGACACTAAACGCGCCGAGGTTTTCTTAAAACCCGACCAGATTAGCCTTGCCATTGGAAAAGGCGGATTTAATATTAAATTAGCGGGAAAATTAACTGGTTACGAGATTGATGTATTTCGTGATACGGACATTGATGTTGAAACAGAAGACGTTGACCTGGAAGAATTTTCAGATGAGATCGAAGCAGACATCATTGAGCAGTTAAAAGCGATAGGGTGTGATACCGCGAAGTCTGTACTGGAACTGAGCGACGCTGAACTGACCCGCCGCACGGGCATCGACGAAGACACCATAAAAAGTGTTCGTGATGTACTAAGCGCCGAGTTTGAAGACTAAGCACGAAAGGGTTAAAGGCTTTCCTGAATAAGCCGGGTATTAATTTAGAAAGATTTAAAGTAAAATATGTCAGAAGGAGCTAAAACACTTCGATTAAGCAAAGTGGCCAAAGAGTTCAATCTTTCCCTCGGGAAGATCGTGGAATTTCTTGCCTCTAAGGGCTTTCCTGTGGAAAGTAATCCCAACGCCAAAATTGGCGATGAGGAATACCGTTATTTGCTAAAAGAATTCTCAAGTGATAAATCGGCCCGCGAAGAAGCCGAAACCGTTGCTCAAAACAGCAACAAGATGAAACGCGAGACCATTGTGCTGGATGAAATAAAACCAAAAAAGCAGAAGGAAGAAGAATTTGACGAAGTGGTGATCAAAGACCTTACTTTATCTAAAAAAGCAGAAGACGTACCGGTAAAAACGGAGCCGAAAAAAGACAGCTCTGTTACTATTGATCCTTCGGGAGTAAAGGCAGGAGCCGAAACCCAGGATGGTCCTAAAGTGATTGGGAAGGTGGACCTGGATTCGATGAACCTGAAGACGAAGCCCGACAAAAAGACCAAAAAGGAAAAAGATGCTGAAAAAGCTGCGAAAACTGAGGCAGAGGCTTCAGATAAAATAAAGAAGAAAAAAGAAACGGTTGAGGCGGAAGAAACAGTTTCTGAAAAAGTAGCTGAAGCAGAAACAAAGGAAGAGCCCAAGGAAGAGTTTTTAGTTACAAAATACGAAAAACTGGAGGGCCCTAAAATATTAGGAAGGGTTGAACTGCCTGTAATTAAGGAAGCGCCTAAAAAAACAGCGGCCAATAACGCTAATAGTGCTGCCGATAAGAAAAAACGCAAACGTATCCGTAAAGGAGGCCTGTCACAGGAAGAGATTAAAAAAGTTGGGAAAGAACAATCTGCGATCGCGCGTGAACGTGCTAAGGAAAAGTATGGAGATCCCCGTGCCAAAAAGCCGGGAGGAACCACTGTTCCGGGCAAACCACGGCACGAGTTAACGGAAGAGGAGATCCAGGCGCAAATCAAGGAAACCCTTGCACGTTTAAGTGAAAAAGGGAATAAATCAAAAACATCAAAATACCGCCGTGAGAAACGTGAGGAGATCCGTGATAAAATGGCGGAGCGCGCAGAGATCGCGGAAGCGGATAAGAAGTTACTTACAGTTGCTGAATTCGTAAGCGCGAACCAATTGGCGCAAATGATGAATGTGCAGGTAACGCAGATTATTTCCACCTGTATGTCGCTTGGGTTATTTGTATCGATCAATCAGCGTCTGGATGCGGAAACAATCTCGATAGTTGCAGAGGAATTTGGCTACAAAGTAGAATTTGGCTCAGCCGAAGAGCTTGAGGGTATAAAAGAAGATGACAAGGATTCTCCGGAAGATCTTATCCAGCGGCCGCCTATTGTTACGGTTATGGGTCACGTAGATCATGGTAAAACATCGTTGCTGGATTTTATCCGTAAAGCAAATGTGGTTGCCGGCGAGGCGGGTGGAATTACACAGCATATCGGCGCTTATAATGTGAAACAAGCGGATGGCAGAAGCATGACGTTTTTGGATACTCCCGGTCACGAAGCATTTACAGCCATGCGTGCGCGTGGCGCGAAAATAACGGATATTGCCATCATTGTGGTAGCGGCCGACGACAGCATCATGCCTCAGACCAAAGAAGCCATCAATCATGCGCAGGCAGCGGGTGTGCCAATGATCTTTGCCATTAATAAGATAGATAAGCCAGGCGCAAATCCTGATAAGATACGCGAAGGCCTTTCGCAGATGAACATTCTGGTGGAAGAGTGGGGCGGAAAATACCAATGCCAGGAAGTGTCGGCAAAACAAGGGAAAAACATTGATCTGCTTCTTGAAAAAGTGTTACTGGAAGCGGATATGATGGACCTGAAGGCGAATCCGAAGAAAAACGCGGTCGGTTCTGTGATCGAAGCCAGTATGGAAGAAGGCCGTGGGTATGTATCCACGATTCTTGTGCAATCAGGTACCCTGCGTGTTGGAGACATTATGTTAGCGGGGAGTTTCAGCGGACGTGTACGTGCCATGTTTAATGAGCGCGGCATGAAAGTAGAAACGGCAGGACCTTCACACCCGGTTAAGGTACTAGGACTCAGTGGCGCGCCACAAGCCGGCGATAAGTTCAATGTGATGAATGATGAGCGCGAAGCACGCGAGATCGCGAACAAGCGATTACAATTACAACGTGAACAAGGAATCAGAACGCATAAACATATTACCCTGGATGAGATCGGAAGACGTCTTGCTATCGGGGACTTCAAGGAATTGAACGTGATTGTAAAAGGTGACGTGGATGGTTCAATCGAAGCGCTGGCAGATTCCCTGTTAAAATTATCTACTGAAAAAGTTGCCGTAAATATTATTCATAAATCAGTGGGCGCTATCAGCGAAAGCGATGTGTTATTAGCGTCTGCTTCTAATGCTATCATCATTGGTTTCCAGGTGAGGCCAAGTACAAGTGCCCGCAAACTTGCGGAGGTGGAGGAAATCGACATCCGCTTATATTCTATTATTTACGACGCTATCAACGAAATTAAGGCGGCCATGGAGGGTATGCTTGCGCCGGAATTTGAAGAGAAGATCGTTTGCAACATTGAAGTGCGCGAGGTATTCAAAATCACGCGTGTTGGTACAATTGCAGGCTGTTATGTTCTTGACGGAAAAGTTACACGTAATACAAAAGTGCGTGTGATTCGCGAGGGCATTGTGATCCATACAGGAGCTTTAGGATCGTTAAAACGTTTCAAGGACGATGTAAAAGAGGTTGCAGCCGGTTATGAATGTGGTCTCGATATTGAAGGGTTTAATGACATCCTGGTGGGTGATATTATCGAAGGATACGATATGATAGAAATAAAAGCAAAACTATAGAACCATAGACGTTAAATAAAAGCCTTTTCCTGTGAGGGAAAAGGCTTTTCTATTTTAGTTGTTTTTTATCAGTTTAAACAACTAAATTATTTCTTAATTTAGCGTACCACCATTTATTTCAAAGATCCGGTCAAATGAAAAATCTCTTGTTTCTACTGAGCATTCTCGTGGCATTAAATTCCTGCGATACTCGGGCAAATAAAATTCCTGCGCCTAAAACACCTGAAAAATCTGAAGCTTTGGAGCTATATAGCGTTCCGGATACGGGCACCTTAAAAGATGACGAATGGGGCAGACAGGTAAAATACGGGAGACGTCTTATTCAGAACACCAGTTATTATCTGGGTCCGGAAGGTACCGTGAGTAAAAACCTGGGGAATAAAATGAATTGTACGAATTGTCATTTGAACAGCGGCACCAAACCTTTCGGATTGAATTTTTTCAACTCACATAAAACCTATCCACAATACAGGGCGCGTGAAAATGCTATTCTTACTATGTCTGACAGGGTTAACAACTGCGTGGAAAGGCCGCATAACGGCAAGCCGCTGAAGCTGGACTCAAAAGAAATGAATGCCATAGTTTCTTATATTAAATGGGTGGGCGAAAATTATGAGCCAGAAAAACACGAAGGCTATGCTTTAAAGTATGTCAAATATAAAGGCCTCCAGGCTGACCCAAAAAGGGGAGAAGCGGTTTATATGGAGCATTGTAAAACCTGCCACCAGGCAGATGGACAAGGGAAGCTGAATACGGAGAATACAACCTATACATACCCGCCGCTATGGGGGCCAAAGAGTTACCAGGAAGGATCAAGCATGCACCGCGTATTAAAGGCAGCGAGTTTTATTAAATACAACATGCCTGATAAAAAAGCCACGCTTGAAAACCCTGTTCTTACCGACCAGGAAGCGCTTGATGTGGCAGCATTTATCAATGATGGAAGTATCCATCCAAGGCCGGTTCCGAAACATATTGATTATGTGAACACCCAGACAAAACCCATTGATTATTTTAAAGCGCCTTACATAGATCCTTTCTCAGAGCAGCAACACGCGTTTGGTCCCTGGGATGAGATCGAAAAATTCTACGTGGATAAGGGTTTGAAGGCGAATAAATAGAACATTTATAGCCTGAAGAGAATCGGGTAATCTCATAAATTTTTTTAACGCTCCTGAATTATGCAAGGTCTGCGAAATATGCTTCGGTCTTCCTGAAATAAACGAGGCCGGCTACCAGTATAACAAGAGAAGAACAAATGCTTAAGACATTAGGCAAAATGTCGATATTTCCACCCGTTATAGAGGCCCTGAAAATATCAAGCGGTGCAGACATTGGATTTAAATAAAAAAGCCACACAATAAATTTGTTGGTGATAACTCCAGTAGGGTAAACAACCGGAGTAGCGAAAAACAGGAACTGGATCAGGAACGGAATGATGTAGCGGAAATCGCGGTATTTTACATTTAAAGCGGCCAGCAAAGTTCCGGCGCCAAACGTGGCGATACAGGTTAACAGAACAGCAAGCGGAAAATATATCAGCGCCATCCAGGAAAAATGAATGTGTTCGTAATAACAAAATACAATAAAAACAAGGAATGCCATTACAAAATCAAACAACCCAACAAGCACTGATGAGATGGGGATGATCAGACGAGGAAAATAAATTTTTTTTATGATGTTGGCATTGGCAACCATACTGTTTCCGGCGTTATTCAGGCCGGACGAAAAAATGCCCCAGATCACGAGTCCGCTGAGCGCAAAAATAAGATAAGGAAGATCAAGTGACGCGTAGCTGCTGATCGCTTTTCCCAGGACAAACGAGAACAGGAGGGCCATAGCCAGAGGCTGCAAAACAGCCCACAAAAACCCGAGCGCCGTTTGTTTATACTTTACTTTAATATCGCGCAGGGTGAAAAAATAAAAGAGCTCGCGATACTCCCACAATTCCTTTAATCCAAGACTGAATTTATTTTGTGGTTTTATTTCGAACTCCATTGGTGTAAAAGTAAGGAATAGACACGAATTTCACGAATTAACACAAATCAGAATTGGCCAGATAAAATTAGTGTAATCTGTGAAATTAGTGCCTTAAGACACTGTCGCTAAACGTTTTTTTCCAAAATCAAGAATCTTGTCGATAAACTCGTAAGGCTTGTAGTTATTGATGGCGGCCTGGTGAAAGATGCAGGTGGCGGGAGTCATGCCGGGCAAAGAGTTTACTTCAATAAAAATAATTTCAGCCCTGCAATCCTTAAAAACCCTCACAAAAGCATCGATACGGCAATACCCGGTTACACCCAGTACCTTTGCGGCAGCACCTAAGGTCGCTTTTACCTGGTCGCTTACTTTTTGCCTGTCGGCAGTAGATTTGGCATAACGTGCCGGAGTAATATTCTGTCCCTGTCCGGCCAGGAATTTTTCTTCCAGGCTCAGGATCTCTCCATCGGCCA